>Ga0268298_10005307_pt1 | contig 12141 bp, 8 predicted proteins | sample WWTPWeurt_MetaG_FD_194462 | JGI IMG/M metagenome (GOLD analysis project Ga0268298, IMG submission 194462) | Activated sludge microbial communities from WWTP in Nijmegen, Gelderland, Netherland - WWTP Weurt | ecosystem: Engineered > WWTP > Aerobic digester > Activated sludge | place: Netherlands...
AGATTCTCTCCAGCGGCCTCGAACTGCCGTTGTGGAACGTCGATCCGGAAGCCGGACGGCAGATCGTAGACTCGGTACTGAGCAATCCCGACGTAGTACACATCCTCGTCGAGGACGCTTCCCTCGGGCGCTTTGTCGATGTCGAAGCACCGGAGCGCCGTGCCGGCAAATCCGTTGTCGCCAAGCGCGAGATCCGCCGCGAAGGCAAGGTGCTCGGCTACCTAACCGTCGAACTGGCGACCGGCCGCATCGAGGGGCTTCTGACGAGCGAGGCCGTCAAGCTCGGTGTGACCTTGCTTGTGCAGCTGAGTGCCTCGTTCATCCTGATCCTGCTGCTCCTCGAGTCCCGCTTGATGCAACCCCTGCGCGAGCTGCGCGATGCCTCGCGACGGCTGGCAGCCGGCGATCTCGACGTGCCGGTTGTCGGCAATCGCAAGGACGAAGTGGGGGAACTCGCGGGACACTTCGACGAGATGCGGATCCGGTTGCGGGAGAGCTTTGCGGAAGTCGAACGCAAGCGTCAGGCACTTGAGCACGAACTGCGCGAACACGAGCGTGCGGAAGCGGAAAATCGGCTGCTGGCGCTGGTTTCCAGCCGGACGAACAATGCCGTGATCGTCACCGATGCCGAAGGCAGGATCGAATGGGTCAACGATGCCTTCGTCGCCCTTGCCGGCTATACGCTCGCCGAAGTTGTCGGCCGTCGGCCCGGTCCCCTGCTGCAGGGGGCCGATACCGACCCCGCCACCGTCGCGAAGATCGGCGAGCACCTGCGCCGGCGCGAGGCATTCAGGGATGTGGAAATCGTCAACTACGCGAAGGATGGTCGCCGTTACTGGGTCTCGATCGATATCCAGCCGGTCTTCGATGCCGAAGGCCGGTTGCTCCGGTACTTTGCGATCGAACGCGACATCTCGGAGCGCAAGGCGGCGGAATCCGCCCTCAGTGCCAACCACGATTTCGTGACCAAGGTGATCGAATCATTGCCGGGCGTCTTCTATCTGATCGACCAGGAATCCCGTTTCGTTCTCTGGAACCGGAACTTCGAACGCGTCACCGGTCGCAGCGCAGAGTCGATGGCAAAAGCGAATCCGCTCGATCTATTCGCCGGAAACGAAAGGCAGACGATTGCCGATGCCATCCATCGTGTCTATGCCGAGGGAGAGGCCTACGCCGAAGCCTCACTGGTGAGCACCGATGGCCGGTCGACACCCCACTATTTCAGCGGACTGCGTACGGAAATCAGTGGTGTGCCGCACCTGCTGGGCGTTGGCATCGACATCAGCGCGCGCCGCGCCGCCGAAAATGCGCTGCGCGCATCCGAAGCCAAATTCTCGGCCGCAATCAACGGCAGCCTCGATTTCATTTCGCTGTCGCGCCTCGATGACGGGCGCTTCACCCTGGTCAACGAGGCATTCGAGAAGATGACAGGCTGGTCAGCCGCCGAGGCCATCGGACGCACCTCGCTTGAACTCGGCATCTGGCGAGAGTCCGAGGAACGCGCGGAACTCGTACGTCGCCTGCAGCTCGGAGAAGCCGTTCGCGGTTATAACCTGCACCTCGGTACACGCAACGGCGAGATCCGGGACTGCGTGATGACGGGCGTGGTCGTCAAGATCGACGACGTCGATCATATGGTCGCCGTCGTCCGCGACGAAACCGAGCGGCGACGTGCCGACCGTGCGCTGCGCCAGCTGGCGGAGGGAACCGCCAGCGCGAACGGAACGCAATACTATGAAACTCTGATCGCCGAACTCGCACAGGCGCTGGATTTCGATACCGGGTTCGTCGGCCTGAGGAACAGCCCCGGCGACAATCATGTGACGGTGCTGGCCGTCTTCTCCGGCGGCAAGCTGCGCGATCCGTTCTGCTACGACGCCACCCCGGCCCCCTGTGCATCGGTGCTCATGGGCGAAATCTGCGTCTACGAGGATGATGTCGCCGGACGATTCCCTGACGATCACGTTCTGCTGCAGGAAGGGCTGCGTTGCTACATCGGCGCGCCCTTGCGCGATGATGCCGGGCAGGTGATCGGCGTGCTAGCGATACTGGACAGGCGGCCGCTGGTAAATGCCGATCTGGCGATTTCCCTGGTGCAGGTTTTCGCCGCCCGGGCCAGCGCAGAGCTGGCCCGGGAGCGAGCCGGCGCGGCGTTGGTTGCCAGCCAGCTCAAGTTTTCCGCACTCTTCCATTCCTCGCCGGTCGCGATGACCGTCTCTTCCCGCTCGCGCGGTTACGCCGTTGTCGATGTGAACGACGCCTGGGAACGGCAATTCTGCCGGGAGCGTTCGGAAATCATTGGCCGCAGCGGTGCGGATGTGAGGTTCTGGTGCAGTCTCGATGATCGTACGGAAGTGCTGCGCCTGATCGAGGCCGCGGGGGAGGTTCGCGACTACGAGGCGTGGCTGCTCCGTGGCGACGGCGAGCGCATTCTTTGCCAGATGTCCGGCAGGATGGTCCGCGTCGGCGCTGAGGACCTGATGATCCTCGCCGAGGAAGACATTACGGAGCGCCGCCGGTTGGAAACCGAGCTTTCGACTCTGGCAGCGACCCTAGAGCAACGCGTGATGGAGCGTACCGAGGCGCTCGCGCGCAGCAATGACGAACTGGCGATGACGCTGAGTACGCTCCAGCGCGCGCAGTCCGATCTGGTGCGTTCCGAAAAGCTGGCCGCACTCGGTTCGCTGGTGGCGGGCGTCGCCCATGAACTGAACACCCCGATCGGCAACTGCATGACCGTGGCCAGCACGCTGGACGAACAGGTGCGGGACTTTTCCGAAACTGCCAGATCCGGATTGCGCCGTTCGGTCCTCGACAGCTTTGTCGGCAATGCGAACACGGCGGCGGACATCCTGCTGCGCAACCTGCGTCGCGCCTCCGAGCTGGTGGTCAGCTTCAAGCAGGTTGCGGTCGACCAGACCAGCTCCCAGCGCCGCCAGTTCGAACTCGAAGAGGTGGTCGCCGAGATTGTCCTGACCCTGCAACCCACCATTCGCAAGACCCCCTACGTCGTCTCGTATCAGGTCGACCACGCGCTGGTCTGTGACAGCTATCCGGGACCACTCGGTCAGGCACTGGCCAATCTGATCAACAACGCGCTCCTGCATGGCTTCGAAGGGCGTGAGCGTGGAAGCATCCGCATTCTCGCGCGACGCACGTCGGCGACCCATTTCGAGCTCTCCGTCGCTGATGACGGCGTCGGCATTCCTGCGGCGGACCAGTCGCGCATTTTCGATCCGTTCTTTACCACCAAGCTCGGCAAGGGCGGCAGTGGCCTCGGTCTGCACATCGTCTACAACCTGGTCACCGGGGTGCTGGGTGGCGAGATTGCGGTCGATAGCCGCCCGGACGATGGCACTCGCTTTGTCATCGTGGCGCCCCTCGTGGCGCCTGCGAGGGCAGCGGGCGACGAGGGTTGATCAGGTCTGCGCGCCGCGGCTGCGGATGAGCAACGCCACGCCGATGGCGATCATCGGCAGCGACAGCCACTGGCCCATGCTGATCGTGTAGGACAGGCCAAAAATGCCGGCATCGGGCGTCCGGAAATATTCGGCGCCAAAACGGAACAGGCCGTAGCCGATCATGAACATCCCGGAAACAGCGCCGACGGGGCGCGGCTTCTGCGCATAAAGCCATAGCAGTACGAACAAGATAATCCCCTCTCCGGCCATCTGGTACAGCTGTGACGGATGGCGCGGCAGGGCATCGACCTGAGGGAATATCATCGCCCATGGCAGCGACGGGTCGGCAGGACGCCCCCACAGCTCCCCGTTGATGAAGTTGCCCAGGCGTCCGGCGGCAAGGCCGAGCGGAACCAGCGGTGCGATGAAATCGGTCACCTCGAGCCAGCGCCGACCGTACTTGCGGGCAATGAAAAGCATCGCCACGAAGACGCCAAGCATGCCGCCATGGAAGGACATGCCGCCCTTCCAGACGGCGAGGATCTCGGCCGGGTGCGCGAGGTAGTAGTCCGGCTCGTAAAACAGCACCTGGCCCAGGCGCCCGCCGAGAATGACACCCAGGACCCCGTAGAAAACAAGGTCATCCAGCGCCTCGACCGTCCAGCCCGTGACGCGCCCGTGCTCGATGCGCCACTTTCCGAGCCACCAGAACTGGGCGAAGGCGATCAGATACATCAATCCGTACCAGTGGATGGCGACAGGCCCGACGGCGATGGCGACCGGATCGAACTGAGGGTGGGTGAGCATGGTCGAATGGTTTCCCTTGGTTTCCGCTAAAATCTCGAGTTCCCGATTATAGTCGCCTGACCGGACCCGCCGGCCAGGCGGCGCTGTCACTGTCCTCCGGAGTTCCGCCATGCCACAGTACCGTTCCCGCACCTCCACCCACGGCCGCAACATGGCCGGCGCTCGCGCCCTCTGGCGCGCCACTGGCATGAAGGAAGGGGATTTCGGCAAACCGATCATTGCCGTGGTGAATTCCTTCACGCAGTTCGTGCCGGGTCACGTGCACCTCAAGGACATGGGCCAGCTGGTGGCCCGCGAGATCGAGGCGGCAGGCGGCGTCGCCAAGGAATTCAATACCATCGCCATCGACGATGGCATCGCCATGGGGCATGGTGGCATGCTCTATTCCCTGCCCTCGCGCGACCTGATCGCCGATTCGGTCGAATACATGTGCAACGCGCATACCGCCGATGCGATGGTCTGCATCTCGAACTGCGACAAGATCACCCCGGGCATGCTGATGGCTGCGATGCGCCTCAACATCCCGGCCGTCTTCGTTTCGGGCGGCCCGATGGAGGCCGGCAAGGTGAAGTGGCACGGCGACTACCGCATGGTCGATCTGATCGATGCGATGATCGAAGCCGCCGACAGCAAGAACTCGGATGCCGACGTGGCTGCCATGGAGCGCTCGGCCTGCCCGACCTGCGGTTCCTGTTCCGGCATGTTCACCGCCAATTCGATGAACTGCCTCACCGAGGCGCTCGGCCTCTCGCTGCCCGGCAACGGCTCGCTGCTGGCGACGCATGCCGACCGCGAGATGCTGTTCCGCAAGGCGGGGCAGGTAGCTGTCGACCTGTGCCGTCGCTGGTACGAGAAGGATGACGCCAGCGTCCTGCCGCGCAGCATCGCCAGCTTCAAGGCCTTCGAGAACGCGATCGCACTCGATATCTCGATGGGCGGATCGACCAATACCGTGCTGCACCTTCTCGCTGCCGCGCAGGAGGCTGGCGTGAACTTCACGATGGCCGACATCGACCGCATGTCGCGCAAGGTGCCGTGCCTGGCCAAGGTGGCACCGGCGACGCAGCAGTACCACATGGAAGACGTGCATCGCGCCGGCGGCATCATGGCCATTCTTGGTGAGCTCGACCGTGCCGGCCTGATCCACCGTGACTGCCCGACCGTGCTTTACCCGACGCTCGGCGAGCAGCTCGACTGTTGCGACGTCAAGCGTACCGACAGCAAACCGGTGCACGATTACTTCCGTGCCGCCCCGGGCGGAGTGCCGACGCAGGTCGCCTTCTCGCAGAACCGCCGTTTCCCGAAGCTCGACCTCGACCGCCAAAACGGCTGCATCCGCGACCAGGCGCATGCCTATTCGCAGGACGGCGGCCTGGCCGTGCTCTACGGCAACATCGCAGAAAAGGGGTGCATCGTGAAGACGGCGGGGGTCGATGACTCCATCCTCAAATTCACCGGCCGTGCCCGCGTTTTCGAATCGCAGGAGTCGGCCGTGGAGACGATCCTGGCCGGCGGCATCAAGGCGGGCGACGTCGTGGTCATCCGCTACGAAGGCCCGAAGGGCGGCCCCGGCATGCAGGAAATGCTCTATCCGACCTCGTACCTGAAATCGATGGGCCTGGGCAAGGAATGCGCGCTGCTCACTGACGGCCGCTTCTCCGGTGGCACCTCCGGCCTGTCGATCGGTCATGCCTCGCCGGAAGCGGCATCGGGCGGCGCCATCGGCCTGGTCGAAGAAGGCGACACGATCGAAATCGACATCCCGAACCGTCGCATCCACCTCGCCGTGAGCGATGCCGTGCTGGCTTCCCGTCGCAGTGCGATGGATGCGCAGGGCGAGGCGGCCTGGAAGCCCCGTCAGCGCGAGCGTGTCGTATCGGCGTCGCTGCGTGCCTATGCCGCGATGGCTACCTCGGCCGATACCGGTGCCGTGCGCGACGTTTCGAAGCTGGCGGGCGGCAACTGACCGGGGAGGCTGTCAACTTCCCGGAGCGGTCATCCGTTGAATGACTGGCGCCAGTCTTTTGCCTTGAAAATTTTTGATGCACCTTGTTTCCAAGGAAAAAAATGTGTCATAAGATGGGCGTTCCCGAATAATCAATCAACCGATTCACGGAGCGAGAGAGATGAAGAAGCTGATCACTGTTTCCCTGCTGGCTGCTGCCGGCATGATGACCGCCGGTTTTGCCCAGGCTGACGAGGCACTGGCCAAGGCCAAGAACTGCATGAGCTGCCATAACGTCGACAAGAAGGTCGTCGGCCCGGCCTACAAGGAAGTCGCCAAGAAGTACGCCGGTCAGGCAGGCGCTGACAAGAAGCTGGCCGAAACCGTCATCAAGGGCGGCAAGGGCAACTGGGGTGCGGTGCCGATGCCTCCGAACAAGGTGACGCCGGAAGAGGCCGACAAGCTGGTGAAGTGGATTCTCAGCCTGAAGTAATTGCTTCCAGCTTGAAGAAAAGCCGGCCCTGCGCCGGCTTTTTTACGTCTGCAGCCTGGGTTTTTCCCTTATTGACAAGCTATGACCTCCTCGGGACAATCGTCCGCTTCAGTGACCCACTGATCATGGCCATCGCCACACAATAATCGGAGACCTTTCCATGCAACTGACCCGTTTCCCCGGCATCACCCTCGCCCTCGCCGCATCCATCGCTGTCATCGGCTGCGGCAAGAAGGAAGAACCCGCCCCCGCGCCTGCTCCGGCCCCCGCCGCAGCACCGGCTCCTGCTCCGGCGCCGAAGCCGGAAGTCACGGTCAAGATCGGTCACGTTGCACCGATGACCGGCCCGCAGGCCCACCTCGGCAAGGACAACGAGAGCGGCGCCAAGCTCGCGATCGAGGAGCTGAACGCACAGAATCTCGAAATCGGCGGTGCCAAGGTCAAGTTCGAACTGCTCGCCGAAGATGACGGCGCCGATCCGAAGCAGGGCACGATCGTTGCCCAGAAGCTGGTCGATGCCAAGGTCAATGGCGTCATCGGTCACCTCAATTCGGGTACGACGATCCCGGCTTCGAAGCTGTATTCGGATGCCGGCATTCCGCAGATCTCGCCGTCGGCGACCAACCCGAAGTACACGCAGCAGGGCTTCAAGACCGCTTTCCGCGTGATGGCCAACGACATCCAGCAGGGCAAGATCCTCGGCGAATTCGCCGCCAAGCAGGGCGCCAAGACCGTCGCCATCATCGACGACCGCACGGCCTACGGCCAGGGTCTCGCCGACGAATTCAAGAAGGCGGCCGAGGCCTCCGGACTGAAGGTGGTTGCGACCGAGTACACCAACGACAAGGCGACCGACTTCAAGGCCATCCTGACCAAGATCAAGTCGACCAAGGCCGACCTCGTCTTCTACGGTGGCATGGACGCCCAGGGCGGCCCGATGGCCAAGCAGATGAAGGAACTCGGCCTCAAGGCCAAGTTCCTCGGTGGCGACGGCGTGTGTACGCCGGAGTTCATGAAGCTTGGCGGCCCGGCTACCGAAGGCCACTACTGCTCGATGCCGGGTGTACCGCTGGAGAAGATGGCGAAGGGTCCGGAGTTCAAGGACAAGTTCACCAAGAAGTTCAATGCCGAGATCCAGCTCTACGCTCCGAACGTTTACGACGCAGTCATGGTCATGGCGGATTCGATGAAGCGTGCCAACTCGGTCGATCCGGCCAAGTATCTGGAAGCGGTCGGCAAGACCTCGTATGAAGGCGTGACGGCCAAGATCGAGTTCGACGACAAGGGTGACCTCAAGGGCGGCGCGATCTCGATCTACCAGTACAAGGGCGGCAAGCTCGAGTACGTGGACACCCTTGGTGGTGGCGTGGTCGAAGCCGTCAAGGAAGCGGCGGCTGCAACCGGCGAGGCTGCCAAGGCGGTTGCCGGTGCAGCGACCGAAGCGGCCAAGGATGCGACCAAGGATGCCGCCGGCGCAGTGAAGGCTGCTGCCGACGCTACCAAGGCAGCGGTCGAGAAGAAGTAAAGGGGTATAATTCGCCCTCGCAACATGGAAACGGCGCCTCTCGGCGCCGTTTCCGCATCCAACTCCTTATTCCTGCAGCATGGACATCCTACTTCAGCAGATCATCAATGGCCTCGTGCAGGGCGCCATCTACGCGATGGTGGCACTCGGCTACACGATGGTCTACGGCATCATGGGGCTGATCAATTTCGCGCATGGCGAGGTGGTCATGATCGGCACCCTGGTGGCGATCACCGTCGTCACTCTTCTCCTCAAGGCGGGCGTGCCTGTCATGCTTGCAGGCGCCTGCGGCATCGTCGCTGCCGCCGTCGCCTGCATGGCGCTCGGCTGGACCCTCGAGCGCGTCGCCTATCGCCCCTTGCGCAATGCGCCGCGGCTCACGCCGCTGATCACCGCGATCGGCTGCTCGATCGTGCTGCAGAACGTGGCGATGATGGTCTGGGGCCGCAACTACATGACCTTTCCACCGCTGATCGAGAAGACGCAGTTCGAGATCGCCGGTGCCTCGTTCACCAGCGTGCAGGTGATGATCGTGCTGGTTGCCGCCATCTCGATGGGTGGCCTGCTCTTCCTCGTCTATCGCACCAAGCTTGGCATGGCGATGCGCGCGACGGCGCAGAATCCTGCGGTCGCGGGGCTGATGGGCGTGAACGCCAACCGCGTCATCTCGTCGGCCTTCGTCATTGGCTCGGCGCTCGGTGCCGTCGCCGGTGTCATGGTCGGCACCTATTACGAAATTGCGCATTACCAGATGGGCTTCATGCTTGGTCTGAAAGCTTTCACCGCCGCAGTCCTCGGTGGCATCGGCAACCTTGCCGGGGCAATGGCCGGAGGCGTGCTGCTCGGCCTGATCGAGGCCCTCGGCGCCGGCTACATCGGCGATCTTACGGGCGGTTTCCTCGGTAGCCACTACCAGGACATCTTCGCCTTCGTCGTGCTCATTCTCGTGCTGATGTTCCGGCCGTCGGGACTGTTCGGCGAGAAGACAGGAGACCGCGCATGAGCAAGTGGCTGAATCCCCGCTCCGGACTCGGGCTGACGCTGATCGTCGTCGCCCTGGTCGCGCTGCCTTTCGTTGCCGGCATGGGTGGCCAGGCCTGGGTGCGCATCCTCAACTTCGCGATCCTCTATGCCTTCCTTGCGCTCGGCCTGAACATCGTGGTCGGCTTCGCCGGCCTGCTCGACCTCGGCTACATCGCCTTCTATGCCGTCGGCGCCTATCTCTGGGCATTGCTCGCCAGTCCGCATTTCGGGCTGCACCTGCCGTTCTGGGTCATCCTGCCGCTCGGGGCCCTGGTCGCGGGCATCGCCGGGGCGCTTCTCGGTGCGCCTACACTGAAGTTGCGCGGCGACTACCTGGCCATCGTCACGCTGGGTTTCGGCGAGATCGTGCGCATCTTCATGAACAACCTGAATGCACCGGTCAACATCACCAACGGTGCGCAGGGGATCACGATGATCGACCCGGTATCCGTCGCCGGCCTCAAGTTCAGTGCGACGACCACGCTGTTCGGCATCACCATCACCGGCCCGCAGAAATACTACTACCTGCTCGTGCTGCTGGCGCTGGGTGTCATCCTGGTCAATTTCCGCCTGCAGCATTCGCGTATCGGCCGTGCCTGGCAGGCCATCCGCGAGGACGAGATCGCGGCCAAGGCGATCGGCATCAACACCCGCAACGTCAAGTTGCTGGCCTTCGCCATGGGGGCCTCGTTCGGCGGCATCGCCGGCGGCATTTTCGCGGCGATGCAGGGTTTCGTCTCGCCGGAAAGCTTCTCGCTGATCGAGTCGATCATGATCCTTGCGATGGTCGTTCTCGGCGGCATGGGCCACATCCCCGGCGTCATCCTCGGGGCAGTATTGCTGACCGTGTTGCCGGAAGCACTGCGCTATGCCGTCGTGCCGGTGCAGAAGGCGCTCTTCGGTGAAGTGCTGGCCGACCCGGAGAGCCTGCGCATGCTGATCTTCGGCCTGGCGCTGATCCTGGTCATGCGTTTCAAGCCAGCCGGCCTCTGGCCTTCGCCCGAACGCCGGCGCGAGTTGTCGGAGAAAACGCAATGAGCGCGCGTCCCGTTCTTCTCGAGGCACAGGCGGTCGCCAAACACTTCGGTGGCGTCAAGGCGCTGCGCGACGTGTCGCTGACCATCCGTCAGGGCGAAGTCTACGGCCTGATCGGCCCCAACGGTGCCGGCAAGACCACCTTCTTCAACTGCATGACGGGGCTCTACGTGCCCGATGGTGGCGGCTTCGTCTTCGACGGCGCGCCGCTCAAGGCCGATGCCCCGCATCAGGCGGCCGAGCGTGGCATTGCGCGCACCTTCCAGAACATCCGCCTGTTCGGCAACATGACGGCACTCGAAAATGTCATGGTCGGCCGTCATGTACGCACGAAGGCCGGCGTCGTCGGCGCCATCGTCTGCGACCGCGGCACGCGTGAGGAAGAGGCGGCGATTCGCCGTCGCGCCGAGGAATTGCTCCACTACGTCGGCGTCGAGGACCAGGCCGATGATCTCGCCAAGAACCTCTCCTACGGCGATCAGCGCCGCCTGGAAATCGCGCGGGCGCTGGCGACCGATCCCAAACTATTGTGTCTCGACGAGCCAGCCGCCGGCATGAACGGTGCGGAAACCGAGGAGCTGCGCGTACTGATCGAAGGCATCCGTGCCGATGGTGTGACCATCCTCCTCATCGAACACGACGTGAAGCTGGTGATGGGGCTCTGCGACCGCGTCGCTGTGCTCGACTACGGCGCGCTGGTGATCGAGGACGTGCCGTCGGTCGTGCAGCACGATCCCCGCGTGATCGAGGCTTATATCGGAGTGGCAGCATGAGCAACGGCAACGGAAACGAACCGCTGCTGATCGTCGAGGGGCTGCGTGTTGCCTACGGCGGCATCCAGGCGGTCCGTGGCATCACCTTCCACATCAACCCCGGCGAGACGGTGGCTCTGATCGGGGCCAACGGTGCCGGCAAGACCAGCACACTGAAGGCACTGGCGCGCATGCTCGACGCTGCCGGCGGCAGCGTCCGCTACCAGGGCAAGGAGATTTCGCGTTTGCCTTCGCACCATCTGGTGCGCGAGGGCATTGCGCTGGTGCCGGAAGGGCGTGGCGTTTTCCCGCGCCTCACCATCGCCGAGAACCTCGCGATGGGGGCCTTCTGCCGCGACGACAAGGCGGAAATCGCCCGCGATACGGAACATGTGTATGGGTTGTTTCCCCGTCTCAAGGAGCGCGAGGCGCAACTGGCGGGCACCTTGTCCGGTGGCGAACAGCAGATGCTGGCGATCGGCCGCGCACTGATGGGGCGCCCGAAGCTGCTGCTGCTCGACGAGCCGTCGATGGGCCTGGCGCCGATCATGGTGCAGAAGATCTTCGAGGTCGTCCGTACCGTTGCAGCGGAAGGCATGACGATCCTGCTCATCGAGCAGAACGCCAAGCTCGCCCTGGAAACCAGTCAGCGCGGTTACGTCATGGAAAGCGGAGAAATCACGCTGACCGACGATGCGGCGAAGCTGCTGCACAACCCGAAGGTGCGGGAAGCTTATCTCGGCGAGTGAAAGCCGGCCGGCGCTGTTCGTCAGGCAGAAGAAAGGCGCCCGCGGGCGCCTTCTGTTTTTTGCAGCGGCGCGCAGCCGCCGTCAGGATTCCATCGTGTCGGCAAACGACAGTGCCGCGAGTTGTGCGCGATTGAGCTGTTCTCCCGTGAGGCCGAGCATGCCCGCCTGTTCGGCCAGCGATGCGACCTCCCCGCCCTCGCAGGCCAGCGCCAGCGACAGGAACGGGGCGTAGATGCCGTTGTTGCCCAGCAGTGCATCGGTGATCGGCTCCGGCAGGTGCATCGCGTCGAGCGCCTGATCCATCGTGACGCCGAGCAGCAGGTCGAGCATCGAGAAGGCGCCGGTGATGAACAGGTTGTCGTACTCGGATTTGTCGACCAGTCCGTGCCCGAGTTGCTCCATCAGGCGCGC
>Ga0268298_10005309_pt1 | contig 12139 bp, 8 predicted proteins | sample WWTPWeurt_MetaG_FD_194462 | JGI IMG/M metagenome (GOLD analysis project Ga0268298, IMG submission 194462) | Activated sludge microbial communities from WWTP in Nijmegen, Gelderland, Netherland - WWTP Weurt | ecosystem: Engineered > WWTP > Aerobic digester > Activated sludge | place: Netherlands...
CTCCTCGCGATCTCCGCGGGTGACACGCGGACCGGACCTCCAAGAAACACCATGCGTCCCTCGAAATCGCCTCGATCGTTCGCCGTCTCGCTCACCCTCGTCGCGCTGGCCGGCGCCGTGTCCCTCCCCGCCTTCGCCGCTGGGGAGCTGCCGACGGCCTCGGCTTCGTCGTCCGCGAGCGGAGCGCCCAACACGGGGCCTCTCCCGGAGCTGCCGCGCCTCGCGCCGATCACGCTCCCGGAGGCCGACGCCGCGTCGCTCAAGGAGCTCGACAAGATCCTCGACGCGCTCACCGGCGAGGAGGATCGATCGCGATCGAACGCGCGCAACCTGGTGAACGAGGTGCAGCCGTCGCTCGTGCCGGCCATCCGACAGCGCATCCAGGACGTGCGGGGATCGCTCGATCGGGACACGGCCCCGCGGGTGCTCGAGGACGCGCGCAAGGCGGGGCGCGACGCCCTGAAGCGCAAGGAGAAGGGCCTCCCGGACGACAACGGCGAGCCGCCGCCGAAGAAGAAGAAGGGCAAGAAGGGCAAGGACAAGCCGGCCGACAAGCCCGCGGACAAGCCGGCCGACAAGCCCGCCGAGAAGACAGAGAAGAAGGGCGCCGACGCGGACGACGACGGGGACTGGCTCGATTTCGTGCTCGCGAAGCCCAAGCCGAAGAGCGACTCGTGGCGCGATCTGGTGAAGCTGCTCGCGATGGAGCGGATGCTCACGGCCATCGGGACCACGCCGGCCATCCGCGAAATGATCAACCTGCACGCGCAGTTCGGGGAGCTGCTCCGGATCGATCTGCAAAGGCAGGTCCTCAAGCTCAAGGACAAGGCGGTGCCGGCGCTCCTCGAGGCGCGGCAGCACGACGCGAAGATCGTGCAGAAATGGGCTTCAAAGCAGCTCGATCTGCTCGGGCGCGCGATCCCCGGCGAGGCCGTGAGCACGAACGACATGCAGGTGCTCGCGGACGTGCTGCGGGCCTACGGGCGCACCCGGGACGTGGACGCGGCGCGCGTGGTGCTGAGCTTCGCGAACAGCGATCGGATCCAGCTCCGGGAGGCGGCGCGCGAGGCGATCGCGGCGATCGGTGAGCCCGGCGTGTGGCAGCTCCGCGACGTGTACCTGAACCTCACGGGGAACAAGCCGCCGCGCGAGTGGACGTGGGATCGGATCGCGCGGGAGATCTTCGCCGCCTACGATCGGGGGCGGCTCGCCGAGGTCTACAAGCTGATGGACGACGGCGTGGGCTTCGCGGCCGCGGGGAAGAACGCGGAGGCGGTGGAGGCGTTCGACAAGGTGCTCGCGCGGGCCCCGCTCTTCGATCGTCGCAAGGAGATGGTGAAGACGTACGTCGCGCGCTCGAAGGAGCTGCCCGACGATAACCGCGAGGAGGCCCTCGCGATGCTCCGGAAGGCGCTTCGCCTCGATCCGAAGAACCCGGAGGCGAAGAAGCTGGAGGCGGAGATCGCCTACCTCGAAGGCGTCGTGCTCATGCGGCAAGGGACGCCGGACAAGCTGCTCTTCAAGAAGGCGCTCGATCTGGATCCGACGCACGAGCGGGCGAGGAGCGCGCTGGCTTCGCTCGATGATCAGGCCGCGCCGAAGAAGGACTGGACGAACCGGTACATCGCCGCGGCGGGCATCGGGCTCGCGGCGCTCCTGGCGATGATCCTGCTTTATCGAAGGAAGCCGCGCGCGAAGGCGGAGCCCCCGCCGCCGCCTGCGCCCGTCACCACGTGAGATCGGGAACGGGAACGGGAACGGGAACGGGAACGGGGGACGCGCGCAGAGGGCGGGTGATCAGTTCATCGTCGTGACGGGGGGGTTCGAGCCCGAGGTGACCTCGCCTGTCTTGGGCTTGTCGCTCTGCTTGGCGCGCTCGCGCTGGCGCTCGGCGGCCGCGCGGACGAACTGCGAGAAGAGCGGGTGCGCGACGTGCGGGCGGCTCTTGAACTCGGGGTGGAACTGGCAGCCGATGAAATAAGGGTGATCGCGCAGCTCGATCATCTCGACGAGCCGCTGGTCCGGCGACATGCCCGAGAACGTGAGCCCGCGCTGGCCGATCTGCTCGCGGTACTTGTTCGAGACCTCGTAGCGGTGGCGGTGGCGCTCGCTGATCTGGAGCGCGGAGGCGGCCGGCTCTCGCCGAGCGTGCGCGCCGCCCTTCATCGCCTCTGTCTCGGCGAGGTGCGTCGTGTAGACCTCCGCCGCGAGCGAGCCGGGCATGAGCACGCACGGGTACGCGCCGAGGCGCATCGTGCCGCCCTTTTCCATCACGCCCTTCTGATCGGGCATGAGGTCGATCACGAGGTGGGGCGCGTTCTTGTCGAACTCGCCGGAGTTGGCGCCGTTGAGCCCGCACACGTGGCGCGCGTACTCGACGACCGCGAGCTGCATGCCGAGGCAGATGCCGAAGAACGGGATCCTCTGCTCGCGCGCGTAGCGGATCGCCTGGATTTTCCCTTCGGTCCCGCGATCGCCGAAGCCGCCGGGGACGAGGATCGCGTCGAGGCCCGCGAGCATCTCCGCGGCGCCGTTCTGCCCGCGCGCCTCGATCTGCTCGGCGTCGATGTACTCGAGGTCGACGCGCACGTCGTTGTGCAGGCCGCCGTGGACGAGCGACTCGTGGAGCGATTTGTAGGAGTCGCGCAGGTGAACGTACTTGCCGACGACGCCGATCTTCACCGCGCCGCGCGAGGGCTTCTTGAAGCGCTCGACGATGCGCTGCCAGCTCCCGAGATCCGGCTGCCGCGCCCAGATGTTGAGGCTCTCGGCGATCTTCTCGTCGATGCCCTCGGCGTGAAGCGCGAGGGGGAGCTCGTAGATGCAAGGCACGTCCACCGCCGCGATCACGCGGTCCACGGCGACGTTGGAGAAGAGCGAGATCTTCTCCTTCATCGCGATCGGGAGCGGGCGGTCGCACCGGCAGAGGAGGATGTCGGGCTGGATGCCGATCTCGCGCATCTCCTTCACGGCGTGCTGCGTCGGCTTCGTCTTGAGCTCGCCGGCTGTCGCGATGAAGGGGACGAGCGTCACGTGGACGCTCACGGCGTTCTGGTTGCCGAGCTCCACCTTGAGCTGGCGGATCGCCTCGAGGAACGGGAGCGACTCGATGTCGCCGACGGTGCCGCCGATCTCGACGATCGCGATGTCGACGCCCTCGGCCGCGGCGCGGACGCGCGCCTTGATCTCGTCGGTGACGTGCGGGATGACCTGCACGGTCGCGCCGAGGTACTCGCCGCGGCGCTCCTTGGAGATGACGGACTCGTACACGCGGCCTGTCGTGAAGTTGTTCTGCCGCGACATGCGCGCGGTGGTGAACCGCTCATAGTGGCCGAGATCGAGATCTGTCTCGGCGCCGTCGTCGGTGACGAAGACCTCGCCGTGCTGGTACGGGCTCATCGTGCCGGGATCCACGTTGATGTACGGATCCAGCTTGATGTGCGTCACCTTGAGGCCTCGGGCCTCCATGAGTGCGCCGATCGACGCGGCCGCGAGGCCCTTGCCGATCGACGAAACGACCCCACCCGTCACGAACACGAATTTGGTCCGCTTGCTCATGGCCTCGCGCTCCGGTTGTGTCCGCGCAACGTCGAGCCCGAAGGCCCCGAGTGGCACCCGGCGCGCGAAGCCGCGGGCGCGACGACGAATTGACGAGCCGGCGACGCGCCAGCCACACGCGGACCTGTTGGGTAGCAGGAGCCGGCCCTTGTGGGAACACTCGATTTAGTTCGAGGCTTCTTCGTTTGCACGAGCAACTATTGCGCTAGGATCGACGATCCCGAACGCGTGGGGCCGCCACTGGGGGACACAGTCCGACGTTGTGGCCGCCACTGGGGGACACAGTCCCGACGTTGTGGCCGCCACTGGGGGACACAGTCCCGACGTTGTGGCCGCCACTGGGGGACACAGCCCCGACGTTGTGGCCGCCACTGGGGGACACAGTCCCGACGTTGTGGCCGCCACTGGGGGACACAGTCCCGACGTTGTGGCCGCCACTGGGGGACACAGTCCCGACGTTGTGGCCGCCGCTGAGGGATGCAGTCCCGACGTGGCACACGCTACGTTGAGGCGTTCGACATGCGGATCGCCTCCGTTCTCCACGACGCATCGATCGACAAGGACGGCGCGCCGCTCCTCGCGACGGTGGCCATCGAGCGAGACGGCGCGCTCTACGGCGTCGCGGCGCTGGCGGAGGCGCTCGGATCGACTTGCGCGTCGCACGACGCGGGCGCTCGTGGCCGGCGCTACGCGATGGTGTCGGACGATTCGGACTTTCAGCACGCGGTGATCTCGCTGCGCGGAGAGTCGTTTCGCGAGCTGGACGAGCGCGTTCGAGCCGGCGAGCGACCGTCGTCGGCGCGCCTGCTCCCGGGGACGTTCACGTGGCTCCCGCCGTGCGCCACCGAGCGTGCGTCGCTCTTCCTTCCTTCTGGAGAGGACGCTGGCGGACCCTCCCGCGGGCCTTCGTTTCGCCTCGGATCTGCGCGCGCGCTCCTGGGGCACGAGGCGACCGTGCCGGTGCTCTCGGACGAGGGTCACGTCGCGATCGCGTGCGCCGTGGCCGCGGTGCTCGGGGATGATCTCTTCCGCGCAACGGAGCGCGAGGCCCACGACGCGATCTTCGGATACACGCTGCTGCTCGCGTACGAGGACGGGCTCGCGGCGCAGCTCGGTCCTTCGCTCGTGACGCGCGATGAGTGCGGTCCTGTCGCGAGCCTGCGCGCGCAGGTGCGCCTCGACGGGCAGGCGCTCTCGGTGTGCGAGGTCGGGGATCGGCCCTTCTCCGCGGCCGAAACGATCGCATGGATCAGCCACCACGTGCCGCTGCGCGCCGGGGACGTGATCGGGGCCGCCAGGATCGACGCGAGCGATCTGCGCCATCGCGTCGCCTTCGGGACGCGCGTGGAGCTCGCCGTCGAGCGCCTCGGAAAGCTCGCGGGCAAGCCCACGCAAGGTCCTCCGATGCGCCCCTGGCGCCGCTGACGACGGCGACGGAAGAGCACGGCGACGACGACGGCGGAAGATCAGCCGGGGACGAGCGCCGCGTCGGACGTCTTCGCCCCCGCGGATTCGAGGAGCGCGCGGTACCACGCCACGGTGCGCGCTGTGCGCTCGGGGAGCCTCTTCGTGCCCCAAACGATCGACAGCGTGCGGCGGGTGGCGTCGTTCGTCTTCGTGCGCTGCGCGTCCTTCACGGCGTTGGCGCACGGGCCGTCGGCGTCGCACAGGCACACGAGCCCCGACAGATCGATCACCTGGCCGGACGCGTTGAACACATAGCTCGTGCCGGCGGGGACGATCGCGATCGAGAAGGGGGCCTTCGCGCGATCGAGATCGACGACGCTGATCGGGAGCCCGCTGTGCAGCGACGCGACGTTGCACGCGTCGACGGCGAGGTTGATCGAAGCGAGCGCGCCCTCGGTCACCGCGCGGATCAAGTACTCGGACGCGGGCTTGCTGCGGCCCGTGGGCTTGAACCCCCCGTGCCGGAGCAGATCGCGCACGGCCGATCGCACCGCGTCGTCGGCGTGGAGCGGGATCTCATCAGCGATCGCGGGCGCGGCGATCGGGTCCACGAGCCGGAGCTTCTGCGCGAGCGGATCGGGCGTCTTCGTCTCGCCGAGCGGCCGATCGAGCTCGGTCACGAAAGCGCCCGCGTCGAGCAGCGGGTGAGGCACCACCGTCACGGAGAGGAGCGATCCGATTTGCATGCGATTTGCCCCGCGAACGAGCCTTTTTGACGCTCGGGAGGGAAGGTCAGAACGTGCCCACGAGGCCGAACCCGGCGCTCGTCGGCGTCACGAAGGGAGCGGGCTGGAACGTGAAGCTGGCGACCGATTTCGCCGGAGCCGCGGGCGCGGCGGGCGCGGCCTCCGTCTTCATCGCGATCGCCTCGATGACGATCGCGAGCCCCGCCGCCTGGAGGAGACCGTCGATGATGAGCAGGCTCCCGCGCAGGTAAACGAACGCATCGCAGCCGGGGTCCTCGGGCGGACAGCCGTTCTTCGCCAGCGTGATCCAAGGGCCCACGACGGGCGCCTTGAGCTCCGCGGACCCGGGCCATGTCGGGGCAGCCTCCGCGCCGAGGAACGCCGCGCCATAAGCGATGCCCGCGACGGCGATGCCGCCCACGATCAGCTTGGGGCGCACGCTCGAGGGCGGGTAGCGAACGGGGGTGGGATCTTCGGCGCGCGCGTCGGGCGCGATCGCGAGGGCCGCGACGGTGATCGCGGCGAAGGCGAGGGGAGCAAGCTTCACGGTTTCTTTCCAGGCTTCTTCGGATCCACGGCGAGCGGCGTCTTCCGCTCGGGGATCTTGATCGTGTACGGGACCTCGAGCGGATCACCCTCGAAGGGCATGACGATCTCGCCCACGAACGAGCGCTTCACGCACGACTCCATGGACGTGCCGGCCCACGGCGCGCCGACGGTGACCTCGGTGATGCGGCCCTTCTGACCGTCGAAGAGCACCCGCACCTCGCCCTCGCCGCCCTTGCCGTCGGGCACGCTCTCGGAGCAGTTCTCGGCCTTCTTGGAGCCGCGCTTGAGCACGATCTCCATCATCTCCTTCTGGCTGTCGTTCAGCCCTCCGGAGGCCTGCGAGCTGCCCGAGTCCGAGGAGGGCTTCTTGCGAGGCGGCGGCGAGTCGGTGTTGCCGGCCTCCGTGTCCGTGCCGTCCCCCGAGCCCTCGCCCGTGGGCACCTCCGCGTCTTTTTGACCGCCCGAGCAAGCGAGCACGAGCGGGAGAACAAGCACCAACGACCGTGTCCAGGAAAAAGCGCCGCGGGTCACGATGACCTCCATCCTTCGACGCGCGCACCCTAGCAAGGCTCACCCGCGCCGCACAGCCCCCCGCACGTTTCGATGCGCGGCGCGCCCCGTCCGGCTCACCCCGAGCCGCGCGGCCGCCGCTGGGGGACGAAGTCCCGACGCTGCGCGCACCGATTGCACGTGATGCCCCGGAGCTGCGGGAAGGACCGGCGTTCAGGCCGTGGGCGCGTATCCGAACGCCGGCGGGAGATTCTGTCAGGCGCTCTAGGTGATAGAATCCGTCGATGAGCGTCGTCGACGATGTCCGGAGTGGCAAGGCCAGAGCGGAGTGGGCGGAGGTCGTGTCCCAAGGCGAGGACGGCGCCGCGCTGCGGATCACCGTCATGCGCGACGCGATGAAGATCGACGGCGTGCGAGTGGCCGCGAACGCCCGCGAAACACAGGAGATCGCGGATCTGTTGGGGTGCATGTTCTTCACGACGAAGGTCGTCGATCTCATCTATCAACAGGCTGTCCTCCGCTTCGAGCCGGTGGTCCGGGCCGACGGCGACATCGTCGCGATATCGAGCCCCAAGCGCGTCTCCGGCCTCATCGACGCCGTCATCAAGCACCACGGGGGCGATCCGGGCGGGCTCATCGACAGCATCGGCAAATACTGGGTCTTGCACAATCACCTCTCCTACGTGAACGATCTCCGGCACGGCAAGGCGACTGTCTGCAACTACGGCTGGCTCGGCGAGAGCGCCTATTACCCGGCGGAGACGAAGGGCCTGAAATGCTGGCAAACACCGGGTTTTCAGCACGACGACAACCACGTGGACCCGAGCCAGCTCGTCCGGCTCATGAGGCGAAAGGCGGTGTTGCTCCGGCCATGTCAGCCCGACGAGGAGGTGGATCTCCTGGAGCTGCTCCAGGACCCCGACCTCGCGAAGCTGGCCAATCACGACGGCGTGCTCACCTACCTGCGAGTCGCGACGGTCCCCGAGCCGGAGCCGTCGGAGCCGATCGAGCTCTCGCCCTACGACGCGTGACGGCTTCGGCCCACTGCTATCGGACAGATGGTGTATGAGGGGGCGTGCGCTCCCTCGTTCGTCCGCTCCATGCCTTGTTTTTCCTTTGCCCGCTCGCCCTCGCCGCGTGCGCGGACGTCGAGGACCCCATCCCGGCGGCCTCCATCCCGTGGGCCGACTGCGAGTCCAACGCGGCGCTCGACTGCGGTGCTCTCTCGGTGCCTGTCGACTACGCCGATCCCTATGGCCCCAGGTTCGATGTCCCCGTCGTTCGATCGCGGGCGCTCGACCCCGACAACCGCATCGGCTCCATCGTCCTGAACCCCGGCGGACCCGGGGGCTCCGGCGTGCAGCTCGCCAAGATCGCCTCGTTCGTCTTCGATCCCGAGCTGCGGAGTCGATTCGACATCGTCGGCTTCGATCCCCGCGGCGAGGTGGACAGCACACCAGCCATCGACTGCGTGGATGATCTCGACGCCTTCGTCGCCCTCGACACGACACCCGACGACGCGGCCGAAGAGAAGGCTCTCCTCGACCAGAGCCAGGCGCTCGCGACAGGCTGCAAGGACAGGAGCGACAAGCTCCTTCGATTCGTGGGCACCGACAGCATCGTCCGCGACATGGACGCGCTCCGCGAGGCCCTCGGCGACGACAAGCTCACGTACCTCGGGTTCTCCTATGGCACCTTCCTCGGGGCCATCTACGCCGACACCTTCCCCGACAGGGTCCGCGCGCTCGTGCTCGACGGGGCGCTCGATCCCACGCTCACGAACGAGACGATGATCGAAGGACAGGCGCTCGGGTTCGAGGCGGAGCTCCAGGAGATGCTGGCGTGGTGCGCGGGATACAGCATGTGTCCTCTCGGGATGATCGGGGGCGCCCCGAGCGATCCGACGGCCGTCTACGACGAGCTGCAGGCAGCGGTGGAGTCGGCGCCCCTCCCGGCCGGGGGTCGGCAGCTCGGACCGGGCGAATTCAGCTATGCGGTGTCGGCGGCGCTCTACCAGCCCGCGCGCTGGCCCGATCTCGCGGACGCCCTCGCGCTGGCCGCGGACAAGGGGGACGGCTCGGCGCTCCTCGACCTCTGCGACGGATACACAGGGCGCAACGGGGACGGCAGCTTCGACAATGGCCTGGAGGTCTACTACGCTGTCACCTCCATCGACACGGCCACGGCGAGCGGCCCGCAGGCCGTCAAGGATCTCGCCGAGAGCGTGAAGCAGAAGGCCCCCCGCATCGGGGCTTACTTGCCGTATTCGATTCTCCCTTCAGCCCTGTGGCCCGTCAAGCCCTGGCGCGAGCCTGCTCCCGTGACGGCCGTCGGCGCCCCTCCGATCCTCGTCGTCGGCAGCACGCGCGACCCCGCGACCCCTTATGTCTGGTCCGAGGCCCTCGCAGGACAGCTCCCCGGCGGCGTGCTCCTGACGCGCGACGGCGACGGCCACACGGCGTTCCTGCACGGCAACGAGTGCATCGACAAGGCCGTGATTGACTATCTCGTGAACCTGAATCTCCCCGAAGAGGGCACGATCTGCGAGGACTGAAGCTCCTCATCGTCCGCAGAACAGCAGAGTCTCTTGGGGCGGGTCGCCCGGCGTCTCCGACCTTGCCCGGGTGGCGCCCGCATGGCCTGCTCTCCAATGGGCGCGCACTGCGGCAGAGGATCCGCACACCGGATTCGTCCTCCGCGCGCCTGCGCCTTGATTTCAAGCCTGATCGCGGCGATTCCCCCGCGGCACGCCCCCTGCTAACGTGCCGACCATGTCCGCTCGTGCTCGTCTCTGGGTGCCCGTCCTCGTCGCCGCCCTCTCCGCGGCCTGCTCGTGCAGCTCCCCCACGAAGACCGTCCAGAGCGCCTCTGCGCCGGCGCCGGTCCCTGCCGTCCCTGCCGATCGCGTGGACTCCCTCCTCCGCGCCGCCTGGCAGAAACAAGGCCTCACGCCCACCCCGGCCGCGGACGACGCGACCTTCCTCCGCCGCGCCACGCTCGACATGTGGGGAGTCCTCCCTTCGGAGGCGGACAGAAAGGTCTTCTCGCAGGACACGAGCCCGGACAAGCGCGCTCACCTCATCGACAAGCTCCTCGCGGATCCCCGCTTCTCCGAGCGCTTCGCCGTCGTGTGGACAGACCTCTTGCTCGGCGAAGGGAAGCCCTCCCAGGGCGTCGATCGCGCCGCGTTTCGCTCGTGGCTCCGCGCCCGCGTGGAGGCCCGCGCCCCCTGGGACTCCATCGTTCGAGACATCGTGTCTGGCGAGGGAAAAAACAGCCCTGGAGGCTCGATCAAGGACCGTGCGATCGCGTCGCAAGCCCCTGTCGCCGAGGTCCTCCCGGAGGACATCCACGGCAACGTCAACTACCTCCTTCGCTACAGGAACGCCGTAGAGGACCTCACGGGCAAGACGTCCCGCGCGTTCCTCGGGATCCAGATCCAGTGCGCGCAGTGCCATGATCACAAGACAGAGGCGTGGACAACGGACCAGTTCAAGAGCCTCGCGGCGGCCTTCATCAAGACGCGGGGCGTGCCCACGGACGGCCGCGAAAAGGGCGAAATGACCGTGCTCGAGGTCAAGGACATGCCCCGCGCCAAGCTGGGCCCCAAAGCCACCGATGGAATGAAGGCGATCGCCGACAAGGAGCCTCGCGCGCTCGACGGCACCTCGCTCGGCGACAAGGACCGACGCAGGGCGCTCGCCGACTGGATCGCCTCGCCGAAGAACCCCACCTTCGCGAAGGCCTTTGTCAACAGGGTGTGGAGCCAGCTCCTCGGGAGCGGCTTCGTGGAGCCCGTGGACGACTTCCGCCCTGGCAATCCCGCGGCGCTCCCGGAGCTCCTGGACTCCCTCGCTTCGGGCTTCGTCGCGAGCCGCTTCGATGTCCGGGGCCTCGTGCGGACAGTGTGCCTGTCCGAAGCTTACCAGCGCAGCGCCGGCCCTCCTGCGGGGCTCTGGTCCTCTTTCGCTCTCCGCCCCCTCGCGGCCGACGTGCTCTTTGATGCGGTGGTGTCGTCGGCGGGCCTCGCGCCCTTGATCGAGGACATCGCGGGGGAGCGCGCCGAGCTCGTGCGAGCGCAGAGTCGCCGCAAATTCGTGCTGATCATGGATGTCGACGAGGACGCCGGCACCCATCGATTCGAGGGCTCGATCGCGCACGCGCTGCTCCTCTCGAACGGTGTCGTGACGCGCGTGGCGGCGCGGGCCGTCGAGGGAGGGGCCTTGTTGCCGATCCTCCGCGCCCCCGGCGACGACGACGCCAAGATTGACAATCTGTACGAGATCACCCTCTCTCGCCGCGCGACCCCGGAGGAGCACGCGCGCTGGAAGAAGTTCCTTGCCGAAGATCCGGGGCCGTCCAAGTCGACCCCTTCGGCCGCCGCCGCGAAGAAGCAGGACCCTCTCGGCAGGATGGAGAAGCGGCTGCGGAGCCGCGCCGACACGCCGAAGGAGCGGGCCTTTGAGGACCTCTACTGGGCGCTGCTCAACTCCAGCGAGATGGCGTTGCAGCATTAAAAAAATCTCCGTGACCTCTGTGACCTCCTGTGACTCCGTGGTGAAAGAAGCTCCGATGAACCCCCTTCGCTCAGCCTCCCTCTCTCGCCGCTCCATCCTCTCCTTGGGCCTCGCCGCCCTCAGCGCCGCCGTCGTTCGCGGGAACCACAGCGCGTATGCGGACGAGCCCGCGCCCCCCGCCGCGAAGCCTGCGCGTCCCCCCGTCGAGGCGTGCATCGTCCTCTGGATGAACGGCGGCCCGAGCCACCTCGACACCTTCGATCCCAAGCCGGGCCGCAAGGTCATGGGCCCGCTCAAGGCCATCTCCACGAGCGTCCCGGGGCTCCAGATCTCCGAGCACCTCCCATTGCTCGCCGCCCAGGCCCATCGACTGGCCGTGATCCGCGGCATGTCCAGCAAAGAGGGCAGCCACGAACGAGCCCAGTCGCTCGGCCACACGGGACACACCCCCAACCCGACGGCCGCCTATCCCTCGATCGGCGCGTGGGCCAGCAAATCGCTCGGCAGCCGCGACCCCGAGCTCCCCGCGTACGTGAGCCTCGGCGGCGCGGGCGGAGACGCGGGCTTCTTCGGCGCCGGACACGCCCCCTTCATCGTCTCCACCCCCGGATCTGCCCCGGACGACACCGACCCTGGCGTGCCGGACGGCCGCTTCGCGCACCGCCGAGAGGCCCTCTCGTCCCTCGAAGACGGCTTCTTCGCCCGCACCAAGGCCCCTGTCGTGAGCGAGCGAAGGGCCGTGTACGACAGGGCCTTTCGCCTCATGCAGTCCCCCAAGCTGGGCGCCTTCGACCTCTCCAGCGAGCCGGAGAAGACGGCCAAGGCGTACGGCGACACCCCCTTTGGCCGCGG
>Ga0268298_10005310_pt1 | contig 12138 bp, 3 predicted proteins | sample WWTPWeurt_MetaG_FD_194462 | JGI IMG/M metagenome (GOLD analysis project Ga0268298, IMG submission 194462) | Activated sludge microbial communities from WWTP in Nijmegen, Gelderland, Netherland - WWTP Weurt | ecosystem: Engineered > WWTP > Aerobic digester > Activated sludge | place: Netherlands...
CGTTATAGGTCCACATGGATGCGCTTGAATGACCGGTGAAGGATACGAGGGCAGTACCATTATTCATGGCGGCGATCAACTGTTCCTGAGCGGTCGCTGCACTGGCGAAGTCATCCAGGTGGATGCCCTGCATCGTCCAATCTGCGGGCATGCTCGCAGAAATGCTGTTGCTGATATTCTTGAACGAAACCACACCGTCAAATTTGTCGGAGGTGAAGACCGCAGTGTGCCCATACGTCTTTGAGTCGTATGCGAGAGTCTTATTGACCATCAAAGTCAACTCGGCATTCGTACGAACGGGAAAACGCCCAATGGCCAGGTCTGGTACCTGATCGCCATTCACATCTGCATATAACGGGTCCACTGGCACAAAACGGGCGATCTTCCCGGTTGAGACATACAAGGATGGGATGAAACTAATTCCATTCCTGCCAAGATAGTTTCGATAATCATACGTATCTCCGCCGACCAGCAAAACATATTTGGTTCCCAGGTTCTGCTTTGCATAGGCAATATATTTCTTGATCGCCTGCGGATCGAACACTCCGTAACTGAATTGCGTATACAGGTCGGTCACATCCACAACACTGACGGTAAGTCCCTGCGCCAGACGCGCCTGCACCAACGGCGCAAGACCTGGCATAAAATCGGGATGCGAAATGATCAGATATTCAGCGCGGCGATCCAGCTCCGCCTGCAGGCGGGCTGCCTCAAGTGCGGGGGTTCGCAACGCTTCAACTGTCGACACGAGATACTTCGCTTCAGCATTGGTTCCTGCAAACCTTGCAGTGAAACTTGTACCAGCAGGAATTACGGTCAACGCATTGATCCTGGAAAATCCCATTGGGTCGATGCGATACACCACAACATTGGCAGTCGGAAGGTTTTCAACTTCAAATACGCTGCCGGCAGCCGTAAAAGTCAACCTTCCATCCACAGCCTTGAACGCACGCTGGTAAGTGACCTTGAACCTGTCAAGATTGACCAAGTCATAGGCGACGCCTGTATCTCCCGGCAGGGTCAATTGCAGGGTGTTGACGCCTTCTTTGAGCGTACCAGCCGGCAGGTCCACTTTGATGATATGTTCCACCAAGCCATTGAAGGTCTGATCAGATAAAGGCACACCATTAAGATTCACCAGCATGTGGTGATCGGGAGATTGCGGCCAGTCCGTCACGCCCCAGACCACAAGCTCAAGGCTGGCTGGCGCGTTCACATTCGTAAGACCGTTGATCTGGAAATTAAAATTCCAGCTCTTGGAAGTCTTGTAAGTCAGCATGCGGGTGTCGTACCAAACATCACCGGCTGGAGCCGTGTTACTGAATACACGCTGGTTATTTACTTCGAGTGTCTCAGTATATGAAGCGGGCGGAAGAAGGTCCATGCCTGGCAGAGACACATCATTCTGAATCTTTCCAATTGGGACATTGAAGACCTGCAAAACGTACACATTCGTATCTGTGTACAAAGTATCCAGCGCTTCGCCGTAAAACTCAATGTAATTCCCAGGACCGAAGAATTCCTGCTGTCCATTCGTGGATATGGGCACATTTCGACCGGAATTGACGAGGGCAACGTTCGCAGCGGGAACGCCGGCAAGGTCCAACCCTGCAGTTTGCAGCATTTCATAAGTGACCCGGTAAAGCCCTGTCTGACGAACCTTGAAATTGAAGGTGACCGACAGTTGATTGACGGGGTCGGGTGCAGGCGTGGGTGTGACCGGAATCTCCGTAAAGGTCGCTGTGGGAGCCGCGGTCTCGGTCATGGTCGGCTCAGGGGTGGCAGTGACAGCTGTTGCGGTCGGCTCGAAAGTAGCTGTTGGCGTCATCGTAGCGATCGCCGTGGGAGTCGGCGGGCACGGACGACCATTTCTCCGAACGCAAGATGTAGGTGTGGCTTTAACCAGGCTGGTCGGCGTGGGTGTTACATGGCACGGATGGTTGCCACGTCCACATGGGGCTGCAGCAGCTAGGGGCAGAGCAAATGTCTCTGGAACAGGTATGACCGCACCAATTTCCACCTGCGGCACGGTCAGTGCCTGAATAAGTTCATCCTGATGCTCAGAATATTTTTCTTCATGTTCCGTCTGCACGGCTGTCTGATCGATCTTGATCGACTCGAGACGCACGCCGTATTTTTCATTGATCTTGAATGGGCCATGTTGCTTTGTCTCGCCTAAAATGCTCACATCCTCAATGTAGAAAAGATTGCCCTTCACCACGGCTTTATACGAGTAGTCCTGTCGATCGAGAGAGTCCACCACGCGGGAAGGGATCAATTCGTAATTGATGCGTTTCAGGTTTCCATCCGTAAGCACATACAGGTTGAAGCCGGCATTGCCTGTTTCAGTGGCAGTTGACCAATTGAAGGTGATACTGGAGCCAGTCCTTGCGGGCTGACCCGCCAACTGGGCATGGAAGTAAGAAAGGGTGATCGGTGTAACCACACCATTGCTCTTGATCTGGAAGAACGGGTCTTCGACTTCGCCTGCGAGCAGGTTACCTGATCCATCGAGGGCTGGTCCACCAGCAGAAGGACTGGCAGGCTGGGCAGAGTACAAGCGGAAGCGGCTGTAAATATTCGAGCCATCGAACACAGCGCTGGCAGGAATATTGAATGTCAGCGTTGTTGTGAAGGTGTTTGTGATCGGCGCCGTCGTATCAGACAGTTGATTTCCACCTGGCGCATTGAGGAAGGTGATCACTTCACCTGCGTCATTGAAGTCGTTATCTCGATTCCAATCGAACCAGGCATGCAAATAACAAGGCTGGGCAGAGCAAGTGGCAGTAATATCCAGCGAGCCCGTTCCACCGGGGACCCAGGCTACATTTGGAGTCCATGTAACACCATTATCTGAAACCTTGGTGGTGTAGGTCACAGTGTCGATACCATCTGCTGCGGTCGTCACAGACGTACCAAGGAGAGTGGCAGTCGCCGGGCTGGAATCTGATTCGGTATCTGTCAGGTGATAGGCCCCGCCATTGGCAAAGAGATTCATTCCTGTAAAAGCCGAGGGCAGATGCCCAAAGTTCATTTCCTGAACAGATAACGATGCGGATGGCGCATTGCCGATCCCGCCATTGGTTGAGCTGACCGCACCGCTGGTGTTCAAGTGTGTCCCTGCCGTACTGGAAGTAACAGCGACCGTAATGGAACAAGATCCACCGATCGGAAGGGTACCACCCACCAAACTAATTCCGCCTCCACCCGCCGCTGCGGTTACAGTCCCGCCGCATGAGTTGGTTGCAGCCGGAACGGCGGCATTCACAAGATTAGTCGGATAAGTATCATTGAACTCAATTCCGTTCAATGCGGTATAGGTATTGCTATTCGTTAGCGTAAAAGTTAAAGTGGATGTTCCGCCGGTCGGAATGAGAGACGGCGAAAATGATTTGACCATCGACGGCGGGTTGATGATCCGGCAGCCGGTAACGGTCGCATTATCCACCCGCAATGTACCAGTAGATGTCGCCGCGTTGTAACCATATAAAAGGAAGCGCGATCCGGCCAGATCATTGAGGGCTGCTACAGCGCTCAAGTCTTTCGAGAAGGTGTACCAAACGCCATTGGCTGCAAGGTTGTCAGCGGTTACTGTGGTCGGCACTCCGGCGCCATCGAAATCATACGCCGCAACCACATCATCTGGACCGTTGGCTGAACGGCGAACATCGTACGCAAAAACGATGTTCCGATATCCCTGCGTGTTCACATCGAATTGCAAATAATCAGTGGCAGTGTTGAGTGCTGCCGTGTTCCATTGAGTATGCGATCTGGAGAGACCTGATCCTGGGTTTCCCTGGACAGATGAAGCTGCAGAGATCCCATTCTCCACAATGCCCGGCGTCCCGGTTGAATTATTAACTGTGGCAGCCGTCAGACTCGCATCAAAATTCCATTGAGCGATGATCTGGCCGGGAATACAACCGTTGGGGGCTGCAACCGCTGTCAGCGGAACATTTCCTGAATTGCCGCCGGTACCGCCGTTGGTCGAGCTAACATTACTGGTGATATTGGTGTACGTCCCGGCAACCGGGGCTGTGACGTTGACTTGAATTGTGCATGACCCGCTCGCGGGAATTGTCCCACCGGTCAATTGGATGATCGAAGTCCCAGCCGTAGCGGTCAATGTCCCACCGCATGTGCTGGCAGCGCCCGATGGATTGGAAATGGTCATCTGATTTCCAGCCGAAGCAGGCAGGCTGTCAGTAAATGAAACACCCGTCTGCGCGGCGGTCGATTCTGGATTTGTGATGACAAACGTCAAAATTGATGTTCCACCCTCCAAAATAAGGTCGGGGAAGAACGACTTGGTGATTGACGGTGGTGCCGCAAAATCAACATCCAGCGCCGCGCCGGTGGTGGTTCCAGCTCCATTATCTGAACCTACAACAAGATCAAGATTGGTATAGTTTCCGGGGTTGGGCACGGTCACATTAACAGTCACTGTGCATGGGACTCCCGCGGCGATCGTTCCACCGCTAAAGGAGACCGAAGCCGCTCCTGCTGTTGGAGAAAAGGTCGGTGAACCGCATCCGCTAGTGGAAGCACCTGTTGGTTCGGCAACCACCATCGAAGATGGGAAGTTATCCATGAATATAACGTTGTTTTGGGAAACGCCATTTGGGTCAATGGTAAAGGTCAGTGTGGAAATACCACCCGCAACAATGGTCGCAGGTGAAAAAACCTTGCTCAAACGTGCCACTTGAAGCAGGGCGTAATCTTCAACCTCGCCAGAGCCTGCCCGACCGATCGACCGTTCGTCAACGGCTGTGGTGGAAGCATTATCGGTTAAGCTGCCGTCATTCAAGCGCAGGCGAAGATATCTTTGCCCTGCGGAAACTGCGGCGAAGGATCCCCAGTTAAGAGTGACATTTTGTTGAGCCGCACTGCTGGGAACGGACACACTGGCGTACTCACTCACTTGAAAAGAGCCATCAAGGTTCAGGTCCACCCAACCTTGAAGGGTGCGAGATGAACCAGAGTTATTCAATACCGATACGGTGGCGGAATAACTTGTACTGCCAGCTGTCAAGGAAGACAGGGTTGAAATACCATCTTCGTCATCCGAAGAGCCTGTATCTGCTGCATCATCGCCCAACGCGGTGGATCCGTTTTCGGGCAAACCCTCAGCATCCACAGTCGCTCCGATTCGAATAGTTGAAGACTTCGCACTATTCGCGGCGGTTGTCACGCTACCGCCATCGTAACTCAGAGGAGCATCGCCATAATCGAAACTATTTACATTAAAGGCAAAGACCGTATGAGCATCATTCACAGCAGTTTCGGAGTTCGATTTCGTGCGATCCTTTCCGGGCGGATTGCCGATCGCTGCGGCTGGGAGATTTGAATGGACCGTGGTGGCAAGATAGGTCAAGCCGGTGTCAGCGCTATAGATCACATGTCCCTGTCCGATCAGGTCGCCAGTCTGCCCAAGGTAATCGTTTTGTCCTCCGCCAATATAAGTGGCATAAACCTTGCTTGTGAGCGCGTCAGAAAAAATCGCAACGAAAATATCAAGCCCACCACCTGCTGTGCCGTCGTAATAATCGCTTGCCGGTGTTGAGTTTAGAACCGGGAAGTTACCTGTTGTGGTGCCAAAGACCAACAATTGATTTGATGCCAGGTCGTAGGCGATCCCGCCGATGCGGTCTTCGGTGTTTCCGCCAAGAAAAGTTGTTTGAAAACCTGTAGCGCCGCCATTGATCGGGATGCGGGAGATGAATACATCGAACGCTCCTCCGCCATTCGCAGTTTGCGCGCCGCCTGTAATTCCAGGCATTCCGGCGCCAGCTGAAGCCGTGCTGCCCGCCACATAAAAATGTGTATTGGTCGCAGTGACAACAGAAGCAGTGGTATTCGTTCCAACGGTTCCTTCATTTCCGCTTCCTCCAAGGTAGGAGAAAACGTTGAAGGAAGCTGGAACAGTTTCCCCGTCGGCAAGAACGCCGATCAAAGATTCGGTGGTTCCAGCCGCAGAAAGTGTCGCATCCACAGAATTGACAAGCGCCGGATATCCCGGAGTTGCATTCACCGCAGAGATGGTGGAGAAGATAACCTTCGATCGGTCGGGAGTCATTGAAACTGTTGTAAAGTATTCGCTGCCATTACCACCCACGTAGGATGCCCAGGATGGTGCAGGGGTTGTGGATGCGTTGGAAAACCGGACAATCACGCCCTCGTAAGTTCCAGCAAAGGTTGCATCTGGCCCGATATTGGCGGAACTGATCTCGCCCGATGGGATGGCAGCCACAACACGGCCACTTGTATAAAAGGCATTGTTATCCACGATCGCCACAGAGTTCAAAGTATCCATGGTGACGGGCTCCAGGTTGTAAGCGCGGCTGGAAAGATTCGCTGCATAGATCTGGATGCGCCCCGAAGCAAAACCGGCAAGCACACGACCATCTGGGAATAATTCAAGGTCCGCGATCGCATCATTGGTCGCATCATCAATCTTTTGGTTATTCACACCGCTGTTGTCATTCGCTATCCCCGTGCTTGTCCATGCGGTTATGTTCGTGCCAGCATTATTCAATCGATAAATATAATTTTGGAAGGTGGCTGTGCCTTGCGAAAAACCGGCATTCACTTCCATGTAATTTCCATATGACCCGTTAATGATCATTTCCCGAACCCAGCCGCCCACATACACCCCATTGAAATTCACTGCCACCGAGTAAACATAAGAGTCAAAAGGCAGGGCGTTATCGTTCAATTCAAAATAAGTGGACCAGGCTATACTGGGGTCGATCACCAAAGGGAGCCCGGCAACAACTTCAGATCCAAGCTCGTAACGCACTTCATTCGAATCCCCGCTCGTCACCATCTTCGCGCTGACCTGCCGTTTTGCGCCATCGACCACCTGATAGGTTTCCGGCATTTGCAGGGTCAGGTCTTGATAGCGCAGGTTCAGGGTCAATGAGCCATCCGAGCCAGCGCTGAGCGCGTCCTGACCGGAAAATTCCATGCGGATCTTTTGATAGTCCTCGGCGCGGGCGATGATCCAGTCAAATTCCAGAATACCTTTCTCGGCAGAATACAAACGAAGATCAATTCCATCATATACATTCCTCAAGGTGATCTCCTTGAAGATCTCAGGATGGAGCACCTCGCCTTCGAATGTCTGATATGAACCGGTCACTTCTGAACGTCCGCCTGCTTCTACATCCCAGGCAGAATTCCCCCCGGCAAAGGAAACATCCACCGCGTGGATGCCCGACTGTCCGCTAACCTCATCGGTTTGATAAGTAAGAATTTGAAGACGATTCTCATATACCAGCATGGAACCGAATGAAGTACGGAAACCAAAAAGAACATCTGACGGAAATTGCCCGATGTTCTTTTCAAACCAAATCTGTGATGTCGAATCACGTACAACAGATTCGATCTCACGCCGCTGATTTTCTGTCAGTGCGCTGAAGTTTTCTCCTGCCGACGAAGAATTCATGTCCATCATCGCAGGCATGGACAAGGCAGCCCCGGCAAAAAGAATGAGCGCGATAAAAATATTGGCCAGTTGATTTAATCTGAAATACTTCATACTTTTCTCCAGAAAGATCATTTTGACTCGCGATTAAAAGCAAGCGAAAAAACCAACGCGGCCGGTTTCGCTGCTTGCTCGCCTGGATCTTTACCCGAAGAAAAATAATGAGAACAATGCTATATCAGGATAAGCGACCAATTCGGATTCAGGGTCATTGCATCCACGTTTACTTAAGTAATACTACAAGCATAAAAAAATATCGACAAGATGAAAAACTATCATTATTGTTAGGCATTTTATTTTTTTACATTAATGCAAGGAAAAATACCCCCGGAACAAACGATTTTAAACAAAAAATGCACCAGCATCTTCACTGGTACATTGAAAAACTTGCAAATCAAAATAATTTAATGACTAAGTAATTTTACGGCGGACTGCCATCCAGAAAACTACCGACCATCCATGTTATTTGTCTTCAGCAAGGAGATAAATATTATTAATTCCTTTATGGATCATATCGATCATTTCACGGATGATGTTCTTCGCATCATCAATCGCTTTGGAGGGATCGGGAATTTCTGAAGCCTCCCCTTCCAGAACCTGCGATAGTAGAAAAACTTTTTTTCGCGCAAATGGAAATTCAACCTGAATCGATTCCTTGTGACCATTTTCCATGACCAGCACCAGGTCTGCCTCTTCAAGGATGGAGGTATCTATCATTCGTGTGAGATGCCCGCTCAAGTCCAACCCGAACGAACGGGCAAGTTCCAGGGCAACCGCCGGAAGCCGCCTCCCGTTGGATGTCCATGTGCCTGCACTGGAGACCTTCCACTCGTGGATGCGCCCATCCTGCATTAATTGATTTCGGAAGACCTCAGCGGCAATGGGCGAACGAAATTGATTACCTGTGCAGACGAAAAGAACCGAAAACATAAGTTGAGCAAGCTCCTCTTTTGATTATAACATTCGTGAATTAATCGCTGCCTTCATCATATTCTTCAACGAAATATTCGAGGCGATGAAATTTGATCACGTAACTTACGGGCTCTTCTTCGGGCACCGACATCCACTGCGGACTTGGCTCAGTAACGGTTTCCATAACCGTCGGCTCAGGTTCTTCGACAAACATTGGCGAATTAACCGGGCTTGGAGACTCAATCATTGGAGCAATCGGCTCAGAAACTGTCAGTTCTTCAAGATCAGGCTCTTGCTCCACCACAATCAGAGGCGACGACATCTCTTCATGAATTGTATCAACCGGTTCAGGCGGCACAGGCACATCAAGGACCTGCGCGACCGGCTCAATATTCTCCGGCTCTTTCACAATGGGTTGAACCGGCGCCGGCAGTGGATCTACGATCGGCGTTGGTTGGGACTGCGCTTGAGGAAGGTATTTTATTGGGCTGACCTCAATTGGCGGTTGAGATTGCGCCTCCGGTTCGTGTTGATAATAATATTCACCCTTCTTGCTTGGATAATAATAATGCTGGTATCCGCCATAATAATTATTGCGAGGGATCTTATTCAAGACAACACCAAGCCCCCTCCCATCCACGCGACCCAGTTGCTCAAGCATCGCAAAGGCGGCGTCAGCATGTGTGTGCCCCGGCTGGATAACCATCAAGACACCATCGAGTTTTGTAGCCAGAACCTGAAAGTCTGACACCAATGACGGAGGGCTATCGACAATGATCACGTCCACGAGCAGACCCGCCTCTTGCAGGATCGAATCCATTTTGGCTGAAGCAAGAAGCTCAGCCGGGTTGGGCGGCAAGCTGCCGCTTGTGATCAGAAAAACGTCACTCATGCCGTCCACGGGTTTCATCACCGAGCGGACCGTTGCGTTGCCGCGAAAAAGAGTGCTTAGCCCCACGCGGTTGGAAACGCCAAAGATCTTGTGAATGCGCGGGCGCCGCATGTCCGCATCCAATAGCAGGACTTTTTTTCCGCCCTGGGCAATAATGGATGCCAGATTAACGGAGATCATGGTCTTGCCTTCACCGGGACCAGAACTGGTCACAAGAATTTTCTTCAACGAACGATCTACATTCGTAAATTCAAGATTCGTGCGGAGCGAACGAAACGCTTCAGAGACCGGAGACCGCGGATGTTTCAGCACATGCACATCCACCGCCTCCCCAGTTCCAACAGCGATCTCGCCGATGTAACCGATCACCGGCAGTTTTAAGATCCGCTCGATATCTTCCGGGGTACGGATGGTGTCATCCATATACTCGATCAAAAAGACCACCCCGCCAGCCAGCAGCAACCCCAACACAGCGCCCAAGCCCGTGGTGGTCAGCGGTTTCGGTCGTATGGGATTCGCAGGCACAACCGCCGCTTCAATGGGAACCACATTGGGTGTATTCTGCAAACGCGCCAGACGAATTGCTTCAAGATTATTTAATAAGTTGATATAAATTTCTTGATACAGTTTCAGGGTTGTCTGTAACTGTGAAAGACGAGTGGTCTCATCCTGCGAGGTGGAGGGTTTTCCGAGGATCAACAGATCGGCATAGATCTGCTGTGAGAGTGAAAGCACAGGCTGAATTTGATTCAGACGGGCTTCCTTCTCATTAAGTTGAGTCTGCTGTTCAGTCGAAGCGGGAGGCGTGAGTTGCTGAATCTCGGTCTGAAGTTGGGTGACCTCAGCCTGCATGGTGGAGATCTGCGCCTCGACCTGAAGTAGTTGCTGTTGAACGGTTTCCACAGAAACATTCTCGATCTCAGTGCTCATCCGGTCGATCTGATCCTCAACTTGTGTGATCTGCGCCTGAATGCTTTGCTCGGTCAGCGCGTAACGCCCGGTCTGGATCTGTTCATTCTGGCTGATCAACACCTGAACCAGAATATTCGCAATGTCCGCTGCTCTTTGCGGGTCGGAGTCTTCCACCGTTAACTGAATAGCCTGCATATCACGGATCTGGTTCACATAGACCTGTGAAGCCTTAACATCAAAGCCAAGCTGCGCAGACGCACCTTCCAGGACCGGACGTGTGGTCAGCAACTGGATGTAGGTCTGCACCAACTGCTGGTCGCCAAGATACGTATCCGTATTTTTCTCAGCTTGCGACGCCCGCAGTACCAACACCCGGGTGGATGCCTGATAGATGGGTGTTTGAAAAATGCTTCCCAGGAATCCGCCAGCCATTCCCAGCGCGAGCCCTGCAGCCAAAAGCCAAGCCCAGCGGCGAACCATGGTGATGTAGTCTTTTATCTCCATACCTATCCTTGTTTTGAATGGGCAGAGTTTACATCACCTGAATTTTTCAAACTGATTTTGTATTGTAGTTACAACAAATGCCGGTTGGGTGTGAGCAGAATTCTACTCAATTCTTTCAGACCGTCTTCAACAAGGGATTTTGCACTAAACTGACAATGGCGCATAAAAAACATGAATGCTAGAATCCTCCCATGAAAAAGCGATACGTTGGGCTCATGGTTGCACAGACCATTGTGATCATTCTTCTGTTGGCGGGAGTGGTTGTATTGGTGCTCCTCTTGAACGGGTCTGCCACCATCCCCCTCACCTCCCTTCCCAAAGTGCCGACATTCGACCCGGTCTTTGTTACAGAAACCCTCCCGGCATCTCCAGCCGAAGGAATGACCGATACATTCCAATCTGTAACGAGTGTTCCGCCTCAAACAGAGCTCCCCATTTTGATTCTGAACGGCACGCCCATGTTTCGAACCCCGACCCCAACTTCAATTGCAAATAACCCAATCCCTTTTTTTACACTTACGCCAACACCCCTCTCCGCGACCGTGTGGACCTACACCCCTACGCCTTTTATCCCAACTGCAACCGCACAGCAGGGAACGCGTCCGTGCCGGAATATCCTTTACCCGGTGGTGACGGGTCAGCAATGGCAGTATCAATCCAGCGCTGTAAACCGCACCGATATCATCAGTATGAACGTCACCTCAGTTGGTTCGTCGCGTGGAGATGTCACGATCAATAATCAAACGACCGGAACATCGAAGCAGGTTCTTGTGCAATGCGAAGGCGACATCATCCGCAGTTTCCCATCCATGAGTTTGGATGCGCTTTTTGGCAGCGCGCTGAGCGGCGACATGACCGCAAACTATGTATCTGGTGTGTTGGCTCCGAACGAAGCGGCATTCCTCAACACCAATTGGGCATTAGCATGGTCCAGCAATTATTTGGTGACGGGCACAGCGGTCGTTAGCCGGAATGATACGCAGGTCAGCGTATCGCTGAACGATGCCCCGGTTTCACTGACCTGCCAAACCCTGGCAACAGGCAACGCGGCTTTTGAAAATATCACTGTCCCGGCTGGCACATTTCGGGCATTGAAAGTGATATGCACAGCACAGGGCCACGTAACGGCAGTGGTCAATGGGGTGTCGGTCAGCGGAACCGTGGAAGGACAGTCTTTCCACTGGTTCGCGCCTTATGTTGGGCTGGTGAAAATGCAGGTGACCGCAGCATTGGTGAGGGTATTCGACATTCCCTTTACTCTTTCCACTGACAGCACATTAAACCTGATCGGTTACAACCAGGTCCCTTAATCGCCCGTCTCACATTGGATGTCTGCCATTTGGGTGTACTCAATATAACAGACTGGGCGCGCCGGGTTGAGAAATATCATCTGCTCGGCGAAAGGAAATGGTCCTGGCAGGATCAAGCCGGG
>Ga0268298_10005311_pt1 | contig 12136 bp, 10 predicted proteins | sample WWTPWeurt_MetaG_FD_194462 | JGI IMG/M metagenome (GOLD analysis project Ga0268298, IMG submission 194462) | Activated sludge microbial communities from WWTP in Nijmegen, Gelderland, Netherland - WWTP Weurt | ecosystem: Engineered > WWTP > Aerobic digester > Activated sludge | place...
AGACGTGGAAGGGCGCGATCGCCAAAGAGACGGAGTCGCTCACGACGAACTGAAGAAGGGGCTCTTCTTCACCACGGAGCCACGGAGAGCACAGAGGTTCACGGAGATCTCTTTATTTCCCGGAAGGTGAGGTTCACCCGCGGGCCCCGCGGCTCCCTCTCCTTCGGGACCCCGTGCCGATAAGAGCGCTGGGTGGCGCCGCGCATGATCAGCAAGGCGCCATTCCCGAGCTCGAAATCCCGCCCAGCGACGCTCTTCTTCTTCGCGTGCCGGAGCTGAAACCGGCGCTTCGCCCCGAGCGACAAGGAGGCGATCACCGGGTCTCTCCCGAGCTCCTTCTCGTTGTCAGCGTGCATTCCCATCGAGTCCCGCTCGTCCCTGTAGAGGTTCGCGAGCACGCTGTTGAACTTCACGCCGGCAGCGGCCTCGACCCGAGCGCGCAGCTCGGCCAGCCGAGGGGTCCACGGGACTGGCACGTTCGTGACCCCGGAGTAGGTGTATACAGCATCGCTGTCACCGATCCACGCGACCATCCGCGGCTGCAAGATCCGCCGCCCCATGATCACGATCTCCCTTTGCTCCCAGGGGATCTCGCGCATCAACCCCTCCAGGAGCTCCGCCGCCTCCAGGGGCGACAGCCACGCTTCGTCGAGCCAAAGCTCCCCCCCGTCCTCGAGCGCGATCGAGAGGGCCGTCACGTCACCCTCGCTCGCCGCGCCACGCTGTCAATTCGCCACGCCCGGCGGCTTCGCGAACTGCCCGGGGAACGGGTTCGCGTCGTGCCGCTTGTCGATCTCGTTCCACTTCCACGGCTCCGTCCCGCGCTCGTTGAACACCGCGAGCCCGATGACGCCCACGTTGGATGTGTCGCCGTACTTCTGCCCCGCGTACGACCCGCGCACCGACCCGAACCGGAACGCCGCGACCTGCGTGGCGCTCTGCCGAAACCCGTCGACCTCGATCTCGCCCTTGGGATCCACGATGTACCCGCGCTTCGAGAAAGCCGCGTCCTTGCCGTCGAGCACGTCGAGCCCGTCCACCGAGAGCACGCACTCGATTCGGAACGGCGTGGAGTTTCGCACCACGATCGTGTACCGGCGCCCCGCCTCGCCGACGACGTAGTTCTTGCTGCTCGCCTTGAAGCCGCTGAGCCACGCGCCGCTCTCGTCCTTGAGCCCGAGCGACAGCGCGCCGTCCGCGATCGGGTACATCCCGGCCGCCGTGCGCGCGAACCCGGTGGACGTGGCCATCGCCTTCGCGCCCTCCTCGTCGTTGTAATAGAGCACCGCGGTCGCGAACGGGTTCGCCTTGTCCCCGCGCTCGAACGGCACGCTCGTGATCTTCGAGTCGCGCGTCTCACCCCACTGCGTGCCGAGCCCCGGTCGATCCTCGGGGGCCGCTGTCGCGCCCGCTTCGTTCGCGGCGCTCGGCGCAGCCTTCGAGTCGCTCGCCGGGTACCCCGGGGCCGAGTCCTGATAGCCGCGGCCTCCCGCCGAGGTGGCCGGGGCGTAGCTGCTCCCACCGCACCCCGCGATCGAGAGCGAGAGCGTCGAGACAAGGATCGACCAGCGGAAGGCTCGGGTGTGCACCATGACGTCCTCTTGCAGGAAAAAGCGATCGTTCGAGGGCCGAGCGCGCAGCGTCGAAGCGCTCGCTCGCCGCGTCCTCGTGGCGGAATCTACGCCCGCTCGCGCGTCAGCTTACACCCGCCGCCACGGCGCACGATGACCGAGATTGACATGGAAGCCTTCCTTGGTAGAGTCGCGGGCCGTTCGCGGGCATCGCCCTTCTCCGCAACTCAAAAACGCGGGGGACGAGCCCCGGACGCGGCCTCCCACGCATCCCCGCTGGAGGTCGAACCGAGCCCAAGAAAAAGCTCGAACCGCTCGGCTCCCGAGCGCCAGCGATTCCAAACACCACCCCAGAACATGACCACAGAGACGCGGCCCTCGCGCGCCGAACGGCAATCGCTCCCGCGCCGCCGCGTCCGCAGCATTCGGAGACTCGATAGATGCATCTTCGCGAGCTCAAGCAGAAGAGCATGGGCGATCTCGTCCAGATGGCGAAAACGCTCAACATCGAAGGAGCCGCCGGGCTCCGCAAGCAGGAGCTGATCTTCGCGCTCCTGCAGCAGCACGCCGCTCAGGGCCAGTCGATCTTCGGGGAGGGCGTGCTCGAGTGCCTCCCGGACGGCTACGGGTTCCTCCGGTCGCCTGACTACAACTACCTCCCCGGCCCCGACGACATCTACGTCTCCCCCTCGCAGGTGCGGCGCTTCAACCTGCGCACCGGCGACATGGTCTCCGGCGCGATCCGCCCGCCCAAGGAGCGCGAGGCTTACTTCGCGCTGCTCAAGGTCGACAGCATCAACCGCGAGCCACCGGAGGTCGCGCGCGACAAGATCCTCTTCGACAACCTCACGCCCCTCTACCCCAACCAGAAATACAACTGCGAGAACGGCGAGAAGGGCTACTCGACGCGCATCATCGACATGCTCTGCCCCATCGGCAAAGGGCAGCGGTGCCTCATCGTCTCCCCGCCGCGCGCGGGCAAGACGGTGCTCCTCCAGCAGATCGCGAACTCGATCTCGAGCAACCACCCGGACACGGAGCTCATCGTGCTGCTCATCGACGAGCGGCCCGAGGAGGTCACCGACATGCAGCGCACCGTCAAGGGCGAGGTCATCAGCTCGACCTTCGATGAGCCCGCGACGCGCCACGTGCAGGTCGCCGAGATGGTCATCGAGAAGGCGAAGCGCCTCGTCGAGCACAAGCGGGACGTCGTGATCCTCCTCGACTCGATCACGCGCCTCGCGCGCGCCTACAACACGGTCGTCCCCGCGAGCGGGAAGATCCTCTCCGGCGGCGTCGACTCCAACGCCCTGCACAAGCCCAAGCGCTTCTTCGGCGCCGCGCGCAACGTCGAGGAGGGCGGCTCGCTCACCATCATCGCGACCGCGCTCGTGGACACGGGCTCGCGCATGGACGAGGTCATCTTCGAGGAGTTCAAGGGCACGGGCAACAGCGAGATCCACCTGGATCGCAAGCTGATGGAGAAGCGCATCTTCCCCTGCCTCGACATCAACAAGAGCGCCACGCGCAAGGAGGAGCTGCTCCTGCCCGAGTGGGTGCTCCAGCGCACGTGGCTCCTCCGCGGCCTGCTCCACCCGCTCAACGTCATCGACTCGATGGAGTTCCTCCTGGACAAGGTCAGCCGCACGCAGACCAACCAGGAGTTCCTGGAATCCATGAATCAGTAGTCGTGATACCGTGGGCGCGTGCCCGTGAAGACCGATAGCTCGGTCGAAGACCTCAGGGCTCGCGTCGCCGAGCTGACTGCCGATCTCGCGCGCGCGGACCGCAAGACGAAGGCCCTCCAAGAGGTCGGCCTCGCCCTCGGATCCACGCTCGATCTCGATCAGCTCCTCGAGCTCATCCTCAAAAAGATCACCGATCTGCTCGAGGCCGATCGCGCGACGCTCTACCTCCTCGACGAGCAGCGAAAGCGCCTCCTCTCGCGCATCATGATCGGCGACGAGGCGCGCGCCATCGAGCTGCCCGTCGGCGAGGGCATCGCGGGCCACGTCGCCAAGGTCGGCCGCGCCGTGCGCGTCAAGGACGCCTACCGCGACAAGCGCTTCAACCGCGAGTGGGACTCCATCACCGGCTACCGCACGCGCTCCATCCTCGCCGCGCCGATGAAGAACCACGTCGGCCGCACCATCGGCGTCATCCAGGTCCTCAACAAGCGCGCCGACGCGAAGACGATCGCCCGCAAATCCAAGCGCGATCCGAACAAGCGCGGCTCCACGCCCCCCGAGGTCCACTACGGCGAGTTCTCGCAGGACGACGAGGAGCTCCTCTCCGCGCTCGCGACGCAGGCCGCCGTCTCCATCGACAACAGCCGCCTGTTCCTGTCCGTCATCCAGAAGAACATGCAGCTCGTCGACACCAAGGAGCAGCTCGAGCACCGCGTGAGCGACCTCAAGCTGCTCTTCGAGCTGGAGAGCGCGATGGGCCGCGCGGCCACGCTCGAGGACCTCGCGCGCGCCGTCGTCGTCGAGGCCGCGCGCGCTTGCCAGGCTCGCGCCGGGGGCCTCCTCGTCGACGAAGGCGAGGCCGGCGTGTGGCTCTACTTCGTCGACACGAGCAACAAACCGAGCGTCCGCAGCGCCGAAGAAGAGGCCACGATCGAGGTCAAGCGCGTCCCCGTGAAGCGCGCCGAGGGCATCTTCGGCTGGGCCAACGCCAACAACCAGATCGCGCAGCTCCCCCCCGCGCGCGAGTCCGTGCGCGAGGCCGACGTCCGCGATCGCGCGAAGGAGGCCGCGTCCTCCGCGCACGAGACCCCGAGGCCCTCGTCCGCCGAAGCGCGCCCCTCCGCGCACGACCACCCCGTCGTCACCCCGCGCTCCGCGTCGATCGTCCCGGCCCCTCTGGTGCACGACGATCACGACGGCCCGCCCTCCGTCTCCAAGCAGCGCCTCACCATCGCGGGCGTCATCATCTCCAGCGCGATCGCCGTGCCGCTCGAGGCCGCGGACGAGACGCCGATCGGCGGCATCGCGCTCTACAACTCCAAGAAGCCGCTCGGCTTCACGCAGGACGATCGCGCCCTCTTGCGCCTCATCTCCGCGAACGCGACGACGGCGCTCCAGCTCTTCCGCTCGCGCCTGGAGCAGGAGCGCTCCGAGCGCCTCTCCGCGATCGGCCGCTTGATCTCGGGCGTCATGCACGACATGCGCACGCCGCTCACCGTGATCAGCGGCTACGTGCAGCTCATGGCCAACGCCAAGGACGAGCACACGCGGGCCGAGTACCAGCGCGTCGTCCTGAAGCAGTTCGACGCCATCAGCGCCATGCAGCGCGAGGTCCTCGAGTTCGCGCGCGGCGAGCGCTCCATCCTCCTGCGCAAGGTCTACCTCACCAAGTTCTTCGGCGACATCGAGACCCAGCTCCGCCAGGAGCTCGCGAGCCGCGCGGGCGACGGCAGCAAGAACGGCCAGGTCCACCTCGTCCTCGACCTGCAAGACCGCACCATCGCGCGCTTCGACGAGGCCAAGATCACACGTTGTCTACACAACCTCGTCCGCAACGCCTACGAGGCGATGGGCGAGCGCGGCGGCACCATCACTATCCGTGTATTCCGTGACGGTCCCGACTTCGTGATCAGCGTTGCGGACACGGGTCGGGGCATCCCCGAGGAGGTCAAGGGCCGACTCTTCCAGTCCTTCGTCACCTCCGGCAAGCGGGGCGGCACGGGCCTGGGCCTGGCGATCGTCAAGAAGATCGTCGACGAGCACCACGGCGCCATCCACGTGGACTCCACGGATCACGGCGCGACGTTCACGCTCCGGCTCCCGCAGGAAGAGGCCCCCCGGTCCAGCAGCGACATGGCCAAGGCCGCGTCGTAGCCAGTCGCAGCTCGAATACGGTAAATCGTGGCCTGTCGCCGTTCAAGCACGGCGATCGCTGGTCACTTCACGACGTCGGCGCCGGCCGCCGTGAACTGGGCTTCGAAGAACATCGCATCTGCGCAGTCCGGCGTGGCCGGTCCGCCTGTCGCGATGCACGCGTCTCCCTTGTTCATCACCTCGCCGGCGGCGTCCTTCAGACAATGGTGAACGTAATTGTCGTCGAGAACGTTCGACTCGTTCACGAGGAACGAACAAAGCGTCCTCTTCAGCGACACGATATGGAAGTCGTCCGCCGCGCGGAGGGGGATGAGCCCGGAGATCGAGCCGCCGTCCTTGTACTCGCTCCAGCACGAATCGGGGTCCCCTGTCCCCGGATCCACGGCGCCGATGCAGTTGTGGGCCGGGGAGAGCTGTCCGGAGATCGTGGCTTGTACGAGCGGAATCAAGAAATAGTCGGCCGGGCTCGTCAAGAAGATCCGCAGCGTGACCTCCGCTGGGCTCGACTGAAACTGGCAGTCACCGTCGACAGCCACGTCCACCGTCGCCGGCGCCATCGGGAAGTCCACGCCGAAGCCGCCGACCGCCGAGCTCGCATCGAATTTCAACGCGGACGAGCCGCTCCCCACAAACGCCGCCGACCCCACCGTGAGCTTCCCTGTCCAGAGGTCAAAGTGGAGCAGCCACGCCGAGTTGCCCTCGCCCTTGATCTGGCATTGCGGCAACGAAGGCGCCAAGGTCTGGTCGAAGATGCCGGCGATCACCGGGAAGGTGGCCTCCGTGAACATGTCCGGCTTCGAGGCGCGGATGTGCACGATGCGCATCCCGAAGTCTTTCGCTCCGCCATATTCCACCTGGGCGAAGCACGCGTTCGTGGCCGAGTGGCAGCTCGCGTCCGTGGGGGCGCACGCGTTCGAGGCGAGGACGGGCTCCACTCCGGCGCACGCCCCCCCGGATCCAGTCATGGTCCCGCTCGAGCTCGTCGTGCCGGGGCCGGTCGACCCGCCGGCGCCGCCGGTCCCCCCGACTCCATTGCTCGGCTCGTCGACGGAGCCCTTGCAGCCCCAAACAAAAATCGCCAGCGTCGCGGCCCCGAGCACGAATTGAAAGCCCATTCTCCGAAGCTATCACGAAGCGACGCCCGCGCCTACAAGCGTGATTGAAGCGTGCGCTGAAAATGACGGCCTCCCATTGCCGGGCCCGGGCAGCGCTGGGAGGGCCCGATCATTGGAGCTTTTGCGCGAGCCACACCAGGAAGAACGCCGCAAAGATCACCGCGAACAAGACGCCGCCGATGATCAGCACCCCCTTGAACGGCAGCGCCGCGTCCTCGGCAGCCGCATCGATCTCGTCGCTCTGAACACCCATCTTCTCCGCTTCGGCGCGGACGGAGCGGATCCTCCGATAAGACCGGACCAGGAGATAGACAGCCCCTGCCGAGAGCGGCACGGCGAGCCAGGGCGCTCCCGCGGCGAAGGCCGAGATGCCAGCGCTATCGCGAGGCGTGAACCCAGCCCTCGACGTCGATCCAGGCGTGCCCCTGGCCAGAGGGCACGACGAGCTCCGGACTGCCCATGCCCCCGAGGTACGTCAACACGTCGCTGTCGTCCGTTCGGTCGACGTGGCCTGCCTCCACCACCGAGGCGCCGTCCCAGTGGAACGCGCGATACTGCCGCCAATAGCTCACGCTCTTCACACAGCCTGAATACTCGCTGTCGAGGCACCTCCCGTCCTCCTCTCGCCACACCCCCCAGACGTCGTCGTCCGCCCGCGCGGTGACGTACTGGAGCTCCGAGCCCTCGTAGAGCCGCTCCACGCCGGTCCCGTTCCAGTGGAAGAGTCCATCCTGCGCCCCGAGATAGATGCTCTCATCCCCGACGATGGCCATCGAGTCATAAGACTGGTGAGCGAAGTCTATCCCCTCGCCGCTCCCATCGGGAGCGAGGCGGATCAGCCCGTCGCCGCGGACAAAGAGGAATGAAGGCGTGACATGCATCGAGCGCGCCCCCTTGATCGTGAGCTGTTGAGAGGTCCAGGAGGTGCCGTCCCAGTGACACAGGATTTGCTGCGATGGATCGGCGTCCAGGATCGCATAGGCGTCCGCCTTCGAGCGCGCGGCGAGCGAGGAGATGCTCGACTTCCACTCAAATCCGAGCGCGACCGGGATGTCGTGGGTGGTCCACGTGGCGCCGTCCCATGCGTGCACAAGACCCGTCGCCGGCTCGAGCGCCCACGCGCTCTCGTCGTCACCGACCGCGAACGGCGGCTGCGGATCGCCTGGCCCTTGCGATGCGACCGGCCCCCCGTCCGCGATCTTCTCGGCTGTTCCCTTCGAGAGCCGCCACAGACCGCCATCGCAGTCGAGCACATATCCCCCCGACGGCCGCGTCGCCTCCCTGCACGCAGGCTCGAACGGAGCCTTCGCCTCTTCGAGCACCGGGCTCGAGCGCTCGGGCGGCGACGACGGAATACATCCTGCTTGGACGCCCGTAAGGGCGGCGACGAGCACGAGCGATCGAAAGCGAACCATGGGATCCTCCTGAGATTCGTTCCCCCGGCACTCGTGGTGCCATCGCCATCCTACAGAAAAAACCGCCGCGAGGGAACAAGCTCATTCTGGACGATCTCGACGCTGTGACGCCTGCCTGTCACACCGCTGTTTCCTTTGACAGCCGCGGCGCCACGGGGAGTGACCATGGAAGCGCACTGGCCGTTCCGGATTCCATGCGAGGTAAGGAGCCCTCGAGTCTCTCCGGGCGCCTCAGTCGCTGCGCCGGGACAGCCCTTGTGCCTCCCCAGAACAATGGTGAACAGCGCCATGAGCATCCTCCGAGTCGCTGATCCTCGCTACCTACCGAGCAACACCTGGAGACGCGTGGATCCTGAAGAGCTCCTCTATCGTGTCACCGCCGCGGACGCTCCCGTTGCTGACGAACCTCTCTGTCTCGATCGTGCCGTCCGCGAAGAGCTCGACTTCCCAGCGCTCGCCAGGGACCGCGATCACCACCATGATGGCATCTTCATGGTTGCGCTCCAGCGTGTACTTGATGCGATGTTGCTCCAGTCGGTCCAGGAATTTGAGCAGGGCGTCCATGTCTTCCTCAGTGGGAGCAACGCTCTCTTCTGCATGAACGGTTTGCGGCCCCCCCCGGGGTTCAATCCGCCAAAGGCGCAGGTCAATTGGTGACGTCGACGCCGCTGGCCGCGAAATCCGCCTTGAAGAAGAGCGCGTCGGCGCAGTCCGGGGTCGCAGGACCACCCGTCGCCAGGCACGCGTCGCCCTTCGCCGTGATGACGCCGGCCGCGTCTTTGGGGCACCGCTTCATCATGGGATCGCCGTCGTCCTGCCCCACGAGCTGCGCACACACCGTCTTCTTGAGCGACTGGATCGCCGCCTCGTCCGCCGCCGCGAGCGGGATGAGCGCCGCGATCGAGCCGTCGTTGGTGAACGCCGGGGGCAAGCACTGGCTCGCAGGATCCAGCGCCGCCGCGTCGTAGGTTCCAATGCAGTTGTGCTCCGGTGAGACGTGCCCCGCGACAGCCAAGTTCACGAGCGGCAAGAGCACGGACTCCGCGGTGCCCGAGAGGAAGATCTGGATCGTCGTGCCGCCCCCGACCGATTGGAACTGGCACCCGTCCGCGTCGAAGACGAGGTTCAGGATCGCCGGATCCACAGGGAGACTCGTGCCGAGCCCCCCGGGCACGCTCCCCGCACTGAACGTATACGAAAGAGCCGGGCTCTCCGCGAAGAGCGCCGTCCCCGTCCGCAGCTTGGTGCTCGCGAGGTCGAACGAGAGGAGCCAGGAGAACGTGCCGCCCCCGTCGAGGTTGCATTCGGGCAGGCCGGGGGTCACGCCCTTCGCGAGGATGCCGGCGACCACCGGGTTCTTCGCCGCGGTGAGCGCGTCCGGCTTGGTGATGGTGAGCTGCGCGATGCGCATGTCGAACGAGGGCGACCCGGCGAACTCCTTTGTCGCGAGGCACGCGTTGGTGGTCGCGTGGCAGATGGCGGCGCCGGGCGCGCACGCTGTCTCGGGGAGCACCGGCTCGACGCCCGCGCACCCGCCCCCCATCGCCGTCGTGCCGCCCGTGCCGGCGGTGCCGCCAGTGGGGGTGGTGGTCCCCATGGTCGTGCCGCCGACGCCCGTGGTGCTGCCCCCCATGCCCACCGTGTTGCCCCCTGTCGCGGATCCCCCGGCTCCGCCGCCGCCTCCGCCGCCGCCGCCTCCGCCGCAAGCCGCGAGGAACATGGTCAGTGTGCTGGTCCCAAGGAGTGTTCGAAAGCTCATCCCCCGAGGCTATCACATCTGCGCGGCTTGCATACGGGCAGCTTGCATACGGGCGGCTCCAAAATTGGGCGCCCCCCACAAGCGCAGCGCGCCCGCCGCGCGAGCATGTTTGGGGGGCGAGGCGCGCGCAGCGCGCACGTGGGGGGCATCCTCTCCACCTCTTCGCAAACGAGCCTGGCGCGCTCACCCAGCGCTCGCCGCGCGCTCATCCGGTCACGGTTGGCAAATGTGGGCCAATGTGCCCCACAATGCCTCTCTTCTGCCCTGCCTGCGAATCCCCTCCTGCGTGATGCGATCCTCTTGGTGGAAGCTCTCGTCGAAGAAGCCGTCTGGCCAGTTCTCGATCGCGCCCCGCCGGGAGATCTGGATAGGCTCGAACCGAGCTTCGCCTTGCCCGTCCTGCGACACGAAATAGATGGCGATCGCCTCCTGCGCCGGGGAGCCGCCCCGGACCATGCGATACCGGAGCTGCCCGATCAGCACCGCGCTGTGCGTCTCGACGAGGACCTGCTTGCCAGTCCGCGTGAGCCCGTAGAGAAAATCGCCCAATCGAGCCTGCGGACGCTCGTGCAGGTGGAGCTCCGGCTGCTCCATGATGAGGATCGTGCCCGAAGGCATGAGGAGGCCCGCGACGAGGATGGGGAGCACCTGACTGACACCGACGCCGACCCCAGCGAGCTGCCTCTCGCGAGCCCCGGGTCCGGAGCGGACCTGCCAGGCGACACCCCCCAACCCCGTCTCCGCGGTGGTCACGCTGTCCGCGACCCCGAGGTATTGAATCCACGTGTTCATCGCCTCGGCGAGCGTCCCGACCTCCACTGTCTCCGAGGTGGGGTGGAAATAGTGGATCATGCGATCGTGGTGAAAAGCATACACGGCGGCGGCGTGCTCTCCGCGTGATCCAACGTCGTCGGGCTCCCCTGACTCCGAGAAGCTCATCGAGGCCTGCGGGTCCTGCCGGAGGGGCCCGAGATAGCGGACCCCGCCGGTGAAGGTGTCGATGACCCTCTTGACGGCGGCATCCATCGGAGTGGCGCCCTCGGGCGGGAGCGAGCCCAGGACGTCACCCAACCCCCTGGGATCGATCCCAAAGATCGCGTCCACGAGCTGCGGCACGAACACCCGTTCCCGCGGGAGATCTTCGCGCAAACCCACGAGCCAGGCCGCGAGCTCGCTCGAGGTCGTCCCCGTGAAAGGCGGCAGCCCGTGCTTCGAAGTGACTCGCTCGATGCCCTCTCGAATCGCCGCGCTGAGCCGGTCGGCGCCTGTGGCGACCGCGAAAGGCTGGATGAACTTCGCCAGCATCTCGGCCCGCACCGTCAAATCGTCCACGGAGGTGCGGCTCGTGTTGATGAGGTCCACCAGGCTGGATCGGAGTCGGGTCGTCCCGCTCGTCCGACGCACCACGAAGCGCTGCGGGAGGAAGTGCGCCCAGCGAACGAGGGCTGTCTCATCGAGGGGGGCGCTCCCGCGAGCCTCCACGGTCGCCACGTAGTTCTCGCCCTCCGGATAGGGAACAGAATACGTAGAGAGAACGCCATGGACGATGCTCCCCTCTTCCTCGAGGTTCGCCCGCCGCGCGACGACATGAATCGACGTCGGCTCAGCGTCTGCCCCGTTGCCGGCGACCCGCGACGGAGGCACGTGCATCTCGACTCGAGCGAGGTTCAGGCGACCGGGGACAGAAGGGTGGCTGTCGCTCACGTCGAAGCAGAGATCGACAGGAGTGGCCCCGGCGCCGTCCAGGGAGAACCCGATCTGGATCCGCTGCTCCGAGGCGCGGTCGTTGCACACATCCTGGAACGTGCCCAAGAGGACCAATCGGCCATTGAGCACCAGGGGCTCATCCGGTTTTTGATTTGCCAGAGTCTGAGCCACGAGCAGGACGGATTGAAGAAAGCTGCTCTTCCCGGAGCTGTTCAGGCCCGCCAGCACCGTCAGCGGCGCGAGCTTGACGTCCAGCCTGCCACGAATCGGCTTGAAGTTCTCCAGGGTCCAGCGTGTCAACATGGCTTCGGTCGTCCTCGCGTGGATCTATCCGGCGTGGTGCGGAGCTTCGTCAAGGAAAACCGACCCCACAGGCGTGTGGTGCGCTCCGCGCGTGGGAGCCTCAGCCCTCGCGCTTCTGCACGAACTCGAACCCGAAGCGGCCCTTGATGCACAGGTGGCCGTTGGTCACCGAGGACTCCACCGGCGACGTCACCTTCAGGATCGCGTCGTCCTGCACGTGCAGGGTCAGCGCGCAGCCCACGCCGCAATAGGGACACACTGTATTCGTCTTCGTCTGCTTGGCCTCGTCCCACGTGCCCGCGGCCCGGGAGTCGTGCTCGCTCTTGGCCATCAACGCCCCCGTCGGGCACACGCCGATGCAGTTGCCGCAATAGACGCACGCGGACTCGGGCAAGGGCACGTTCATTTCGGTGGAGATACGCGC
>Ga0268298_10005312_pt1 | contig 12135 bp, 13 predicted proteins | sample WWTPWeurt_MetaG_FD_194462 | JGI IMG/M metagenome (GOLD analysis project Ga0268298, IMG submission 194462) | Activated sludge microbial communities from WWTP in Nijmegen, Gelderland, Netherland - WWTP Weurt | ecosystem: Engineered > WWTP > Aerobic digester > Activated sludge | place...
AAATTTATTATTTATTTCTACCGCTGCTAAGCCATTACTAAATGCACCTTTTTCAAAAACTACTTTACCATTTATTTTAAAAAATGCACCATAATAAAAAGAAGGTTCTATTACTACTTTACCAGTTTTATCTATATAACCTGCTTTTGCATCTGTAATAAACATGGCTAGCCCTTCATGAAAATCATCAATATTTTCAAATGCTGGCCTAATAACCACTTTGCCTTTTGTATCTAAAAAGCCCCATTCAGAAAATAAGCTTTTATTCTCTTTAAACTTACACATTCCATCGCTATAAATTCCAATTTCATCATATTTAGGCTCTACTATTGTTTCTCCTTTGTTATTAATTACACCCCAGGCATTATCAACTACAACGCTTGCAAATCCTTCATAATAACCAGATGTTTCAGAATATTTTGGCTCTATTATCACTTCTCCTTTTGTATTCATAAAGCCAATAGCTTCGTTAATAATTACCCATGCTAAACCATTTTGGTATAAACCACAACGTTTGTGTTTTGTTTCTAACTTTTTGCTTCCGGTAGAATCAATATATACAACATTTTCATTAACATAAGTAGGGTAAAAGCCTTGTGCCTTGCTATTATAAATAAAGCTAATTAGTGTTAGCAGAAGTAAATTTTTCATTGTAAGTTTTATAATATTTTATTTACATTATAAGGTATAAAGTATCCACATTAATGTAATCAAATTTCATTCAACTCTTCTTATATTCATATACCCAATAAATGGTATTTTATGGCTAAATTTATTTTGTACTTATAAAAATAGAAACCAAATTTACTGCATGAAAGTTGGCATAATAGGTGGAGGAGTTGCAGGATTAAGTACTGCATTGGCTCTTAAAAAAGCAAATATTTCATTTCATTTATTTGAACAGGCTTCTGCTTTTAAAGATATTGGTGCAGGTGTTATGCTAAGTAGTAGTACTAAATATTTATTACATCAATTAGGTGTTGGAAATGATTTTGAAAAAGCATCTACTTTAATTAAAGACTTTAATATTACTAACCATCACCTTCAAACAATTAAAAGAATACCTTCTAATGAAATTGGTTATGGAATACATAGAGCAAGGTTGATAGAAGTATTAAGCAAACCTTTACAGCAAGAGGATTATACATTAAATGCAAGAATTGAAAAAATAGAACAAAACGAGAGTGGCGTTACAATTAATGCAAATAATACATCTCATTTTTTTGACATTGTAGTAGCTGCCGATGGTGTGCACTCTGTTATAAGAAATAAATTTTCGCCACACATTCAACCAAGTTATACAGGGCAAATAATGTGGCGTGGTATTGCAACATTAAACTTGCCGAATAAATTTAAAAATGCAGCTCATGAAATGTGGGGTAAAAACAAGCGATTTAATATTATTCATAAAGGGGGGGATGATTATTTTTGGTTTTGCATACGTTGGATAAAAGATGGAATTTTTTACGAAGAAGAAAATCTAAAACAATTTTTACACCAGGAGTTTAATGACTTTCCTGAATATGCCCATGCAGTAATTGATGCAGACAATAATATTATTAAAACACCATTAAGGCATATTAAATTCAATAATTTAAATAATTGGTATAATAATAGAATAGTTTTTGTTGGAGATTGTATTCATGCTTGTACACCAGATATTGCACAAGGGGCATGCCAGGCAATAGAAAGTGCATACACGTTGGCTGCTTGTTTAAAAAAATATCCCAATAATTTTAAAGATGCTTTTGAGCTTTATCAGTTTAAAAGAAAGCCTAAAACTAAATTTATTAATAACGCTTCATTTGCATTTAGCAGGTTTAGTCATCAACGAAAAAAATGGCAGTATAATGTTTTATTTTCTGTGTTTAAACTTTTGCCAAATTCTTTTCTGCAAAAGAAATTTAATAAAACCAATGATATTGCTTATATGAATGATTTGCAATTGTAGTTATTGTAATAAACTATCTAAGGTTTTATGATATTGAGGATAATTATTAATGGTATTGTGAGAAGCACCTTCAATATTTACAAACTTATCGGTTGCCTTTAAGTTTACTTTTAGCATTTTAGTATTGCTATTGGGTATCACCCAATCTTCGCTTGCTTGAAAAATAATTATGGGTGCTGTTGCTTTTTTTATATATTCAATTACTGGCAACTTATAACGAATCATCTTTTCTATAGGATAAATAAAACAATATCTCTTCATTAAAGAAGTTATACTGCTATAAGGAGTTTCTAAAATTAGTTGTTTACAATTTTTTCTTGATGCAACATAAGCAGCAAGGCCTGTACCAAGGCTTTTGCCATATAAAATAATAGAAGAATCTTTAAACTTTGTTTCTGCTATTTTGTATATTTCTAATGCTTGAGTTTCTAAAACTTTTTCAGAAAGGGTACCAGTGCTTTTGCCAAATGTAGGGTAATCAGTTATCCAAACTTCGTAGCCATTTTTTGTAAAATTAGCAACATAAGGGGCATATCTATTTATATTTTCTCTATTGCCATGAAAGTATAAAACAACTCCTTTTACAGCTTGGGTATCTTTAGGTAAAAATTGAATTGTATTAAATAAAGTGCTACTATCGTATTGAATATTTATTTCTTTAAAAGGAGTGGAAAAAGTATATACATAATCTTTAGCTATTTTTTTTGGATGAAACAAAAAATTATCTTGAAAGAAATAAATAATTAAACCTATACCACCATATAAAATAATAAAAACTTTTATAAAACGAAAAGCTTTCTTTTTGTTGAATTGCATGGTATTTTAATTAAGAAATAGTGTATGGTATTTTAAAATTTTAATTTATAGCAAAGCCTTCACAACATCTATTACTTTAGGTAAGTTACTTGCTTCTTGCCCACCTGCTGTTGCAATATTTTTAGAGCCACCACCACCACCTTTAATAACAGGTGCTATATGTTCTTTAATAATTTTTGTAGCATCTAATGATTTAGTATTTTCCCAAGCTTCGTTTATCATTACTACCACATTTGATTTTCCTATAATATTGGTAGCAAGTATTGCTACATCTGCATTTTGCTTTAACTCAATAACTAATTTTTTTAAATTATCAGCACTGTTTACATCCACAATTGCACCAATAAATTTAGTATTGTTTATAATTTCTACTTTCTCATTAAGTTCTGCTTTTAATGCTACAATTTGTTTTGCTTCAAAGCTTTCTATTTTCTTTTTTAGCTCTTTATTTTCTATAGCATTGTTTTCAATAACTTTTAATAATTCTTTAGGGTTATTAAATAAATTTTTTACAGCTTGTAATTGTAAAAGTTGGTTATTAATAAACTCCTCCACACCTGCACCACTTAAGGCTTCTATTCTGCGTACGCCTGCAGCAACTGCAGTTTCATGTTTAATTTTAAAAAAGCCTAGTTCTCCTGTATTGGTTACATGTGTTCCTCCACATAGTTCTACAGAATAATTGGGATCTATAATTACTACTCTTACTACATCACCATATTTTTCTCCAAATAAAGCCATAGCGCCAAGTGCAACAGCCTCTTCTTTTTTCATTTCTTTTATAATAACAGGAATATTTTCTCTAATTTTTGTGTTAACAATTTTCTCAATGGCTGCAATTTCATCATCAGTAACTTTTGCAAAGTGAGAAAAATCGAAACGTAAGTTTTCATGATTTACTAAGCTACCTTTTTGAGCCACATGGCTACCTAATACATTTCTTAAAGCTGCATGTAATAAGTGTGTGGCAGTATGGTTATTGGCTGTTTCTTTTCTTAAATCTTTATTTACCGTAGCAATAATATTACCTGTTAAATTTATGCTTTCTGGTAGGGTTGTTACAAAGTGAATGGATAAGTTGTTTTCTTTTTTTATATCAAAAACTTCTATTGTGCAATTTCCAAAATCTATCCAACCTTTATCGCCTACTTGGCCTCCACTCTCTGCATAAAAAGGTGTTTCTGCTAAAACTATTTGATAACTTTCTTTTCCTTTTGCTTTTACTTTTCTGTACTTTAATATTTTAGTTTCTATTGATAACTGATTGTAGCCAACAAAAACAGAGTTTCCTTCATTAATTATTATCCAATCTTCTGTATCTATAATAGTGGCTGCTCTAGATCTTTTTTTCTGTTGTTGTAATGCAATTTCAAAACCTTCTTCATCAATAGATAAATTATTTTCTGCAGCAATTAATCTTGTTAGGTCTATAGGAAAACCAAAGGTATCGTACAACTCAAAAGCATCGTTGCCATTAATTGATTTTAGTTGGTTTGCATTAGCTGCTACAATAATTTCATCAATAAGTTTTAAGCCTTTATTTAAGGTTCTTAAAAAAGCTTCTTCTTCTTCTTTTACAACCTTACTTACAAAGTCTTTTTGTTTGTATAATTCAGGAAAAACATTTTGAAATTGTGTAGATATAACTGGAACAAGTTGAAAAAGTAAAGGCTGTTGATACTCTAAATAAGAATAATAATAACGAACGGCACGTCTTAATATTCTTCTAATTACATATCCTGCTCCAGTATTGCTTGGTAACTGTCCATCGGCAATGGTAAAACTAATTGCCCTAATATGATCTGCTAATACACGAAAAGCAATAGCTTGTTTATTATCTCCAAAATCGTATTTTTTTTCTGTTATATTTTCTACAGCAGCAATGGTTTTGGTAAAAACATCGGTATCATAATTAGATGATTTTTTTTGAATAACCCTTACTAATCTTTCAAAGCCCATTCCTGTATCTACATGCTTTGCAGGTAACTGTTCTAAACTGCCATCTTTTTTTCTGTTAAATTGTATAAATACGTTGTTCCATATTTCTATTACTTGTGGGTGGTCGTTGTTTACTAATAATTTCCCATCCACTAATTTTCTTTCTTCCTCCATTCTACAATCAACATGTATTTCAGTACAAGGGCCACATGGTCCTGTATCTCCCATTTCCCAAAAATTATCTTTTTTGTTTCCTAACAAAATTCTGTCTTCTGCAATTACTTTTTTCCATTCATTGTAAGCTTCGTTATCTTTTGGCAGTCCTTCTTTTTCATCTCCTTCAAAAATGGTAACATACAAACGGTCTTTATCTAATTTATATATTTCTGTAAGTAGCTCCCAACTCCAGGCAATCGCTTCTGTTTTAAAATAATCTCCAAAACTCCAGTTGCCTAGCATTTCAAACATAGTATGATGATAGGTGTCAACACCTACTTCTTCCAAATCATTATGTTTACCGCTTACTCGTAAGCATTTTTGAGTATCTGCAATGCGTTTGTTTTTAGGTTCTTTATTACCTAAAAAATAATCTTTAAACTGGTTCATACCAGCATTGGTAAATAATAAAGTTGGGTCATCTTTAACAACAATTGGTGAAGAAGCAACTATTTCATGCTTTTTACTTTCAAAAAAATTTAAAAAATGTTGTCTAATTTCAGCCGAAGTCATCATATAAAAGTAGGTATTAAAAAGTGAGCAAAGATAAGGCCGAGGCTTTTATATGTTTAGTTTATTCAATAATTTAAAAGGCTTATTTAGTAATTTTTCTTTTTAGCCTTTCTCCATTCCCAAGGTGCAATTGGGTTGTTTTCACTCCAAATACCAATTTTGTTTCTTTTAGCCTCCATTTCAATAATGGCATATTCTGTATTGGTAGAGTATTTTTTAAAATGCCATGCAAGTCCACTCTTCACTAAATTTTTATTTATATTTAAAGTACCAATATACACTTCTGCAATAAGTCTTTTATTTCTATCAAAATTATTATTATGAACCAGAGTTACATTTTTTCCAAAGCACAAACTTGAGGCATATTGTTTGGCATTTTGATAGAATGGCTGTTTCCTTTCAGGGCAATCAATATGTGCAAGTCTTACTACTAATTTTTTATTGTTAAACAATACTTCAAAAGTGTCTCCGTCTTTAATTCCTATTACTTTACAATTAATAGTTGTTGGTTGTTTTATTTTATTGATGTTATTATTATACGTACTAGTAATAATGATTGCTGGTATTAATAAATAAAACATGCTTATTTTTAGGAAAGAAATCATTTGTATTTTTTCCACTTCTGTTTTTAAAAAAGAAGTTAAATATAAAGTATTATTTTTTGAGAAATTATGAGTTCAGAAAAGACAAGAATAGATAAATACCTTTGGGCAATAAGGCTTTTTAAAACAAGAAGTTTAGCTACCGAAGCTTGTGATAAAGGCAGAGTAAAATTGAATGGAGTTACTGTAAAAGCTGCTAAAACAGTACACTTGAATGAAGAGTATGAAATTAAAACAGAAGCAAGGAAATGGGTAATAAAAGTAAACGGCTTATTAAACCAGCGTGTTGCTTATACCGAAGCAATTAAATTTTATACTGATATTACACCACCAGAAGAGAAGGCTACCATAGAGTTTAAACCTGTTTCTTTTCATACAGGTAAAATTTTAAGCAAAATAGGAAGGCCAACTAAAAAGCAAAGAAGAGATATTGATAACTTTATAAATTTTGATGAAGATGAAAATTAAATTTTCAATATTTATAATATGCATGGTTGCTATTTTTAAAGTAAATGCTCAAGAAGAAAACCCCGATAAGAAAAATGAAAAAGCAGACTCTACCTACAGTATAGTACAAATACCTGCTAGTTTTACAGGAGGAGCACCTGCATGGCGTAAATATTTGCAAAATAATTTAGATGTTAGCTTGGGTACAAAGTATATCCAAATACCTAAGGGGCAAAAATCAGCAAAGGTAAATGTTATAGTAAGTTTTATTATTGATAAAGAGGGTAAGGTATCAGAAGTAAAATTGCATGATGCAGAGCCGGACCATATACCTTATATTTTTATTAAAGAAGCCATAAGAATAATTCAAACTGGGCCAAAATGGGTACCTGCAGTTCAATATGGCAGACTTGTAAAATATAGAATGTTACAACCAATTAGCTGGGTAGTAAGTGAATAGTAGGTTTATATTTGCAATATGAATATTGATATAATTTCTGTAGCTCCAGAATTATTAGACAGCCCTTTTGCTCATAGCATAATGAAAAGAGCAAAAGAAAAAAAATTACTACAAATTCAAGTACATAATTTAAGAAACTGGGCTATCAACAAACATGGCCAGATTGATGATTACCAATATGGTGGTGGTGCAGGTATGGTAATGATGTGTGAGCCTTTAGTAAATGCAATAGAGGCTTTACAACAACAAAAAAAATTTGATGAAATAATTTTTATGACACCAGATGGGGAACCTTTTACTCAACAAAAAGCCAATCAATTATCGTTAAAAGAAAATATATTAATTATTTGTGGCCACTATAAAGGAATTGATGAAAGAATAAGGGAACATTATGTAACACTAGAAATTTCTATTGGTGATTATGTGTTAAGTGGTGGAGAGTTGGCTGCTGCAGTAGTTGTAGATGCTATTGGAAGAATAATTCCTGGTGTTTTAAATGATGAAACTTCTGCATTAACTGATTCTTTTCAAGATAATTTACTTGCACCACCTGTTTATACTAGGCCAGCTAATTTTAAAGGTTGGCAGGTACCAGATGTTTTATTACAAGGCGATACTAAAAAAATAGAGGATTGGCGTCTAGAGCAATCCATTATTAGAACAGAAAAAAAACGCCCAAACCTTTTAAAATAAACAATTTATCCTTTTTGGTTAATGCATAAACTTTTAGGGATATTAAATTGATACTGAATGAAAAATTTGTCTTTTTGGGGCATTGCAAAATCTAATACATTAACATTTATTTAAAAGTTGGTACTACTTTTAATCAACAAAAGAAAATCCGGTGAGCTTTATGAAAACAAAAGTTCCTGTTTAAAATCCAAAATTTCTCTATAACTTAAAAATCCTATGTAGAACCAACACCGGTCTAAAAGCATTAAAATGCAAAACAAAAAATCCCCAAAATTTTGGGGATTTTTTGTTTTAATTAGTTAATTAACCAGGCATTCTTGAAATATATTTTTCAATTTCTTTTATTTGGTCTAAAACCTGCTGCGTTTTTGGTTTACAAGCTTTAGATTTTCTAAAAAAATCTTTAGCAGCTCTAAACTCTCTCTTGTTCATAAATATTTGGCACATTTGTAAATAAGCAACAGCTTCACTTTCTTTATCTGGTATGCCAGCTCTAATTGCTGCTCTTATATAACTTTCGCCTTGTTTTAAATCGCCACGTTGCATAGCCATCATGCCTAATTGTAATTTATTAGCTCCTTCTGCTTCTGGCATTGGGCTACCAATATCACTACTTTTTTTCAAATGTTTTTCGGCAGTATCAAAGTCTTGCTCCATCATTGCCAAATTACCTTTAATAGTGTAATAGGTAGAACGTACAGGTTTAAATAATAAATTAGGAAACCAAATGGTATCTAAAATTTTCTTAACCTCCTCAACATTTCCTGATTCCATTGGCTCTTGAATTAATCTTAATGGGCCAATAAAAAAGTTACTAAATAAACCAATAGCACCAATAAAATAAAGTGGAAATGTAGGCCAAAAGCCTGCTGTGCCAGTTACGTTTAAAATAACTCCTCCTACAATGGCTACTAAACTTAACCAAAAACGATACCTAATAATTAAATTATAAAACTTCATATTTTTAAGAAAAATTTATTAAAGGGGGCAAAGTTAACTTTTAAAGATTCATAACCATTATTTTATACCATTGCTTTTTTTAATAAAGTTTATTTAACTTATTATTGAATAAATTTATGCTTAGAAAACTAGGAAGCATAAAACTTTACAAAAAATAAAAAACTAATTTATTGCAGCTTTATATAAAAATTAAAAATAAACTCATGCCAAAACTAATAATTCTTTTTTTTGTAAGTGCCGTGTTGTTTGCTTGTAATCAGAATACATCTATAGAAAAAAAATTTGATGAAGATAATTATGAAACAACCAAAGAAACTTTAGCAGAAAAAGAGAAAAAGAACCCTGCCAGATTTTTACAAGTGGAAAACCGAGAAAGAAAAAATATTATTGGGCAAACAGTTGTTATTGGCCATTTTACAAATACAGCAACAGTTTGCACATATAAAGATGTACAAATAAAACTTAGTTTTTTTAGTAAAACTGGTACACAGGTAGATGAAGGAATGGAAACTATTTATGAAACCATTGCCCCAGGTAAAAGAGTAAAATTTAAAACAAAATATTTTGCACCAAAAGGCACCGATAGTGTAAGCATTAAAGTAATAGATGCAATAGGAGAAATAAAATAAAATTATTTACCTAAAGCTTTATTTATTGCTGCTACCATTTTAGTACCTTTTTCAATTATTTGCTCATTGGTCCATACTAAACTTATAGCTGTAGATATACAACAACTTAAAATTGCATCACTATCCGAAAAATTTTGTGATGGTAATTTAAGTAAAGCGTCTTTTTGTTGTGGATTATAGTTGTATAAACTTTTTGCTTCTTGTAAATGCTGCCATTGTTTAATATAGTGCCAGTTGTTGGCATACCAGTAAAAATTACCTGCTAAAATTCCTTGTGCTTTCATTTCTGCTACAAAGGCTTTTGTAATTTCTTCGGTTGGTAAAAACCAACTTAAAAAGGTGCAACTATCGCCATTAGGGTCTGGTATTTCTCTAAAACTAACTTCGGGTACTTGTTGTAAAATATTTTTTAATGCTGCATGGTTATTACGCTGAATATGTAAAAAAGTAGAAAGCCTTTTTATTTGTGCCAATCCAACAGCAGCATGTAACTCACTAATTCTAAAATTATATCCAATAAAAGGATGAAGGTCAGCACCTCTGTCAATTCCTTTGTGGTCATGTCCATGATCAGTAAAACCATCACAATTAGTATATACTGTTTGGTTGTCTGTTACTACAGCACCTCCTTCGGCACAAGTAATTGTTTTTACAAAATCAAAACTAAAAGTACCAGCATTGCCAATTGTGCCTAAGTGTTTACCTTTATAGGTTGCACCAATACTTTGGCAGGCATCTTCTAATAAAAATAAATTATGTTCCTTACAAATTGCTTGTAGTGCTTCTAAATCTGCCATGCTGCCACACATGTGTACAGGCATTATACATTTTGTATTTGCAGTTATGGCATTTTTTACAGCCTTTGGATTTAAGGTTAAAGTTTTATCTACATCTACTAAAACTGGAACAGCACCAACACTTAATACTGCTTCAAAACTTGCCACAAAAGTAAAGCTAGGCATAATAACTTCATCTCCTGCACCAACACCTAATGCAGCCAATGCAGTAGTTAATGCTGCTGTGCCACTACTTGTTAGTTGTGCATATTTACAACCAAAGGTTTCAGTAATGGCCTTTTCTAACTCTATACTTTTCCATATTCCTTTTCTTGGTGTATCAAAACCATAACGCATTAATATTCCTGTTTCTAATACATCATTTACATGTTTTTTCTCTTCTTCTCCCCAAAGTTCATAACCTGGCATAATGTTGTAATTTATTTTTTTATAAAGAGCAACAAAATTAGAGAAACAAAGCAACTAAAAGCAATAGATTTTTTTTAGCAATTCATTTTACTTTTAAACAAATAAAAAATTAATTACTGTACTTATTAACTTCGTACACAATGAAAGCCCTTGTTTATAAATCTACAGGAAGTTGGTATATTGTAAAAAATAGTTTTGGCAGGCAATACAATGCACGGATAAAAGGGGTATTAAAAATTGATGGCATCACATCTACCAATCCTATTGCAGTTGGAGATGAAGTGATAATTGAAATTGAAAATGAAATAGAAAATACTGCAACAATAATTGAAGTGTGCACTAGAAAAAATTATGTGGCTCGCCAATCTCCTCATAATAAAAGGCAACATCATATTATTGCATCTAACTTAGCTCAAAGCTTACTTTTTGCTACTATAACTAATCCTGTAACTTCAACTGGGTTTATAGATAGGTTTTTATGCTCCTGCGAAATGTTTCACATACCTGCTGTAATAGTTTTTAATAAATCAGACTTATACAAGGAAAAAGATGTTGAAAAATTTGAGCAACTAAAAAATATTTATACAACAGTAGGGTATAAGGTAATACTTACAAGTTTAATTAATGGCAATGGTATTGAAGAAATAAAAAATATTTTAAGTAATAAAACAACATTGTTAAGTGGGCATAGCGGCGTTGGCAAATCTTCTTTTTTAAATATTGTTTTTCCTGAATTAAATTTAAGGACACAAGAGGTTAGCAGTTGGAGTGGTAAAGGCTTACACACAACTACATTTGCCGAAATGTTTGATATTAAAGACGAAGGTAGAATTATTGATACGCCAGGTATTAGAGAGCTTGGCTTAACTGGTATTACCAAACAGGAATTGAGTGGCTATTTTCCAGAAATTAAAGCAGAAATTAGCCACTGTAAGTTTAATAATTGCATGCATATAAACGAGCCAGCTTGTGCTGTAAAAAATGCATTACAACAGGGCAAAATTTTTGAGGAAAGGTATATTAACTACCTAAAAATTTTAGATACAATAAAGGATAATAATTATTAGAAGGTTTTGCTTTCTAAATATTTAGCAACTTCGTTAACAGCAGAATTATTTTTACTGTGTTGCGTAAATACAGAAACGCCATTGTAAATATTATAATGTAAAGTAAGCGGACGACCTTTGTATTTAAAATGCCAATCTACTGTATCGCTATCATCTTCTTTTGCTAAGAACTTTACTTTTAGCTCTTGTAGCATAATGTGTACAATGTTATGAAATTTACTAATTCCACAATTGTCGTCAATAACAGCCTCCACGGCTCCTGAAAAGTTGGTTAATTGGTAGCTCATAGAAATAAAGTTTTATGGATTTAAAAATTGGATATAAAGATTTTTTAACTATTTACTATTAACCAAGAATACCCTTTTTAATACATATATGGGTTTCTTTTTGCTGCCCTTTTATTGGCTTTAGCTGCTCTTTTAATTGCTTTTGCTTCCTCTCTATTCTTTGGTTTATAATCGCCTGATAACTTTTCTGCTCCTATATTATTTACACTTGTTGGGCAGCCATATTTATCTCCTCCTCCAAAAATATTTCTAAAAAAATTACAAGAACTTAGAACAACAGCCAAAATAAGTATAATTATAACTGCTTTAAATTGTTTCATGAATTTATTTTTTGAACTACAAAGTTATCAT
>Ga0268298_10005314_pt1 | contig 12128 bp, 10 predicted proteins | sample WWTPWeurt_MetaG_FD_194462 | JGI IMG/M metagenome (GOLD analysis project Ga0268298, IMG submission 194462) | Activated sludge microbial communities from WWTP in Nijmegen, Gelderland, Netherland - WWTP Weurt | ecosystem: Engineered > WWTP > Aerobic digester > Activated sludge | place...
CGTTAAGCCTCATAAGAGTTTGAATAATGCCACACCTTATGAAATACTCACCGCTTATTTCAATCAACCTCTCTGTAAACAACTCTGAGATTTCTTACATGTTATTGCTTGTCGGATTTGAGGGTATTGCGAGATTCAAATCTTGCTCAATGGCTTGCGCTGATATTTTGACTACTGCCAAAAAGCTTTTCCAAGAACTCAGCAAACTTGTCATATTTTCTTCTGAATTTATTTCTACGATTATTATTTAACATAATACAAATTATTAGCAATTGCCGTTGCCGCAATTACAGGAGGAAATCGGATCTTGTGTCACTTTTAATCGATAAGTTTTTAAACGTCTTTCTGCGTGCTCGCAATGCTGCTTAGCAAGCGTTCTGCAAATTAAGCGCAATTCTTCCGGATCAACGCCTGATGCAATCGGGTGTTTTTTTTCGTCCGCAGCATAGCGGTAATACTTGCGTTTGAGATTCTTATTACGTTGGAAACGAATATTCCAGTAAATATTATAAAGCCTGGAAAATTCAGCCATGAAGAACCCCGCGTGATGTTAAATCAGGATTCAAGCGGCTAGCAACCAGATATATAAACCCCCTATTCAGATTGAGATTCTACGTCTACTCGGAATAAATTACCGTATTAAATTTCCTCTAAATTCAGTCCACAGATAATGGATGGTGCTACTATTATTTCGATCGCTCCAAGCCTATAAACAATCAAACAGTCTTCCCCAAACTATAAGGAAAATATCAAATGGGCCAGCTTATAAGTATCATCCTGATTACAATTGGACTTTATTCAAGTCATTTATTTGCAGACGCGGGAACTCCTGTTTCCAAAAGTGAGAAGGAACAAGTTAAAGATATTATTCAGCATATTCTAGAATCCAATGAAGTATTCGTTAAGAATTCAACATCAGAATATTTTAAACCCTTTATTCACAGTCAAAATCCTATGGCGACTATGGTGACTTGTGCAGATTCTCGCTTACACACGCATGCCCTGGATGTTCATCCAGATGGTGATTTATTTTTAGTTCGAAATATTGGCAATCAAGTTTCAACTGCTGAAGGTTCAGTGGAATATGGTGTACGTCATTTACATACCCCGGTTTTGTTCATAATCGGGCACTCGTCATGCGGCGCTGTTGAAGCAGCAATGTCTGATCATTCAAAGATCGAACCTTCGATCAAACGTGAACTGGATACAATGAAAGTGGTCGGTACTAAAGCAAATGATGCTACCGAAGTTAGAAGGAGTGTTGAAGCTAATGTTAATCATCAAGTTTCGTATGCACTCACAAAATTCGCGGACGAGATCAAGAAAGGCAGCCTAACTGTCATCGGCGGTATTTATGACTTTAAAAATGAATACAATCAAGGCAGCGGACGTCTTGTATTAATTAATATTAATGGTGAAACAAATCCAGATGTCATTCAAAAAGTGCAGCCAATTTCAAAAATGCCATAGATGCTCCCTATTTGGAATCGCACTTTAGGAGGAGAAAATGGCAACGAGAAAGCATAATACGAAAGAATTTAAATTAACTGCGATCAGCATGGCATTGGATCAAAGTCATACGTATGAATTTAATTGCTGATTACATCGTTGCGAAGTGATTGCAGCAAGTAACCTTGTGACAAAAAAAGACGAGGGGAAAAAAGAAAGATTTTAGAAAGCTGTTTTAGGAAGGTGGCTGACGTAGCTGTCACTGTGGTTGTCGCATCAATATTGACAGGCGCTGTTTATTAGAAATTTAATGACACTTTTTGCAGCATAATTTTGCATCACTATCAGAGCTTTTGACATGTAAAATGAAGAAACAATTTGATCAATCAGGTGTTGCATAATTGATAAGCTTTAAATTCTCGCTTCGAGTACTTCGGAGGTACAAAATAAAATCTTGCTTTGGTCGTTACGGACGATCGCATGACTAATGGTTCATTTAAAATCCTGACTTATAATATTCACAAAGGATTCAGCGCTACCAATTTGCGTTTCATTTTGCATGAAATCAAGAATTCATTACGCTATATCAACGCCGATATAGTTTTTCTGCAGGAAATACATGGTGAACGTGCTATATCGAATAATCGATTTGCTGATTGGCCCAATAACCAGCAATTTGAATTTCTGGCTGATCAAGTCTGGCATCATTATGCTTATGGTAAAAATGCTATTTATACATCAGGCCATCACGGCAATGCGATTTTGAGTAAATATCCCTTTATTGAATGGGAAAATATTAATGTTTCGTTATTTAAGTCAGCCAGCCGGAGTTTGTTACACGGGATTATTCGAATTCCCGGAGTCGATCAAAGAATTCATGTTATCTGTGTGCACTTGGGATTATTTGAACAGGAGAGAGAGCGTCAACTCTCAACACTGGTAAAGCGTATTAATTCACATATTTCAGCAAACGAGCCGCTGATTATTGCCGGTGACTTTAATGATTGGCGCGGCCGTGCCGAGTATTACTTGCATCACGGTTTAGGTGTGAAAGAAGCATTTAAAATCACTCATGGTGCTTATGCGCGAACATTCCCTTCTTGGTTGCCCGTGTTATCCATGGATCGAATTTATTATCGTGATTTGAATATTGTCAGCTGCAACTACCTTAAAGGGCAACCGTGGCGCCATTTATCCGATCATATCCCACTGCTTGCAGAGTTTAGATTAATTTAAGCTTTAAACTTCCTGATATAAAAGAATAAAATAGTGAGAAAATCTTGTAGCTTAGTGTTTAATAACAGATTCTGTGATGTTCTCTTCGGTATTTGACTGTAAAACGGGCTGTGCAATTGGTGCAGGAAATAGCTCTGGTTTATGCTCCAGCGCGATATCAAGCACTTGATCAATCCATTTAACGGGATGAATGGTCAGTTGACTTATTATATTAGCTGGAATTTCGGTCAAATCCTTCACATTTTTTTCCGGGATAATGACAGATTTAATACCGCCGCGATGTGCCGCCAGTAATTTTTCTTTCAAACCGCCGATGGGTAGCACTTCACCTCTGAGGGTAATTTCTCCGGTCATGGCGACATCAGCTTTAACAGCAATATTGGTAAGAACTGATACCATTGCGACACATATGCCAATCCCAGCACTCGGCCCATCCTTGGGTGTTGCTCCCTCAGGAAGATGGATGTGAATATCATTCTTTTGGTAAAAATCTTCCGCAATTCCTAGCAGCTGGGAACGGCTTCGAACCACCGAAAGTGCTGCCTGAATGGATTCTTGCATTACTTCACCAAGTTGCCCGGTTGTAATGGTTTTTCCTTTTCCTGCCAGCACCACTGCTTCAATAGTGAGTAATTCACCGCCAACTTCGGTCCATGCCAGACCAGTTACCTGCCCAACTTGATTTTTTTCTTCTGCTACGCCATAAGTAAAACGTCTTACGCCTAAAAATTTGTCAAGATTACGAGAAGTAACGGTAATTTTGTTTTTACCCTTTTTGAGCAACATTGCTTTCACGGCTTTCCGGCAAATTTTTGAAATTTCCCGTTCCATTGCTCGCACACCCGCTTCTCTCGTGTAGTAACGCGCAATATCCCGTAACGCAGATTCGGAAACAGTCAGTTCATTTTCCTCAAGACCATTATTCTGCATTTGTTTTGTTAATAAATAGCGTGTCGATATATTTAGCTTCTCGTCTTCTGTATACCCAGATAACTGAATGACCTCCATGCGATCAAGCAGCGCTGGCGGAATATTTAATGTATTTGCAGTGGCTACAAACATTACGTCCGACAAGTCATACTCCACTTCGATGTAGTGATCAACAAATGTGCTATTTTGTTCTGGATCAAGTACCTCCAATAGAGCAGACGCTGGATCTCCACGGAAATCCATCCCCATCTTATCCACTTCATCAAGCAGGAATAATGGATTCTTGACACCAACCTTGCTCATATTGTGCAAAATCTTACCCGGCATAGATCCAATATAGGTTTTTCTGTGACCGCGGATCTCAGCTTCATCGCGTACACCGCCTAATGACATGCGCACAAATTTTCGGTTTGTGGCATGTGCAATTGATTGTCCTAATGAAGTTTTACCAACACCAGGAGGGCCAACCAAGCAAAGAATCGGTGCCTTCAATTTACTGACACGTTGCTGAACCGCAAGATATTCAACGATACGTTCTTTTACTTTTTCCAAACCATAATGATCTTTTTCCAGTCTTGCTTCTGCCGCTTTAAGATCCTGGTTGATTTTACTTTTCTTTTTCCAAGGTAAAGTTACCAATGCATCAATATAATTACGTACTACTGTTGCTTCTGCAGACATTGGGGACATCAAGCGCAGTTTTTTTAATTCCGATTCGGCTTTGGCGAGCACTTCCTTCGGCATTTGGGCAGACTTGATTTTTTTCTCAATTTCATCGATATCTGCGCCATCTTCGCCCTCACCCAATTCTTTCTGAATAGCTTTTACTTGCTCATTGAGATAGTAGTCACGCTGACTTTTTTCCATCTGGCGTTTAACTCTACCGCGAATACGTTTTTCAACTTGTAAAATATCTAATTCAGTTTCTAGTAGTCCCAATAAATGCTCCAGGCGTTTAGAAACTTCAAAAATCTCAAGAACTTCCTGTTTTTGCTCAAGTTTTAATGGCAAGTAGGCAGCAATCGTATCAGCAAGGCGGCCGGCATCGTCAATGCCTCCTAACGAGGTAATGATCTCCGGTGGGATTTTTTTATTGAGTTTTACATATTGATCAAATTGAGTCAGGATGGCGCGGCGCATCGCTTCTACTTCTGGATTTTCCGTAGTATCGGATTGAACTTGCACCGCTCTGCCAGAATAATGAGTTTCAGAATCAACTAACTCCTGAATACGAGCTCGATGATTACCTTCTACTAGAACCTTGACGGTGCCGTCAGGTAATTTCAGCATTTGTAACAAGCTAGCAATACTGCATACATCGTAAAGATCTTCAGGAGCAGGGTCATCCTTTGACGCTACTTTTTGGGCAACCAGCAGAATATTCTTATTCGACTCCATAGCCAGTTCCAGCGCTTTGATGGATTTTTGTCTACCGACAAATAATGGAATAACCATGTGCGGAAAAACAACTACGTCTCGCAAAGGCAATAACGGTAGTATCAATTGTTCAGAATCTTCAATCAAAGAAGTCATATCCACTCATTTAATAAATTCATAACTGATTAATAAAATATGTGCACAAACCAGAATTACAAGATGGCTATCAAAAATACCAGCACATGCTAGCTATCTGTAAATACTTCATATAATGTATGTATAGTTTTCTACAGATAGCACTACCAATCAAGTCTTCCCAATTACTTGGAACGCTTAGCAACTTTCGGTTGATCCGAGTAGATTAAAATTGGTTTGATATCATCATTGGTTGAGTTATAGTCAATGACTACTTTTGTCACATTCTCGAGCGACGGAAGATCGTACATAATATCCAGCAATATTTCTTCAAGAATTGACCTTAAGCCACGCGCACCTGTTTTACGTGTTAAGGCTCTCTTGGCAATAGCTTTAAGTGCTGGCTCCCGGAACTCCAAGTCAACGCCCCCTTCCATATTGAACATTTTCCAATATTGCTTAACGAGTGCATTCTTCGGTTCTGTTAAAATTTGAATTAATGCCGCTTCGTTGAGTTCTTCCAGTGTAGCAACAACTGGTAAACGCCCAACGAATTCAGGGATCAAACCAAATTTCACTAAATCTTCAGGTTCTACTTGTTGTAGTACCTTATTCATATCTTTGCGTGAATGGCTTTTTACATCAACGCCAAAACCAATTCCACCTTTTTCGGTACGCGCTCTGATCACTTTATCTAGGCCATCAAATGCGCCACCACAAATGAATAGAATATTTGTCGTATCGACTTGAATAAATTCTTGATTAGGATGCTTCCGTCCACCTTGAGGGGGAACCATCGCAATGGTGCCTTCAATTAATTTCAATAATGCCTGTTGTACGCCTTCACCGGAGACATCACGCGTAATTGACGGATTATCTGATTTACGTGAAATTTTATCGATTTCATCAATGTAAACGATGCCACGCTGCGCTTTTTCGGCATCATAATTACATTTTTGCAGTAATTTCTGGATAATATTTTCTACATCTTCACCTACATAACCTGCTTCGGTCAAAGCTGTAGCATCGGCCATAATGAAAGGAACATCTAGGAGCCGGGCTAAGGTTTGTGCCAGTAATGTTTTACCTGAACCTGTCGGACCGACAAGCAGAATGTTGCTTTTTGATAGTTCAATATCATCAGTTTCATCTGATTTTGTTACATTTCTCAACCGCTTATAGTGATTATAAACTGCCACTGAAAGAATTTTCTTCGCGGACTCCTGTCCGATTACATATTGATCCAGTATCTGACAGATCTCACGAGGCACCGGCAAGTTCGATTTGACTAACTTGGTTGCCTCATCACCTTGCATTTCTTCGCGAATGATGTCATTGCATAAATCAATACATTCATCGCAAATAAAGACTGAAGGGCCTGCAATCAGTTTTCTTACTTCATGCTGACTCTTGCCACAAAAAGAACAATAAAGAAGTTTCTCGCTACTAGCTTTATCTGGCATATTTTTATCCCACCGTAATCGAGTTTAGTAACCGTGTTTAAACAAATTTTGCACAAGCATTCTTTAACTTGCGCTTACATCTCTTTGTGCCAATACTGCATCTACTAATCCATAATTTACAGATTCTGTAGCACTCATAAAATTATCACGATCTGTATCTTTTTCGACATCGGAGACCGGGCGTCCGGTGTGTTTTGCCATGATCTCATTTAACCGAGCTTTAAGATATAATATCTCACGTGCATGTATCTCGATATCCGAAGCCTGCCCCTGAAAACCTCCAAGCGGTTGATGAATCATGACGCGTGAATTCGGTAAACAATAACGCTTACCTTTCGCGCCAGCGGTTAAAAGTAGTGCTCCCATACTTGCTGCTTGACCAATGCATAAGGTACTGACATCCGGCTTAATATATTGCATTGTGTCATAAATGGCCAAACCGGCGGACACCATTCCGCCCGGAGAGTTAATATAAAAATGAATATCTTTCTCTGAGTTTTCAGATTCAAGAAACAAAAACTGCGCAACTACCAGATTTGCACTGGCTTCGGTGACGGGACCTACCAGGAATACGACCCTTTCCTTTAATAAGCGCGAATAAATATCATAAGCACGTTCACCGCGTCCGCTGGTTTCTATCACCATGGGAATCAATCCCAGGTTCTTTGGTTCCAGATCATGCATATTATCAAAAATTTGCTTCATTTCAGGATATCCCCATCAGCTCGTCGAAAGTTACAGTTTTGTTGATTAATTTTATTTTTCCGAGCGCCCAATCCACTACATTTTCTTCCAAAGCTAATGATTCAGCTTCTTGCAATCGTTCTGAAGAAGCATAATGCCATTTAACAACCTGTTCTGGATTTTCATAACTTTGTGCGGCATCTTCTATAATCCTGCGAACCTGTTCGGGAGTCGCTTTCAGTGCATGCACTTTTACTAGTTCAGCCAGAATCAATCCTAGTTTTACGCGATATTCCGCTTTTTCTTTAAAAAGATCCGATGACAGCGATATTTCCTTTGCTTTCATGCCACGTGCTTCCAAGTCGCTTTTTGCGTTTTGCAATAATCTTTCTTTTTCTTGATTAATCAAAATACTTGGTGCATCAATTTGCGTTGTGCTTAATAACGCCTGCATAATTTGTTCTTTCAGCTTTGACCTGGCTCGCTTGGAAACTTCACGTTCGAGATCTTTTTGTATCCCCTCGCGCAGCTTTTGGAGATCTCCATCGGGGATACCTAATGATTTGGCAAATTCGGCATCTACAGCCGGCAATACTGGTTCCGCCAATTCATTCAATGTAACTTCAAAAGTAACGGTTTTTCCAGCAATTTCTTTACCATGATAGTCTTCAGGAAAAACTACATCAAATGATTTACTGCCACCAACCTGCATATCAATCAGTGCAGCTTCAAAATCCTTTAGAAATTTTCCATCACTCAGAATCAAGTACACATCGTTAGACTTACCGCCTGCAAAATCATTACCATCAATGGTGCCGTGATAATCTATCTTAACCCGATCACCTTTTTTTGCAGGACGATTGACCGGTTGATAAGTCACACGTTGCTTACAAATCATATCAAGCGTCTTATCAATATCCGTTTCACCAACTTTCACAGTGGGTTGCTCAATACTTTGGTTGCTTAAATCACCTAATACGATCTCGGGGTACACTTCAAATGTTGCGCTTACGGTATAAAGTGCGTCGTTACCATCAGTCGCTTTTGCTTCAAAGCGTGGATAACCGGCCACCTGCAAGTTCTGCTGCTGAACAGTGTCTTTGAACTCTTTATGGACCGCATCGTTCAATACATCTTGCTGAACCTGAACTCCATACATTTGAGTAATTATTTTCAATGGGACTTTTCCAGGGCGAAAACCATGCAATTTGGCTGTTCTCGCCAGCCGCTGCAAGCGGTTATCAATTTCACTCTGTAATTTCTCCAGAGAAATTGTGATATCAAAACGACGTTCTAGTGCACCGAGGTTTTCTACATTTGATCCCATTCAAGTTCCCGACTGATTAAATATTTTTTAATATATTGCAATAACATCCGGTTATTTCTTGATATACCGGACAACCGGATAAAAAGATTGCTGCTAAAGATAATTTGGTGCGAAAGGGGGGACTCGAACCCCCACACCTTTCGGCGTCAGAACCTAAATCTGGTGCGTCTACCAATTCCGCCACTTTCGCAAGTCAATTTATTGTAACGATTATACCTTTTAATCCCGCTGATCGCAGCCAGATCATTCAATTACTGTACTAATTAGCAAGAGATAGTTTGCCCGCTGACACCTTTGCTATCCGGCCCCATCAAATACAGATAGGTTGCCATTAAATCTTCCGGGCGGCGCATCGTTTGTTTGACTTCGCCAGGGTGCGTCATAATCCGTTGAGGTGAATTCACAATTCCGGGCACGATAGAATTTATGCGCAAATTTGGCAATGTTTCCCATTCATCGGCTTGTATCTTCATCAAAGCGTGAATTCCTGCATTGGCTACAGCAAAACCACCCCAATATGCTGAAGGATTCAGTCCGTGCGAATTGGTAGTCATGATCACACTCGCATCCGGTGAGGCTTCCAATAATGGCAAACACGCTTTCGTGACAGCAAAACGCGCAATCAGATTTACCTGTAGCAACGAACGAAACTGTGCAACTGATTGATGTTCCAATGGACTTAAACCAGGCAGCAAGGCTGCGTTGTGCAAAATTCCATCCAACCGGCCGAGTTGTTCCGCAATCGCTTGCACCAGTGTTGCAAAATCTTTGTCCTCGGCTTTTTCGAGATCAAGCGGATAAATAAGCGCTTGCGCTTTACCGAGTGCTTCAATCTCATCATAAACTGCTTCCAGCTTTTTAACTTTACGCCCATGCAAAATCACGGTAGCGCCATGATTTGCATACGCCAAAGCTGCCGCACGTCCCAACCCCTGTCCAGCGCCTGTCACCAGAATAATGCGATTGAGCAATAAATTTGCAGAAGGTGAGTAGTTTTCTATTTTATCCATACCGTAGAATTTATCACGACAATATATTTTCAGATAAAAATATAACGCCTGATAAGTATCTCTATTCCTCCAATCGAAATTCCATTTGCATAAAAAAACAGACTCCAAAAAATATTGGAGTCTGTTTAAGTATCAAAACTCTAAGTTGCGCTGGAATAGCAACGGTTACATATCCATGCCACCCATACCGCCCATGCCACCCATACCACCCATACCACCACCGGCTGGTGCTTCCTCTTTCGGCAATTCAGCGACCATAGCGTCGGTGGTCAGCATCAGACTGGCAACAGAAGCTGCATTTTGTAATGCAGAACGGGTTACTTTGGTAGGATCCAGCACACCCATTGCAACTAAGTCACCATACTCACTGGTTGCAGCATTGTATCCAAAATTACCTTGGCCTTCGGCGACTTTATTGACCACAACTGATGGCTCATCACCGCAGTTAGTGACAATCTGGCGCAATGGTTCTTCAAGAGCACGCAGTACAATCTTAATACCGGCGTCCTGGTCATGATTGTCGCCTTTAGTTTTCTTGACAATCGGGATCGTACGCAGCAGCGCTACGCCACCGCCCGGTATTACGCCTTCCTCAACCGCTGCACGTGTTGCATGCAATGCATCTTCAACGCGTGCTTTTTTCTCTTTCATTTCAACTTCGGTTGCGGCGCCGACTTTGATCAATGCAACACCGCCTGCCAATTTAGCGACACGTTCTTGCAATTTTTCTTTATCGTAATCGCTAGTTGCTTCTTCAATTTGCGTACGAATCTGTTTCACACGCGCTTCAATAGCTTTGGCATCGCCTGCGCCATCAATGATGGTGGTATTTTCTTTACCGACTTCGATACGTTTTGCTTGTCCTAAGTCATTGAGCGTCGCTTTTTCAAGGGTCAGACCCACTTCTTCCGCAATCACGGTACCGCCGGTCAAGATGGCGATATCTTCCAGCATGGCTTTACGGCGATCACCGAAGCCAGGCGCTTTGACCGCGCAGGTTTTCAGAATGCCGCGAATGTTGTTGACCACGAGAGTAGCCAGTGCTTCACCATCGACATCTTCAGCAATAATTAACAAAGGCTTACCTGCTTTGGCGACTTGCTCCAATACCGGTAATAAATCGCGAATGTTGGAGATTTTTTTGTCATGCAGTAAAACAAATGGATTATCAAGCAGTGCAATTTGTTTTTCCGCGCTGCTGACAAAATAAGGCGATAAATAACCGCGATCAAATTGCATACCTTCCACGACTTCAAGCTCATTTTGCAATCCGGAGCCATCTTCTACCGTTATCACACCTTCTTTACCGACTTTTTCCATTGCATCGGCGATGATTTTGCCGATTTCGGTATCGGAGTTCGCAGAAATACTGCCCACTTGCGCGATTTCTTTCGCTGTCGCACAAGGTTTTGACAGTTTTTTCAATTCTCCGACAGCTGCAGTCACAGCTTTATCAATGCCCCGTTTAAGGTCCATTGGGTTCATGCCGGCGGCTACATATTTCATGCCTTCTTTGACAATCGCTTGTGCTAACACGGTTGCAGTAGTGGTTCCATCACCTGCTACATCCGATGTTTTACTGGCCACTTCCTTCAACATCTGTGCGCCCATATTTTCGAATTTGTCTTTTAATTCGATTTCTTTGGCAACTGAAACACCGTCCTTGGTAATTGTTGGCGCGCCATAAGAGCGATCCAACACCACATTCCGGCCTTTCGGACCCAATGTTACTTTAACCGCATCAGCTAAAATATTGACACCGGCTACCATTCTATGACGTGCTGAATCACCAAACTTCACTTCTTTTGCTGACATAACTTTTCTCCTAATCTCTCAACAACATATTGTCTTTAGTGAATAATTGAACCGGCACAATTAGCCTTCAATTACACCCATAATATCTTCTTCGCGCATGACCAAAAGTTCTTCACCTTGAACTTTGACAGACTGTCCGGCGTATTTTCCAAACAATACTTTATCGCCCACTTTAACTTCCAATGGACGCACTTTTCCGTCATCGCCGACTTTTCCTTTTCCTATTGCGAGAATCTCACCTTGATCAGGTTTTTCCGCAGCGCTGTCCGGGATAACAATACCTGATGCGGTTTTGCGTTCATCTTCCAATCGCTTTACAATCACACGATCATGCAAAGGGCGAATTTTCATGCTGTTTTCTCCTGTAAAAATTAAAAAGCCAAAATTTATGAAATACAAAGTATTTCATCTATAAATCTCTAATAAGTCAGATTGCTAATACGCAAGTGAGATGGTGTTAGCACTCATTAACTATGAGTGCTAATAATAGGGGCTTTGATTAGGAATTTCAAGGTCAAGTTACAGGAATATTTTCTAACACATTATAATGAAAAGAATAAAAATAGATTTTATATAAAGATTCTATTTTCTATTTTCTGCAATAGCCAATTATGTGAATCGATTAAGGCATCGCGGCATTTCCAGTATTTACTCCGTAATGACTCCACCGCCGAGACATACTCTACTTTCATAAATCACGAC
>Ga0268298_10005315_pt1 | contig 12126 bp, 6 predicted proteins | sample WWTPWeurt_MetaG_FD_194462 | JGI IMG/M metagenome (GOLD analysis project Ga0268298, IMG submission 194462) | Activated sludge microbial communities from WWTP in Nijmegen, Gelderland, Netherland - WWTP Weurt | ecosystem: Engineered > WWTP > Aerobic digester > Activated sludge | place: Netherlands...
GAGACCGACTGGAGCGCCGTGCGGCTCTTGCCCTCGGGGAGCGCGTAGGGGGGAGTGTCCTGGCCGTTGTAGACGCGGCCGGTGACGAAGGGCCTGTCGGGGTTGCCCTCCAGGAACTCGACGATGACCTCCCAGCCGACGCGCGGCAAGATCATCGATCCGCTCGTCTGGGGCTGCGCGACGCGCATCCAGCAAGAGGCGGTGTCGTCCTCCTTGCCATAGCGATCCCAGTGGAAGAGGACCTTGCAGCGGCCGTGTTTGTCGGTGTGGATCTCCTGGGGGGGCGAGCCGGGCGGGGCGACGATGATGGCTGTCTGCGGGCCGTCGATGACGGGCCAGGGGGTGATCTGGGGGGTCCGGAACTTGGTGGCCTTGGGGATGGCCCACACGAGCGCGCGGTGGACGCCGTTCCGGATCTCGTGGACAGCGCCTGTGATGAAGTAGTCACCGTCGAGATCGTTGGGGGTCTCCTGGAGGGTCAGCCAGCGGCCCGGGACGAGCCGTACACAGCCTGTGGTCAATTCGAGCGTCACGCGCTCGGCCTGGAGGGCCTCGAGCTTCACCTGGGCGAGGCGGGCGCCCTCCTTGGGCTCGAAGTAGTGTCCGGGGTAGTCGTAGATCTCGATGTCGGCGTCCGCCTCGGCCGACGCGGTGACCGTCATGTCGAGCTCGGGCTTCTCGAAGTTGTAGTCGCGGAAGGTGATCTTGCCCGTCGCTGTGCGGTGGCGCTGGACGATGACGCCGATCGCGTCGGAGGCGGCCTCGAGGCCGGAGCCGGGGCGATAGACGACGTTCTTGTCGCCGTCGATGGGGTCGCTCATCGCGCTGTCGTCCTCGAAGACGAGCAGCTCCCCGGCGTCGCCCTTGTCGGAGAAGAAGAAGATGCCCTCTTCTTCGAGGAGGCGAGAGACGAAGGCGAGCGCGCTCTCGCTGTACTGGACGCAGTATTCCCGCTTGGGGTATTTCGCGGAGAGCCGCCAGGATTGCATGGAGTCGGGCACGCCGAGGCTTTTGAGGACCTCACAGACGATCTCCTTCACGTCCTTGTCCTGGAAGATGCGGCAGTCGACCTCGCGCTCCAAGAGGCCCATGGCGGACGTGATCAGGAATCGATACCGGAGGTGCTCCCGGCCTTGATCCTGGGGAGAGGTGACCATGGCGACGCTCATCACCACGCCCATCAGGTGCTGTTCGTCGGCGCCGCGGCCGAGCACGACGCGGGCGGGCAGGCCGAGGAGGTCGTCGGGCTCGGCGTACACCGTTGTCCGGACCTCGATGTCGGCCTCCGCGACGCGGCCGAGGCGGCGGTCGATCCGGAGGGCCGTGACGTCGAGCGACTCGACAGGTCCGGCGCTGAAGGAGGCGAAGAGAGAGCGGGTGTCCATGATCAGCAGTTGTCCACCACGAGGGCGCCTTCGTCGGCCACCTCGCCGTCCAGGGTGATCTTGGTGCCGGCGATGGAGACGCTCGCCGGGGTGAGGGTGATCGTCGAGGCGCCCATCACGACGCTGAGGAGATCGGTGGCCTGAAAGACGACGTTGACGGCCTTGATGAGCTGCGCGCCGCCCGCGATCTCCAGGAAATCGCCCTTGCTGGAGTCGGTCCGACCGCCCTTGATCTTGGTCAGGATGGCGCCCGCGACCTTGTGCTTGAGGGCCGCGCCCACCGTCACCGAGCGGCCCGCGCCCGAGAGGATCACCTTCGCCGCGCCGGCCGTCTCGGTGCGAGCCCCGGTGACCGTCACTGTCCTGTTCGAGGCGGTCAATTCGACGAGCGCCGCGCCGACCTTGTCGTTCATCGTGGACATGCCGTTCTCATCGGCGGATCCGGCGATCAGATCAATCTGCATCCCACCGATCGTCAGCGTCGAGGCGCCGGTGACCGTGCGGTTGTGATCGCCGCCTGCCTTGAGATCGCGGTTGCCCCCGATCGAGAGGGCGTGGCTGCCCACGTCGTCGACCATGAACGTGCCGACGTGGATGGTCTGGTTGCCGCCGATGGAGCACGTCTGGTTCGCGCCGATCGAGGCCGAGAGGCTGTCTGTCACGGCGATGGACTGGTTGGCGCCGATGGTCCGTGTCTCGTTGTTGCCGACGCTCTCGGTGGCGTTGTTGCCCGCGGAGACCGAGGCGTCCTTGGAGGCGTTCATGAACATCTCCTCCTTGCCGGCCTTGTCCTCCATTCGTATCTCATTGACCGATCCGCCGCCCGGCGTCGTCGCCGTCTGGATCGACATGCGCGTCTTGTTCTCCGGCAAGGGGTAGGGCGGCGGCGTCTTGCCGTTGTACATGCGGCCGAAGACATAAGGCATGTCGGGATCGCCGTCGGTGAAGTTGACCGACACCTCCCATCCGACGCGCGGAGTCCACATCGAGCCGCCGAGGGGGATCTGGCATGTTCGGATCCAGAGGCTCGAGGTCTCGTCCGGCTTTCCCAGGCGATCCCAGGGGAAGATCACCTTCACGCGGCCGTGGGCGTCGGGGTAGATCTCCTTGCCCGCGGGGCCTGTCGTGACGGCCACCTGCGCGCCCGGGGCGGCCACCGCGCGCGCCACGCGGGGCGGGCGATAGGTGGTCTTTTTGGTGGGGATGGCCCGGAACGAGATGCGCTCTTTGCGGTCCCCCTCCTGCTTTCGCCGGGTGTTCCTGTGGCCGTCGAGGGTGATCCGGGATTCAATCACCATGTATTCCTGATTGAGCGGCCCGTACGGGTGCTCCTCCAGCTCGAATTTTCGGCCGATCCAGAGGCGGAGCGTGTTCGTCGAGGCGGCCACCACCTCGCGGCGCGCGCGCATCGAGTCGAGGAGCACCTTGGCGAGGCGGTCGCCCTCCGGAGGCTCCTTGAAGCGCCCGGGGTAATGGTAGACCTCCAGTGATTTCTCGGCGGGGTCGTCGCCCTCGACCTTGGCGTTGAGGTCCAGCTTGGGGCGCTCAAAGTCGTAGTCCCGCAGGTTGACCTTGCCGGGCGCCGTCGATTTCTCGTGCGAGAGGCCCCCCACGGCGTCAAGGGTCGTATTCAAACCGTCCGTCGGCCGGTGGACAATGGCTTTGTCGCCCTCGACGTCGCCGAGATCCGTGTCGAAGAAGGTGATCACGTCCTCGCCGGAGCTAGAGTCGATCCCCCACGCGATCCCCTCCTCCGAGCACAGGCGGCGGACGAAGTCGAAGTCGCTCTCGCGGTATTGTGTGGTGTAGACGCGCTTGGGGTAACTGCCCGTGATCTGCCACTTCTGGGCGCCGTCCGGGACGCCTGCGCCGGACAGGACCTCCTTGACGATGTCGGGCGCCGTCTTGTCCTGAAAGACGCGGCAATCGGCGCGCTGCGTGAGGCGGAACACGCGCGGTCGGCCGATGAGGGTGGTGCCGATCTCCTCGTCCCCGCGCGTCGTGCTGCTCTCGGAGAGGACCACGTAGCCCGCGATCTTGCGCTCGTCGCCGCCGCCCTCGTGAGTGAGCGAGAGGACGAACGGCTTGCCCACGATCGACTTTGGATCCGGGCCGCCCGCGTGATCGGTGATCTCCCCGTGGAGGATGCCTATCTCGTCCAGGGCCTCGCGGACCTCGAGCCGGAGGATGTCGTATTCCGTGCCGTCGATGGTGAGGTGATGCTCGAGCTCAATCGGTCCCGCCATGTTCGTTCCCTCAGCCGATCTTGAGATCGCTCGCCAGCTTGACGATCGCCGCGGCCTCGACGGCGATCTTCGATCCCGTGATCGTCACCGGGCCGCCGTTGAGCTTGATCGAGCTGCCGCCGCCGTTGAACTTCCCCACGCCGCCGCCGAGGAGGATCTTCGGCGCCGAGACCACGAAATCGCCGCCGCATTTTCGCAGGTGGACGCCGCCGATGAGCTGCTTCACGCCCTTGGCCGACGTGGTCATCGCCGCCACCATGTGCAGCTCCGCGGCGAGCGACGTGAGGTCCTTGCTCGTGCCGACGCTCTCCGCCGCTTGCCCCTTGACGAGCTGGAGGATCACGGCCCCGACCTTCTCGTCGTAGGTCGCGAGCATGTTGTCGTCGATCGACGCGAGGCTCATGTTCACGTGCACAGCGCCGACGTCGCGCGACCAGGCGCCCTTCACGTCTTGCCGCACGCCGCAGGAGATCGTGATCTGGTTGCCGCCGATGGTGCAGTCGCGCGCGCCGCCGACCTTCTCGACGTAGTCGCACTTCGCGTGCGCCTGCTCGTTGCCCCCGACGCTCACGCTCTGCGATCCGGTGACCTTGACCTGGAGCGCGTTGCCCACGTCGATGGACTGGTTGGCGCTGATGGTCGTGCTCTCGTTGGATCCGATCGTGATGTTGTAGTTGCTGCCGACGCTCTGATCCTCGTTCGCGGCGATCGTCTCGTTCTTGTCGTTGCCGGTGCTGACGTTGAGATCCTTCTGCGCCGAGATCGCGAGGCCCTGCTTGCCCGCCGAGTCGCTCATCTTGATCTCGTTGTGCCCCGCGCCCCCGGGCGTCGACATGCTCTTCATCGACCCGTCCGCGGCGGCGCCCGGCTGCGCATAAGGCGGCGCGCTCTCCGCGTTGTACGCGCGCCCGAGGACGATGGGCCGATCCGGATCGCCGTCGAGGAAAGCGACCTGCACCTCCCACCCCACGCGCGGCAGCACCATCGATCCGCCGAGCCCGAGCTGCGAGACGCGCAGCCAGAAGCTCGACGTGTCGTCTTGTTTCCCCGAGCGATCCCAGTGAAAGCGCACCTTCACGCGGCCGTGCTTGTCGACGTGGATGGCCTGCGGATCGCTCGAGGGCCCCGTCACGACGGCCGTCTGGATCCCGCGGATCTTCGGCCTCGAAGCGCGCCTCGGGGCCGCGAAGGGCTGGTCCTTGGGGATCGCGACGAACTCGTTCTCGCACGCCTCGCCGCCTGTCTTCCCTGTGGATCGCAGCTCGACGACGACGATCTCGCCGTTCAAGAAAGCTTCGTTGGAGCCCTCCAGCTTGGCGGGCGTGCCGCAGACGAGGCTCGCGGCGCGGCTCTTTCCGCGGATCATGTCGACGTCCCCGCGCAGCGCGCGAGCGCGTCCTTGCGCCCGTCGCGAGCCCTCGGCGCCTGCCGTGAAGCCGCCGGGGTACTGAAAATGCCGGATCGGACGGCTCCCGGGCGCGGGCGTCTTCGCCGTCGGGTACACCGCGGGCTTCTCGAAGTCCCAGTCGCGCAGCTCGATCTCCGTTGGTCGAAGCGTCTTCTCGCGGTGCAGCTCGATGAGCGGCTGGGTGCCGGCGGCGCCCCCGTGCGTCGGCGAGAGCACCACCGTCGCGACGCCCTCCTGCTCTGCGAACGCCGCGGGATCGTCGGCGAAGAGGAGCTTGTGGCCGTCGATCGAGTGGTGAAAAAAGTAGAAGATCCCCTCGTCCTCGAGCAGGCGGTGGACGAAGCTCATCTCCGTCTCGCGGTACTGGCAGAGGAAATCGCGCGGCGCGTACGTCTGCCGCAGGTTCCACTCCACGCCCTCGTCGACGCCCGCGTCCGCGAGGATCTCTTTGATGACGTCGACGGGGCTCTTGCCCTGAAAGATGCGCGATCCCTCGCGGTGCTCGAGGGCGGCGAGCGCCGGGCGGAGCCGCAGGTGGAAGAGGAAATCGTCGCCGTCGTGGGAGAGGAAGCCCACGCGATCGGGCAGGCCGTCGAAGTGGCGGATCTCGCCCTGCGCGTCGTCGACCTCGAGGATCAAGCGACGGCGGAGGCAGTCGTCGACGTGGAAGGAGGCGTCGCTGGTGGCGATCTCGATCTCCACTTCGTACGGGATCGAGATGCCTTCGCGGGCCGAATACCCGAGGACGCGCACGTCGTCGGGGAGGGCGTCGCCGAGGAGGGTGAGGTGGCCGGGCACGGCCGCCAGACTACAAGCGTGAGGGCTTCCGGTCACTCCTGGAGAGCGTCGCCGTCGCCGTGGCCGCTGGGGTCGCCGTGGTCGTGAGGGGTCGCCAATGCCGCTGGGGTCGCCGTGGTCGTGAGGGGTCGCCAACCCCGCTGGGGTCGCCGTGGCCGGAGTGGTCGCGTAGATAGAATAGTGGCTGTGCGCGGTGCGCGCCTCGTGGCCGGGCACACCTCGCGTATCGTCAAGACAACGCTCTCCGTGTCGCAAACAGCGAGGACTTCGGGTAGAACGGCCGCGTGCGGTTCTTCAACATCACCGGCTCGCGCGACCCGACGCAGCTCGATGCGCCTCGGGCCGGAGAGTGACAATCCTTCGCGCCTGAGGAGCCTGAGCAAACCTTGGAAATCGCCGATCTCAAGCCCGGTATCGTGGTCCACGGCGCTCTTTTGTTCGCTCTCGGTCTCGGTCTGGCGCTGACGGCCGCGTGCGGATCTCCGAAGGATGAGCACCGCGCGGGCTCGGCGGTCGTGCACGGACCGGCCACGGCGCGCTGGACCACCGCGTTCGTCGAAGTTCAGGATATCCCGCGTCGCTACGACTCGCTCCTGGACGGCAAGACAGGCTCCGGCAACTTCGCGACAGTCCGGCGCTGGCTTCGCCTCGACGGCCCCGAGGGTCACCGCGACTTGCAGCTCTCGGAGGGCTATCTCTCCATCTATGAGGGCGCCGGCACCTCACCGGAGGTGTTCGAATCGCTGCGCTACCTTCGCACGGAGATCCGGTATTCGCCCGACGGCGCCGAGCTCGCGCTCTCGGACGACAGCGGGCAAAACTGGCGATTCCTTCGAATCGACACGGCGACGCCCCATTGCAACATCCACAATCCCGGCTCGCGCGATCCTCTGCGCTCCCCTCCGTACATCCGCGGTGACGAGGAGCTTTTTTCGCCGGGCCCGTCCGGCGATCCGTTCGTCGGCGCGGCGAAGCCCGACGGCACGCCGCGGAAGCCGTGAGCGGAGAGCACGGACGATCGACAAGCCGTCAATTGCACTGGTCGTATGCTATTTCCAATGACGGGCGGAGCGGCGTGGGACCGAAGTCAGGCAGAGCCGACGGTCCGCATGCTCATTCCAAAGGCCGGGGTGAGGCCGAGCAGCGCATAGGCGCTCTCCCAGCGCTTGTCGATCGCGACGTCGAAGAGGACCCCTTCGTCCATCGGCACAGGGAGCCACGCGCCCGCCGCGATCTCGCCCTCGAGCTGGCCCGGCGCCCATCCGCTGTAGCCGAGGAGCACCATCCGCTTCTTGGGGTCGGACGCGCCAGGGCCGAGCTCCTGCACGTCGCGCGCGAGGGCGTCGAAGGCGTCACGAGAAGACGTGATGCGCACGCGATCGCCCACGCGAATGAGCTCCGCCGCGCTCTCGACCTCGAGGTCGACGCCGAGGATCCAGCCGCTCGAGGGCTGCACAGGGCCGCCCACGAAGACAGGCGAAGGCGCCGACGCTTTGTCCGCGCCATACCCCGCGAAGCTGAGGAGCTCGCCGAGCGTGAGCGGCGCCGCGCGGTTGACGACGAAGCCGAGCGCGCCGCTCTCGCCGTGCACCGCGAGGAGCACCACCGTGCGATCGAAGTTGGGATCGCCGAGGGGCGGTGACGCGATGAGGAAACCCGGCGCCAGGCTCGTGACCGTGATCGACATGGGAGGATCTTAGTGCAGTTTGGTCCGCTCGGAGGGGCGTTCGGCTCGATCTCGCCTTGCGACGCGCACCCTCGCTCCCACGCCCCGACGCGGAGGATCCGCGCTCCGCGCGCGCCACGCGACGAGGAAACCCTGGTACATAGGCCACCCCATGCCCGCGTCCGAAGGAACGCCGACGTCCATTCGCATCGCCTTCGCGGCAGGGACGCTGCGCCTCGAAGGGCTCGCGAAGGATCACGCGCTCACGCTGCCCACCGCATGCCGCTGGGACGATCGCGAGGAGGTGCACAGGCTCCCCGCGATCGACTACGCAGAGCTGATCCTGAGGCTGCGCGCGCAGGGGGCCGCATACACGGATGAGGCGCGCGCCTACGTGGAGCTCGCGCGCACAGCCGCGGTGAAGCACGAGGCGTTCGACTATCAGCGCGAGGCGCTCCGAGCCTGGGAGAAGGCGCGGTGCCGCGGCGTCGTCGTGCTGCCGACAGGGACGGGGAAGACGTTCCTCGCGACGCTCGCGATCGCCGCGAAGAAGCGCGCCACGCTCGTGGTGGTGCCGACGCTCGATCTCGTGAACCAGTGGTACGACGGGCTCTCGGCGGCGTTCGGGGAGCCGATCGGGATCGTCGGGGGCGGCTACCACGAGGTCTGCGACATCACCGTCACGACCTACGATTCAGCCTATTTGCACATGGAGCGCTTCGGCGCGCGGTTCGGGCTCGTGGTGTTCGATGAGTGCCATCACCTGCCGAGCGCCTCGTATTCGATCGCCGCGCAGATGTGCCTCGCGCCGTTTCGACTGGGGCTCTCGGCGACGCCCGAGCGCCCGGATGGAAGGGGCTACGAGGACACCATCGGGCCGATCGTGTTCCGTCGCGACATCACGGAGCTCGCGGGGCAGTACCTCGCCGACTACGACGTGCAGAGGCTCTCCGTGCAGTTCTCCCCGGAGGAGCGCGCGGAGTACGAGGCGACGCGCGAGGTGTATCGGAGCTTCGTCCGAGCGAACGGGATCCGGATGGGCGAGCCCGACGGGTGGCAGCGGTTCTTGCTCCTGTCCTCGCAGAGCGACACGGGGCGGCGGGCGTTCCGCGCGTATCGGCGGCAGAAGCAGCTCGCGCTCGCGGCGCCGGGGAAGCTCGCGCTGCTCAAGAAGCTGCTGCACGCGCACAGGCACGATCGGACGATCGTGTTCACGGAGGACAACGCGACGGTCTACCAGATCTCACGGCAGTTCCTCGTGCCGGCGATCACGCACCAGACGAAGGTGAAGGAGCGCAGCCACGTGCTCGCGGCGTTCAACGAGGGCTCGCTGCGCACGGTGGTCACGTCGAAGGTGCTCAACGAGGGCGTGAACGTGCCGCAGGCGAACGTGGCGATCGTCCTCTCGGGCAACGCGAGCGTCCGGGAGCACGTGCAGAGGCTCGGGCGCATCCTGCGAAAGACCGAGGGCAAGCTCGCCACGATGTACGAGATCGTCGCGGCGGGCACGGGCGAGGAGTACACGAGCGAGCGGCGGAGAGAGCACGTTGCTTACAGGTGATCTCGTGCGCGCTCGCAGGCGCGAGGGGGTGCTGCACGCGCAGTACGTGACGGGCGAGGGGCGCGATCGCGTGCTCCCGATCGCGCGCGAATACGCGCAGCTCTACAAGCGGATGGTCGGCGCATCGCGCGAGGAGATCGACGCCGCGGCCGAGGCGATCGAGGTGCCCGCGCGCGATCGGGTGGCGGTGCTCGGGCTCCGCAAGGTGCTCGACGACGGGTGCGAGTACGTGGGGCCGGAGGGCGTCGATCCCGAAGAGGTGCGGCGCGAGCTGTTCCTCGCGGCGGCCGCGGCATACAGGGATCTCGACGTGCGCGGCGAGCTGGATCGCGAGGCCGTGATCGCCTCCGTGGGCGCGAAGCTGGGGAAGGATCCCGCCGAGATCGAGGCCGCGATGTACGCCGATCTGCGGAGCGCCGAGGTGCTCGCGAAGGCCTGGGACCTGGGCGCGGAGGCGCTGATCGAGCGCTACAACGTGTCGCTCGCGCAGAGCCTGTTGCTGCGGGCGACGCGCGTGAAGGTCGTCGTGCAAGGTGAGTCGCCGGATCGGTACCGCCGGCTGTTTCGCACGATGCGCTTCTTGGGTTTGCTCTGCCGCGTGACAGCGCAAGACGGGCCGGGAGGAGGAGCCGTCGCGGCCCCCGAGAGCCTCGGCCGCGGGGAGAAGGCGCCGGCCGCCCCAAGAAAAAAGAAGGCCCCGGCAGGCGAAGCCACGTCCGCCAAAGCGAAGAAGAAGCGGACAAAAAAGGGAGATCTGGATCCGGGTGAGCCGACGGCCCAGGCGTACGCGATCACGATCGACGGGCCCTTCAGCCTGTTCGGAGCTTCGGTGAAGTACGGCCTGCGGCTCGCGACGCTGCTCCACGCGGTGCTCGCTTGCGACCGATTTCACTTGACGGCCGAGGTGGCGTGGGGCCCGCGGCGCGAGGTCGTTTTGTTTCATGTGTCGCCGAAGGACGGGCTCGTGCCTCACGCGACCGAGCTGCCCTCGTCGTCGCCCGCGATCGACGCTTTCGTTTCGGGCTTTCAGAAGCTGGGATCCGCGTGGAAGGTCGCGCCTTGCGATCGGATCTTCGTCGTGCCCGGGGAGGCGGCGGCGATCCCGGATCTTTCGTTCGTGAATCAGCGCACGGGCGAGGAGGTGTTCCTCGAGGCCTTCGGCTTCTGGAGCCGGGCGGCCGTGTGGACGCGCGTCGAACAGATCCGGAGGGGGGCGCTCCCCGCGCCGATGCTCCTCGCGGTGAGCAAGGAGCTGCGCGTGAGCTCCGAGGTGCTGGAGGACGACGACGCGGGCGAGGTCTACGTGTACAAGGCCACGATGCTGCCGCGAGCGGTCCTCGAACGACTGGAAAAAAGGGGAAAAGCAGCATGACAGCGCCGCGGTGGTTGTCGTGCCTCGTGCCAGCGGCGATCATGCGCCGGTCGTCCCCCATGGCTGTTTCCGGCGCTCGAACGCTCTCTCGATCTCCCCGAGCCGTCGGCTGCGCGGCGCTCCTGCTGCTCGCAGGCGGCGTCGCCGCGGTCGGCTGCACCACCGACACGACGACGGTCGTGCGCTCCGCGCCCCCGCCCGCGCCCAAGGAGCTGGGGCTCCGCGCCTTCGGGCCCGCGCGCTACCTGGACCAATCCGCGCGCTGGATCGAGCGCACGCCGAGCGGCACGGACCTCGTGATCCTCAACGGCCGCCGCATCGAGATCAAGGGCGCCAAGATCCTCCAGACAGCGCCCGGCGAGGTCGATGTCGAGGGCGCGCGGCAGTTCCCTTCGTGGGTCAAGGGGCCCGCGCGCTACGCGATGTGGAAGGGGCGCGATCTGTACCTCGCGACGTCCTTCCTCGGCGAGCCGGTGAAGATCGGGTCGTTCGCGAACGACTCCGTCGGCGAGCCGTTCGACTGGATCGACGGCCTCGGCTTCACGACCGACGGCGGGCCGACGCTCCTCGCGCCCGGGACCGCCGCGGATCTGAAGGACGCGCGGCTCGTGAAGCTGCCGATCGCGGGGCTCGTGGACGGGCTCGCCGCGGACGCGACGCGCGCGATCGTGGGCAACGTCTTCGGTCGCGCGATCCTCACCACCGACGCGGGCAAGACGTTCCGCGACGTGACCGAGGAGCTCGGCGAGGCGCGTGATTTCGAGGTGCGCGGCGGCGATCTCGTGGTGCGCACGAGCTCCGGGCGCGAGCGGTTCATCGGGCCCGACGGAAAGATCTCGGACGCGGCCGCGGCCCCCGGCGCGAGGCGCGGCGCGCGGCCTCCGGATCTGGACGACGCGTGGGCCGATCTCACCTCTGAGGATGCGCGGTACGCCCTCGCGCGCGACGCCATCCCGATCGGCGAGGGCGTCGATCTGGTCGTGTACTCGAACAAGATCGCCAAGGTCGACGCGGAGACGACGCGCGTCCTCAGCGGCACGGCGATCGAGGATCTCGACGGCACGACATGCAAGCCGCTGAAGCTCCCGGACGCGGTGCTCCTCGCGTGCCGCGGCAACGAGCGCGCGACGGTGATCGACGTGACGGGCGTGCCCAAGGTCGAGCGCACCTTCGACGTCGAGCGCTCGTCGGGTCGCTTCGATCTGGACGCGTTCAGCGCGGCCGACGGCATCGGCCTCGGCTACCTCGGATCGTGCGCGGGGCCCGTGGTGGAGCGCGACGATCTCGATAGCGTCTCGGGCGCGTCGCAGCGCAACCAATCGCCGCAGAAGAGCGCCGTCTTCTGCGCGCGGGCGAGCGCGGATCACTGGATCGAGCACCGCGTGCCCCCGGAGGACGCGGACGGCGTGATCGGGTGGATGCCCCGACCCGGCGGCGACGCCGTCGCGCTCGTGGCTCGGTCCGGACGCGTCGTGGCCGACGAGGATCGCGTCCAGACGATCGGCGGGCTTCGCATCGTGCGCATCCCTCGCTTCGAGCCGCCGATCCAGCTCCCCAACTACTCGCCGCGCAGCGCGGAGGCGCTCGTCCGCGACATGCGCGCGGGCCCCGACGGCACCATCGAAGGCTGGATCCAGGGCAACGGCTACGGCAGCGCGACGATCGCCGTCACCATCGACGCGAAGGGCAA
>Ga0268298_10005316_pt1 | contig 12124 bp, 8 predicted proteins | sample WWTPWeurt_MetaG_FD_194462 | JGI IMG/M metagenome (GOLD analysis project Ga0268298, IMG submission 194462) | Activated sludge microbial communities from WWTP in Nijmegen, Gelderland, Netherland - WWTP Weurt | ecosystem: Engineered > WWTP > Aerobic digester > Activated sludge | place: Netherlands...
CGGCTGGCTGTGCGGCCTGGCGGCATTGCTGCTGGCCGGCTGCAGCAGCAGCGACACGCCCGACCACGGCAGCCTGTCGCTGCAAGTGGTTTCCAGCGCACCGCAGCAGGTCTCGGGCGGGGATGCACGGGTACGCGTGACCGCCGATCCGATGCTGCATGCCGATCTCGACCTGTGGCTCAACGGCACCAGGCTGACCGCGCCCCTGAAGGCCGATGGCCGGCAGCTCGAGGGCGTGGTGAGCGGCTTCGTCGACGGCAGCAACACCCTCGAGGTTCGCCACCGCGGCACCGGCGCACGCCAGGTGCTGCAGGTCACCAGCCACCCGATCACCGGCCCGATGTTCAGCGGCCCGCAGCAGACGCCCTTCGTCTGCACCACCGTCCAGGGCGCAGTAGGCCGCAAGCCGCTCGTCGACAGCGCATCGCCGCCGGGCTACAAGGTGACCGACGGCAGCGGGCAGGTGATCGGCTACAGCCGCAACTGCTCGATCGACACCTTCGTGGCCTACCACTACCGCACCACCAGCGGCAGCGTGAAGGCGTTGCCCACCGACGGCAGCCGACCGGCTGACATGGCCACGGCAACGCTGCCCGACGGGCGCACCGTCGACTTCGTCATCCGCCGCGAGATCGGCTCGATCAACCGCTTTCTCTACAGCTTCGCGATGCTCGCGCCCTTCGGCGAGGACCCCTCCAAGCCCGACCTGTCGCGCTGGAATCGCAAGCTGCTGTACTGGTTCCAGGGCGGCGTGGCGGTGGGGCATACGCAGGGCACGGTGCACGGCGGCTCGATGAATGCCGACATCCTGGCCAAGGGCTACGCCATTGCCCACAGCAGCGGCAACAACACGGGCACCCACTACAACCTCACGCTGGCCAGCGAAACGGCGATGATGACCAAGGAGCGCTTCATCGAGCGCTACGGCGTGCCGCAGTACACGGTGGGCCTGGGCGGTTCGGGCGGCGCCATCCAGCAGTACCACCTGGCCCAGAACTACCCCGGCGTGCTCGATGCACTGCTGCCGGTGCAGAGCTACCCCGACATGGTGACCCAGACGCTGCACGTGGGCGACTGTGAACTGCTCGAGCACTACATGGACGCCACCGACCGCGAAAACGCGACCTGGCGCACCACGAAGAACCGGACATGGCTGGTGGGCTTCAACGCCGAAGAGAACCCTCCGGGCGGCCCCAACACCAAGGTCAACGACCCACTGGCGGCCGCCAAGACGCAGCTGGGCTACAGCACGGCCGCGGGCAGCACCGAGTGCGTGCCCGCCTGGCGCGGCCTCACGCCGCTGGCGATGAACCCGTGGTACGGCCAGGCACCCAACCAGGCGCAATACGAGCCGCAAAGCGACATCGCCGCCATCCGTTGGACCCACTACGACGACCTGCGCAACATCTACGGCACCGACAGCAGCGGCGCGGCACGCTTCGCCTGGGACAACGTCGGCGTGATGTACGGCCTCAAGGCGCTGAAGGACGGCCGCATCTCAGGCGCGCAGTTCCTGCACCTGAACTGGCACGTGGGCGGCTGGAAGCACCCCAGCCAGATGGTGCAGGAGGGCTTCCCCTTCCTCGGCAGTGCGAGCCCCGACACCTTCGACCCCTGGAGCCGGCGCAACATGACGCTGGCGCCGGATGCGCAGAACCCGGCTCCGCGCACCGCTGGTGATCCGGCCGCCATGCGGGCCGCGTACACCTCGGGTCATGTGTTCACCGGGCGCATCGGCGTGCCTGCCATCGATCACCGCCAGTACATGGAGCGCGAGCTCGACATGCACAACTCGCACCAGTCGTTCGTGGTGCGCAAGCGCATGCTGCAGGCCATGGGGCACAGCGACAACCTCGTCATCTGGTTCACCGACACCCAACCCGGCAAGAGCAAGTTCAGCCAGAGCCTGGAGGCGCTGGACGTGATGGACCAGTGGATGACCAGCCTCCAGTCCAACCCGGGGCGCAGCATCGCCGCCAGCCGTCCGGCCAAGGCCGTCGACAGCTGCTTTGACGTCACGGGCGCGCGGATCTACGGCGGCAGCGACGCCTGGGCCGGCATCCTCGACAGCCAGGCGGCCGGCACCTGCACGCAGGCCTTCCCGCTGTACAGCACGTCGCGCATCGTCGCCGGCGCACCCTTCGAAGGTGCCATCTATCGCTGCGCGCTCAAGGGTGTCGACCAGGCGCTGGCTGACGGCACCTTCGCGCCGTGGAGCCCGCTGCCCGACGAGGTGACCCGGCTCAAGCAGATCTTCCCGTCGGGGGTGTGCGACTACAGCCGGCCGGACCAGGCGCGACCGAGCTGATCACATCAAGGCCGCCACGATCGGCATCACGCCATGTGCGGTTGCGAGGACGCAGCGCATGGGAGGCGGCTGGTTTCGGACGTCTGCCTGCGGCGGCCGGCGCTTTGGCGCTGCCGGGCGCCAATGCAAACGTGGTCGCTCGCCCGCGAATGCCCGTTCATCAGCCCCGGGCCAGCACCCGGTCCGCCCAGGAGGCTTGCGACCATGCGCCTGCACGAAACCGTCCAACGATTCGTACACCTGGGACTCGCCGCAGCGCTCGCGGCCTGTGGTGGCGGCGAGCGCACGCCGACCACGGCTCAGGCAACGGCCGATGCCACTGCCGGGCCGCCTGCGGCGCCGGCCGGCAGCACCACAATTGATCCCACGCAACTGTTCGGCTGGATCGAGGCGACGTACCCCGGCTTGTTTCCGGCCGGTCCGCCCAACCAACAGATCACTGCAGGCGGGGTCACCTACACCTTGCGCTACTACCCGCCACCGGCCGACAACTACGCCGGGGTCGGCAACGATGGCATCGTCTACGGGCTGGGGAGCTTTACCGGCGGCCAGATCAAGAGCTTCGGCACTCTGGCGTCCTACACCTGCGTCGTCGACCCCGAGCTGTGCGTGCCCGCTCTGGCGAGCGTGATCGCCGAGCGCTATGGCGTGACTGGCTTTCCGCTGGGCGCGGCGATCGGGCCCGCATCCACCACCGCGTCGCCCGACGTCGGGCTGCTGCGCAAGCACTTCAGCAGCATCACGGCCGAGAACGTGATGAAGCCGCACGTCCTCTGGCCCAACGCGACAGGCAGCAGCACGACGCCCGCGGCAGCGCCGAGCTTCGCGCAGGCGGACACGCTGGCGCAGTTCGCTGCCGCCAACGGCATGCGGTTGCGCGGCCACACCCTGCTGTGGCACCAGTCCGCGCCGAGCTGGTTCTTCGCCGGCGACATCGGCGACGCGGCGACCTACCGCAGCACCGTGCGGCAGCGCCTGCGCGACTACATCATGGCGGTGGTGCAGCACTTCCCCGACGTCTACGCCTGGGATGTGGTCAACGAAGTGGCCACCGACGCGCCCGACGCCGCCAACCCCTACCGCACCGACAGCCCCTGGTACCAGGCCTACAGCGTCGGCGGCGGCGACGGGTCCGAGTACGTGCGAGATGCCTTCCTCTTCGCGACCCAGGCCCGGGCGGCCCTCGGCAAGAGCGCGGCCGACATGAAGCTGATGCTCAACGACTACAGCACCGAGTACGCGGGCAAGCGCGCCAACGTCATCCGCATCGTGCGCGACGTGCTGGGCGCCGGCACCGGGGCCGACCTCAATGGCGTGGGCCACCAGTTCCACCTGAGCGTGACGTCGAACGCCGCCGACGTCAGCGCGGCCTTCGCGGCGGTCGAGGCGGTGTCGGGCACGCTCGTCAATCACGTCACCGAACTGGACGTCTCCATCTACGCCGACCCCGGCAGCTGTTTTTCGGCACGGGCCATCCCGCCCTGCCTCGCCGACTATGGCGCCAGCGCGCCCGCGTCCGTCCTGTCCCAGCAGGCCACGCTGTACCGCGCGCTGTTCGAGGCCTTCGAGCGACCGAGCGTGACCTCGGTGACCCTGTGGGGGGTGGCCGACAACCGCACGTGGCTCAACACCTTTCCGGTCAAGCGCACCAACCGCCCGCTGCTGTTCGACACCACCGGCGTACCGAAGCCGGCGTTCTGGGCCGTGGCGGATCCGGCCTACGTGATCGCGCCGGGCGGCCAGACGATGTCGAGCGCGCGCCGGCCGTGGAGGCGGTAGACCTGACTTCCGCGCTTTTCCGATCCTGAGTGGGTTGCCGTCATAGGTAGCGGAGTGGTTTTCCGTTTTGTAGTGCCTAGCAAGTGGTTAGTACTGATGGTGCGATGCGGTTTGGGCGTGTGCCGTAGGCGGCGTGTTCGTTCGCGTGAAGTCCACCCCCAACTCGCCGCGCCGCAGCGTGCAGGTGGTGGAGTCCTCGCGTACGGTTGAACGCGTCAGCCAGCGCATCGTGCGCCACATGGGCATCGCGCTGGACGCCGAGGAAGAGAGCAAGCTGCGCGCGATGGCCGAGGAGTTCATCTCGCGCAGCCTCACCGAGCGGCTCAACGAGGGCGCGCTGTTCGATTCTGCTGCGGTACGCCGAGTCGGTCGCCCGCCGCGGCAGACGCTGGCGTCGGTGGCTGCGCCGTCTGAGGTTCGCTTGGCCGACGTCACGGAAGTGGCGCGGCGCGTGGAGGGGCCGCACGAGGTGCTCGGCGGCTTGTTCGACTACCTGCACTTCGATCAGATCCTCGGCGCGCGCGGCACCGCCATGCTGCGCGACCTGGTCGTCGCACGCGTCATGGCCCCGGCCTCCAAGCGCGGCAGCGCAGCCGAGCTGGACCAGCACTACGGGCGCAGCTACCCGCTGGACCGGCTGTACCGGCTGTACCGGCTGATGGATGCGCTGCACATGCGGCTGGATCGCTTGAAGCAGATCGTGCTGCAGGCCACCGCCTCGCTGCGCGGCGGCGCGGCACAGGTGATGCTGTTCGATGTGACCACGCTGTACTTCGAGAGCGTGGACGCCGACACGCTGCGCGCCTTCGGCTACTCCAAGGACCAGAAGTACCACTGCACGCAGGTGGTGCTGGCGCTGGCCACCGACGAGGACGGGCTGCCCATCGGCTACGAGCTGTTCCCGGGCAACACGGCCGAGGTCAAGACGCTGCTGGCGTGCATGCAGCGCTGGCAGCAAAGCCTGAAGGTCAGCAAGGTCAGCTTCGTGGCCGATCGGGCGCTGTGCAGCCGGGCCAACCTGGCGGCGCTGGTAGCCGCGCCCTGGAGCTACGTGGTGGCCATGCCGCTGCGCAGGAGCCTGAAGGCGGCCGAGCAGGCGCAGGTGCTGCAAACGACGCTGGCCGCGCCCTGCGAGGTCGAGGGCGAACTCCTCTGGGTGCGCGAGTTCGACTGGCAGGGCCGCCGCTTGATCGTGACCTACAGCTCCAAGCGCGCGCACAAGGACCGGGCCGACCGCCAGGCGCTGCTCGATCGCCTGGCCAGCAAGCTCGGGCCCGGCCAACGCGTGGACAACAGCACCGGCGAGATCGAGCCGGCCAAGCCCAACGCGCAAAAGCTCATCACCAACTCGGGCTACCTGCGCTACATCGAGCAGGCCGACACGGGCGGCGCGTTCGTGCTGGACGAAGACAAGATCGCCAACGATGCGGCCTGCGACGGGCTGCACGCCATCGTCACCAACGAGCGCACCGTCAGTGCCCGAGAGTTGCTGGCGCGCTACCGCAGGCTGTGGGTGATCGAGGAGTCCTTCCGCACGCTCAAGCATGGGCTGGCCGTGCGCCCGATCTACCACTTCAAGCCCGAGCGCGTGGCCGCACACATCGGCCTGTGCTACCTGGCCTTCGCACTCACGCGCCACGCCCAGCAACGCATCAAGCTGGCGCAAACCGCGATGAGCGTCGAGCGCATCCGCGCCGTGCTGCACGGCGTGCAAGCCAGCATCCTCGAGCACAAGACCACCCGGGCCAAGTACCGCCTGCCCAGCGCCTTCGGGCACGACGCGGCGCGCATCTACAAGGCCTTCGGTCTCAAACGCAACCTCGATGTCGAGGTCGACCGCAGCTGACTTCGCCCGCCCCACGCCAGCCCACTGCGGCCACTGCGTCCAGCACGTCTGCCGACGAAAAACGTAGTGCCCGACGCGCGTAAGTCGTTGATTCGAAACGCGCCTGCCAGTCGAAACGGGGAAAAGCGCGGATGTCGGGTCGACTGGCACCCGACGCTGGGCACGCTGTGGTTCACCGACAACGGGCGCGACCACCTCGGCGACGATGCGCCGCCGGCCGAACTGAACCACGCGCCGCGCGCCGGGCTGCACTTCGGCTACCCCTACTGCCACGGCGGCACGCTGCCGGACCCGCAGTACGGCGCGCAGCGGCCGTGCGCCGACTTCGTGCCGCCGGCGCAGGCGCTGGGCGCACACGTGGCCGCGCTGGGGCTGCGCTTCTACACCGGCGCGCAGTTCCCGCCCGAGTACCGCGGCCAGATCTTCATCGCCGAGCACGGATCCTGGAACCGCACCAGCCCGGTCGGCTACCGCGTCACCCGGGTCACGCTCGACGGCGACCGCGCCGTGGCCTACACCCCGTTCGCCACCGGCTGGCTGCAAGGCGACAGCGCCTGGGGCCGCCCGACCGACGTGCTGGTCGCGCCCGACGGCTCGCTGCTGGTGGCCGACGACCGCGCCGGCGCGATCTATCGCATCCGCTACGACGGCAGCCGGCGCTGACGGCGCGGCGGCGCGGGCGGTGCGGCCGCTGATCGCCCGCGCCGGGCTCGGCGCCGCCAGACCCAGCCGGCGACGCACGCCGCCATCATCAACGCGCCGACCAGGTCGGCCCAGACGACGAATTGCACGCCCTGCTCGCGCACGAGCGCCGGTCCGACGTCGGCCGAGTGGATCTCCGCCAGCAGCGCGCCGAACCACAGCAGCGCGATCGGCAACGCGACCGCCAGCAGCCACGGCCGGTATCGCGCCGCGAGCAGCAGCGCCATTGCCGCCACGGTCGCGATGCCCCAGATCTCCCCCAGCGAGGGAACCTTGTCGCTCACCTCGGCAACGGCCGCGGGCGGCGCCAGCAGCAGCAAGACCGCTAGCGTCCTTTGCGCTCGGTGCGGTGGTAGCGCACCGTCAACGGGATGAAGCATTCCGGGGTTCCGTCGAGTTCATGGATCAAGTCCTGGATGAAACGATCCATCTGGGATGTCAGGTCAATGCAGCCGGCGCTGCCGGGGATGCTGCCACCGTGGATGAAGAAGCCACCGCGACCATGCGTCACCGTTGTCGGGTAGGGATGAATGGCCAGGCGGTAGTTGCCCCACGCCGAACGCGGAGTGCGCAACATGCTCTTGGCCCAATTGTTCCGCCACAACTGGGATGGCTGAATCCAGTACGCGCCTTCCGGGATCGGGCCCTGGAATGCGATCTTCTGGCGCTCGGGTGAGTAGTCGAACTCCGCCGGTCCGATCGGCTTTCCAGATACGGCAGGATAGATCATCGCAGCCCTCGTTCCGGATCCGACGAGTCCGTGCCCATCGAACTTCAGCGTCATGCGGGACCTCCCGCACGCGGGAGTGGATGGGGGTGATCGCTCTTCTTGGTAGGAGTTTGGCATGTCAGGCAGCCTGCTGCAGAGTCCTGGTGGGACGCGATTGTTTGCCGAAGCTGGGCCGAGCGCCATCCCTAGTTGATAACCAGTTACGCGGTCAATTGGCGGCGGCCTCCGGCCGGGAGCAGATGTTCCCCAGAGTCGCGCAGAGCGGTCAGTCTGCAAGTCAGCCGGTCAGTTGTCGGCCGAGTCAGTTGCCTTCTCGCAGGTCTGTCTCGTGGCGCACTCGACGAAGGTTATCTCTCATCGCACTTGCAAGCGTCGTTGGCGGTAGGCCCAGCAACTCGGCAAGGGACTGCACGGTGCCGGCCACATCAACGGGTCTCGACGGCCGGCCAGCGATCTCGGTGAACGGGCCATCGGTCTCTGTGAGCATCCGTTCGACAGGGAGAGTTCGGACCAATGCCGACGCCTTCTCGCTGTGTAGCATCGTGCCGTTGATCGAGAAGTAGCAGCCCATGTCGAGCGCCCGCGCTGCCTCCGACTTGGACCCAGTGAACCAGTGCAACACGACGCGGTTGGTCCGCTGCTGCAGGTGCTCTTCAACGTGATCGAGGACAGCCTTTGCGGCGCGCACGCTATGCACTGTGATGATCTTGCCGCCCGCCTTGGTGCACGCCCGCAGCACGCGCGCAAAGATGTCCTTCTGCAGGTCCAGCGACTTGTAGAAGCGAGGCCCGGCGTCAAGGCCAACTTCTCCAACATAGCGTGTCTGGGGCAACAAGGTTTCCCACAACGCAATCTCATCAGCGCGGCTGCTCACGAGCTGCGGGTGCAGACCCAGAGCGGCGCGGACATGTCGCGTATCGCGCGTCAGCTCATGGTTTCGCGCCCAAGCCTTCGGCGTCGTCGTCACCGCGAGCGTGAACACGCCGGCCGCTTCCGCTTGCCGCACCGCCGCGGCGTGGTCGGGATAGAGGTCCAGGTGGCAGTGAAAGTCGATGAGGCCGTTCGTCGAGATCATGTGCAAACGGCGCTCAGCTCGGGCCCGTTCGCACGCCGGCAATGAGGTCGCCGACTTCTCCGAGACCGCGGCGATAGACGCCCGTCCATTGCTCAATGTCGCCCGCCACGTCCGCCAGAGACCCCGGCTTGTGAACCAGGATGTTGGCGATCTCCGGGCACGCTTCCAGCCTGGCAATTGCGTACTGGAACGAGCGCGGACCACAGCGGGCCGTGGTGGTTGGACAACCAGCGCACCGCCGCGGCGTGAAGCGGCTCGCGGCCGTCGATCAGCGAAACCAGAAAACCCGTATCCAGCAGTACCGCACCGCGGCCCGCTGGCGGCAATGATCGAACGGCGGGCGCAGTCGGCTGCACCTTCATCGCGCCGCGCGCTTGGCCGAGGCGCGGCGCGACGGCGCGGGCCCAGGGGTCTGCGTCGCGGCCCACGAACGCCGCTTGGCCCCGGCCCAGCGGTCGAATGCGGCACGCACGCCGGCCTTGCCGGCCGGCCCGACGCCGGACGCGGCGCCGACCAGCCCCAGCGCCTCGAAGGCGCGAAACGCAGCGCTGGGTTCGGCGTTCGCCGTCGCGACCGCGACGCGGGCTGTCGAGCTCCCAGACAGTCTGGCCAGGTACTCGGCCAGCACCTCCTGCACGACCAGGCTCTTGCTGACGCCGCGCTCGGCGCAATGCACGTCCAGCGCGGCCTCCAGGTCGGGCTTCAGGCGAACGGTCAGCGTCATGGGCGAGCCTGGCAGCAATACACGCGAGGCAGCGGCTGCATTACACGCAGACGCCGCCGGCGCGCAGGCGCTCCTCGCGCTGGTCACTGCACGACAGCATCCAGCTGTTGCGCGACAGACATGCCCCCATGCTGCTTGAAGAGCATCGCGAACACTGCCCGGCCGTCGCTGCGCCCTGCCCAGAGCCGACCCACCTGGCCCTTCTCGATCTCCTTGGGCACGGTGCGCAGGTGCTCGCCCTTGTACTCCGCCACCAGCACCCGCCCGTCATCGAGCTCGCACACGAAGTCGGGGTAGAAACGGCCGAACGAGGTGGGCAGCCAGAACGCATGCACGGGCTCTGAATCGAGGTTGCGCACCCAGCGCCTCACTTTCGGGTGCCCGTCGATGGCCAGCGCACACAGCATCTCCTCGGAGCCGTCTTCAAGATCGGCCACCACAGGGTAGAAGTGCTTGGCCATGCGGAACTTGCCGCTGTAGCGCTTGTTGCCAGGCACCGGGTACGCGTGCGGGTCGAAGTGGAACTCGAACGAGGCATCGGCCTGCAGCTCCCAGCCTCCGTCCAGCACCAGCTGCCGGAAGGCCGTGCGGCCCGCGGCTTCGCGCAGCTCGTCGACGCGCAGCGCCAGGCGCTGCACCAGTGGGTGCTGGTGCCGCACCAACTGCGCGAGCGGCACGCCCTTGTCGTGCATGAGATGGTTCACGCAGGCCAGCGCAAAGGCCCGCAGATGCGCAGGCATCACGTCGCGCGCCACGTTGCGCGACGGGTGCTGCAACTGCTCGGCCAGCCAGCGCGCCAGATCTTCGGGGTGCACGGTCGTCTCCACGGCGTCAAGGTTCAGCTGCGTCTGCTGCCCCGGGCCGACGGTGATGCGTTTGTACTGGTCGCCTTCGAGGTACAGCTCCCACTGCGTGCCCTGCTCCACCATGGTGAAGCCGTCGATCGCGATGGGCGCGGCCAGCAGGTTCAGCGCCACGGTCTCGCGCGCCGACTCCACCTCCAGCAAGGCCAGCGGCTGCTGCTCGCCCGGACCACCGGTCACGCGGTAGGCCAGGCGAGGCACCGCCGCGAATGCTTCGCCGCGGCTGGCCGGGGCCTGCGCACCGGCCACCAGCGCGTTGTGCCGCTGCACCTGCTGCTGCACGCCTTCGCGCGCCTTGCGCGCCTGCGCCTGCACCAGGGCCTCGGCCAGCGCATCGCCCACGTGGCCCTGCACACGCACCCGCTGGCGCTCGCCGTCGCTGCTGACTTCTACCAGGCCCGCGGCCACGGCCTCGGCCACGGCGGCAGGCAGCGGCTTGTCGGCCGGAACGTCCACCGTCAGCGTGGGCAGCGGCACCGCCGAAGAGGGAGTGGCAAATAGAGGCCCGTCGTCCCTGGTCCCGCCTTCGCCACCCGCCAGCGCCAGCGGCAACTGCGGGGCGATCATCGAGGCCATGTCCAACGGGTCGAAGCCCATGCCGTCGATCAGCCTGTCGGCCAGCGCATTGGCCGCCGCGCCAGTGGTGGCCTCGGTCACGTGGGCATAGGCGCGGTTGAGCGCCGGCCGCGTGCGCTGCTTGGCGTAGGGCATGCGCAGCACCCGGCCCAGCAGCTGCTCGATGGCCGTGCCCGAGCGAATGGTCTGCACCGAGCACAGCACATAGGCGAACGGGCAGTCCCAGCCCACACCCAGCGCCTGCACGGTGATGATGTAGCGCACCGCGCATTCGCGCGCGGCCAGGTCGATGCCCTCGATCTCGCGCCGCGTGCCGGTGGCCACCTTCACCTGCGCCTCGGGGATGTGCAGGTCATTCACCAGGTAGGCACGCAGCACGTCCACATCCACCGGCTCGCCCTGGTTCTGCGCCTGCAGCAGCACGATGGGGCGGATGTGTGAGCCGTTGGCGGCTTCTTCCTGCTGCGCCTCGACCTCCAGCAGCCGCTGCGTCTGCACGGCGTCCAGCACCGCCGCCTGCCAGCCGCGCGTGTGCTCCACCAGCGTGATGGGCATCTTGATCATGTGCTCGGCCTGCAGCTGCTGGGCCGACACATGGAACAGCACGTTGCTGCGCTTGGGCACCGGCGTGGCGGTGAGTTCCAGGATGAGCGCCGGGTTCAGCCGCTTCAGCGCCTCGAAGCTGCGCTCGGTCTTGGTGGTGTGCGCCTCGTCGACGATGACGTAGGGCTGCCGCAGCGCGAGCCAGTTGGCCAGGCTCCAGCGCGGCTGACCCACGAAGCGCGCCAGCATTTCGCGACCCGCCTTGTGGCCAGGCCCGGCGGCGGCCACGTCGGCCTCGGTCACCAGCGCATCGGGCAGGCCGTGCAGGCCCTGCAGCGCGGCCGCGGGCACGCCGCGAAAGTGCGGCTCGAAGGTCTCGCTGAAGGCGTAGACGTTCCGCTGGTCGGTGTCCTCGACGCGAAAGCTCTGGATCGTGGCCACCACCACCACGGCGCGCTGGTCGAAGTCTTGCGGCGAGAGCTGCGAGAGCGCCTCCAGCTCGCACACCACCACGTCGTCGCCGCAGGCCTGGGCCAGCGCGGTGCGGAACGGGTGGCCCGGCGTGGACAGCGCCTTGAGCGTCTGGCTGCGGATGGTGTCGGTGGGCACCAGCCACAGCGCCAGCGGCTGCGGGTGCCGGCCCGGCCACTCGCGCGCCAGCAGCGCCACGGCATGCGCGGCCAGCAGCGTCTTGCCACCGCCGGTGGGGATGCGCAGGCACACGCAGGGCAGCTCACCGAAGGGTTCGGGGTTGTAGCCGTATCCGGTGCACTCGATGTAGGCGCCGGCCGCGCCCAGCGCGGCGGCGCGGCGCAGGTAGCGCTCCAGCGCGGCCAGCGCCTGGGTCTGGTAATGCTTGAGTTCCAGGGTGGGCATGGTTGGGGCTCCGTGGCCGCGTTCAGCGCGGCACCGCGTGCGGCAGCTGGCGGAAGCTGATGCCGGCCGCAGCCAGCCGCGCATCGCCCAGCAGGCAGGCCT
>Ga0268298_10005317_pt1 | contig 12121 bp, 9 predicted proteins | sample WWTPWeurt_MetaG_FD_194462 | JGI IMG/M metagenome (GOLD analysis project Ga0268298, IMG submission 194462) | Activated sludge microbial communities from WWTP in Nijmegen, Gelderland, Netherland - WWTP Weurt | ecosystem: Engineered > WWTP > Aerobic digester > Activated sludge | place: Netherlands...
ACCGGCGAGATGACAGGCAGGAGCGGGATAATTTTGTAGATAGAGTCTTTGAAGTTTCTGGTCTGCCATTATTGCGTCTGCCCGTTCAACGAGAATACAACACAAGGGATGTTGCGGCTAAAATTGCTCCTCTATTGAAAAATAAAATTAGTCCTCCAAACACAGCATCACAGTCAATAATCAATGACCAGGAAAATGCAACCCCACTTTGCCCAAAATGCGGCATTCCAATGATTTTACGAACAGTATCGCAAGGCGAACATAAAGGAAAGCAATTTTATGGTTGTCAAAATTATCCTCGTTGCCGGGAAATGAAACCTTTTACATCGTAGGTGGATCTAGCAATCAAAAGCGTCCAATAAAGCAGCACACTTTATTTCCTTTTATAATTACCGTATGTCCCTTCGACGCAACACCTTACTGATCGCCATCATCACCATCATCGCCTACGGACTTCTACTCCCCGTCACTGGCTTTTATTGGGATGACTGGCCCTTTGCGTGGATTGCCAAATTCCTCGGCCCGGCCGAGTTCATCCCGGCCTTCATGCCGTTTCGCCCATTTCTCGGTCCCATTTTTTACCTCACCACTAGCCTGATCCCACCTGTGCCGTTGTACTGGCAGGTCTTCGCGTTGTTCATCCGAATGCTCATCGGCCTCGTTGCGTGGTGGACCTTCAGCCAGATCCTTCCCAACCGAAAAAACCTCGCCTTTCCTGCCGCCCTGCTCATGCTGGTCTTCCCCGGCTACAGCCAGCACTGGGTCGCATACACACATATCAATCAGGAACTCATTCCCTTTCTTTTTTACCTGCTCTCCTTTGGCTTCACCTTCAAAGCCCTTCGCACCCGAAAAGCCACCGACCTCATCCTCGCGCTGTTGCTGCAAGTCTGCGGGCTCTTCCCCACCGAATACTTCTTCGGTCTGGAAGGCATCCGCTTTTTGTTTTTATTCTTTCTGCTTCCAGGCGGGCTCTTCGAACGTTTTTCCCAATCGCTCAAAACCTGGTGGCCTTACCTGCTCATCTGGATGTTCAACGCAGCCTGGTTGGTTTACTACTACAAGTTCGGTCCCTACACCTCCTACGAAGTCACGGCAACCCAATCTCCAAACCTGTTCTTCTTTTTAACACAGGCGGTGGACTCGCTTTGGAAAGCCGGACTCTACATCTGGGGACAAGTTCTCGTCCTGACCTTATCCTCGCTGCCCGCGCCCGCTTCTCTCTTAACCCTGGGCCTGATCGCCGTTTCATTTACCTTGCTCACGCCGGTGCTGCTCCGCTCCGCGCAGAATAATGAACCGCAGGAAAGATCCCTTGCCGTATCCCTAATGCTGATCGGCTCGTTGGGAATCCTGCTGGGTCGTCTGCCATCGCTTGCGGCAGGCTTACCGCTCACCTTGCAATCCTCCTATGATCGATTCATGATCTCAATGATGATCGGCGGGACGGCCTTCCTGCTGGGCTTGCTCGAATTCTTCATCAAGAGCCAGCGCGCGCGCTTGATCGTTCTCTCCGTGCTGGTGGCGTTGGGCATCGGTCAGCAGTTCTTCAACGCCAACATCTTCCGCAGAGACTGGCAAAAACAGGGCGAGATCTACTGGCAGATGGCATGGCGCATGCCTGCCCTCCAACCGGGGACGGTGCTGCTCACCCACCAAATGCCCATCGATTATGAAACAGACCTATCCTTCACCGCGCCCATCAACTGGATGTACGCACCCGAATACACCCGTTCTGACCTGCCGTATATGCTGCTTTACACCGAAAAACGTCTCGGTGGTTCCACGCTCAGATCGCTGGAAAAGGGTGTTGAGATCACTTATCCCTACCGCACCGTGGATTTCCACAGTTCCACATCCAACGCGGTGGTCATCTACATGCCGCAGAATGGCTGCCTGCGCGTGCTCGACCCGGCCCGCGGCGATGCCGAAATTTACTCCCGCCAGCCCGAAGTGTTGACGCAAGCCATTCCCCTCTCCAACCCTTCGCGCATCCTGCTCGATGGAACATCCTCCGCCCAGCCCATGTTCTTCCCTGAACCTGAACATGCCTGGTGTTACTACTTCACGCATGTGGAATTGTCACTGCAAAAGGGAGAAGTGAATCAGGCAGTGTCATTTGCAGATGAGGCCATCGCTGCCGGTTACCAGCCCGAAGACCCAACGGAATGGTTACTTTTTGTCGAAGCCTACGCCAGGGCCGGTCAAATTAGGCAGGCAGAAAAACTCTCCAAGTTTGCGCTGGAATCAGACTCGAAACTCCGCAAAGGGGTGTGTACGGTCTGGGAGCAGGTACAGACTACAGATTCGGCAGGAAGCGCGAATTCCATCGAATCGATTTTATTATCTTTTGGTTGCAGACCTTGAGCACGGCTTGACGCTTTAAAGGTCATGTGCTACCATCTTTTTTTAGTACATTGAACGAGGAGAACATATGAAAAATAGCAGAAAAGGTGTGCTGGTTTTTTCGATCTTCATGATTGCCACGATGGCGATTTCTGCCTGCACCCAATCCCTTTCGAACGCCCCCGCCGCCACTCCGACAGTGATCCCCACCGGCTTGTTCGTTTCGCCGATCGCTTCGGTTGAAAATCCAATGGCAATGATCGAGGAGTTCGCCAAACAGACCGCCGCAGCGCAGACCTCTGCCGCGGGCGGTGCAGCACCCACCACCCCCGAAGCCATTGTTGTCAGTGGAACTCCCGGCACCCCGCAGGCAGATGTGCCTACGGCCACCCCCACGGTCAATGTCAGCACCCCCACCAACGCCAGTGGATCTGCTGTCACTTCAGTGCCATCCACTTCCGTGCCGGTTGGTGTGCGCCCAACTACCTACGAATTGCAGAAGGGTGAATTCCCTTATTGCATTGCCCGTCGTTACGATGTGGACCCAGACCAGCTTCTTTCGCTCAGCGGCCTGACCGCATCTGAAGCTTATAACCTCTCCGCGGGCACCAAACTGACCATTCCGCAGACTGGTTCATTCCCCGGCAGCCGCGCACTTCAGGCGCATCCGGCCAGCTACACCGTTTCTTCCAGCGACGAGACCGTTTACAGCATCGCCTGCAAATACGGCGATGTGACCCCGGAAAGCATCATCTCGGGGAACGGTTTGACCGGTACCAATCCCACTCTTACCACGGGAACCGTGTTAAAAATTCCGTAACATCCATACACAAAAAGCCCGGGTTAAAAAACCTGGGCTTTTTTCTATTAAGCCACAGACTCATTGTCAAAGGAAGGACCCCATGCCGTTTGAACTATTGCATTCTGAAACCCTGATGAAAGGCCGCGCCTTCGCCATCCGCCGCGATACGATGAAAACTCCCGACGGCCGCGAAACCAAATTCGATATTGTGGAGCATGGCGGATCGGTCGTTATCATTCCGGTTGATGCGGAGGGCAACCTGCTCCTGGTCCGGCAGTATCGTCACGCCGCAGGCATGGACCTGCTTGAACTCCCAGCCGGAACCCGCAACGGAGATGAACCCTACGAAGAGTGCGCCGCGCGAGAGATCCGTGAAGAGACCGGCATGGAGGCAGGCATATTGAAACATGTAGGTTCGTTCTACCTCGCGCCGGGTTATTCGACCGAATACATGGGTGTCTTTCTGGCCATGGACTTGAAAACAAATCCGCTTGAAATGGACGAGGATGAATTCCTATCGCTGGAAAAGATCCCGGTTCAGGAAGCCCTCGCCATGGCAGAGCGCGGTGAAATGCCCGATGCCAAAACTCTGGCTGCGCTACTGATGGCAAGGCCCTATCTGGTGAAGTAAATGAAACCGATGATGATCCTTATCGCCGGGCCGTATCGTTCCGGCACCCATGATGATCCTGAAAAGATCGCAGCCAATGTTCATTTTATGGAATCCTTTGCGCTGCCCATCTTCCGCAAGGGACATATTCCTGTGTTAGGCGAATGGTTCGCATTGCCGCTGCTGGCATGGGCGGGCTCCAAACAGATCGGCGACGATGCCTTCAATGAGATCTTCCATCCCATCGCCGTTAAACTGCTCGACAAATGCGATGCGGTTCTACGGGTGGGCGGCCCTTCCTCCGGCGCAGACTTAATGGTCAGCACGGCACAGAACAATGGCGCAAAAATCTTTTACGCACTGGATGAGATCCCGAATATTTAGGGCCGGTCTATAACTCATCGTGCATGGCCAATAACCCCGCAAAAACCTCCAAAATGCCTCGAAAACATCGAGGCATTTTTATTTCCACCAATCCTGTCCAATATATGACAACAGGCATAAGGATTTAAGTCATATATAACTAACGTAATTCATCCCGCAGGAATACACTTGACGATTGAGTATATTCTGAGGCACATGCCTTTTATAGGAGCCAATAATGGACAAGAAAATCATCATGATCGACGGCAATGAAGCGACTGCAAGCGTTGCCCACCGTTCCAACGAAGTAATTGCCATTTATCCGATCACCCCTTCCTCGGCAATGGGCGAATTTTCAGACGAATGGTCTGCAAAAGGGAAAAAGAATATTTGGGGCACCACACCTCTCGTGGTGGAAATGCAATCTGAAGGCGGCGCGGCTGGAACCGTCCATGGCGCGCTTCAAACCGGCGCCCTGACCACCACCTTCACCGCTTCGCAGGGGCTGTTGCTGATGATCCCCAATATGTACAAGATCGCAGGCGAACTCACCAGCACCGTGTTCCATGTCGCCGCGCGCGCCATCGCCGCACATGCCCTCTCGATCTACGGCGACCATCAGGATGTGATGGCTGTCCGTCAGACCGGCTGGGCCATGCTCTCCTCCGGCTCCGTACAGGAGGCGCAGGATTTCGCCGCCATCGCACAGGCTGCCACACTCAAAGCACGCGTGCCCTTCCTGCATTTCTTTGATGGGTTCCGCACTTCGCACGAAGTGAACAAGATCATCCAATTATCGGATGAAGAACTGCGCCTCATGCTCGACGATGACCTGATTCGCGCCCATCGAGCTCGCGGCCTCACCCCTGAAAATCCCGTTCTGCGCGGCACCGCCCAAAACCCGGATGTCTACTTCCAGATGCGCGAAGCCTCGAACCCCTACTACATTGCCACCCCTGGCATTGCCCAGGAAATGATGGACAAGTTCGCAAGGATCACCGGGCGTCACTACAACCTTTTCGATTACTACGGCGACTCCGACCCCGACCGCGTCATCATCATCATGGGCTCCGGCGGCGAAGTGGTTGAAGACACGGCTGCCTACCTGAACAGCCATGGTGAGAAGGTTGGCATATTGCGTGTGCGCCTGTATCGTCCATTCTCGGTGGAGCATTTCATCAAAGCGCTGCCCAAGAGCGTAAAATCTGTGGCCGTACTGGATCGCACCAAGGAACCCGGCGCTACCGGCGAGCCGCTCTACATGGACATTGTTAATGCGTTGGTCGAAGGCCGAAGGTCAAACATCAGCGTCATCGGTGGGCGCTACGGGCTTTCCTCCAAGGAATTCACCCCGGCAATGGCAAAGGCCGTCTTCGATGAGATGAAGAAAGCCGAACCCAAGAACCATTTCACCGTGGGCATCAACGACGATGTGACCCACACCAGCCTTGAAATGGACTCGTCCTTCTCGCTCCACTCCGAAGGCATGGTCAGTTGCGTGTTCTTCGGCCTCGGCTCCGACGGAACTGTGGGCGCAAACAAGAACTCCATCAAGATCATCGGCGAAGAGACCGATAACTTCGCACAGGGTTATTTCTATTACGACTCGAAGAAGTCCGGCACCATCACCATGTCACACCTTCGTTTCGGACCCAAAACCATCCGCGCCCCGTATCTAATCGAGGCCAGGCAGGCGGATTTCGTGGCCTGCCACCAGTACTCCTTCCTCGAGCGCGTGGATATGCTCAAGTATGCCCGGGAAGGCGGCATCTTCCTGCTTAACAGTCTCTACGGTCCCGAAGAGGTCTGGGAGCAACTCCCGCAGGAAGTACAGAAGGATATCATCGCAAAGAAACTCAAGTTCTACGTCATCAACGGCTACGATGTCGCCGAGCGCACCGGTATGGGTGGACGTATGAACACCATCATGCAGACCGCATTCTTCGCCATCAGCGGTATCCTGCCGCGTGAGGCCGCCATTGCCGAGATCAAACATGCCATTGAGAAAACCTATGGCAAACGCGGTGAAGCCGTGGTGCAGAAAAACTTCGAGGCGGTGGATGCGACCGTGGCGAATTTGTACGAGGTCAAGGTTCCGGCGGAGGTCACCTCAAAGACCACACGCAGGCTCCCGGTCCCGAATGAAGCGCCGGACTTTGTCAAAAATGTGCTCGGCCAGATCATCGACTCCGATGGCGATAATATCCCCGTCTCGGCTTTCCCGGTAGACGGCACCTTCCCCACCGGGACAACACAATGGGAGAAGCGCAATCTGTCGCTGGAGATCCCCGTTTGGAACGCGGATATTTGTATCCAGTGCGGCAAGTGCGTAATGGTTTGTCCGCATGCGGTCATCCGCCACAAAGTGTATGACGAGAAATTGGTTGCCGGTGCGCCTGAGACGTTCAAACACGTCAAGTCGAAGTTCAAGGAATTTTCCGAGGGGTATGCCTATTCCCTGCAGGTTGCGCCAGAGGATTGCACAGGCTGTACGTTGTGCGTGGAAGTCTGCCCTGTGAAGGATAAGACGGCGGTGGGACGTAAGGCCATCAACATGGAAGCCCAGCCGCCCCTGCGCGAGGCCGAGGCCAAAAATTGGGATTTCTTCATCAATATCCCAGACCTGGACCGTAAGTTGATCAACCCCTCCACCATTAAGAACTCGCAGTTGCTGCGCCCGTTATTCGAGTTCAGCGGTGCCTGTGCAGGCTGCGGTGAGACTCCTTATGTAAAACTGGTCTCACAATTGTTCGGCGATCGCGCCGTCATTGCGAACGCCACCGGCTGCTCCTCGATCTACGGCGGCAACCTGCCCACCACTCCGTGGGCGCAGGACGCCAATGGCCGCGGCCCGGCGTGGTCGAACTCGTTGTTTGAAGATAATGCCGAGTTTGGCCTGGGCATGCGCCTGACCATCGACAAGCAGAAGGAATATGCCGAGGAACTACTGAAATCCTTCGAGCAGACCTTGGGCACGGAACTGGTCACCGATATCCTCAAGGCTGACCAGTCAGACGATGCCAGGATCGAAGAGCAGCGTGGACGCGTGGCCTTATTGAAGGAGAAACTCGGAAAATCGAGTGACACCCGCGCCAAAGATCTCGTCAGCCTGGCCGATAATCTGGTTAAGAAATCGGTCTGGATCATGGGTGGCGATGGTTGGGCCTACGATATCGGTTATGGCGGCCTGGATCACGTGCTCGCCAGCGGCCGCAACGTGAACATTTTGGTGCTCGACACCGAAGTGTATTCGAACACCGGCGGACAAAGCAGCAAGTCCACGCCGCGGGCGGCAGTGGCAAAGTTCTCGATGAGCGGCAAGGGCATGCCCAAGAAGGACCTCGGCCTGATCGCCATGTCCTACGGGTATGTGTACGTGGCCCGTGTGGCCATGGGTGCCAACGACCAGCAGACCCTCAAGGCCCTGCTTGATGCAGAATCATACGATGGCCCGTCGCTGGTGATTGCCTACAGCCACTGTATCGCACATGGCTTCGATATGGCCAAGGGTCTCGAACAGCAGAAACTCGCAGTCCAGTCCGGCCATTGGTCGATGTATCGGTACGATCCGCGCCTGGCGCTGCAGGGACAGAACCCGCTTGTCATCGACTCAAAGGAACCCAGCATCCCGTTCACACAATATGCCTACAACGAGACCCGCTACAAGATGCTCACCCAGATGAACGAGGAACGCGCCGAGGAACTGATGAAAGAAGCGCAGCACGATGCGAAATCCCGCTGGGCGCTTTATCAGCAAATGGCATCCATGCACTACGACGCAGACAAGAAGGAATAGTTCATAAAATGCCAGCCGGTACCAAAGGCTGGCATTTTTTATTTTCCAAATGGTCTATAATCATCACACTTATCATTATTTCAAAAGGCACACACCATGACAAATCTATCCACCACCTATCTCGGCTTGAATCTGAAGAATCCGCTCGTGGCTTCGGCCTCTCCTATTTCAAAGAAACTGGACAAGGCTCAAAGACTGGAAGAAGCGGGCATCGCCGCCATTGTGATGTATTCGCTCTTCGAAGAGCAGATCATCCACGAAAGCCTCGAACTCGATCACTATCTGACGCGCGGTACCGATTCCTTTGCCGAGGCTCTCACCTACCTGCCTGATAGCGGCATGTACAGCCTCAGCCCGGAAAAATATCTGGGCCACTTGGCATCGCTCAAAAAAGGGCTGAACATCCCGGTGATCGGAAGTTTGAACGGCGTCTCCAAAGGCGGCTGGACGCGCTACGCAAGGCACATCGAAGAAGCCGGTGCGGATGCGCTCGAACTCAACTTGTACTACCTGCCCACCGACCCTGATCTAACCAGCCAGGAAGTTGAAGCGGCCCAGATCGATCTCGTGGCGGAGGTGCGCGCTTCGATCCGCATTCCGCTGGCGGTAAAGCTCAGTCCCTTCGTCACCTCGCTGCCCAACTTTGCCCGCAGACTCGTTGAAGCGGGCGCGAATGGACTGGTGTTGTTCAATCGCTTCTACCAGCCGGACTTTGATCTCGATGAACTTGATATCGTTCACAACCTGGACCTGAGCACCTCATCGGAGATCCGCCTGCCACTGCGCTGGATCTCGATCCTGCATGGCAAGGTCGATGCCGATTTTGCTCTCACCAGCGGCGTCCACTCGGCGGCAGACGTCCTCAAAGCCATGATGGCCGGGGCAAAAGTGGCGATGACCGCTTCAACCCTGCTCCATCATGGCGAGCAGGCGGTCGCTCCAATTTTGAACGGCCTCGAAACCTGGATGCAGGAACACGAATACGAATCCATCCAGCAGATGCAAGGCAGCATGAGCCAGAAGAACGTCCGTGAACCGGCAGCCTTCGAACGCGCGAATTACATGAAGGTCCTCGGTTCATGGCGCGACCTGCCATAGAAAAACAGGATATCAAAAAAGGCTCTCCGCATGGGAGAGCCTTTTCTTTTTGCAAACGTGCAGCGACTATTCTTCAACAGGAGCAGCGACGGCTTGTTTGCGCTGGCGGAAGGTGATCCGCCCGCGTGACATATCGTAGGGGGACATTTCGAGAGCGACACGATCGCCAAGCAAAATGCGGATATAGTGCTTGCGCATCTTGCCGGAGAGGTACGCGAGTACCTCGTGACCGTTATCGAGTTTTACCCGAAATTGGGTGCCAGGCAACGCTTCCACCACAACACCATCCACCCGGATTTTGCCTTCTTCTTTTGTCATACATGCCTCTTCCTATTCATTGTCCTTGAAAGAACGCCGCTTGATGCGTCGGATCGCCTTCTTTTTTTCCATACGGCGGGTCTCGCTCTTGGAAACGAACCAGCGTTTGCGACGAACCGTGCTCAAGACACCGCTCTTAACCACCTTTTTGCGAAAGCGTTTGAGCAGGGAATCCTGGGATTCGCCATTTCGTAAATTGACACTTGCCACTGGTTTCACCTCCTTTCCGTTTGGAAAATAAAAAATCGGCTGTCTTTCACAGATTCAGCCGAAGGCGTCCATCAAGAAACCTGAAACGAACTCCATGATCGAACGATCAATAATTGCGCTTCAATACTCCTTTGATTTTGACCAGTGAATACGCCTCACTGCCGAACCTGCGAGCGGGATTATACACGATTCACCCAAAGATGAAAAGATGATTAACTGCCCCCGAAGACCAGATATAGCAGCCTCAGGATCTTCAGATCATCGTAGTTTAGCCTGCCCTCCAATTTGTCAAAAACCGGCTTAAGGAAGGCTGTCCCGACCTCATCGAAGGCGGCAAAGGCGGCCTTTCGCTCCGTCGGGGAAACTGCCGTCAACGAATCCAGACTTCCGTCTCTTCGCAGGGAATTTCCCGCGGAAAGGTAACGCGTCAGATGCTCCAGGATCGTCCCGGCGGAGACTCGGTACCGTTCCATCAGCACCGCAACCGTGTCGCCGGAGTTATAGGCCTCCCCCACCTGCACATAGCGCCGGTTGGAGTCACTTTTTTCGCGAGGGACGGCCACTTCCTTGGGTTTCTCGGTCAGGCCATGCCGCTGGCTGTAATCCTTTAATACCTCGAGAAATGCCTCCCCATATTGGCGCGCCTTCACCTGCCCCACCCCAGAAATGGTCAGTAAACTAGCCGGGGTCTGCGGGAAATAGGCCGCCATCTCGATCAGTGTGCGGTCGGAAAAGATGACGTAGGGCGGCACACCCGCTTCATCCGCCATTTCCTTGCGCTTCTGCCGCAGGATGGAGAACAGACCGCGATGATAGTCCAACTCCCCGACATTTTTCCGCCCGTCTTTTTTGACGCGCTCCACCGCTTCTTGAACCACGCCGAAAATGGGTTCACGCTTCCGCAGCGCTTCCAACGCCTTGGCCGTCAGGCAGAGCGTATGGAACTCACCCTCCTGGGTCAGGTATCCCATCTGCACCAGTTGGCGGGCAAGGTGCATCCATTGCTTTTTATCCAGTTCCGTCCCGATGCCGTATGTGGAAAGTTTGTCATGCTCCCAGCGCAATACCTTTTCATTCTTCGAACCGAGCAGGATATCTGCAATGTGACCGGCACCGAATTTCTCGTCTGCGCGCTTTACACAGGAGAGGAATTTTTGTGCGGGGACGGTGATCTCCTTCAATACGGCCGGGGCGGAGGTGCAGTTGTCGCAGTTGGAGCAGGTTTCGGCGGAGGTAGATTCGCCAAAGTAATTGAGCAACGGCTTGCGACGGCAATTCCGTTCATCCTCGGCATATCGCACGATCGCATCCAGGTGTTGCATGGCAGAACGTTTTACGTCGCCTTCCATTTTGTCGATGAAGTAGTTGATTTTGGCGACATCCGAATAACTATAGAGCAGGGTGCAATATGCGGGCAGACCGTCCCGCCCGGCGCGTCCGATCTCCTGATAATAGCCCTCGATGCTCTTGGGCAGATCGTAATGGATGACAAACCGGACATTGGGCTTATTGATACCCATGCCAAAGGCGATGGTGGCGACAATGATCTGCACGTCATCACGAATGAAGGCTTCCTGGTTCCGGTGGCGCTCAGCATCCTCCAGCCCGGCATGGTACGGACGCGCGGAATATCCCCTGGCAACAAGATCGGCGGAAAGATCATCCACTTGCCTGCGCGAGAAACAGTAAATGATGCCGGATTGATCTTTGTGACGGTCGAGCAGTTTCAAGGTCTGACGCGTGGGTTCTTCTTTGCGAAGAACTTCAATATAGAGGTTTTCGCGGTTGAAACTGGCGATGAATTCGTTGGTGGTGGAGAATTTGAGGGTCTGAAGTATATCCTGCCGGACGCGCGAGGTGGCGGTAGCGGTCAGGGCCATGCAAACGGCATTGGGGAAACGTTCGCGAACTTCGGCGATCTGGCGATATTCCGGGCGAAAGTCGTGGCCCCACTCAGAGATGCAGTGGGCTTCGTCGATGGTGAGCATATCCACTTTCAGGGCGGAGAGAAGCGAGAGAATGCGCGGGGTCAGGAGGGTCTCAGGAGCAACGTATAGCAATTTCACTTCGCCACGCTTCACATAATCCATATTTTCCTGGTAAGCCTGCGCGGAAAGCGAGCTGTTGAGGAAAACGGCCGGAACGCCAAAAGCACGCAATTGCTCAACCTGGTCTTTCATCAGGGAGATGAGCGGGGAGACCACAACGATCAGCCCTTCCAGAATCAGGGAGGGTATCTGATAGCACAGGGATTTTCCGCCTCCAGTTGGCATGACCGCCAGGGTGTCGCGGCGGGCTAGTACGTTGTCGATCACCTGCTGTTGCAACGGCCGAAAGGTATCGCAGCCAAAGGTGTTTTTAAGTATAGAGGCGGGGTTTTGCATGGGATTCTCCCTTGGGCAAATTGTAGCATTATTAACAAAAAAAACCGCATACATTTCTGTATGCGGCAAATAAGTAAAGAAAAGCCCCTTGGCAATGACCTACTCTCCCAGGAGGTCGCCCTCCAAGTACCATCAGCGCTGATGTGCTTAACTGCCGGGTTCGGGATGGGACCGGGTGTACCCACATCGCTCAA
>Ga0268298_10005318_pt1 | contig 12120 bp, 10 predicted proteins | sample WWTPWeurt_MetaG_FD_194462 | JGI IMG/M metagenome (GOLD analysis project Ga0268298, IMG submission 194462) | Activated sludge microbial communities from WWTP in Nijmegen, Gelderland, Netherland - WWTP Weurt | ecosystem: Engineered > WWTP > Aerobic digester > Activated sludge | place...
CGGCCTCGGCGATGGCCAGGGCCTGGTCGTCCCAGCTGTCGGCCGACAGCGGCCAGCCGTGGATCAGGATGACCGGGCGGCCGGCGCCCCAGTCCTTGAAGTACAGGCGGGTGTTGTCCGGGGTGGTGATGTGGTGCATGATGCGGGTCCTTGTTGGGGGAGTGAAATCGTTGGGTGTGGCACGAAAGGGGTTGTCGCTCAGGGGGCGGAAGCCGGCCGTGTGGCGCTGACGCGCCAGATCACATTGCCCACGTCGTCAGCCACCAGCAGAGCGCCTTGCCGGTCCAGCGCCACGCCGACCGGGCGCCCATAGGCGCTGCCCTGTGCGCTGAGAAAGCCGGTCAGCAGCGCGACGGGCGGGCCCGCAGGCTGGCCGCGGGCAAACGGCACGAACACCACCTGGTAGCCGCTGTGCGGCTGGCGGTTCCACGAGCCGTGCTGCCCGATGAACATGCCGTGGGCAAAGGGTGGTGGCAGCGTCGTGCCGGTGGACGAAGCCAGGCCGAGCGAGGCGGTGTGTGGCCCCAGCGCGTAGTCGGGCACGAGTGCTTTTGCCACCAGCTCGGGTTGCTGTGGCGTCACCCGGGCATCGATGTGCTGGCCGAAATAGCTGTACGGCCACCCATAGAAGCCGCCGTCGCGCACCGAGGTCAGGTAGTCAGGCACCAGGTCGCTGCCCAGCTCGTCGCGCTCGTTCACCACGGTCCACAAGGCGCCGGTGGTCGGCTCCCAAGCCATGCCGTTCGGGTTGCGCAGGCCGGTGGCAAACAGGCGATGGGCCCCGCTGCGCAGGTCGACCTCCCAGATGGCGGCGCGTTCGGCCTCCACCGCCATGCCGCGTTCGGCCACGTTGCTGTTCGAGCCCACCGTCACGTAAAGCCTGGTGCCGTCCGGGCTGGCGATCAGGCTTTTCGTCCAGTGGTGGTTGATCGGCCCGGCCGGCAATTCGATCACGCGCCGGCCCGGCACCGTGATGCGCAGGTCGCCCGTGGCATACGGGAATGCCAGCACCGCGTCGGAGTTGGCGACATACAGGGTGCTGCCCACCAGCGCCATGCCAAAGGGCGAGTGCAGCCCCTCCAGGAACGCCGAGCGCCGATCCGCCACCCCGTCGCCGTCGGTGTCGCGCAGCAGGGTGATCCGGTTGGCGCTGGGGACGGCCGCCCCGGCGCGTGCCATCACCAGGCCCATGATCCAGCCCTTGATGCCGGTCGCGTCGTCGGGCTTGGGCGGCGCGTTGGTCTCGGCCACCAGCACATCGCCATTGGGCAGCACCAGCAGCCAGCGCGGATGGGCCAGACCGGCGGCAAAGGCATTGACCCGGGTGCCCGGCGCAAGCTCGGGCGTGGCGCCGGGCGGCCAGCCCACCGCCGGCGCGATGTTCACGGTGGGAATCAGCCTGGACGTGGGGGCCGGCAGGGTCGGGCGGGGCCCGGTGCCGTCGGCAACCGACAGCGTGGCCATCTCGCCGCAGCCCCCGAGGGCCAGGAGCAGCAGGCCCAGGGCGCAGGCGGCTGCATGTGGACGGCCGCGGCCCGGGCGGGGGAAGCCTGTGGCCAATCTGGCGGCGGTCGGAGCGGGCATGGGCGGTCCTCGGGAACGGATGGGCGGGTCGTGGAAAGCGGGCAGACGGGCGGGACCGATGGTGTGCTCGGGCCTCACCGGGCGATCCGCCAGCGTAGGGCGGGTTGCCGCGCCGATCTGTGCCCTGGCGAACATGGCGCGAATGCGCCGGGGGGCCGCGCACGGTCCTTGGTGTGTCGGCAGCAGGTGCTGCGGTGCCTTCTGCATCGCGGCCATCGGCTCGGATCCGATTTTCAGGGGTAGATTGGCTATTTCCCATCGTAAAATGGTCATTTCATGCTATCAAAGCAGGATCTTCTGAGAGGCCCTGTGTGCGCCATCGCACAGCGCTTCGGCGGTTTGCGCGACAGGATTCGGGTCCCGGCGCCACGGTGCCCTATTGATGTGCAGGAGAGATCCATGTCCCAGTTCCAGATTGCCGTCCTCGTCGGCAGCCTTCGTCGCGATTCCTTCAACCGCAAGCTGGCCAGTGCCGTGGCCTTGCTGGCGCCGCCGGACTTTTCGTTCAGGCACGTGGAGATCGGTGACCTGCCGCTCTACAACCAGGACGATGACGCCAACCAGGCGGATTCCGTGAAGCGAATGAAGGCCGAGATCACCGCCGCCCAGGGCCTGCTGTTTGTCACCGCCGAATACAACCGCTCCATCCCTGGCGTCCTCAAGAATGCGCTGGACCACGCCTCGCGCCCGTACGGCAAAAGTGCCTGGACCGGCAAGCCGGCCGGCGTGATGGGCGTTTCCGTCGGCGCGATGGGCACGGCCATGGCCCAGCAGCACCTGCGCAACATCCTGTCGTACCTGGATGTTCCGACCCTGGGCCAGCCCGAAGTCTTTATCAAGGCGACGGAAGAGCTTTTCAAGGCGGACGGGAGCCTGGGTGACGACAGCCGGAAGTTCCTGCAAAGCTGGATGGACCGCTATGTCACCTGGGTGAAGAAGCACGCGGCCTGACGGACACGCCGAAGGACAAGCAGCCGTGGCTGGTTCCATGCCGTTGAGCCTGGATGCATGGTGGATCATGCTCAGGCAGATGAGTCGCTCCTGGCTCGACGACTACGCCTTGAGCATGGGCGCCGCGCTGGCCTATTACACGCTGTTCTCGCTGGCGCCCCTGCTGTTGATCGTGATTGCGGTGGCCGGGCTGGTCTTCGGCGAGGATGCCGCACGCGGCGAGATTTCGGCGCAGCTGCGTTCGCTGATGGGCGAAGGGGGCGCGCAGGCCGTGCAGGGCCTGCTGGCCAGTGTGCACAAACCGGCCGAGGGGGTTGCTGCCACGGTGCTCGGCGCGGTGCTCCTGTTTGTAGGGGCGACCACGGTGTTCAGCGAACTGCAGGACGCGCTGGACCGCATCTGGCGGGCACCCACGCCGTCGCGGCCCGGAGGCTGGTTCAGCCTGGTTCGCGCGCGCCTGCTCTCGTTCGGCATGATTCTGGCGATCGGCTTCCTGCTGACCGTGTCGCTGGTCGTCAGCGCCACCCTGGCGCTTATGGGGCGATGGCTGGAGCCGGTCTTCGGCGGCTGGCTCGCGGTGGCCTCGGCCGCCAGCGCCATCGGTGGCTTTGTGCTGGTGGCGGTCACCTTTGCGTTGATCTACAAGGTCATGCCGCGCGTGCGCGTGCAATGGAAAGATGTGTGGATCGGCGCGTTGTTTACTGCCGTGCTCTTCACTTTGGGCAAGTCGCTCATCGGCGTCTACCTCGGGCGCAGCGGGGTGGTCTCGGGCTTTGGTGCCGCCGGCTCGCTGGTGGTGGTGTTGCTGTGGGTGTACTACTCGGCGCAGATTTTCCTGATCGGCGCGGAGTTCACCTGGGCTTATGCCAACGCCTTCGGTTCCCGCAAGCCCGCAGAACTCCCGGGCCCATCCCGTGCGGGTCTGCCCGGGGCGCTGGGATGACCGTCATGACAAGCCTTCAATGAAATGTCCGTCTGCGTCCATCCGGACAGGGACCGCACGCAGCAACGTTGACCTCAGGGGGCGCCGGTTGCGCGTCTGTGCGCGGGCGAGCCCCGGCGCAAGGCGTGCGGCACCGCACAGACCCGACGGGGATCGGGCCCTAGATTCAGGCATGGCTGGTCGCGGACCGGCTCCATCAAGGGGTACCCCGTGAATCAGACCAGCCACCATGTTTCAGGCTTCTTTGGTGTTTGCGACGAGGCGAGGGCCGCGCGGGCCGAACTGGTCGTGCGGGGCCTGCCACCCGCACAGTTGCGTATCTATGAAACCGACGAGGTACCGTCCGCGCCGATGCCGAAAGGAGACAGCAACGCTGTGCTGAAAGACGTGCTGGTGGACGGCGCCATCGGAACCGCGGTGGGTACCGGCCTGGGCGCCCTGGCGGAGGTTGCGCTGGTGGCGGCGAACGTGACGCTGTTCATCGCCAGTCCGCTGATCGCGCCGCTGGCGATGCTGAGATGGGGTGCGGCGATCGGTGGCGTGGTCGGCGCCACGGCCGGTGCAACGGCCGATCCTCGGGCCGCGGGCGCATCCGGCGATGACATGAAGGACAGCTGGCTGTCCGACATGGTGCGCGATGCGGTTTCACAAGGTCAGATCGTGCTGGTCGCCGAGACCCGCACGGCGCAGGAGACCGCGATCGCCCGGGAGGTCATCGGGGCATCGGTCGGCGATGTCAGAGACGTGGTCGCCGCCTAGGTGCCCTCCTGGCCAGCCACTGCCTTGACGACCGCGCTCTCGTGCGTCTGAGGCTGACCTCTTTTCCCGACCGGCTGGCTTCTTGACAAGGCTTTTTCCGATGCACCTCACGCAATCTCCAGGGGCCATGGCCGCGCCATCCTCCATGTACTTTCGTGGCGTGGGTACCGCCACCCCGCCCGCTCGTTACACCAAGGCCGAATGCCTGGACGCATTTGAACAGTCCGACTGGTATGGCCGGCTCGATGCGCGCGCGCATTTCGTCGCGCGCACGGTGTTGCAGCGAGACAATGGCATCGAGGCCCGGCGGCTGGCCGTGGGCTCGCTGGCGGAGGTCTTCACGATCGACCCCAACACGTTGAGCCAGCGCTTTCTGGCCCATGCGCCCGCGCTGGCGGCGGATGCCGGCCAACGCGCGCTGGCCGACGCCGGGCTGACACCCGGTGACATCGGCGCCGTGGTCATCAGCACGTGCACCGGCTACCTGCGTCCGGGGCTTTCAGGCCATGTCATCGAGCGTCTTGGCCTTCGGCGTGACGTGCAGGGGTTTGACCTGGTGGGGCAGGGCTGCGCCGCCGCGCTGCCGAATTTTTCGCTCGGCCGCGCATTGCTGGGCTCTGGCGCCTGCGAGCATGTGCTGTCGATCTGTGTCGAAGTCAGCAGTGCGGCCATGTACCTTGACAACGATCCGGGTGTTCTGATCAGTGCCTGCCTGTTCGGAGACGGTGCCGGTGCGGCCGTCCTGTCGCGCCAGGCCCGACCCGGCGCCCGTCGTATTGAGTGGGTTGACAGCACGACTCGGACCGACCCCGGACAACGCAAGGCACTGATGTTCGAGCAGCGCGACGGCATGTTGCGCAACATCCTGACGCGCGCCGTGCCGGGGCTGGCCGCCCAGGCCGCGCACGAGGTGCTCGATACCGTGCTGGGCCGCGCGGGTCTGCAGACGACGGATCTGCGTGCCTGGATCCTGCATGCCGGCGGGCGCGACGTGTTGCTTGCCGTGGAGCGTGAAGTCGGGCTTGACCCGCAGGCGCTGCGGCACAGCGCGGCCATGCTGCGAGAGTACGGCAACCTGTCCAGCGCGTTTGTCTATTTCGTGCTGCAGGCAGCCCTGGCTGACGATGTAGCCGATGGCTGGTGGTGGCTGTCCTCGTTTGGCGCGGGATTCAGCTGCCATGGCGCCTTGTTGCGGGTGAGCCGGTGATGAACCGCATCGTCGCCCCCGAAGTGCTCGACGGCCTGGCCAGTGACGATCCGGCCGCGTTGCGCTCGCGCCGCGACCTGCGGCGCGTCCACCGAGCCATGGGGACACGTTCCGTTGTGGTGCGCGCCTTGAAGGACATGACATCGTCGTGGCAAAAAATGCCGCCACGGCGCGTACTTGAGCTTGGCGCTGGCGACGGCAGCCTGATGCTCGGCGTGGCGCGTTCGCTCGCAGCGCGCTGGCCGAAGATCGAATTGACGCTGCTTGATGCACAGGCGTTGCTTGCGCCCGAAACCTTGCGCGGCTTCACGGCCTTGGGATGGACGGTCTCGACCGACATCACCGATGTCTTCGATTGGTTGGCCCGGCCTGTCGAAAGCCAGGCATCCGGCGACAAGGCGCCCCATTGGGACCTGATCGTGACCAACCTGTTCCTGCATCACTTTGAAGGGAGTCGGCTCACTGCGTTGCTCGCCGCGATTGCGGCACGGGGCGAACGCTTCTTTGCCTGCGAGCCGCGCCGCGCACGCGTGGCACTCGCCGGCAGTCACCTGGTTGGTGCCATTGGCGCAGGCCCGGTGACGCGTGTAGACGCCGTGCTGAGCGTGAGGGCCGGTTTTCGCGGCAACGAGCTTACAACCTTGTGGCCGGATGTCGGGGATGTCTGGCAGACGCAGGAGTCCTCGGCGGGCCTGTTCAGTCATTGTTTCCGCGCCGAGCCGATCGAGGTGACCTGATGGAAACCAGCTTTGACGCCGTCATCATCGGGGCCGGACCCGCCGGATCGGCTGCGGCCATCTGGCTGGCACGCGCCGGCTGGTCGGTGGCCCTGGTGGAAAAGCAGGCCTTTCCCCGCCGCAAGGTGTGTGGCGAGTGCATGGCCGCCAGCAACCGGCCACTGCTCGACGCGTTGGGGATCGGCGCGGCGTTCGAGGACGCCGCGGGGCCGGAGCTGCGCCAGGTCGCGCTGATGTGCGGTGAACACACCCTCACCGCCGACCTGCCAGCCGCTGAACACCCGGGCTATGCCTGGGGCCGGGCGCTCGGTCGTGAAACGCTTGACACCCTGTTGCTGGAAGAGGCACTGGCCGCTGGCGCCCAGGTGTTCCAGCCGTGGACCGTCAAAGCCCTCGAAGGCGGCGCGGGTGCCTGGCGTTGCGAACTCCGCGGTGCGGATGCCGGCGCAAGCCTGAGCTTGCACTCGCCCGTGGCCATTGCCGCGCATGGCTCGTGGGAGTCGCTGCCTTCCGAGCGACCGCACCGGCGCGGCCAGCGCAGCGGTGCCGACCTGCTGGCCTTCAAGGCCAACTTCCGCGGTGCTGCGCTGCAGGAGGGCCTGCTGCCGGTGCTCTGTTTTGATGGCGGCTACGGGGGCATGGTGGTGGCGGATGGCGGCGTGACCACGGTGGCCTGCTGTGTCCGGCGTGATCGACTGGAGGCCTGGCGGGCCGCGTCGCCGGGCAGCGCGGCCGGGGACGTGGTGGAAGCCATGCTGCGGCGGGCGTGTGGGGGCGTGCAGCGGGCCTTGCGGCCGGCCTCTCGCGATGGGCCGTGGCTGTCGGCGGGTCCCCTGGACCCCGGCGTTCGCCTGAGCGCCACCGATGGGCTGCTGCGCATTGGCAATGCCGCCGGCGAGGCCCATCCGATCATCGGCGAGGGCATGAGCATGGCACTGCAGTCCGCCTCGCTGCTGTGCGCACAGCTGCTGCGCAGCGAGCGGCGCTCGGAACTGTCAGCCGTGGCGTGGCAGCGCGAGGTCAGCCGCCGCTATTGCATGCAGTGGCGCCACCATTTCGCGCGGCGCCTGCGGCTGGCCTCGGCGTTCGCGCAGCTGGCGATGCGTCCGCGGGGCGCTGCGGCGCTTGTCGCCGTGGTCAGTGGCTGGCCCGCCGTCCTGACACTGGGCGCCCGGTGGGGCGGCAAGACCCGCAGCGTGCCGGCACCTTTTACGCCGATGCAAACAACCTATCCAAGGGGAACCTCATGACGACAACCTATGAACAGCTGTGCGCGATTCTGGTGCGGGACTACCAGCTGCAGCCGGAAGCCCTGGCGCTGACCGCGCCCCTGGAGGACCTGGGGATCGACTCTCTGGGTCTGGCGGAGCTGTTGTTCAACGTCGAAGACGAGCTCAGGATCACGCTGCCACCGGAAGCCGTGGATCTGGAGACGGTGGGTGATGTGGTTCGCTACCTGGACGAACTCATCGCGAAGCCGCTGGCCGGCGTGGCGACCGGCATGGGCTTGGAGCAACCGGCCCGTCCCTCCGCATGAGGCGGGTGGCGGTCACCGGCATGGGGGTCGTCTCGCCGCTGGGCAACGGCGCATCGCAAGCCTTTGCGCAGGCGCGGGCCGGCCACTCGGGCGTTCATTGCCTGCAGGCCTCGTTCACCGATCGCCTGACGGCACCGCTGGCAGCCACGGCATCCTTCAACGGCGCGGACCACTTCGAGCCCCCGAAGCTTCGCATGCTCGACCGCGTCAGCCAGTTCGCGCTGGTGGCCGCCAGCCAGGCCGTTGCCGATGCCCGAGCGGACTTTCCACAGGCCGATCGTGGCCGGGTCGGTGTCTTTTTGGGCACCGGCATGGGCGCCTCCCAGACCAGCGACGACGGGTACAAGACGCTGTATGGCGACCGCTCGGACCGGATCAAACCGTTCACGGTGCTGATGGGCATGCACAACGCGCCCGCGGCCTGGATCGGGATTGAACACGACCTGCGCGGGCCTGCCCTGACCTATTCAACGGCCTGTTCCTCGTCGGCGGTGGCGATCGGTGAAGCCTGGCTGCGGGTGGCCCATGGGGCGCTGGACGTGGCGATTGCCGGGGGCGCCGAGGCGCCCTTGACCTTTGGCTCGCTGAAAGCGTGGGAGGCCTTGCACACACTGGCCGCCGTGGATCCGGTCGATCCGTCTTGCTCGTGCAAACCGTTTTCGGCGAACCGCAGCGGCATGGTGCTGGGCGAGGGCGCCGCCATGCTCGTGCTGGAGTCCTGGGACCATGCCGTGGCCCGGGGTGCGCCGATTCATGGCGAGATCCTGGGGTGCGGGTTGGCCACCGATGTCGGCCACATCACCCGGCCCAGCGTGGAAGGCCAGGTTGCCGCGATGGTGGCGGCGCTTCAATCGGCGTCGATCGAGGCCTCGGCAATCGATGCCATCAACGCCCATGGCACCGGCACACCGGCGAATGATGCGGTCGAGACGGCCGCCATCAAGGCCGTTCTTGGCCAGCGGGCCTATCAGGTGCCCATCAGTGCGACCAAGTCCATGCACGGCCACCTCCTGGGGGCCACCGCGGCGCTTGAATGCGTGCTGTCCCTGCTGGCCATGCAGGAAGGCGTCGCCTTGCCAACCATGCACCTGCAGGCGCCTGACCCGCTGTGTGATCTCGATTGCGTGGCCAACGCCGCGCGCGAAGGCCTCACGGTGCACACGATGTTGTCGAACTCGTTTGCCTTCGGTGGCACGAATGCGGTGCTGGTGCTGGGTTCGGCATCGCGCGCCCCGTCATCGGGGTGGTCCTGATTCTGCCGGTTCATTGGGCGCGCCAGGCGGCACATCGACGGGCGTCCCGTCCGTGCCCGGCGTGCCCGCCGGGACACCGGAGCGCGTGGCGACCTCGATGTGCCAGACCGCGAAGAACATGGCGGCAATCGCCGGCCCGATGACAAACCCGTTGATGCCGAAGACCGCCATGCCCCCCACGGTCGTGACCATGACCACGTAATCAGGCATGCCGGTGTCCTTGCCGACGAGAACGGGGCGCAGCAGGTTGTCGATCAGGCCGATGACCAGCACGCCCCAGGCCAGCAGTGCCACGCTCTGCCAGATGGCGCCCGTCATGAAAAGGTAGATGGCCACGGGTCCCCACACCAGCGCTGCGCCCACCGCGGGTAACAGGGACAGGAACGCCATCAGAACGGCCCACAGCAGGGCCGCATTGACCCCGAGGAACCAGAATGCGACGCCGCCCAGCGCCCCCTGGATCGCTGCCACGAGCAGTCCGCCCTTCACGGTGGCCCGGATCACGGTGGCGAACTTGGCCAGCAGTTCGCGCTTGTGCGCGGGCGCCAGTGGAATCGCCTGCCGGATGGCCCGTGCCACACCCTCGCCGTCGCGAATCAGGAAGAACGCCAGGTACAGCATGATGAACAGGCTGGCCACGAAGCCAAAGCTGTTCTGCCCGATGCTCAGGGCATTCTTGGCGATGAACTGGCTGCCTTGCGCCAGCGCGGCCGTCAGGCGGCGCTGCAAGGTCGGGAAGTCGGCCATGCCGAAGCGGTCCAGCAGGGCCATCACCGGGTCTGGCAGGGCATCGAAGATCCGGTGGAAGTAGAGCGCCACATTCCATTCGCCCGACTCGATGTGCTTGTAGACCGTGGCCGCCTCGTTGGCCAGAGAGGCCGTGAGCAGCGCAAAGGGAACGATGACGATCACGATCACGATGGTCAGGGTGACCAGTGCTGCCAGCGTGCGCCGCCGTTGCATCCGGGCCAGCAGACCGCGATAGACCGGTGCGAACAGCAAGGCGATGATCGCGCTCCACAGGATCGTGCCGGAGAGCGGCTCCAGGATCCAGCCGAGGGCGAGCGTGACCAGAATCAGGAGCGGCCATCGCGCGCGGTTCTCGGCCCAGGCCGTCTGGTTGCCTTCAGGATGGCTCATCGGGTATCACGGCCGGGTCAGCCGCAGCACCTCGCCGACGCGGGCTTTCTCGACATCCTCCGGGTGGAAAGGCAGCACCGGCCATTGCTTGCGCGAGAACAGCCAGAGCTGGTCGGTGGCGTGCGGCGAGGCGGGGTTGGTGGACTGGCCGTAGGTCAGGATGCCCTGCGCCACCGGGCCGCGCGCGTCGAAGGTGACGGTCTGCACGTAGCTGGTGCCGTAGTCGATCAGCAGGCCCTTGGGCGTGATGCCGGGGTTGAACTGGTTGCCCAGGTTGTTCAGCACGCCCTCGAATTCGTCACCGCCGTGCAGCGGAATCGGCTCGCTCGTGATCAGCGGGCGCTGGACGCTGCCCAGCGTGGCGTCGAGTGCGAAGCCGGCGGTTCGCACGTTCTTCACGGCCTGCGTCAGCGATTCCCAGACCTTGGCGGCGATGGCCGGGTCGTCCATCTTCAGGCCAGCCGGGGTGGCCACGGGTTGCGCCGGGTCGAAAGGCACGCGGTAAACGCCCGGGATCAGCCGCGCGGTGCGCCAGAACTCGCGGAACAGGTGGGCGCCGCGGGCGTCCAGGCTGCTGGTGCGGTCCCAGCCGCGCAGGGCGGCGCAACCGTCGCGGGCCTCGGCGCTGGCAGGCGGGTTGGCGGTGCAGGCGGCCAGCAGGTCCGGCATGGTGACGTGGCCCATGAAGTTGCGGTCGGCGAACAACTGTGCTTGAACGGCCTGCGGCGTGGCCTTTCCGCGGGCCAGCATGTCCGGGATCTCCAGCAGACCGGCGCGGGTGCGGGGCCGGGTGACGCTGGCGTCACCGACCAGCGGAGAGATGCCGCTCCACTTCTGCGCCGGGTGGGTGTAGAGGAACCCGTCGTTGCTGTTGTGTACCCAGTCGGTCCGGATGGCGGTCGGCATGCGGCCGATGGGAATCAGTCCCGGCACCGGCGAGCTGGGGTCCCGCTGCCAGTCGCAGGCGCTCTTCGAGCCGTCCAGCACGACCAGGCCGGCAGCCGGCAACAGCGCAGCGGCGGGCCTGCTGGGCGCACAGCGCTGCAGTTGCGCCGCATCGACATCGGGCACCACCGAAACGTCGGCGTACAGGGTGTTGCCGTTGCGATCCGCAGCGAGGGTGTTGACCCAGGGCGTCCCAATGTTCTTCATGGCCTCGCGCACGTCCTGCACGTTGCGCGCGCGCGCAAAGCCCAGCGCGGCGTCGGTGGCACGCACGTTGCCCAGGTTGGCGTCCTTGAGTGCGTAGGCGGTGCTGGCTGTCCAATTCAGTCCGGCGCGGGGAAGCACCACCACCGGGCCCCAGCGGGTGGACCAGAGCGTGGCCGACTTCGTCTGCAGGCTGCCGTCGGCAGCGCGCGCCGGCACGCTGACGGTGCGCGACGTCATCTTCTCCGGCTTCCCGTCGATCAGGTAGCTGGTGGGATTGCCCGGCACCAGCGTCAGCTCGTGCAGCGTGAAGCGCTTGCCGGTGGAGACCGTGTGCGACCAGGCCACGTCCTTGTTGAAGCCGATGGTCACACCCGGGAAGCTGCCGATGCCCACGCCCATGACGTCCAGGTTGCCGGGGATGGTCAGGTGCACCTGCCAGAAGCGGTTCACGCCGGCCCACGGGAAATGCGGGTTGCCCAACAGCAGGCCGCTGCCGTTGGCCGTGGTGTCCTTGCCAAAGGCCCATGCGTTGGAGCCGAGCGGGGAATCGAGCAGGCCAGCCTCGCGCATGGCTTCGGCGGCGTCGGCCAGATCGACGCGTTCCGGCGCAGTGGATGAGGTGGCGGCCGTTGGCGCCGGCGGGCGGGCGCCCAGCACGGCGTCGGCCAAGGCTGCCGTGGCGGCCTGCACGGCAGTGAGTTCGCCTTGGCGGCGGAACTCGGCCAACGTCATGGGCTTGACCCAGGGCTGGCTGTTGCAGGCGGCGGGCAGCTTGCCGGCCTGGTCGGCGAGGTAGCGGTTGTAGCCGGCCACCGTACCGCGCGCCATGGCCTGCGATTCGGCACTGGCACCCGCCC
>Ga0268298_10005319_pt1 | contig 12118 bp, 8 predicted proteins | sample WWTPWeurt_MetaG_FD_194462 | JGI IMG/M metagenome (GOLD analysis project Ga0268298, IMG submission 194462) | Activated sludge microbial communities from WWTP in Nijmegen, Gelderland, Netherland - WWTP Weurt | ecosystem: Engineered > WWTP > Aerobic digester > Activated sludge | place: Netherlands...
GGGCGTCCCGGACGCACCTGCCCGTGAGCCGCGAGACGGTGCGGACTTCCCGGAAAACATGGGCGATCGTGATCGCGTCGGCCGGCGTGTCGCTCGCTGTCGTGGCGGTCATCGCCGCTGTGTGGTTGACGCGCGGAGGACAAAGCACCTCGAATGCGCCCGCCGCCGGAGCCTCCGGCGTGGGAAGCGCGCCCGCGACCGCGAAGCCCGCATCATCGACGACCGCAGCACCCTCTGGAACATCCACCGTGTCCCCCTCCGCGAGCGCGATCGCCGCGAACACCCCCGAAGCCGAGGCGCGCGCCGCGCTCGGTCGACTGCGCGACGGCATCGGGGTGTGCGTGCGCGAGGTGATCGGTGTGCTGCCAGGGACGTCGCCCGCGGTGCCGGCGTCGGCCGCGATGCTCAAGGGCGGGGCGTACAAGAGCCACGTGCGCGACTTTCGATCGCCTGTTTTCTCATGCGCGAAATACAGGGAGACGGAGCCGCAGCGATTTCAGATCCAGTGGCAGGTGACCGTGCCGTCCGGCGAGGGGCGGGGCGTCGCGTGGCTCGATGACGACGGCGACGGGAAGGTCGATCGAGCCCTCTCTTTCCGGGCGGCGCTGGTGCGAAAAAACGAGGTCGATCTCGGGGAAATCGGCTTCCTCACCCCCGTCCCACCAGTGATGAAGCCGAGGCCGTGAGCGCGACAGGGACCGCAGCAAAGGTGACCGCGCCCGCGGGCTCGATCCACAATCGCGCCGGAATGCAGCCTGCTTCCGAGCGCGTTGGCGCGCGCATGTCCGCACCAGCGCTGATGGTGGACGAGCCTCGACGACCGTCGCTCGCCTCGCCCGCGACACGCCGTCTGGCCTCGGAGGTGTGGCAGCTCGCGTGGCCCGCGATCACGCACATGCTGCTGATCACGACGGTGTTCTTCACCGGCCGCGTGCTCGTCGGGCAGCACTCCTCCACGGGGCTCGCGTCGCTCCACATCTCGGGCACGCTCACGTGGACCTTGTACTCGCTGTTCACCGCGTTCTCGGCGGGGACGCTCGCGGTGGTGGCGCGGAGCATCGGGGCAGGGGATCGAGCCGCGGCAGCTCGCGCGACGCGTGGGGCGCTCGTGTTCGCCTTCGCGAGCGGGTTCGTGGTCGCGGCGATCTTCCTCGTCGCGAACGGGGCTTTTTTGAAGCTTCTTTTCCCTCGCGCCGAGGCGGACGTGCTCCGCGACGCGGGGGCCTATCTGCACATCGTGCTGCCGTTGTTTCCGCTCGCTTTCGTGGAAGCGACGGCCGCAGCGGCGCTCCAAGGGTCGGGCGACACGCGCACGCCGCTCTACGTGGCGGGGCTCGGGAGCGTCGCGAACCTGGCGCTCTCCGCGGCTTTGATCTTCGGCAAATTGGGTTTGCCAGAGATGGGCGTGCGCGGGGCAGCGGTGGGCACCGCAGCGACCATGGCCATCGAGGGCGTCGTGCTCACCTACGCGCTGCTGTCGAAGCGGAGCCCGCTGCCTCTGCGCGAAGTGGGGTGGACCGAGGCGCTCCCGGCGTTCCGGCGCGTCCTCAAGGTGTCGCTCCCGGCGCTCGGTGAGAAGGCCGTTTATCACGGGTCGTACGTGGCGTTCGTCGCGATCATCGGGCTGCTCGGGGCCGCGGCGATGGCGGCGAACCAGGGGCTCATCAGCATCGAGGCGGTGAGCTTCCTGTCGGCCGACGGGCTCGGGGTCGCGGCGGGGGCGATCGTCGCGCAGAAGCTTGGAAAGAAGCGGTTGGAGGACGCGTCGCAGACGGGGTGGCTCGCGGCCGGCCTCGCGACGGCGATGCTCACGACGTTCGGGATCGTGTTCGCGATCGTGCCGCGGGCGCTCGCCTCGGTGTTCACGGAGGACCCGGCGATCGTGGATCTCGGGGCGCGCACGCTGCTCGTCGCGGCTGCGGCGCAGCCGTTCATGGCGTTCGCGACGGTGCTCGGGATGGCCCTTCGAGGCGCGGGCGACACGCGGACGGTGCTCGCGGTGATGATGGTGTGCTCGTTCGCTGTGCGGCTGCTCGCGACGTGGGTGCTCGCGATCACGCTGGGCTACGGGCTCGTGGGCGTGTGGATCGGGAGCGGGCTCGACTGGGTGTGTCGCGCGGCTTTGCTGGGGTGGATCTGGCGGCGCGGGAAGTGGCGTTTCGTCGCCGCGTGAAGGAGTTGCGCGAGACGAAGCGGGGCGCGTGAGGGGTCAGGCGAGGTCGGCGGGGTGCTTCGTGACGTGGGCGACGCCCTCTTTCATGTCCTCGATCAGGACGGCTTCGCCGCGAGCGATCTCGTCGTCGTCGGTGGTGGCGAGGAAGTCGACGACCTGCCCTTGGAGCTCGATGCGGACCTTGCCGAGCTCGCCCTTCTTGCACGTCGCGATCGCGCGGCCGACCTTGTTCACGGCCTGGCTGGCCCGCGCTGTGGAGTCGACGGAGCTCGTCCGAACGGCCCGGAAGGCGAGGGTCGCGGCGACGCCGGACGTGAGGCCCGCGCCCGAGGCGATGAGGAACGTGAGGATGGGGCCGACCGTGCTGATGTAGTGCAAGAGCGCGCCGGAGAGGCCGAATCCAAGGGCCGTGAAGACCCAGAAGCGCGTGGAGAGGAAGAGGCCGACGATGCCCTCGTCGCCCTCGATGTGCGTGCCGTTGGTGCCGATGTCGCGGCCGGCGCCGCCGCCGTGCGGGGAGCCAGCGTGGAGATCGTGGGCCCGCCCGAAGCCGATCTGGACCAGGAGGATGCCGAGACCCGCGACCAGCGCGAAGAGGTAGAGGAGCCCCATGCGGCGAAGCGTACTCCAACGCAGCGGACGCGGCGATTCGCGGAGCGCTTGTTTCACGCACACAGCACCCGACGTCTCGTCGCGTGGCGTCGGGACAGGCATGGGCGCCGCCGCGAATTCGCGGTAGGCGATCGGGATGCGCGCTTTGATCCAAAGGGCTTGTTTCTCGGCTCCTCTCTTTCTCCTCCTCGCGGCGACCTCCTCGGGCTGCAACGACGCGGACACGGGGTCGTCCGGCACGACGACCACCACCACTACCTCCTCCTCGACGGCCGCGGGCGCGGTCGGGCCGCTCGGTCAACGGGACGATCTCCCTGTCGACAAGGAGCTCTCCCTCGACAATCTCTCGGGCCCTGTCGATGTCGTCCGCGACACGTACGGCCGGCCCCACATCTACGCCTCGACGATCGCCGATGCTGTGCGGGCCGAGGGGTACATGGTCGCGCGTGACCGCACGCTCCAGCTCGAGGTGCTCCGGAGGCTCGCCGAAGGGCGGATGTCCGAGATGCTCGGGCAGTCCGACGACTCCCTGATCGACACGGACATTTCGTTCCGGCACATCGGGCTGCACCGCGTGGCCAAGAAGCAGTACGCGGAGCTCAAGGACGGCGACGTGAAGACCGCGCTCGATGCGTTCGCCGACGGGGTGACGCAGGCGTACCACGACTTGCAGTCCGGGAAGCTCAAGCTACCGGACGGGATCATCGGGATCACGCCCGACTTTTTCACGGACTGGAAGGGCGACGACACGCTCGCGATCGGCCGGCTCCAGACGTATTTGCTGTCGTACGACGGCGACGGGGACGTCTCCAATTCGGAGCTGATGGACGCGGCGAGGCTCACGTTCCGCGCGGACGCGGCGGATCCGCTCGACGTGAAGCGCACGGGGATCGAGCGCGATCTCGTGCGGTTCGCGCCGGCCACGAACGCGACGACGACGGACGGCTACCCGATGATGGGCGCGAAGTCGTACAAGCCCGGCAGCCCCAAGGTGAGCAAGCCCTCGTTCGGGCAGAAGGCCGGCGTGCAGGTCCCCAAGGCCGTGCTGGTGAAGCGGCTCTCGCGCGAGGCGGCGACGCACGGGTACCTCGCGGCCGTGAAGAAGGCCCGCGATCTGCTGGCCGAAGAGGGCTTCGGATCCAACAACTGGGGCGTGATGCCCTCGAAGAGCTCGACGGGGCACACGCTGATCGCGAGCGATCCGCACCTCAACCTGACAGCGCCTTCGATCTTCTATCCGGTGTCGATGTCGGTGAAGAGCGACGCCGAGAAGCTCGAGGTCGCGGGCGTGGCGTTCCCGGGCATCCCGGGGATCATCCTCGGTCACAACGAGAACGTCGCGTGGGGCGCGACCGTCGCGGGCTACGACGTGGCGGACGCGTACGCCGAGGAGCTGTCGGCCGACGGGAAGTCGGTGAAGCTCAACGGACAGGACGTCGCGATCGAGGTGATCGAGGAGCCGATCGTGATCCAGGGCAAGGACAAGCCCTACGTGTACAAGGTGCAGAACGTGCCGCACCACGGGCCGATCCTGCCTTCGATCACCAATCACGAGGTGTCGGATCCGGATCCGGCGGTGGGCGCGATCAGCATCAAGTGGACGGGGCTCGAGCCGACCGACGAGATCGCCGCGGTGTTCAAGCTGCTTCAGGCGAAGAACGTGGACGACGCGTACACGGCGCTCCAGGACTTCGGCGTCGGCGCGCAGAACTGGATGATCGGCGACACCTCCGGCAACGTGATGTGGACGTCGCACGCGCGCGTCCCGACCCGTGATCCGAAGGCGTTCGCGTGGGACGCGGCGACCTACGACGGGACGCTCCCGTGCTTCGTGCTGCCGGGCGACGGCACCGCGGAGTGGACCGGGTTCCTCGCGGACGGGCTCGTGCCGTGGGTGAAGAACCCGGCGAAGGGCTACATCTCGACGGCCAACAACGATCCGATCGGCGACACGCTCGACAACGATCCCTCGAACGACAAGCTGCCGGACGGGACGCCGATGTTCCTCGCGGCGCAGTTCGACATCGGGTTCCGCGAGGGGCGCATCCAGTCGCGGCTCGAGGAGAAGGCGGCGCTCTCGCTCGAAGATCTGGCTTCGATCCAGGCCGATCATCACTCGCCGATGGGGGAGCGCGCGACGCCCGCGCTGCTCGCGGCCATCGATCACGCGGAGCAGGAGCGCAAGACGCCGGGCGCGCACCCGGACCTCTCCGCGATCGTGAAGGACGCGGGCTACGATCCGACGCGCGTCACCGCGGCCCGCGATCTTCTCGACGCGTGGTCCAAGAGCGGGTTCGAAGCGGCGAGCGGCGTGGATCCCGAGACGAACATGCCGCTCTCGAAGGACACGCCGGAGGCGCAGGCCGCCCAGGGCGCGCTTCTCTTCAACGTGTGGCTCGTGCGCGCGATGCGGCGGACGTTCGGCGACGAGATCTTGAAGATGGGGTACTCGTCGATCGGCCGCGAGACGGAGGCGAAGGGCCTCCTGCGCTTGCTGGAGGCGGATCCGGCGCAGCTCGCGACGTTCGACGCGGTGACCGGTGACAGCGCGATCTGGGACGATCTCGCGACGCCGGAGGTCGAGTCGCGCGACGAGCGTCTGGTGCGCGCGCTGCTCGATGCGCTCGCCTGGGTCGACACGCAAGGCGGCTCGCTCGACGCGCTGCGGTGGGGCTCGTTCCACACGATCCGGTTCGCCGCGATCGTGCCGATCTACGGGAGCCTCTCGATCCCGCAGAGCAACGACAAGACGTTCCCGAACGGCTACCCGCGGCCCGGCGACTCGTTCGGCGTCGACAACTCGGACTTCACGTTCAACATCGGCCTCGGGGAAGCTCCGCGCTTCAACTACAACCACGGGCCCTCGCAGCGGTTCGTGATCGACCTCGATCCCGCGGGACCCAAGGCCTACAACGCGCTGCCCGGCGGCGCTGTCTGGGACTCGGCGAGCCCGCACTTCGACGACGAGGCCCAGTATTGGCGCAAGAACGAGAACCACCTCGTGCCGTTCGCGCTGGAGGATGTCGTCGCGGCCAAGGAGTCGCGCTGGGTCCTCTCGTCCGCCGCCAAGTGAAGTCGTCGCGATCCGCCCACCTCGCCCTCCGGCGGACCTTCAACTGACACGCATGTCAGAGCCGCCTCGCCGGAGAGGCCGCTTTCCCGCTCGATCCGCGCAAGATCCCGTCGCATCCTCGTCCGACCCGCGCGCTGGCCCGGCCCGTGCAGAGCGCGCCTCCATCGCTTGTTCTCTGGAGGCTTCATGAACCGTCTCGCGAAGATCGTTGCTCTCGGTGTGCCGCTCGCTGCGGCGGCCCTTCTTCACACCGCCCCTGCCGATGCGTGCGGCGGATGTTTCGTCCCTCCCGCTGCGAACACCATCGTGAGCGGTCACCGGATGGCGCTCTCGATCTCGATGTCGCGCACCGTGCTGTGGGATCAGATCGAGTACCAGGGCAACCCGGAGGACTTCTCGTGGGTGCTTCCGATCAAGCCTGGAGCGCGCATCGAAGAGGCGACCCCCGAGTGGTTCGAGGCCCTCGAGGCGTCGAGCACCACGGGCGTCCAGGCGCCGCAGCTCAACTGCAACGGAGGCGGCGCGTTCGCTTGCGGTTCGCAGCAGACCTTCGCCGCGGCGGGGGCCGAGGACGACGGCACTGGCGGAGGCCACTCCGTCACCGTCGTCAAGGCGGAGACCGTGGGCCCTTACGAGAGCGTGACCTTGAGCTCCAAGGACGCGGGCGCGCTGACGGCCTGGCTCGACAGCCACGGCTACGCCATCCCCGATGAGATCCAGCCGGTGATCGGCGCCTATGTGCAGGGCGGCTTCGATTTCATCGCGCTGCGCCTCACGCCTGGAAACGGCGTCAACCTGATGAAGCCCGTGCGCGTGATCACCGACGGCGCGAGCCCTGTGCTGCCGCTGCGCATGGTGGCCGCGGGCACCGGCGCGATCACGAAGGTGGTGCTCTACGTGATCGGCGAGGGTCGCTGGGAGGCGCAGAACTTCCCGAACCTGCTCGTGCCCGTCGAGGACCTCAAGTGGGATGGCCAGGCGAACGACTCGAACTACGCGACGCTGCGCGATCAGACGTTCCTGAACTCGGCGAACATGGGCTGGATCACCACCTATGCGCGCGACAACGCGTTCCTCGGGGACGCCCTCTACGACGACGAGGGCATCGCTTCGGGCTACATCGCGAGCACTTACTTCGGCACCGTCCTCGACGAGCAAGGCAACAACTACGACCAGTACAACCAGTGCCAGAGCCAGCTCGGATCGCTCCCCTCCGGCGGCGTGGTGATCGACACGTGCGATCCAGAGACGAAGGTGTGCGGCGGCGTGCAGCCGGGCCAGATCGACGCGCGCCAGTTCACGTGCGGCGAGCTCACCGATCTCTCCGTCGCGCTCACGGGCATGCACCCCCAGAACGTGTGGGTCACGCGCATGGAAGCGAACCTCCCGCGCATCGCCTTCGGTCAGGACCTGGAGCTGCGCGCGGCGGCCGATCAGGTGACCGTGAACAACTTCCACTTCGCGACGCAGTCCGAGAACTACGAGTGCCCCGCGGTGCCTGCGATCGGATCGTCGAAGAGCTCCAAGAGCTCGAAGAACGGCCCCTCGGGCAACGGCACCGCGCTCGTGATCGTCGGCCTCGGCGCCGTCGCGGCCCTCCTCGCGATGCGCCGCGGTCGGTTCGTCCGAGCCTGACACCCCGCGCGTCCGCCCCCGGATTTCCCGTCGTCCCCGCCCTACTTGCCACGCAAATTCGCCGAATCCGCCCGGCCTTGACTATAGTTGGCCGCTGAGGACGAGAGCGCCGTCCTCTCCATCGAGCAGCCTCCCGTGGCACGTACCCTCGAAAGCACAGGCGACATCGAGACGATCAGTCAGACCGACCCGGTGAACGCCGGCGACACGGTCAAGCTGGTCTTTCGCGCCGAAGACGACGCGGAGCCTCCGTTCACCGTGAAGATCAAGTCCCCGAGCGGGAAGGTGATCCTCGAGCGCGTGCTGCGCGAGCTGCCCACCGGAAAGCCACAGAGCGCGCCGGCGCTCCAGCTCACGGTCTCGGCGCCTGGCGACTACAAGGTCGAGATCAAGCAGCTCAACGGCAAGCAGCGCGGCGACGCGATCCTCCGCGTGACCTGAGCGCGCAGCGTGGGGACTGCGGTGGGGGCGCGCGCCTACTTCGTACGGCGCGCGGCGCGCCTACTTCGTACGGCGCGCGGCGCGCCTACTTCGTACGGCGCGCCTCAGAACCACTTCTCTTTGGGCTTCACGGGGGCCGCGGTGCCCTTCGGCTTCACCGAAGGCTTCGCGGAGGCCGTCGAGGTGGGCGCGGCCGTCGGGTCCGTCGCGGCGGTCGTCGTGGGCGTCTCCGAAGGCGTGGCAGGGACGACCGAGGAGGGCTGCACGATCACGGCGGCGGTCGTCGTCGCTGTCGAGGGCGCCGGGTCGCTCGCGGCGCCCGCAGGAGGACTGGATCGGAAGAAGAAGAACGCACCGAGGCCGAGCCCCACCGCGGCCACGAGCACGGCAACGATCGCGACGGCGGCCCCCGGCCCACCGCTCTTGGGCATCGGCGCACCGGTCGACACGAGCCCGCCTGTCGAGCCCGTCTGCGGCCCCGTCATCGACGCCACGCTGCCCGTCTGCGGCCCGGAGCCCGTGATCGACCCCATCGGGGCCCCCGTCTGCGGTCCAGAGCCCATGAGCGGCCCGTGGCTGCCCGTCTGCGATTGACCCGGGAGCCACACGGCGGTGCCCGCGGGCCCCTGGAGCGGCCCTGTGCCGAGCGACATGGACATCGACGGAAAGGCTTCTTTTCCCCCGGCGGCGGCGAGGAACCCATCGACCATCTCCGCCACCGTCTGAAACCTCTGGTTCTTGTCGCGGGCGAGGGCGCGCGTGAAGAAGCCATCCATCGAAGGCGGGAGATCCGGGGCGATCTGCGTCGCGACGGGGAGCGGCTCGGTCAGGATCTTCGCGAGCACAGGGCCGAGCTGATCGCCCGGGAAGGGCAGCGCGCCCGTGAGCATGCGAAACAGGATGATGCCGAGCGACCACAGATCCGTGCGGTGATCGAGGTCCTTCTCCGCGCGCACCTGCTCGGGGCTCATGTAGTGCGGCGAGCCGATCACCTCGCCCGTGCGCGTCGCGTCTCCGGCCGCCGCGTGCTGATCCTTCGCGATCCCGAAGTCGAGGATCTTCACGACCTCGTCGTCATCGACGCGCGCGATGAAGAGGTTCGCGGGCTTGAGATCGCGGTGCGCGAAGCCCGCCTCGTGCGCCTTCTTGAGCGCTTTGCCCACCTGCACGAGCACCTTGGCCGTGTCGCGGACGCTCATGCGACCCAAGCGATGGAGGCGCTGCCCGAGGTCCTCGCCTTCGAGCAGCTCCATCACGAGGTACGGCGCGTCCCCTTCGAACCCGTAGTCGCCGACGTGGACGACGTGCGGGCTCTTCAGGTTCGCGGCGGCGCGCGCCTCCCGTTCAAAGCGAGCGCGGTGCGCGGCCGAGGCCGCGAAGCTCGCGTCGAGGAACTTCAGGGCGACGGTGGAGCCGAGCTGCTCGTGCCGAGCGACCCAGACGCTCCCCATGCCGCCCTTCGCGAGCGGCCGTTCGATGCGGTACTTCCCGCCGATGAGGGCACCGGGACCAAGCTCCATGATCGTGGAATGGACGTTACAGGTTCGAGCGGGCGGGGGCAAACCGGGGGAGGGGGCTTCCCCGAGCAGTGAGGGGCAGCACGACAGCGCGCGCCCCTCACGGGCGGTCTCTCACAGGCAGATGTTGCCGCAGGTCCCGTTGACCTGGCAGAGCTGCGAGCCAGCGCACTCGTTCTGCGGATCGGCGCAGTCGATGTTGCTGCAGAAGCCGTCGCCGGCGGAGTTCCAGGTACCGTCGCACGACTTGCAGAGCCCGCTGCACGCCGAGTCGCAGCAGAAGCCGTCCGCGCAGAACCCGGTCACGCAGTCGGTCGACACCGTGCACGCGCTGCCTTGCGGGAGCTTCACGCAAGCGCCGGTCCCGTTGCACGTCTGAGCGCCGGAGCACTCGTTCGCCGGATCCTGGCCGTTCGGGATGTTCGTGCACGTGCCGACGGAGCCCGCGAGGTTGCACGCCGTGCATGTCCCGCCGCACGCCGTGTTGCAGCACACCCCGTCCACGCAGTTGCCGCTCGAGCACTCGCCTGCGATCGAGCAGGCCGTCCCGTTCGCGAACAGCGCGCAGCTCCCAGCGCCGCTGCACGTCGTCGCCCCGATGCACTCGTTGGCCGGATCGCTGTTGGCCGCGATGTTCGAGCAGGTGCCCACGGATCCAGCGTTGGAGCACGCCTGGCAGATCCCGCTGCACGCAGCGTTGCAGCACACCCCGTCCACGCATTGGGTGCTCGAGCACTCGCCCGCGATCGAGCACGCCGTCCCGTTGCTGAAGAGCGCGCAGCTCCCCGCGCCGTTGCAGTTCGTCGCGCCCGCGCACTCGCTCGCCGGATCCGTCCCGGACGGCACGTTGGTGCACGATCCGAGGCTCCCCGACACGTTGCACGCCTGGCACGACCCGCCGCACGTCGTGTTGCAGCAGTACCCGTCGATGCAGTTCGCGCTGAGGCACTCGGTCGCCGTCGCGCAGACGTCGCCGTTCACCTTCTTGCACGTCGACGCGGAGCACACCTGCGAGCCCGCGCACTCGCTGTCCGGATCCGTGCCGCTCGTGATCGCCGCGCACGTCCCGTTCGATCCGCCCGTCTTCGCGGCCGAGCACGCCTGGCACGTCGTGGAGCACGCCGAGTTGCAGCAGAACCCGTCCACGCAGAACCCGCTCCCGCACTCCGCGTTCTGCGTGCACGCCCCGCCGATCACGATCGGGGCGCACGCGCCGGCGCCGTTGCACGTCTGCGCGCCGATGCACTCGTTCGCAGGATCCGAGCCGCTCGTGATGTTCGAGCACGTCCCGACGGAGCCCGCGTTGTTGCACGCCTGGCAGAGCCCGCTGCACGCCGAGTTGCAGCAATTCCCGTCGACGCAGAAGCCGCTCTGGCACTCCGCGTTCAGCATGCACGGTCCGCTCACGATGAGCCCGCACGCTCCCGCGCCGTTGCAGTTGGTCGATCCCGCGCACTCGTTCGCCGGATCCGTATTCGCGGGCACGTTGGTGCACGTCCCGAGGCTCCCCGTCACGTTGCACGCCTGGCAGGTTGTGCCGCATGCCGTGTTGCAGCAGTACCCGTCGACGCAGTTGGCGCTCACGCAGTCCGTCGCGACCGCGCACGTGTCGCCGTTGGCCTTCTTGCACGCGCCGGCCGAGCACACCTGTGTTCCGGCGCACTCATTGTCCGGATCCGAGCCAGTCGTGACGTTGCCGCACGTCCCGTTGCTGCCGCCCGTCTTTGCGGCCGAGCATGCCTGGCACGTCCCGGAGCACGCGTTCGCGCAGCACACGCCGTCGACGCAGAACGTGCTCGTGCACTCGGCCGCCTGCGTGCATGCCGCACCGACCGCGAAGAGCGCGCACGCGCCCGCGCCGTTGCAGGCCGTGGCGCCGACGCACTCGCTCGCCGGATCGCTCCCGTTCGCGATGTTCGAGCACGTGCCCACCGAGCCCGCGAGGTTGCACGCCGCGCACGTCCCGGCGCACGCCGTGTTGCAGCACACGCCGTCCACGCAGTTGCCGCTCACGCACTCCGCGCCGAGCGAGCAAGCCGCGCCGATCGCGAAGAACCCGCACGCGCCCGCGCCGTTGCAGCTCACCGCGCCGACGCACTCGTTCGCGGGATCCTGCCCGTTCGCGATGCTCGAGCACGTCCCGAGCGAGCCCGCCACGTTGCACGCCTGGCACGTCCCGGAGCAGGCCGCGTTGCAGCAGTACCCGTCCACGCACGAGGTGCTGAGGCACGCGCTCCCTGCGGCGCACGTCTGCCCGTTGTCCAGCTTGCACAAGCCCGCGCCGTTGCACGCCCCGTTCGCGCACTCGTTCGCCGGATCCATCGTGTTCGGGATGTTCGTGCACGTCCCGAGCGAGCCCGCGATGTTGCACGCCTGGCACGTCCCGCTGCACACCGTGCCGCAGCAGTAACCGTCGATGCAGTTGTTGCTCTGGCACTCGGTCCCGACCGAGCACGGGTTGCCGTTTCCGAGCAAGGCGCCGCACCCGCCGTTCCCGTTGCAGTTGATGGCCCCCGCGCACTCGTTCGCCGGATCCTGCCCGTTCGGGACGTTGGTGCACGTGCCGAGCGAGCCCGCGACGTTGCAGGCGATGCACGTCCCCGCGCACGCGCTGTTGCAGCAGTACCCGTCCACGCACTGCCCGACGGCGCACTCGTTCGCCGCCGC
>Ga0268298_10005320_pt1 | contig 12117 bp, 14 predicted proteins | sample WWTPWeurt_MetaG_FD_194462 | JGI IMG/M metagenome (GOLD analysis project Ga0268298, IMG submission 194462) | Activated sludge microbial communities from WWTP in Nijmegen, Gelderland, Netherland - WWTP Weurt | ecosystem: Engineered > WWTP > Aerobic digester > Activated sludge | place...
CATCATTCCGAGACACTGATTCAATGCCAGTCAGCGAATCATCGTCTAGTTCACGCGCGCCAACGGCGCGTGAGCTCCTTGCGATGAACATAGTTCGCCTCCGCAAGGAACGGGGATGGTCTCAGGAGGATCTCGCGTTGGAATCTGGCTTGCACCGCACCTTCGTGGCGCACGTTGAACGCCAAGTACGAAATATCTCGATCGACAACATTGAACGTCTTGCAAACGCTTTGCAGATAGATATCCACGTCTTGCTGTTGCCATAGGGTGGGTTCCCCGTGCTCGGCAAGGGGTGGAGTGGTGTTGAGCTCAACGATCACATCCCTTGGGCCACACAGAGTGTGGTGGTCAAGTAATACCGGACACCTCGATAGGGTGCTGTACTGCGGTTTTCCGTTCATAGGCCGTGGGCGGCAGGCCTGCTTTGCAAGGGATGATCACCTTGTCGGATCCCCTGCGCACCTAACCTGGCGGTGGGGTTTATCCCAACTCAGTGGCCTTGGGATGTTGATTCACCTATCCGCTTGGAACTAAGCAAGGGAATCGTGACCGTCATAGTGATCTGGTCCACATCCCTGGCCATAGCCTGCAGTGCCTGGCTGTGCGAGTGGCTCGGGTCATCTAGGGTGGAGCGTTACCGCCTTCGGTGACGCTGCTCTACATGCGGGCTGGCATGGACACGACCCGCGCTCAGGTGATGCAGGTCTTCGGTGAGATGCGGCCCCATCACACACACATCTTGGTCATGCCCCAATATGGTTACGATGAAATCGTCGGTCAACACTCAAGTTGCCGTTCAATCGTTGACAGCTGTGATCAAAGTGATTGCTCTGGATAGCACGGGTTTCGCTGGTAAGGCTCTTTGAGAATGACTGGTCAACTTATCGGTAATCTCCACTCCCTTGTCCTCTGGGTCATTGCCATTCTTTGGTTCAAAAAATCAACAGAAGGTGGGTTCCCATACGAACCAGCGTATCTAGTTCTGGGCGGGTTAATTCCTCTTGTTGATTCGCTCAGAAGGTTTGGCCTTTTCTCAAAGGTTTGCTTGTCGGCCACAAATTCAGAGGTACATCCGTGGTCATTTTCTGGAGGGAAGGTTGACAAGACAGATGTTCGTGTTGAGCTAACCATAGAAAATAATAAAGAAAGAGATTTAATTGTTAGGTTAATCGAAATTCATGCCCCCATTTCCGTTACAAATGTTATCGGGGAGCACCAAAAAAGAATTCGATTAGTGGATGTGGAGAAGGTCTGCAACGATGCATTCCTGCCGATGAAAATTCTAGGAAAGTCATCAAAGACAATTTTGGTTGAATCAAAGCATGATGCTTCGAGTATCGAAAAGTACACTCAAGCGTCAAAAATTGGCTGCCTAAAACAGGTCGAAGCATTTGAGCTTTATGTCACATACACTGTCGGCTCAAGCCAAAAAATAGCTCCTGTATCATTCTTTGCAGACACATCGCAGTTATTAGCTGTTTTTCGTTCTAAATACGAAGAGTCTGGCGATCACAAAGGGGTCGTCAAGCTACTTGAGAAAACATAACAATTCTTCCAGCGGACAATCAAAGGTTACGCTTTTGTCGTCCGCTGAACTCAAAGGTGCGGCCTCACTATGACCCAGACCATCACCAGCCTTGAAGGCTTCGTCAGAAAAATTCGAGCAGTTACACCAGCAGATGACGAGGTGTTGGTCTATCGCGGCCATTCCAATCGTCGGGAGTTCAAACTCATTCCGTTTGTCCTGCGGGAGCAGAAGTTCAAAGAAGCGGAAGAAACAATCCTCCGGGAACTAGTTGCCTCACACCCCGCCGAATTCGCTGCCGACTCAACAACTCTGGAACAGTTGGCCCGCGTGCAACATTACTCACTTCCCACGCGGCTTCTCGACATTACGTGGAACCCACTTGTGTCGCTCTACTTTGCCGCGAAGGATCACCCCCGCACCACAGGTGAAGTTGTCGTTTTCCGCATCAAGAAGCGCCACGTTAAGTTCTTCGACAGCGACACCGTTAGCTGTGTTGCGAATCTCGCCCATTTGAAGGTAACGGAGAAGGATGCCATCAACTTCGCCCTAGCCGATGATGCTTTCAATTCGCAACGTCCAATAGATCGCTTGCTTCAATTTATCCGCGTTGAGAAGCCGCACTTCCGGGCGGGCATTGAGCCAGCGCACTTAAAAACAGTTCTGTGCGTCAAGCCGAAGAAGAAGAACCCACGTCTCTTGGCTCAGTCCGGTGCATTTCTCATATTCGGTCTCGCCGGCTCGCTTGACGAGTCGCCCGTACCGGAAATCGCCATAGAGCGGATTCAAATCAATGGCGGCAGGAAGCCCGACATTGTTAACGAGTTGGATCGTATGGGCATAAACGACAGCACCATGTTTCCCGAAATCGAAAAGGCTGCCCTTTACATTCGCCAAGCGCTATGAGGCCGAACCCATCATTCCACCGGACCTTGCGCAAAAGGCCTCGCAAGGCCGGTGAATTCAGACGTTGAGTGGCAGCTTTCTTCACAGTTCAACGGTGGCAATGAGTCGGTTCCTGCCGGTTGTCGGCCATGACAGCTGCCCTTCAGTTTTGTACTGCGCTGAGCGGCGGTTGTCTGTCCCAAAGAAGCCGCTCGGTGCGCAGCGCATGAGCGGCCGCAAAGGCCGACCAACGGTCTGTCGCATCGGGCGGGTTGTCGGCCATTCCGGCCATTCGGTTCGCTGGCAACTTCCGACAGCAATGCATCGGGTACCTGCCGTTCAGTCAGTGGGCGCTGTGAACGCGCCAGTTTCCCGATCAGGAAAACTCACACTTCTATCCCGTTACAGCCATTCAGGATCTGTCACTCCATGAATGCAGCAAAGGTCCGACCCAAGTCACAATTTCTCCGCAAGCGCCTTCAGCTTCTTGCTCTCCTGCGCCACTTTGACCTGCGCCTTCCCATCCTTGCTCACTCGAATCGAGGTTGCATATTGAATGATGGCGTCGTACGCGTCCTTGCTCTTCGCCTCGTACCAGCCGGCCTTATAGGTCAGGCTTCCCGCAGCGACCATGCTTTTTAAATCAGGGTAGTTGTCTACTTGATCTTTAATTAGCTTCTTCAAGTCAGCTATCTCTTTCTCTGAGAGTGGCATAGTCGAAATCCTCGTCGTTGGTCTATCGATAAGAGAAGGTTGGTCGAGTAAAGGAATCCAGCTTTCTAGCGGTCGTTCGAAGGGGGCTCCAGCAAGCTGCGCAGGTTGCTCCGAACCGTTCCCGCGATCGTCGCCGGCAGAACATTGTGCAAGCTGCCCAGCAGCTCAATGACTACCGCAACATCCGCAGGTTTTGACGGCCTCGACCCAGTCTTGGTGAAGGGTCCATCCGTCTCCGTCAGCAACCTGTTGAGCGGGATGGCTGCGACCATGGCCGAGTGTCGCGGGTTATCTAGCATTCCAGCGTTGATCGAGAAGTAGCACCCCAATTCAAGCGCGCGCGCCGCCTCTGCCTTCGTGCCCGTAAACCAGTGAAGCACAACCTTGCCTCGTCCCGATGGCAGATAAGACTCGATGTAATCGAGGACGAGCTTTGCAGCACGGATGCTATGAACCGTGATGATCTTGTCCCCACTTTCCGCGCACCTCTGCAGGACGTGCTGAAAAACTTGCTTCTGAAGCTCCAAAGACGTATAGAAGCGCGGCCCAGCATCGAGACCGACCTCGCCAATATATCGCGTCTCTGGAAAGTACATGTCCCACAGTTCAATCTCGGACGCACGCTCTGCAACCAGCTGAGGATGTAGTCCGAGCGCAGCCCGAACATGCTTGGTGCGTTGAGCGAGCTCGTGGTTGCGCGGCCAAGCTCGCGGTGTCGTGGTCACCGCCAAGGTGAATACGCCTGCTTCTTCTGCCTCCACAACTGATGCCTGATGATTCGGGTAGAGATCAAGGTGGCAGTGAAAGTCCACGAGGCCGTTGCTTATACTCATCGGTATCCTAGTCTGGTGCAGTTTCCACGCCTTCTATCAACTGGCCGACTTCGGCAAGACCACGCTGATACACAGCAGCAAGTTGATCGAGTCGCGAGGCCTCATCGGCGAGCGAGCCAGGCTTATGGATAAGTACCTTCGCCAAATGTGGCGCTGCACGGAGGCGCTCTATCGCAAACTGAAATGACCTCACCTGTTGCCCATTGGATTCGCGCGTACCCAACGGATGGGCTCTCAGGTCCGACAACGTGTATTGGGTCGCGTCATTGCCAGGCCCGAATGCTGCATCCAACGCGGCGCGACGAATCAGGCATGGCAGACAGTAACCGCACTGTTCGATGCCGCGCCCCTTAATGCCCAGATGCCGAGCGTTCGAGGGATGAGCGCATGACAGCGCATGTGGAGCCAGCGCTCTTAGCAATGTGGGATTCGCACAAGCAGAAGCCATCTCACCCTTTGTCATGGACCAATACGGATTCTCGACACAACCAGAGATGCCCAGATCTCCCAAAAGATCGTTCCATCGCGCAATGTAGTACGGATGGGTGGTCCGAGTACTGTTCGAGCCAAGGCGCAGCGGATCTAAGGGGACGTTCAAGGCAATCAGGCCGTTCTCCGGCACACGCAACAAGAAGTCCGTTCCAAGTCCGGTTCCGGCGAACACGCCGAGGGCAAAGAACAAGAATGAACGCCCGCGAGTTGAGTTTTCGGAATCAACGCCCTTCACAAGTTCGGCAGGGAAGAGCATCCAAACTCTGAGGCGATCGAAGACGGTTCCGCTGTATCGCTTCTTCAATGCAGAGAAAAGGGCATTCTGTGCATCACTGGTCGCACCCTCCCCCGCATGGCTTACCAGTAACGGCGTTCGGCCCTGCTCCAGGAGTTCGATGGCACCAATGAGGCTATCCAAACCGCCAGAAAAGAGACTCACTGTATCGAAGGCCGGAGGCAAAAGCGTCTCTGGCGGCGTGATGATTTCGGCGAAACGTTCGGGGCGAGAACGAAAGCCAATCATCCAGCGATCTCCCGTCAGAAAATCTAGAGTTCGCTTTATCGTCTGCGCTGCGGCGTTCCACCGGTTCGGGTCGCTGACGGGTACCACCAGGCGGATTTCACGAGTCCAAGAATCTTGTGACTGCTCTGCCCTAGAGATACGCGTGTCAGCAGCATGCACATGCGCGGCAAGAACCAGCAAGTCCAGCCCTATCTCTGAGGGGAACACACCCAGAGCCTTCAAACTGGTCAGAGCAGCACCGATACCATGATCAAGCGATTTTTCGCCAGCCACCAGCTGCAGGTAAGTTACCTGCTCATCAGATGCACTGGGAATCGAAATTTGATCGTCAGGACCATACCGGCCTGCAAGAAGGTGTCGATTCATTGATCTGCCTCCGCGTCTCCGAGTGTCTGCAAGATGCCAAAGGCACGTTCATAAATTGTGTCGACAAATGTATGTACGCGGTCCTGCGTCAGATTTGGAGTTTCAGCGCGTGCGGCCGTCAGGGCATCACTGACGCCATTGCGGATGAAGTCACGCAACTGGCTCTGAACACGCAACGCGATCAGTGGGTCCGTTGGAGCGGTGACCAGCTTGGTACCAATGTCATTACACAGTCGAGCTTCGATAGCGTGGGTTGCATACAACTCGAAAACCGTTTGCATCTGGTCAGGGCTGAGTGCATCAAGATCGGTCACGCCCAACGTGCTCAAGTCCACGATCGTCTCGATAAATGCCTCCCTTGCAATACCTTCATCGACCGTACCGGCATTCGGGCAGATGTAGTCGGCCAACCCCATAAATACTTCGTCGATCGGGCGGCCTGCCAGCCCTTCGAGATCCAAAGAACGCAGCGCCTCGGTTGCGCCGCGAGCCTGTACATCTGTCAGGAAGCCCAGCAGTCGAGCACCGGAACCGCGCGAGGCGCCCATCCGCTGAGCCGCCTGCCGCGCCCCACCCGAGGATTTTGATACATACCCTGAAACCGCACGACCCAAGCTCGCGCGATCGCTACCACCAGAGCCAGCGAAACGAGTGAAATTGCTGCGCGGCGCAGTAAACCGACTACCGTCCGCCGGGGTCGGAATAGCGGGTCGAGTTGGCGGAGCAGGTGGTAATGTTGCGGGGCTGGCCGGATCATTGGTCGGTGCACCTGCTGGTGGAGCAGATGGCGAGGCCAGCCCTCCGGCATCACCGTCCGATCCGAGCCACGAAGGTACCAACGGCGTGCCCCCTCCGGGTCCTCCGTATGCAGTCGAGGTTCCCACTATTTGCCTCCCTTTTGCGTCTTATTTGCAGCCTCGGCGGCAGCCTTCAGCATATTGTTGCCAGATACCTTTGACCAACCGACAATCAACTCAGCCATACGCGCCTGTGCAGCGCTGTCCTTAAGCGCCCCTTGCCAGCCACTGACCACCCACGGACCACACCGACTAGCAGGTAGCGCCTGCAGAAAATCAATAAGGCTGCCCTGCAGGCTCGGTTGCGCCTTCACCAGCACAACCATTCCGTCTACTCCGGCAGGCTGCGTGTCAAAGCTGTCTCCGCTCACGATCTTGGCCCGGACAGCTTCAAACAACTTCGCCGCTTCAGGCTGGGCAAGTTGCTTCAGTTCAGATTCCAATGCCTGAACGGAGAGTTTGGGGCCAATCAGCCTCTCAGCGACTGCCGCCAAATGGCCCAGCACCGACGCAGGCCCGAAGTAGTCTTTCTTATCCTTGGTCGCAAACAGGTACGGCCGCAAATCGACGCCTGCCACGGGAGGCAGCACCCGAGACCAAGCAAGGATGGCCTCTGACGACTTCCATTCAGCCAGTAGCGCGCTATCCGCCTTCGCCTGTGTCGCACTACTTTTGGCTTCGCTCGCATCAGTCTGCTTGGTCTTCGCATCCGAACTCAAATTCTCGGGGGCGTTAACCTTCTCCAACATCGCTAGATCTGTGCAGAGCCCCTTCGAATCTGTCACCGCAACAGTAGCTATCTGATCAAACAGACTGGGCAGAAACCGCTCAGCGAGCATCAGCTTTGCCAGGATCGGCAACTTGATTTCGTCGCCGAAGCCACGAGCCTCAGCCATCTTCTGGCGTAACAACAGCGTATTGAGGAATCGCTTGATCTGCCGCGGATTGCCTTTGGCCCCACTCGCCAGAATCGGGCCAATCTGATCACTCAAAATCAAAGCGTTGTGTGCCTTGTTGGCATTCTGACCAAGCGCCGCACTTATGGCCGCGCGGTCCAGTGGCGCGCTCTCCCATGGTCGCTTCAGCCGTGCGCGCGCCGCCTTGATCAATTCACTGTATCCGGGATCTTCTTCGCCCAACTCGGCCCCTGCCAAAAGAAGCGTGACGTAGATGCGAGTCTCTGTCTCGCCCAAGGCGGGAATGCGAAACGGGACCTGGATCAGCTTCTCAAGGTAGTTGCGAGCGTAGTCCCGTGGCCCTGTCGTGTCCGGCAAGTCTGGGAAGTGCTTCCGCACCGCATATTCAATCATTGCCTCATCAGCGGCCACCACAAATGCGGTACGGGCCGTGAAGACGAACAGCCGTATCGCTTCGAGCGTTTCAATCGCCGTATCTGGTAAACACCGATCTAGGTCATCAATTAGCACAACGAGCTGATCAACGCCGGCCTCCTTCAACAAGTTGTCGAAAGCCTTGCGAAATGCGTCAACTTCCTCAGGGACGTTCTTGGATTCTGAGGGCTTCAATACAGCCTTGACTCCCTCGATCGCGGAACTCAGATTCTCCTTGGTCGCAAGTTGTCCGGGGTCCGATAGCATCCCTTCCAGACGGCTCACGATCGCGCCAATCTGGTCAGGCGTCGGGATACCCGTGAAGGCAGTCAACGCCAAGCCACCCGCGCTCTTCGCAACCTTCAGCCAGTCGATCCGCTTGAAAACGTCCTTAACCGCGCCCGCAGCCTTGCTCAGCGCAGGTCTCTTTTCGACAAGCCCTGCAACGATACCTTCAATTAGGGCGATCTTGGCGTCCTCGAAGCCCTGGAAACGCCAGCCGTTGAACTTGAGGCACAGGACGTCCTTGTCGCTCGAGAACCCGGCCTCTATCATCTCCAGCACGCTGGATTTCCCAGCGCCCCAATCACCATGGACGCCGATCGTCACCGGATGGTCTGGCTTCTCCCGCAGCAAACTGATGATCGTCGTCGCAATCGCCTCGTTGTTGAGCAAGTCAACTTTAGTTTCGTTGTCGGTCAGAATCATTCGCGTCGTCCCTCTCAAAGCAGCGATGCAGCAGTAGCAACGTTTTCTCAATCTGCACGCTAATTCGGCAGCAATTTCGATTGCTTTTCAGTTTCTCACCCAGGCCGAATGACTCACCAGTCTCTCGCCAATGTTAACTACCGGCCGGCGGTATTCGATCGACATAATGCCAGAAAGCGGCCGCTTGGAATATATTGCTGCGGTCGTAGTTCACCGGCTAGATTTCCGTTTGCTCCGATATCTCCAGTGGGTCATCGACCTCGATACCGAGGAATCGAACGGTACTTTCGAACCTCGAATGTCCAAGTAGCAGCTGCACAGCCCGCAGATTTTCGTGCGTTTGTAGATCAGCGTCACTTTGGTTCTCCTCATTGTGTGTCCCATAGGCCGAAGGAACGGCTGTGGTGGGTCGGGAGCACCTGTTCGCCGGATGAGGAAGCGGACGTTCAGAGGTTTTTCCGCCTGAGCGGCAGGCCGGATGTCGACCTTTGATACTGTTAAGAAACTGGCCGAACTACGTCAGCAATGAAGTCGGTACCTCTTGATTCCCGTAGCCTAGCCCCAATATATTGATTGTGCATATTTGGTGCACGGGGCATGGCGCTCTCAGCTGGAACAAGAGTGGAGTAAAGTGATGGCGAAAAACACAGGAGACGACTACAGAAAGGGTTCTGTTACTGATCGTACCCAGGTGCAGAACCCTCGCACTGGCAACTACACGAAACAGGATACTGACACCGGCCGCTTTATGGAAGTAAAGCAGGATGGAAAACCGTTCAAAGGGGTTGCTAAAGAGGTTGATGGTCGTCGTAAGTAGGCCGGCTGAGATATAGGGGGGTACTCCTAGATGCTAGCTTAGGGGCATCTCCAGCATTGAAGATGCCCCCTTTTTCATTGGTCATGATCCTTTACCGCCAATGGCAGGTCGCAGCACAACATGGGAACGTTCAGCCGGAGATCAAGGTGGGGCATGGGTACGGCCGACTGTCCACGTTGCAAAACAACGAATTTGACGCCGGATCCAGCCCGGGTTGGGCCCTAGATAGCTAGCGGGCGTGGCACAATGCCTCCTTCATGATCGAACCCAAGAAAACCTACCGGCAGGCGAAGGATTACTACCGCGAATTGCGCGAAAGCGTATATCGCGGCGTGGAAGCCGATTTACGGGATCAGGGCATCGAAGGTGTCCGCTTCACCGAGATCTCGGCAGCGGCGCTAGCGATCGCAGAGGCCTGGCGGGACCTCTATCCAGAACATCGAGAAGCACACATACCTGGTTGGAATTGGCGCGTCGAACTGGCGCGTTTCCGTTTGCGGCCGCGTCGAGTCGAAGCAGCACTTTGGTTTGAAGATGAACTATGCGGCCTGGCTCTCGGTCGCATCAGTGATCGGCACATCGTTGCCACGATTCACCTCGTTGAAGCCAATCCAGCCGGCAATCCGTTGGGAGGAGTCGTCGTCGCGCTAATGACACGCTTCTTAGATGCTATTGGAGCCCATGTCGGCTGCAGGGAGGTTTCCCTGGAACGTCCGGTGGCTGGGCTTGTCGACTTTTACATGGAAGCAGGCTTCAAGCGAAAGGAATTCGACGGCGACCAGGTGGTGCGCCTGAAGAAATTCCTGAAGCTGCCGATTTGATCGCTGGCTGTGCTATTGTGTGCTAATACAGGGAATACATATGAAGTCTGCTGCTCGAAACCCTCGCACCGGTCAATTTCTCGACGCGCAAGCTGGTGAACGTCGCATGAAGACGTACCTGAAGCAGTCGCGGCCGGAGTTTACTAGTCTTCTTGCAAAGGCCGGCGCCTTCACCGTGGCTGCCAAGGGGGCTTTAACCGGTCGGGTAGTTGAGAGCAAACCGAAGCTTGCGCCGACTGGAAAGCAAGGAACCTGGGTCGAAATTAAGCACGACGGAAAAAGAGTAGCCGGAAAGCGGTAATCGGAAGCTTCGAGATTGAAAAAGCCCAGATTTTTCTGGGCTTTTTCATTCGCACAAGCCGCAGCCATGGCCGGTCATTGGTTTCAATAAAGGCACCTTACGAAGCCCTTCGCCAGTCAGGTTCAGGACCAAACGCTTTTCACGGTCCCGTACTGTGCTTGATTTGCCCGGATGCCGGGGGCTTGAACCGAATCGCTGCGACTTCCGTAGGCAATGCTGAGCGTCTTTTTGGCAACGCATACCTGCCGTACGACGCATGGAAGGCGAATTGACAGCTCTGACCGAGGAGTTGCCACTGATACAAAGCTGGTTATATCTAGCAGAGTGTGAAAGCCGCCGTACGTCACCACACGCATAGGCTGATAACCACGGAATCAGGTTGGCTGACGACGGTATTCTGAGAAGACGGTCAGGCACGCGTGACGCGGCCGGCGCCGAAGCCTTGCGCTCCCCGACGGCAAACATCCCCGACCACCGTGAAGCGAACCGGGGATATCTCATCAGCTGAATAGCTGAGCCGCAACTTAGTCCTTGATCAGCCAATCCTCTAGCTTTCCGCCATTATCCAGGAAGGTTTGAATCCATCCCGGTTTCCGTCCCTTGCCTGTCCAGGTCAGCGAAGCATCGACGGAACTTCTGTACTTCGGCACCCCTGCGACTTTGGGCGTCGCCGTGCCGCGCGCTGCGCGCGTTTTTTTCTGTTGCACTGTTGAAGCTGAAAAACCCAATGCTTTCGCAATCTCGTTCGGGTCGATATTGAGTGCTTTCAGTTCCCCTAAAATCTTGTCTAGCGCTTCCTTCGCCTGCTGACGCTCAAGCCCTTCAATTTCAGCCTCAATCCGATTCTTCTCCGAAGAAAGAGCGCTGATCTGCTCTTCAATTTTGGCTAGAGCGGCTTTGAGTTCGTTCAGGGTATTCATGCATATTCCTTTAGTTATAATTTCTAACGGTACCACAATATAAACATAACGGACAAATGTAAATTTTTGAATTAAATACAAAGAGGGCTTTGCCCGTTCCAAATTGGATTGGTCTGTGCTGTAGATACGCCCATAAGAAGCACATTTCCTTGTATGGCTCAACATCGAAGCCGATGCGGGTGCCCTCCCGCACGATGATCGTGCCGTGATCGAAATCCAAATCCAGATCCTTGGCCCGGAGTTGCAGGCCCTCGCTGATCCGCATGCCTGTTCCATACAGAAGCTGGGAGAACAAACGATGCTCCCCTTCCAGAAAACCGAGGATGCGAACCACCTCATCCGGGGCCAGCGCGACCAGCAAGCGCCGCGACGGCCGAGGTCTTCCGATCTCCTGCCGCTACACGTAACGGCAGACAGGACAACTCGGGCGGCTCGATGCCTCGCTCGCGCATCCAGCGCCGCAGCTGGTTGGCGTTGATCCCGTTGGCCAGGGCCACCCCGGCGACCGAAGCGCCTGGCTAGCCGCAGGCTTCGATCAGGGACTGCTTGAACTCCTCGGAGTGGGTGCGACGGGTACGGCGGGGCTGGGTGACGTTCATGAAAGTGTCCACTTCTATGCGTAGTGGACACTATGTTTAGCGAGCTAAAGGGCGGGGGAAAGATGGGTTGGCCGGGGGCTTACGAGGCAGTAGCCAAGGAGAAGGGCATTGAGATTGACCTCGAAAAGATCGAAGACCTGCCGGCGATCATGGGCTACGGCGTGATGTCCACGCCGGGCGTAGTGATCGACGGTCAAGTTGTCCACGCAAGGGGCGTGCCGAAGCTGCAACGGCACATCTACGACTATGTGATCACCGACTCTGACGTCGAGCGCAAGTTCGACACAGAATTGGATACAGCCAAAGAAGTCGTGGTTTACGCGAAGCTTCCGAAAGGATTCTTCATTCCGGCGCCTGTTCCCCCCGCGTCAGAATAGTTGTCGCCTCGATAAAATTCTAAATTCGGGGGCGATGATGAGAGAACGACGTGGCGCGATACGGACAGGAATTCAAGGATAGGGCGGTGGCGAGATTGCTGCCGCCGG
>Ga0268298_10005321_pt1 | contig 12116 bp, 10 predicted proteins | sample WWTPWeurt_MetaG_FD_194462 | JGI IMG/M metagenome (GOLD analysis project Ga0268298, IMG submission 194462) | Activated sludge microbial communities from WWTP in Nijmegen, Gelderland, Netherland - WWTP Weurt | ecosystem: Engineered > WWTP > Aerobic digester > Activated sludge | place...
GTTCATCGAAGGGCAGCGACGGCTGAAAACTGACGGTAGTGCGCGTGAACAACCCGTCCATATTTAGCGAAATGGAATTGTTGGCGGGAATGCGCAGGGCATTATCGCGATTGCCCCAATATTTGATCAGGGCGATATTTGGATTGGCAAACGCTGTTGCTGTTCTAGGTCTATCAGACATTTTAGATACAAAACCTTTTGGCCGTTTTCAAAGGCAATTTTTCCGCGAACGTCAAGAAGTTCAATAATGTGACGCCTGGCGTTGAAGTCGGCACGGTTCAAGCCTTTCCTGATTTTAGCGCAAAACTCCTCAATGAACGCCAACTGATCATCTGTCATCGTAACATGCCTGACATGAACCATTAAATCATTCTGTTCTTTTCCCAAGTTGAAAAGTAGCTCTTCCAACCGGGACTTTCTTTCCGTTAGGGCCTCTTTTGGGAAATTGCCGTCAAGGTAAAGGTCAAGCAGTCGGTCAAGTTGCGACTGATATTGGCCCATTTGATCTTCGATAATATGCAATCTCTCAATTAGAGACTGGTTTTCCTGCTCCAATTCATGTTGTATCCCGTCTAAACCCTCTTTTAGACTTCTTGGGTTTTCGATAATCGCTTTTACCCACTCCCAAACGATTGCATCAACCCAATCCCCCTTGGCCGCAGGCATGTCGCAGAGGCTCACAACCTGCCTCCTTCCGTTGCAGAGATAGTAAAGATTCCTACCGCGTACCAACTGACCTCTCATGGCATAACCGCATTTCATACAGGTCAGCCGGCTTTTCATGAGATACTGGTTTTTGGCGTGTCCGCCTGAGAGCTTTGACAATTCTTCTTTCCTCTTTTGAGCACGGGCAAATGTATTTGAATCAATTATTTGTGGCACTTCCACGGGTATCCATTCCTCGCGGGCGCGTGGAACCTGCTTTCCGAGTCCTCTTTTAGACTGCGGGTTTCTATGTTTTCCATCTTCAATCATTTTGGTTTTGCCGAAATACCAAACGCCCGTATAGGTTTCGTTTGTAATGATGTGGATAATCATAGCTCGTTGCCATACGCCATTCCCGTGTTTTTTGGCAACATGAACCACTCTGTCGCCTCTTGTGGGAACTCCAATTTTGGTAAGTTTCTTTGCAATTCCGTTGGCAGACATCTTCACGCCGTTTTGATCTCCGTTTACATACCAGTCAAAAATCGTGCGAACCACTGCTGCCTCTTCCTCGTTTATTTCGAGCCATGCTTTGTGAGGCTCCGACCTTACCTTATACCCATAAGGAGGACGCGCACCGGTCAAGACAAAACCGCTTTTTGCCTTTCCTCGTTTTCCTCGCTTGCTCCGCTCCATTATTTTAGCCTTCTCATATTCGGCGATTACTCCCCTTATCTGCTTTTGCAAGCGTCCTTCATCCGAATCGTCGTACTGTGCCATGACGTATTCGATTGCCACGCCCTCTCTTTTGAATTCTTCTTCGATTAGGACTTGATATGCGCTTTTTCTCGCCAGGCGGTCAATATCGTAAACAATAACCACATCAAGTGGATTGTTCATCATGTAATCACGTAGTTGATTCAGTGCGGGACGGTCTAGGGCCGCGCCAGTGTAGTCGTCTGTGAATGTTGCAGCGACTCTGTAACCGTGTTCTTTTGCATACGCAAGACAAGCATCCGTTTGGGTTTGTAAACTATAGCCCTTTGACTGCTCGTCTGTGCTTACTCTGGAATAAATGGCTGTTGATTTCATGTTACCTCTTGAATGAGAACTGTGCCGGGGACAGTCCACATTGTCAGTTCGCCGACTTTTTCGTTACGCGGATTTCTAAGAAGCGATTGACTTCACTTACCAACCCGCCGCCCAAAAACACATGGCGTTCCTGGGGTGTGAGTTGAAGCTTGTCGGCAATATCGTTCAGAAGCAGGCCTACAGGAGTCTCCACTTCGAGGAGACTTCCTCCATTGATCGCCTCCTGCCATTCCTCACGAATTTCAGTAAGGGCGAGTACCAAGCGTGTTCGTCCGCTTGGTTGTTGCTCAGTCAATCCATCAAACATGGGTTGGAAAGTCATTTTTTGCTCCTTTGGAGCATTTCGCCTTCCCCCGGCAAGAAAGCAAAACGCCCCGGTGAATCCCACCAGGGCGGCTATAATCAGTGATAGCCAAATCCGCCGTCGACTCGGTGGGTTGGGTTAGGGCGTGCTAAGTGTTACCGCACTTCTCACGCCCGTCTCAAGGGAAAATAGGTTGTAACCTACAAACTAATTATACTTGTTTTTTTGATTTTGGGGTGAACCTTTTGTCCTCTTTTGATTGGGCGCTCTCAAGATAGTCAAGCAATGATTGAGTTCGAACTTGCCAGACTATACTGAATTTTCTGGCCTCTAATTCCCCGTCACGGATTAGACGCCTTATATATTCAGGATGATAGCCACTGAGTTTGGCTGCTTCGCTAACGCTTAACCATTCATCAAGCATTGTTGATCTCCAAGCAGATTATACTATTGCCCTGATGGGGTATTCTGTTGTGAAGGTACAGCGTCTTCTTCGTTTTGGCAAGTTTCTGGTGACGCAGTTTCGATGTCTTCTGCCAATTTAATGAGAAGGCTGTAGACTTTCGCCAGCGCTCGTCTTTTTTCAGTGTCTTGATCGAGGGAATAAAAATTTATCTGCATCATCAGTTCTCTTCTCTCCCCTATCCTAAGATGCAAATGTGGAATCGTAATTAGATAAGTTAGCCTTGAGTTCACCATCTAATATCCCCCGTGGCTTGAGTTGCGGTTTAGTCTAAAACGCCAAATGCCTAGTCAGACGCAACACCGTTCCCAGTACGAGCTCCGGTGGAATGGGGCGCAAGGGCATTTTTTCCTTTTCCGTTTCTTGCAGAAAATATTCCTCGGTCTCTTCCCCAAATGCCAGTGGTCTCCAGTTGAAACGCTGCCCCAGGGAGGTATCAAGTAATTTCTCTGGAACGGGATATTGATTAGAGGCCTCCAGAGTGTCCAAGTCTTTGTCGCTGGTTAGACTATGGATTCGGCAAAGCAAAAACCGCTTACCCTTTTTCCCAAATGGCAGAATGGCAATATCGCCCGGTTGTGGACGCTTACCTCGGTCACAAATCAACCAGTCACCTGCCAGAATGCTCGCCTCTGGAATTGAGTCTGATGTAACCAAAGCAAATACGTTTTCAGGATCAGCCCCAGGTAGAACACTGGCGAAATGTCCGTGTTCCTTGGGAAAGTTAAGCAATTCGCCGTAGCGATTGACCTCCCCCGCAATCACCACCTCGATCATGGTTTCTGCTGTGCCTGCCCGCTCAGTCAGGCGGATGAAAAAGCCAGAGACGCTGTCCCGAGCAAAGAAAATATATCCCTTGTTGTGCAAGGCTTCCAGTGTTTTATGAGCCGTGGGGAGTTTTACACCGAAGTGCGATGCAATTTCATCCAAACGCGGAGAAGATTCATTTTCCTTGATGTATTTATGAAGGAAATCCAGATATTCACGTTGCCGAGAAGTGAGGGCATGAGGCATGGATTATCAATTATGTAATCGGTGAAACCCTAAGTTACGGATTGGCTAGTGCTGACTGGCGTTATACGCCATCAGGGCTGCATCTGCTCTTCCACAAGAAACCCATAATTCAGGAACTATAGTGCAGAGATATTTTAAGTGTGAAAGAAGGACTTCACCATCGTCCCCTTTAAGATCGCCGAAGGCTAGTTCTGTCAACCAATCGCCTGTAAAGTTCCTCCAGTCATTTAGATCAGCGTGACAGGCGGATGCAACTAAACAGATACGCGTTGCATCCTCAACAGACAATGCATAGTAGGTGTCGTGCATGTATCTTCGAACTAGAATTCTCAGCTCGTCAGCAAGTATTTTATTCCTAGTTACAGCGGTAACTGTAGCTAAGCCAATTAAAACTGTTACCAATTGTGACTTGTCTTCTATGTTTACCAACCGGTAGTTGCTAAATTTCAAAGCTTTTGCGGCCAAATCTGCTTGGTCAGTATCAATGCGAAAAATCAGAGCAGAATTTACTAGCGCAAAGAATGAAGACGGGGTGATCTCCTCTCCTCTGAGTTGTACTTGAATGGATTCTAGAATTTCGGAAGGCGGATCGTTCTGGGATTCCTGATTGCCCTCTAAAGGCCCTGGTAGGTATAAACGAATGAAATCGCTTGGAGATGGAATACTCTCTGTTATTTTGATGCGAATGAATTCAAGTAATTCGTTATCTTCGATATTCTGTTCGAGAACTTTCGTTGTGATTATTAGGCGGCCAATAAGATCCGCTTTCAATTGTGAAGCAGCTGCATAATCGGGGTTCCAACGAGGCTCCAAGCGTGTGTCAACTAAAGATTGTAGATAAAACTGTGTACCGCGATTTTTGATTGCCCATTTGCAAAAATTTTCAATGTCAATTGATGATCTCATTAGTTCACGTTGAATTAACGAGGCTTGCGCTAAAGCGGCCAATCGCCTATAAAAAGGAGGTCTGGCCGATAGCAACTGTGTATTTGATAGTTCACCATCCACAAGAATAAACAGGGCTGATAGTAGATTGAATCCACTTTTCTGTTCACCCAAATCTTCGTCACAGATACGAGTAATAAGTCGCATTAGAATTGGTTTTATCTCTGGTCTGGATGGAACAATACGCAAGCCCACCTCAATCGCCCCAATCTGTGAAATCCAATCTCCGTATTTATCTAGAAAATCAAAAGCCTGCAAGAGATCTTCGCTCTTCAGTTCATCTACGTTGATCTCTTTCGTCAGTGACAAATGAGAGGAAAGCAAAAGGGCAAACAAGAAACCATAATAGGGCCGCCATTTCATTAGTTGGTCAACCATGGTTTTGCCACCTTTAGCCGCATATTCTTGAATAGATGAGCTGCCGTCGTATGCCCCTACAAGTCTATCGAAATATCTTCGCGAACAAGGAACCAGGGTGGCTATATTAATTTTTCCTGCCGAAATGTCGTTGGCTATTGATCGGGAGATTTCAACTGGCGTTTCGCGAAACTCGCCGTGATATACATCCACCTCGTCGTCATTAAGGGGGCGTTTTGCCAGAATCCTATACCACACATCTCGTGTTCCGCTAGGTAAATTAACATCAAAAGCCGCTTCATCAAGAGAACGTAAACGAATTGCACTGTCAGGCGATAGAGTTCCCAGATCTGGTAGAGTAAAGCATTGTTCGTCACGGCAGAGCGCAATACTAGGCATGGCACCCTCCTCGCCCACATTCTTCAGAATCCACTTGCTACCATCGAGGTCTGTAATCTCTTCTACCGTCTTGCCTGAGAGGATTCTTCGAACGGATTCGAATAGTTCCGAGCGGTGTATAGCGATGCCAATGTCACCAAATGAAAGAACAGCATTGAACTCAAAGCCATACTCTTCTCGAAAATTTGGCTCAACTAGTAACGTCTCGCGAATTAATGGCGGCGCAAGTTCCAGAGCTAGGCGAGCTAATAGTGGCCGGGTAGGTAAGTTATTCTTCATTTTTTTCTATCGTTGCTGGATCCATATCTGATAATTTTGCAATCTGTCTCTTTTGCCAATCGACTATCCAAGAGTATAAATCGGGAAACTGCTCCTTAATGGGTCTCAAGATTCTGTCCTCAATCCAATTCCAATAACTCTCCTTAACTTCCCTTGGTGTGTCAACAAGGGGAGCAAGTAGCATTAGGATATAAGCTCCCCTGCCTGTTTTCACAAAATTGTCTCCGTTTTCACCACCGATGGTATGTGCCCAACCGCGAACATCAACTTGATCTATTATCCAGTCAGATCGGGCGCGCACATCGGAAAAATTGACATCAGGTTTCCATAACCCTTGTAAGACTTGGATAAGCACCCTAATACACCCATCTAGCCAGGGTGCTTCTTTCGGAAGTTGTAGCCAGGTACTCATTCGGATACGAAGAATATTCTCACGAATCGCTTTCAACTCAGCAGTCTCAACCACCTGATTGTCTTTGACGTTAGATGCATTTAGATGGCCTGCCAACTCATTTTCATTTACAGGTATAAAGAAATATCCAGCACGGCGCAGTAACGATCTGTATTCTAGGTGGCTTTCGGGTAAGATAGCGCCAGTAGAGGACAGGGTATCTAATAGATCAAGAGTCGAGTATATTGGCCTTTGGACGTTTCCATCCTGAAAATTAGTATGTTGATTGAGAAACCTATCGTCGACAATTAAGGCATCACAAACTTTGGTCAGAGCTATTATCCCAAGCGTTGGATGTTCGGATATTGATCGATCTTCGTACTCTTTATCATAATGATTCTTTCCTATCCTTACTGTTCCTGACATCAATAGCGTATGAATTGTGGACCTTATGCGTTCTATTACCTCGTTAACCTCTACAGACATACTCTCATATGCAATTAGCCTGTCCAGTTCATAAACTAGGCTTGGCGATACAATTGGCCTTAAGCCTGCGGTGCGGAGTTTTTCCAGTAACCCAAGATGAAGAAAATAAGCCGTAGCTACATCAGATAGGTACAGAATTGCTCCATCGGCAATCTCGGGTTGAAGCGGCCAAGGTTTCTCTTGAAGCCTTAGATAGGCTAGTGCTTTTCTTTCTTCCTCGGCAGTAATTTGTCCCTTTTGCCGCAACTTGTCGATAACTGATTGACAACTACACAGAACCGCCTCGTGCGATGTCAAATCGGCCTCTTCCTCCATAAAAGATCTGACTCGATGAACAGGAGACGGTTGAACAACAAGACGCTGTGTTTCATTATCCAATATTTTTTCTGCCTCAGCGATAAACTGAGCTAATTCATCATCAACTTGGTCGAACAGACTGCTATTCGGTACTGTGCTTGACATGAATTTCTCAAGCATACCAGTCGCAAGTAGATTGCGTATCCGATGTGCCGATCTGATTCTGCTAGGTTGATGAAAACTGGCCTTCTGTTTTTCTTGAAAAAGCCATGCGAGAGTAGAATGAGGCACATATATAGTATCAAAAGGCGCAAATGCTTTATCAAGTAAATCTACGAAGCCTAATGTAAGCAGCGAAGTTGCATCTATTCCGATGCTGCTGGGAATAGTAGGGACTGTTACTTGCCTCGCTCCGCTATATGCAGGGATAGCACTTCTTCGTCGCGGATCTTTCTCATGTTGGTTTGCCAACGCGGGGTAAAGCATTAGCTCAATAAGAGACCTATTTAGGGATTGTGCCGCAATAAACATTGGAATGTCACCACGACTCAACATTTGCCATGTTCCCGACTCTCGCCGATCCCATTCTGGTTTCTGGTCCACAATATCTTTTAATGTCATCCTCCGAATTGGGCCATCTTCGTTGGAGAGGGTCGCGGCTTTCTCGAGCCACTCAAAAACCCGCGCATCATCCTCCCAACCAGCACTAGTAGCCAAAAAGTAGGCGGCAGTTAGTATGTCCGCATTGTCGCTTCCTTTGGTTACCGCCGTAAAAGCCAAATCTTTGGCATTATTAGGCAGACCCAACCGCAAAGCTAACTCAGCCGTACCCATTAACTCTTCGGCGGTCCTTTTATGTTTTTCCAAGCATTCACTGGTAACAAATGCGGAAAGGAAGGCCCAATTGCCCATAGTGATACCGAGATTAACTTGTAACGAGCGATAGCTTGGATCATCGTGATGGGTATTTAACTTTCCTAATTCGGAACTGGCTTGTAATACCTCACCCAAATCATACAAGGCCCAACAATAGAGTAATTGCAAATTTTTTGATTGGGATAATAGTGTTCTGTTACCGGCTAGGATTTCAACGATTCGTTCATTCTTATTTATTTTTCGGAGTGCATATACTAGCCTCTCTGCATCGCGCGCCGAGTGAGTTCTTTCGTACAGAATTTGCCCATATTCACAGCACGCATCCCAAACACCTCTCATCCCCAGTTCTTCAATTAAGCTTACTAGATCAGCAATTGAGTCGGTCTTTTTGAATTGATCTTTTCGCAGATAAATAGGGTCAGTTCCTTGTGCTTCGGAAATCATATTCCGGAAGCGACCTTCCTCTATTTCCGATAACCCTCCTGCAATTAATAAATTCAAGTTCTCGTTTGCCCTATTAAGCAGGTTAGCGCGAATAAATATCTCAATCTCAAATCCGAATACGAGTCTCTTATCAAGAAACTTAAGCATTTCATCGCGATACCGAGAAATGTGGTTTGCAGCATCCTGTGGGGGCTTTTTGAAGGCGAGAGCGAAATGCGCAATTGCCGTATCGTATGTCATTCCACCACGCAAAGCGATTTGTCGTTCTATCTCCTGTTCAACGATCGCAAGTTCCAATGAAAGTCCGAATTGAAAGCCAAAGTGAACGAGGCGTAGAGCATATTTTGGATCGCGCAACTTTGCTTCTAATTTTCTTCTCCCATTACCAGAATCATCTGGATCTCTAAGTTCAAGCCAAAGCGCGTAGTCTTCCTCTAGCGCCGCCATATTTGGGAGGCCTAACTGTAACGCAACCTGTACTCCCGCGACAAAATAATCGTGCGCCTTTCGACGATGTTCAATTCCAAAATCATCTGATGCTAGTGGGAAATCCCTTACATCAAAAGGTATTTGCCTTAGAACAACTTCCCGATATTCGTTCGGCACCGTACTCACAAGATGTGTTATTGCCATTATATGGTTGAGAACTGGGGTTTCTCGTAGATTCTCGTCGCTCAACGCATCAACATATTCTAGTGCAGCATTCCAATTGGAGGTCTCGTGTAGTTGTGCTATGAAGTAATACTTGCCGTCCGAGTCGAGATCTGAAAAAACGACCCCGGCGGCGTTCAGCCAACTAACCGCTGTTTGTGGAACCTCATGGTGAGCTACAACCATAAAGGTTGCGGATCGAGCTGCCGGGGTGTCAATGTCAGCCAAAACACTAAGTGCAGTTTCTTTGTCGCCTTTTTGCGAACGAAGAAAAGCATATGCGATTCTAACCTCGTCGCTATCGCTCAATTCCTGTGCTAATCGGAAATATTCTTCTGCTTTTCCTATTTCTTCGGCTGCTGAAAGAATTCGCGCACACCAGGCTAAAGCCCGAGATCTTACGGAATTAGTGCCGTTCTGAAAGTCGCCATTTATAAGTTTGCTCGCGAGAGCAAGTGAGCTTCCTTTTCTGTCAAACTCTATGAAAAATCGGCACTTTCGTATTCTGTCAACCTCCTCCTCAATTTTCTCGTCGATTAGGATCGTCGAAAAATGAGTGTTAAGTAAAGTGCCTAATTTTGTAGGGATCTCTCGCACACTTTTCAAGATTTCTTCATTCTGTCCACGGGTTGCCAGATTCTTTATTTGCTCGTGTATGTCAATTAGTTCACTTTGTAATTCTTCCAGAATCACTTGGTGTTGCCCGAGTTGATCGGTTAGAGTCGCCACAATATTAATTTCCCCTTTTTGTACGGCATATCTCAACAAATCAAATTGGCGAAAGATGTGAGCGACGCCCCGTTGTAATTCATTGCTGGTGGCGAGTTGATCAATCCCCGATTCGCGAATTGCATCTTGGACCGTGTTGCGGATTTCATCATCTGAAACATGATCCCCTCGTGTGACGCGTTCAAGCATGTTGGCAAGTAAATTTGCGCCAACCGTAGACGCTAACGTCGTCAGCACACCGGGCAAATCCGCGCCACCAATTGCTCCAACTGCCAGTAACGTAGAACCGTAAAACATAACTTGAGCCGGGAGGACAGTAAGGGCCTTGATAATTCTTAGTACTGCTTGTTGGCGTTTAGAATCTGAATATTGTTGAGAGGCCATTGTTATCTTGTTATTTGACATGAGCCATGATTCTCTATAGCATAGAATTACTTCATCGAAAGTGTGTCTATGCAACGCTTGGGGGACATCGCCGCATTCAAAGATCGTAACCTCCGTCTCCACGGAGCCGATATTGCCACGCAACGCGGTTGGACCGGCGTCCCTAACTTCATTCTCGAGAGTGAAAAGATTTCTATCGGTGCCAAACTCACTTATGCGATGCTTCTCAAGTATGCCCGTGAACTAGATGAATGTTTTCCCGGTCAAGACCGCCTCGCCGCCGACATGGGGACTTCCCGCCAAAGCGTAAACGCCTATATCAAAGAATTGAGCGAGGTGGAGTTAATCACGGTTCAAAGGCGGGGGCAAGGCAGGCCAAATCTCTACACCATCCATCTCAAAGCTTCCTTCTGGAAAAAGTACCGCTAATCCCAGGTTGATGTCAAAAATTTTGACATCAAGATGTCAAATTATTGCGCTTCCAGTTGTCCAAAATTTTGACACTAATACTATACAGTGAACGAGAATCAGAAAACTAAGATACAGTTAGAGTATAAATCTCTTTTTGGGAATCGGAAAGCAAATTTTATGGGCGCATCCATCGAATATTGATGGATTGTATAAACGATCAACCCTTTTACTCAATTCAAGAACAAAGACAGCACCCCCACGCAAGCCCCCAGGCGTACCGCCGTTTTGCTTGCACGGGGTTGTTCTCGATTCTTCGGACGTCGAGTCCTCGAATCGAGCCAGGAGATATGCCCCTCCTCATGGAGGCCATGTCCAACAGACTGATTTTCCTTTCGCCGCGCAGGCCTGCTTGCGTGGCGGAAAACAGACTGTTTGGCCAGACCCCCATTCGTCGGGTCATCGTGTCGGGTTCGACCGCGTTGCGGACGTACCCCGACTGCCAACGCTGCGCCCTAGCCTCCGCCCCCCTACAATGCGGGGGTCGGCTGGCCAGGGTACCCTCAGCGCGGGTTCTCGCTACGCTCGTCCGCGCTTCGGCGCCACGCTCGGCTAGAGACTGCCTGCGGCAGACTCTAGCCTCGCTACCGCGTTGGCAGTCGGCGTCCTTCGGCGCCGACACGTGCGGCCGACGGTTTCTCCTGGACCTCTCCGTCGGCCTCGGAAGCGGTAGCGCCTGGCGGCGCTTTATTTTTATCTCCTCGCCCCGGGCTTTCTCCTGGCTTACTCACCGCTAACTCGTCTGATGACTTTCCTCCTCCCGCATGCTAAGTTTGGCGTGGAGGTACGATATGAATAAAGAATTTGAGCAAACTCCGGAACTTCACACCTTGGCCGCGATGCTGGCAGGCAGATTCGTACAACGCAGAGACTTGTATGCGCGCCAACTGGAAGATGGACGCTATTTATGCGTCCGCAAACCGCTCACCGAAACCCACTTGATTTCACATCTCAAAGGTTCTCTCACCCTCGGCACGTACGTACTCGATGCGGACAGTCGGGCGCGGTTTGCCGTCGTCGATGCCGACGACGATCTCCAGTTGGCGCGCCTGGCGAATATGTCAATGAGCCTGGCGAAAGGAGGGCTATCCTCCTACCTCGAGCAGAGCCGCCGCGGTGGTCACTTGTGGCTGTTCTTTGAACAGCCACTGCCCGGCAAGACAATCCGTGCCTTTGGGAAGCATCTTCTGAAGTTGCACGACTTGGAAGGGATTGAGTTCTTTCCGAAGCAAGACAGACTTTTGGAGGGGCCAGGCTCATTGATCCGCTTGCCTTTTGGCATTCACCGAAAAAACGGCCAGCGGTATGGATTTATCACGGAACGTGGTGAGCCGCTAGCCCACACCCTCGCCGAGCAGATTCGCATTCTGGCCAATCCAAGAACGGTCGGGAAATCTGCGCTTGATGATTATCTCAAGCGATACAAAACCCTCGCCCAGGAATCACACTTGGATAACAACGGGACGCGCAGAATGACCTTATCCGAGCAGATCAAGCGCAGGACGACCGTCTTGGATTTCGTCGGTCAATACGTCGAGCTCTCCCCCGCTGGCCGCGGGCTTTGCCCGTTTCATGATGACCATCACTACAGCTTTTCGGTGAATGCAGAAAAGAACTACTGGCACTGCTTTGCGGGCTGTGGAGGTGGTAGTCTCATTGACTTCTGGATGAAATGGCAGGGAGTGGAGTTTAGGCAGGCGGTGAAGGAATTGGCAGGGATGTTGCTGAAAGATAGCAGGTGAGTTTTCCCCGATGTCTTGACACCTTTGCTACAATAGTCAAGTAGAGCGGGTTCCCATAACACGCTCTACATACCGATACTAGGGAGCGTAAGAATTATTTCTTGCGCTCCTGTTCTTTTTCTCGCCGCTTGAGTTCTTCTTCGATCTCTC
>Ga0268298_10005322_pt1 | contig 12115 bp, 8 predicted proteins | sample WWTPWeurt_MetaG_FD_194462 | JGI IMG/M metagenome (GOLD analysis project Ga0268298, IMG submission 194462) | Activated sludge microbial communities from WWTP in Nijmegen, Gelderland, Netherland - WWTP Weurt | ecosystem: Engineered > WWTP > Aerobic digester > Activated sludge | place: Netherlands...
GACCGACCAAGGATCAAACGCTGACGTTGTTTGGGGCCTTCGGCGCGCCGGCCACCCAGATCTCGAAGGCCTCGGTGGGGCTGCGCTTTATGACGCAGATCTTGCCCTTCCTCGACGGCGCCGCGCAGTACAGCTACGACCGCATCCAGCTCCCCGCCGATCTGCACCGGGTGCGCCTCGACGTAGGGGTGAAGCTCCCCGCGGGCCTGCGGGCCGAAGCTGCCTACACCTTGGGCGTGGTGGCCGAGGGGACCTCCCCTCATCTCATCCACGGCGTCCTCCTGCGTGGGCTCTACGAGGCCAAGACCTGGTCGGCGGCGCTCCACTACGCGGCCGGAGCCGAGGTTTTTCGGATCTCCGTGCTCGACGCCCTGGATAGCCTGACCTCGCACGAGATCGGCGCACAGATGAGCTTTTTCGTGCTGGAGAAGCTGCAGCTCACCGGGGGATTCGACCTTCAGCTCCGGACCAACGATACTCGGGTCTACCGCTGGCACTTGTCGGCGAAAGGGTGGTTCTGAGTTGGACTGGGTCCGCGCGATCTTGTTGTTCCTCGACGCGGCCGTCTTCGCGTACTTCTCCTTCTATGCGGTGGTGAACCTCTTCCTGCTCGTGCAGAGCTTCTTCGAGGTACGGGGCCGTTTATCGCGGGAAGATCTGGAGCAACCCGCCTCTGACGCCGAGCGCCAAGCCTTCAAGCCCTTGGTCTCGCTGATCGTGCCGGCCTACAACGAAGAGGTCACGATCGTGGACAGCGTGCGCTCGCTGCTCCTCCTCAACTATCCGGCCTACGAGATCATCCTGGTCAACGATGGATCCAAGGACCGCACGGTGGAGGTGCTCAAGGAGGCCTACGCCTTCGTGCGCAGCGACGTCGACTACAATCCCCTGCTCGGGGCCAGCCCGATCCGCGGCTTTTACCGCTCGACCACCGAGCTGCCGCGCTCCGTGGTGCGGCTGGTGCTGGTGGACAAGCACAACGGCGGCAAGGCGGACGCGATCAACTGCGGGATCAACGCCTCGCAGGGCGCCTACGTGGCCTCGATGGACGCGGACTCGCTGATCATCAAGGACGCGCTGTACACGATCGTGAAGCCGATCCTCGACGACCCCAACCGGGTGATCGCCGTGGGCGGCTCGATCGGCCTGACCAACGGGGCCACCGTCGAGGCCGGGAAGGTCCTGGAGGTGGGGCTACCGAAGAGCTGGATCGCGCGCTTTCAGGTGGTGGAGTACATGCGCTCCTTCATCCAGTCGCGTACCGCGCTCGGACGCTCCAACGGGCTCCTGATCTTGTCCGGCGTCTTCGCCGTATTTCAGCGAGAGATCTTGATCGCCGCGGGCGGCTTTTTGACCAAGCACATGCGCTCCCGGGTGGGCCTCGAATACTGCGGGGCCGAGGCGGAGACGGTCTGCGAGGACATGGAGGTGGTCGTCCGCCTGCACCGCTATGCGATGGAGCACGGCATCGAGGGGCGCATCATCTTGGTGCCCACGCCGACGGCCTGGACCGAGGCGCCGGAGATCTATACCAACCTCGGCAAGCAGCGAAACCGCTGGTACCGCGGGCTCCTCGAGGTGCTGTCCATCCACCGCACCATGCTGTTTCGGCCGAAATACGGGCGCATCGGCCTGTTCGCCCTGCCCTACCAGCTCTTCTTCGAGGCCGCCGCGCCGCTGATCGAGACGATGGGCTACATCGTATTGCCGATCTCCTGGGCGGTGGGCCTCCTGAGCGAGCGGGCCTTGTTCTCCTTCATCAGCCTGGCCTTGGCCTTCAACCTCTTCCTCTCGGTCGGCTCGGTGCTGGTGTCCGTGGGCCGGGTCCGGCTCGAGCACCAGCGGGAAGGCCGAGCGCTCTATGATTACCGGGGCTTCAAGGCACTCTTGGTCCTGACCGCCGCGGGTTTCCTATCCAACCTGGGCTATCGGCAATTCCTGCTCCTTTGGCAGCTCCGCGGCCTCAAGGACTTCCTCTCTGGCCGGAAATCCTGGGATAAGTTCGCGCGGCAGGGCTTTCAGGCCGGCCCCAAGCCGCCGGAAAGTCGCTCTGACACGGCGCTTTGAGTACACTAGGCCCCGGTGTCTCCTCCGTTCATCGCAGCGCTCGGTGACTCCGCTGCTTGGGTGGAGCCGCTCGCTCAGGCCGCCGTTTCCCCGATTCGTATCGAGGTGTTCGATAGCGTGGAGCAGGCCCTCGGCGCCTCGGAGCGGCCCGACCTCCTGCTGTGCGAGCGGGGCGCGGCCATCCCCGGGGTCACCGCCGTGCGCGCCGGCCCCACCGTCGACCCCGGCCGAGTGCAGGATATCTTGCAGCTGGCGGAGATCGCTGCCCGGGCCCGCATCCAGGCCCAGGAAGCCGCCTTGGCGACCAGCCGGCTCCGCCGCTATCAGGAGTGGAGCGCCGCCGCCGAACGGGCCTTCGCCGCGCTGCTCCACGAGCTGAGGACGCCGGTGGCCGTCGCCCAAGGATTCATGGCCAACCTGCGCGATGATATCCACGGCCCGCTCCCGCCCGAGGCCCATCTGGCGGCCGAGCGCGGAGCCGCCGCCGCGCTGCACCTGGCCAACCTCCTCGGCCAGGCCAAGCTCCCCCCAGCGCCTGGGCGCGAGGCCAAAGGAGAGGCGCGCAGCAGCCAGCGGCGGCGCATCGATCTCGCCGCCTTGGTCCAAGAGGCCGCGGGGCTCTTGGCGGGCGAAGCGGAGCGGCTCGGGGTGCGCATCAGCGCGGAGACCGGCGCGGAGGTCCCGAAGATCTGGGCCAACGCGCCGGGCGTGCTCCAGGTGCTGGTCAACCTCCTCAGCAACGCCCTCCGGCATACGCCGCGCGGCGAGAGCATCCGACTATCGCTGGCCAAGGACGGCAGCGGTGGGCCGGGGACGCGCGCGGTGCTGCGGGTCATCGACTCCGGCCGCGGCATCCCCGCCGAGCTCCGCCCGCAGATCTTCGAGCGCGGCGTGAGCGGCGATGGGCGCAGCGGGCTCGGCCTGGCGATCTCCAAGGAGATCGCCGAGGAGCACGGGGGCAGCCTCACCCTGGAAGACCAGGCCCAGGGTACGGCCTTCCGCCTGGAATTGCCGGCCGATCCGCGCGAGCGCCGCCCGGAGCATAAGCTGCGGTTCATCGACGATCCGGACCTCAGCCTCGAGCTCTTGGCCGCGCTGAAGAGCCGCGGCTTGGCGCTCTCAGTGGGCCCCGTGGAGGTAGATGAGCTGGCGGCGCGGGTGCTGCTCGGCCAGGAGAGCGTGATCTTGTCGGGAGTGGAGCCGGCCCGCGTCGAGCGCCTCTGGGCCCATGGGGTTGGCCCATGACCACGGTGCTCATCGCCGACGATCACGCTGATCTCTTGGCGATCCTCTCCGGCCGTCTCAAGGCCGCGGGCTTCGAGGTGCTCGAGGCCAAGAACGGCAGCGAAGCGCTCACGCAGGTGCGGCAGGGGCGGCCCGAGATCGCGATCCTCGACGTGATGATGCCCGAGCTCAACGGGTTTCAGGTGTGCCGTAAGATCAAGGCCGATCGCGAGCTGGCCGAGACCAAGGTCGTACTCCTCACCGCCAAGTCCACCGACGCCGATCGCTTCTGGGGCGCCGAGGTCGGCGCAGATCTGTACCTCACCAAGCCCATCGATCCGGCCGAGGTCGTGCGGCGCATACAGGAGCTAGCCCTAGGATGATCCTCGGCAGCACCTGGGCGCTGTACTTAGCGCTCGTCTTTGGGCTGCTGACTGTCCTTGTCCTCGGCGCCTTCGCGGCCCGCCGAGTCTCGGCGTATTTTCTCGAGCGGCGCTTGGCCCGGCGGGTCCGGCGCATCGAGGCCATCCTCAAAGAGCATCGCGACGCGCAATTCAAAGAGGTCGATCGGCTGCTCTTTCAGCTGGCCGAGGCCCAGGACAACAAGGCGGTCGAGCTGGCCCTGGGCGGCGTGATGGCGGGCGTCGGGGAGACCGAGCGGGCCAGCGTGGAGAAGCTCTACCGATCGCTCGGGATCGCCGCGCGCTACCACAAAGACGTGAGCACCGCGCGCGAGTGGTCGGTGCGGGCCTCCTCCGCGCGGGCGCTGGGGCAGCTGCGCTACTACGAGGCCATCCCCGCGCTGGTGAAGGCCATGCGCGATCCCCATGAGGACTCGCAGTCGGTGAAGCTGGCCGCGGCCCAGGCGCTGGGACAAATGCGGGCGGCGGAGGCGGTGCCGCTGCTCCTCGCCGAGCTGGCGGTGATCGACGAGTGGGCCTCGCCGCGCATCGCCGAGGTGCTCACCGGCTTCGGTGATACCGCGACTGATCCGCTGATCCAGGCCCTCTCCGATGAGGCCCACGTCAACGTGCGGGTGTGGGCGGCGCAGATCTTGGGCCAAAGCAACGCCCGGAAGGCCGTCCCAGAGCTCCTGGCCCGACTCCAAGATCGCGCCAGCACCGTGCGCATGTCGGCGGCCGAGGCGCTGGGGAAGATCGGCGACAAGCGGGCGGCCACCGATCTCATGGATCTGGCCCGCCGCGATCCAGTATCCACCGTGCGAGCCGAGGCCGCGCGCGCGCTGGGCCGGGTCGGCGATGAGACCGTCATCGATAGTTTGGTCGTCCTCCTCGATGACCCAGACTATTGGACCCGCCTCCGCGCCATCGAAGCGATCGAGCTCATTCGGCCCAAGGACACCAGCGCGCTCGACCGGGCGCTGACCGATCCTTCGGCCGAGGTGCGTGGACGAGCGGCGATCGCGCTCGAGCGCATCGGCGTCTTGGTCGAGCGGGTGACCGAGCTGGCCAGCGACGATCGACGCCTGGTCGAGCGGGCCCGTAAGACGCTGGAGGAGATGGGCCGCGCGGGGCTGAGCGAATCACTGCTCTCCCAGCTCGAGAACCCCGACTTTCGCGTGCGCGCGCGGGTGACCGAGATCCTGGCCGAGATCGGCGCCAAGGCCGCGGTGCCGGCCATCGCTCCTCTGGTGCGCGACGCGAGCTGGCCGGTCCGCGCCCGCGCCGTGGAAGCGATCGCGCGGCTCCACCCCGAGGACGGCGTACAGCTGGTGCTCCCGGCGCTGGGCGACAGCGAGGAGACCGTGCGCAGCGCAGCGATCGCGGCCCTCCAGGCCATGGGCCGGCTCGACGATCGCCGCGGGGTCGAGCAGCTCATCGCCATGTTCGACTCGGCCAACGCCGAGGTCCGTGAGTCGGTGGTGGCGGCCGTGGGAGGCCGAGACGATCCCAGCATCGTGGACCTTCTCCGCCGCGCGCTCCTCGACCCCAGCGCGGAGGTGCGCCTGGCCGCGGTTCGCGCGGTGAAGGCCCGGGCGAGCATGGAGTGGCTGGGCGAGCTCGAGGCGCGCCTCTCCGATCCGGCCACCGAGGTGCGGGTGGAGGCGGCGGAAGGCCTGGGACGACTGGGCACGCAGGCCGCCCTCGACCCCCTCACCCACAGCATGTCCACCCCCGATCGCGAGCTCCGGGAGGCCTTATCCAAGGTCCTCGCCGATCGCGGCGTGCCGGCGATCCGCGAGCTGCTCGCAACCACGACCACCACCGAGGGCCTCTTGGCTTTGGTCTGGAGCCTGGGAAAGACGCGCGATCCAGCGGCGATCGAGATCTTGGTCGAGCTGGCCAAGCGCCCAGAGTCGACCATCCGCGCCGCGGTGGCGGGCGCGACCGCCAAGCTGCTCGGCGGCGCTCCGATGCCGATCCTCCGGCCGCTCTTGGTCGACACCGACGAGCGCGTCCGCGCCGCGGCAGTGAACGCCACCGCGCAGCTGGGCGCGACCGAGCTCGTCCCATTGCTCTTTCCCATGCTCGAGGACCCCGACCGCTTCGTGCGCAACCGCGTGGCCTTGGCGCTCGGCCGAATCGGTGGCGCTCCGGCGGCTGAGCATCTCCTGGGTGACGCGGGGCGCGCGGTGGAGCCGGCGTTCCTGGCGGCAGCGCTCCTGGCCGGAGGTAGTGACCAGGGGCTGAACCGGGCGCTCGGGATCCTCAAGGACTCGGCGACCAAGCGGCGCCTCGAAGGCCTGCTGCGGCGGGAGTCTGGGGAATTGCAAGTTGTCTTGCGAAAGGCGCTCTCCTTGGACGAGAGCGGCGCCGAGGACCTCGGCGAGCAAGATCTCGGCGCCCGCTACACCGAGCTGCTCGCCACCAGCTCCAGCCCCGAGCTCCGGGCCCGCGCCGCGAGGGGCCTCAAAGCGCTGGGCCTCGCCCCGGTCGCGCTGCTCACGCGGTCGGTCCGCTCGGATCCGGACCCCTCCGTGCGGGCCGCCTGCGTCGCCGCGCTGGCCGCCGCGACGCCATACTCCGACGACGCGATCCGCGGCTTCCTCGACGCGCTCAAAGACCCGATCGGCGCCGTGCGCACCGAGGCGGCCAGGGCGCTAGGAGCGGTGGCCGATCCGGCGCACAGCGCAGTGCTGCTCGGCGCGTTGGTCGGCGCGGATGAGGCGCTCAGCGAGGCCCTGATCGAGGCCCTGAGCCGGGTCAGCGCGGGCAGCGTGCGGGACTTCTCCGATGTCCTGATGGGCACCCAGGACGAAGCCGCGTTGGCCGGCGGCGCGCGGGTGCTGGGAATGCTGGCTCACAAGGACGGCCTCCCGTTGATCCTGCGCTGGCGTACCCACCCCAAGGCCCGCGTTCGCGCGGCAGCGGCCGACGCGCTCGGCCACTTCGGCAGCGTGGAGGCCGAGCGCGCCTTGTTCGATCTGGTCACCGACGCCCAGGAGGAGGTGCGCCTGTCGGTGGTGAGCGCGCTGGCCCGCACGGGGGATTCGGCGGGAGGGCTCGACCGCCTCGGCCGCGATCCCTCGCTGGCGGTGCGCCTCAAGGTCGCCTCCGTGGAGCTGCGCTCCGGGCTCGCGCTGCGCCTGCTCGAGGTGCAGCGCAGCGACCCCGATGAGCGGATTCGCCGGGCTTCTTATATGCGGCTGGCCGCGCTGGGCCTGGCCGAGGCGCTGCGCGACGCGCTGGCCACAGAGCCGGACGACGCGCTGCCCCGCGTGACCGCTCCGCCGATCGAGGCCCCCGTCGTGGCTGGTCTCGTCGACACCTTCGAGCAGAGCCTGCGCCCCGAGGCTCGGTGCGCGGCGATCGAGGTACTGCGTGCGATCGGCGCTCGGCCGGTGGCCACGATGCTGCGGGCCTTGGCCGATCCAGCGCCCGAGGTGCGCATTGCGGCCGCTCACCTGGCGGCACCTTCGAACGAGGAGGAGGTGAAGCGCGCGCTCGAGGCGCTGCTTCGTGACCCCGACCCCGAGGTGCGAGACGCGGTGAGACGCGGCAAGCTGACGCTGATCGGCTGAGCCGGGACGATCCGGTCGATCTCGATCCGGACTGGAAAGGGACGCCCGCTCAAGGGCCTTCCTCCTTGGGCGATATCGACCTTGATGGACGCGATCGCCTTTGCCGACGAGCTGATGGGCAACCTCGACCCGGCCGTATTGGCCAAGGGCGCGCGGGTGCTCGGCGAGCTCGGAGACGAGCGGGTGCTCGGACTCCTGGCCCAGCTGGCCCGTTCGGAGGACCGCGAGCTGGAAGCGGCAGCGATCGGCGCGATCGAGCAGATCGAAGCGGCGCGAGGTGCTCCCCTGCGTACATCAGCGCTGCCGAGCGCCGAGGCGCGGCGCTCCACATCTCCTTGATCGTCCGAAGTTGGAACGATCGGCCTTTGCTCTCTATGCTGCTGGGACATGTACCTGTCTCGCAATGCTGCAGCGCTCTTCGCGACGTTCTGCTTCGCGTGCGGGCCCGGCGAGCGGGTGTCGATCCAAACCGGCGAAGCGACGAGCCGCACGCGCCTCGAGATGGGACAGACCCAGACGGCGTCCTTCGGTCTGAGGACCTTGACCGGAACGGTGGTGACGACCGGCGTAGGCTTGAGCCTGCTCGCGACCATCGAGGCCCCGGTGTCGCGGGGGATCACGCTGCAGGCGACCGACGTGGTGTGGCAAGACGACCGGGTCTACGCCAGCTACAACGTCCGCGGCGAAGAGTATCTGGGCGCGCTACAGGTCATCGACGTCTCCGACGTGAATAGTCCCTCGGTGATCGCCGAGGCGATCTATCCCGCCACCGATCTGGCCCATCTGGTCGTGAGCGGCGGGCACATCTTGGCGGCGGGCGAGGATGCCTCCCTGGGCGGCACGCTCGAGGCCTTCCGCTTCGAGAACGGCGCCTTGATCTATGAGGGCGACGTGCAAGTCGGCAGCTATGCCGCGACGTACCTGGCGCTCGACGGCTATCGCGCCTACTTATCGACGGGCGACACCGGCGGCGTGGTGCAGCTCGATCTCAGCGGGGGACAGCCGCGGATCGTGCGCAACGTCGCGCTGAACGACGCGCGGTGGGTGGAGCCGATCGGCGCCGATCTCATCGCGGTAGCCGGTAATCCCGGACGGCTCGTCAAGTATCATGAGTTCACCAACCCGAGCGCCACGACGGAGTCCACGATCTCCGTGCTCGGCGCTAGCGTCGGCGCGCCGACCTGGGCCACTCGCCGCGAGGGAACGCTGTACCTCTCCTCCGATGAGGCGGGCGTCTTGGTGATCGATCTGTGGACCCTGGCGCAGATCGGACGGCTGCCCACCACCGGCACCGCCAATGGGCCGGCGCTGGCCCTCGACGGCCGCCTCCTGTTCTTGGCCAACGGCGAGAGCGGTCTGGTGCTCGCCGACGTGACCGACCCCCGCACGCCGCTGGAGGTCGCCTCCTTGGACGTGGCGGGCGACCGCGGCAGCGCCAACGCCACGGCGATCTCGGGCGACCACCTGGCGCTCGCCGATGGCCTCGGCGGCGTGAAGATCATCGACTACCAGCGGCAAGCCGTGACGCCTCCCAGCGACTGCGACGGCGACGGGACGCCGGACGGCATGGACGCGGACGATGACGACGACGGCGTGCTCGACGCCGACGACTCGGCGCCCTGCGACCCGAGCCTGGCCTGCGGCGGCGGCCAGATCGATCATGTCAGCCGCTTCGTCGGGGACTTCTATAACCTCCCCTGCGATCACCCGGACGTCGAGGGCCCCATCACCGGCGTCGTGCGCGGTCACCAGCCTTCGGACTATGACTGGTTCAGCCCCCGCTACTATGTCTTCTCGATCGAGCGGCTCTCGCTGATGATGCCGTATTCGGCCAACTACTTCCCGGTGAACACCGGGCTGTGCGGCGACCCCTACTATTTCGCCGCGCACTGGCACACCACGGCCATCGCCACCGAGGCCGGCGTCTACCGCTTCGAGCTCGGCACCGACGACGACGGCTGGCTCTACATCGACGGGAAGCTGGTGCTCGACCTCGGCGGCATCCACGCGCTCCAGCGCCAGGGCGTCGACGTCAACCTGACGACGGGCCCGCATCGGATCGACATCTGGTTCGCCGAGCGTCACCGGGTGCAGAGCGGGCTCGAGTTCACGGTGTCCCGCATGCCCTCGCCGACCGCGCGGCTCGACCTCATCCAGCACGTCTGCCTGGATCCGGCGGCGGACATCGACGGCGACGGCATCAGCAACGGCCTGGATCTCGCCCCGTTGTCGCGCCCCTGAGGGTGGCGGGACATTCGGTCTCCCGCGTGCTAGTCGATCCCCGGCATGGCGATGAAATTCTTGCTCACGCGGGACGCTCGGTTTCTGACGACCGAAGCCAAGGACCGCGCAGCTCAGACGGTCAAAGCCATCGAGGCCAAGACCAGCGCGGAGGTGGTGATCGCGGTCCGTAAGGACTCCGCCACTCCGCGCCACGCCGACTATCTCGGGGGCTTCCTGATCTCCTTCGTGTTCCTGGCCTTCCTGCTCTTCCACCCGGCCGACTTCGACATCGAGTTATTCCCCTTATACGTGCTGGGCGCCTTCGTCCTGGGGACCCTGCTGACCTCCTTCTTTCCCTCGCTCCGGCGGGTGCTGGCGGGTCGGCAATCGCTGGAGGACGCCGTCCGAAAGGGCGCCGCCGCGACCTTCCTCGAGCTCGGCGTGACCCGGACCACGGGCCGCAACGGGATCTTGGTCTACCTCTCGCTCCTCGAAAAGGCGGCCTACGTCGTCACCGACATTGGCCTTGACGCTGAGCTCCTCGGGCCCGACTTCGAACGACAGAAGATGCGCATCGGAGAGGCCATGGGCACGCTCGAGCCGAGCACGGTGTGGGCGGCCATCGAGGCGCTCTCCCCTTACCTCGAGCGGGCCTACCCAAGGTTGGCCGACGACGTCAACGAGCTGCCCGACGAGGTTCACAGCGTATGAAGCGCAGTCGATGGTGGTCCTGGGCCGGGCTGTTTCTGGCCTCGCTCTTGATCTTTGCAGTCCCCAGCGTGGGTTCGGCTCGGCCGGGCGGCGGACAGAGCTACAGCGGCTCACGCTCCAGCGGGTCGAGCGGCTCGCGCTCCAGCGGATCCAGCGGTTCACGCTCGAGCGGGTCGAGCGGCTCACGCTCCAGCTGGTCGAACTCTAGTTCATCGCGCACGACCTACCCCTCCTCCAGCTCGTCCTCCTCCTCGTCCGACGGCGGGATCCTCCCGCTGATCGTGCTCCTGGTGCTGGTCGTCGTGGTGGTCGTGCTGTGGAAGGGTCAGGCCGGCAAGGGGAAGGTGTGGTCGACCCTGCCGATCGCGCCGCAGCGGTTGCCCTCGGCGCGCAAGCGCCTCGACGCGCTCAAGCAGTTCGATCCCGACTTCTCGATGGTCCTCTTTGAGGACTTCCTCTACACGCTGTACTCGCGAGCTCATGAGATGCGCGGCGCGCACAAGCTCTCGCGCCTGGCGGCTTACCTCGATGAGGCCTCCACCGCGACCTTGGCCGGCATGAGCCCGGGGGTGAAGCGGGTGGACTCGGTGGTGGTCGGCTCGATGCTGATCGACGCGGTCAGCGGCACCTCGATCGCTCAGCCGATGACCATCGTCGGCGTGCAGTTTGAGACCAACTATACCGAGACCAACGCCCAAGGGGTGGAGCAGAGCTACTATGCCGTCGAGCACTGGACCTTGCGGCGCCCGACCACGGCCAAGAGCAAGCCACCCGGCAAGCTCGAGATCTTCGGCTGCCCCAGCTGCGGCGCCGCCCAGCCCGAGGAGCGAGACAACAACGTCTGCGCTTACTGCGGCGAGCTGATGCACACCGGGCGCTTCGACTGGCGGGTGACCGAGATCCTCGTGCAAAACAGGGTCACGCGCGGCCCGCAGCTCGGCGGCGAGACCCCCGAGATGGGCACCGCCTCGCGGACGATCATCGCCCCGAACCTCGCCACCTGGATGCAGGCGCTGAACGCCAAGGATCCCTCCTTCAGCTTCTCGGCGATGGGTGAGCGGCTGAAGCTGATCCACCGCGAGATCAACAAGGCCTGGTCGGCGCGGGACTGGAAGATCGCTCGTCCTTATGTGAGCGATCAGTTCTTCCAGATGCAGCTGTACTGGATGGAGACCTACAAGCGGGCCGGCCTCCGCAACATCACCGAGGGCGCGCAGGTCACCCGGCTCGAGCTGGCCGACATCTCCTGCGATCGCTGGTTTGATGCGGTGACCGTGCGGGTCTACGCCACGGGGCTCGACTACACGATCAAGGACCAGGACCAGTCGCTGGTATCCGGGAGCAAGAGCAAGCCGCGGCCCTTCACCGAGTATTGGACCCTGATCCGCGGCGCCAAGGTCACGCGCCCCCCCGATACCTCCGCCCAATGTCCCAGCTGCGCCGCCGAGCTCAAGGTCAACATGGCCGGATCGTGCGAGTATTGTGGGGCCAAGCTGAGCAGCGGAGAGTTCGACTGGGTACTCTCCCGCATCGAGCAAGACGAGTCGTACAGCGGCTGAGTTCGTGCTAACAGGCAGCGGATGACGATCGACGATCGCGCCTGGCGCGCTCACGTCGAGTCGGAGCTCAACGGAGCTTCCTTCGACAAGGTCCTGTGTACCCGGCTCCCCGAAGGCCTTCGCGTCGAGCCGCTCTACACCGAGGCCTCCGCGCGGCGCTTATCGGATGCGATGCCGGGGCAAGCGCCTTGGGTCCGAGGCGCAGGGATGAAGCCCCGCGGGGTCGCCCGCCACGCAGTGGGATCGACGGCGGCGCAGATCGCGGCCGAGCTCAGCGGTGGAAATGAGGGCTTTTGGCTCGAGCTCGGCGGCGCCGCGGGCGCGGTGCTGCAGGACCCCGCGCTGCGGG
>Ga0268298_10005323_pt1 | contig 12115 bp, 6 predicted proteins | sample WWTPWeurt_MetaG_FD_194462 | JGI IMG/M metagenome (GOLD analysis project Ga0268298, IMG submission 194462) | Activated sludge microbial communities from WWTP in Nijmegen, Gelderland, Netherland - WWTP Weurt | ecosystem: Engineered > WWTP > Aerobic digester > Activated sludge | place: Netherlands...
TGCGATTACCCCTGCTAACTGCCCCCATACCAAACTCCACACGCCGAATCCAGTCAATGCTAGGACAACAGAAACCCCACCTTTGATTATGGCTTTTCCGATGCTAACAACAAATTTGCTACGGAAATCAAGTTCTTTTCGAAATCTTGATGCAAGGAGACTTCCAATGCCACTAATTAAATATGATAAGGACAATATTTGTAAAATCCCAGTGACTCTGGGTTCGTTGAAAAACTTCGAAATTAACGGTGCCGCAAAAAAGCCAATTGTCGTGATAACTATCCCTGCTAAAAGGTTTAACACAAAGGCGACATTGTATGCGTGTTCCTGCTCATTTTGCTTGTAGATTAATGCATCTCCAATTCCTAATCCATCAACAGTGTCAAGATAATTGATTAGAATCATCCCCAATGCAAGTAACCCGAAATCTTCCGGGCTGAGTAGGCGGGCAAGGATGATCGTCGTAACAAAAACCATCAATTTGCTGCCAATATAAGTGGCATAGTTCCATGCAGCTCCTTGGACGGTGGCTTGTTTGATTTGTTTTGTAGTTATTGTCATTTGTTCTCTAGTACATCTGTCTTATAACTGAGAATTCTCTGTTCGATTGCACTGCGAGCGACCTCCGTGACAGATAATCCAATGCCAATAAGTAGCCAAAAGTATCTCGGATAGGCATCGTGAATGAAAGTGGCTGCAATTAAATACCCCAATATCGATAATCCTACACTAAGAACCATTTCAGAGTGATATATATCTCCAGCTTTACGCAGATCACTCCATGCACGTGATACCGCACGATAAATAACGAAAATAATGGTTGCCATGACCGCCACTCCGGCCAACCCTAATTCAGCTGCTACTTCAAGATAAAGACTGTGAGCTGAGCGTGCTTCTGTACGTGGGTCCAAGCCAATTTGTCGCGAATAACTTTGGTAGTTTGTTTCATAATTGCTTATCCCAACCCCAAGAATTGGGTGATCACTGAACATCATCCAGGCTGCAATATACTCGCTGGAACGTCCTCGGAGGGAACTGTCATTTTGAACTGTAGTTTGATTTCCAAAGATACTAAGAGTTAAGATTCTACTAGCGTAATCTTTTGGTATGAATGGAAGGAGAAATATTACGACGGCTCCTGCTATTATGAATTCACGAGGATTTGGTGGGTGAAAATAGAACATTACCATTACAACTATGACAAACGCAATAAACGCTCCTCGAGAAAACGTGAAAATGACAGCAAAAATCGTCACTGCGGTTCCATAAAGGGCTATTGCTTTCCAAATAAATTTCTTTTCATCCAGAAATCGTGAAAATGCCAGCGGTGTAATAGCGAGCATTATCTGTGAATAGTAATTTGGGTCCCCTATGGGTCCCGCAATTCGGTATCCTCCAGATGAACCTGCTATGGTTTGTAAACTGGAAATACCAAAGCCCCAATATGGGTTGTCAAAAGTTCCAGTAAGGTACTGGAACACACTTATAGTTCCCAAGAATATGCCAATAATAATCAAACTCCAGATGACATTTCGTAAGTTTTTACTTTCTGTTAGTAGCGATACGACGATAATAGATATTACTGCATTTTTCCAATAATCGTCCAGTGCCCCAATTACAGCAGTGAAATCCGATGCGCGAAAGATGGACAAGATTATCACCAGCCCATAGCCAAATACAAGCGCTACAGCTTTTATGGTTCCTTGAACTGGCCTTTCGTAATACCACCAGCGAACCAAAACAATTCCGATCATTAAAGAAATGAATGGTTTGGCAATAGAAGGTGCACCATAGAAATTGACTAGTACATCAGAAAGGCGCAAATAGGTTATTGCAACAAGTGTGTATAACCCAATTTTTGGATATATTAGACAAACCAATGCCGCAATAATAGCTATTAAACCTGCTATTATGTAAATTGGGTTATCAAGAATTGAGACTCCTACCCCCAAGGTGGCTCCTATGCCAATAGCAAGTAATCCCATTCCCAACATTAACCAGGGAAGTTGTTTTAGTGTGTTAATCATTGATTAGTCGCTTACTAACCAAAATGGATTTTTCATCTGCCAAAGATAAACCGGTTTATCCTGATCTTGTCTGGCGGTTTCCAACGCTTTTGTTGCTTGGTCAAGAAGTTCCGTAGCATTAATTGCATTGTTATATACTGCACCACCAACTACAGGTTCGAGTAAAACTGAAACTCCGTATTGCCCAAGTTCCAAAGGTTCTTTAAGTGCAAGGAAGATGCGTTCAAAAGTGCGAGCCGCAGCTTCACTTGGTGTTGTTGGAAGTAATACTATGTAGCTAGTATCAGACCACTTTCCTATCACGTCATTTCCGCGAAGTTCCCTTCGCAAAATAGCTGTGATGGAACGCAGCAGGGCTTGAACTGCAAGTGATGGAATTGTCTTGTCTAATTCATGAAGCCCGCCCAGGTCGACAATTCCAATCGATAAATGATCTGATTGTGAGGTTAGTAATTTTTCTGAGAGAAGTTGTTTGAAATAGCGGTTATTGTATACGCCTGTAGTGGTATCCACGCGAAGACGTTGACGATACGTATCAATTGGAATACGAATTTGTTCACTGATGATTGCCAATGCACCTCCGCCTACCAATCCAAGTAGAAGGGCAAGTGCCGCATCGCGGGTAGGTTGAGGAGTGAACGGGGTTGATGCGGGCACTGCCGGATCAAGAACATTGATATCGTAGGCGGTATACAACAATCTGATTGTATCAACAGCTTGCTTTCCGATGCCATTGGCTAGTAGTGCAACGGTGTCAGGATTTGGGCCGGTGACAGTCAATTCCAAAATATTTGTGTCAGGCAGCACCACAGTAGTAACGCTATATTCATTTGCTATTATCCCATTAAGCCCCAGTATGTCTATTGTTTCTTCGAATATCCTTCGACTATTAAGGAATTCTGAGTAGGTTTGCACAATAGATCGTTTATCCAGTGCTTCCATACTGGTAATCATGTCACGACCACTTAATATCCCCAAGTTGGGGCTGACAACAAATCGTGTGCTTGAAGTGTATTGCGGTGTGGTTAGATAAGAGGCAATCAGGGACGCGTTTAGAGCTACTAATGTTGTCAATAAGACCATCCACCAGTTGCGGCGGAGCATTTCCGAGTATAATTTCATTTCCATAATAATTATTACTCCTTGCCTTGTTGAGCTAAATGATTCGAATGCAAAATTGCCAGACTACCTATATCATGATAAACTTTGTTATATTGAAAAGCAACAGTGAGTCGATATTGTAATGAAATATTAATATATTGCCGTTGAAAATAGTATTCAAAATTTATATAATCATAGTTTAGTATAATATTTTTGAAACAAATAAGCTTAACTTCCTCGAGTTTGAAGTCAGCAAGCGCGCTTTAAAAAGAAAGAAAGCTGAAAATATTATGGATGTCATATTGAGCGGAGCGACCCATGCGCCGTAGGGCGGCGAGCATCTCTACGCTAACTCCAGAGACCCTTTGTGGCGCAGCGCACCATGAACGGTGGCATGTAACTGAAGAAGAATATTCAGGAACTTATTTTACGCTGTAGTAAGTGATTAGGTATTATTTTTTTGATTATACACCATTAATATGACATTCCTTATTGGATTACCAGCAAAATTTGGTTGAAAGGTTTTTATGAAAATAAAAATTTATCCTTACTTACAAGTACTTCGTTCGGCATTCACAAAATTATATATTCCAGTTATTCTCTTTTTGTCCGCCATCGTTTGGATTAATTTAGTAGGAAATATTTCATTTAAGAATTTGACACGCGACCCCATATCCTTGGCTGGATTGAATCCAATTTTTGGTGTCGTTTCCAATATTGGGGTTCTTTTGTGGTGTGTTGCGACTGCCATTTGTTTTTTTTCAGCGGCACTTGTAATGGACGGTGCTAAGAAAAACTTTTTACTTGTTTCCGGGGCGTTAACCTTTTTTTTGATGATTGACGATTTCTTCGTGATTCATGAATCCTTGCGTGATTACTTTGGCGTTCCCCAAAATCTATCCTATGCGTTTTATTTGATATTTGTGACTTTTTACTTTGGCTTCTTTTGGAGAATAATATTAAATGAAAACGTTGCTTTGTTGGTCCTCGCTCTTGCTTTTTTGGGCGGATCAATGATGGTTGACGTGTTCCAGGATGTGTTTGACCATGTGATCCCTGCGTATTTTTTACTGGAAGACGGTTCTAAATTTATTGGAATAGCGAGTTGGGCGGGGTATTTTGCTGCTACTGCATACAACTATATAAAACAAGATTCTTTTTCCCGAGCATAGAATATTATTGGAGAAGAGTAAATGCAAGATAAAAATCCCAGCGTTAGTCTGCTTGACCAACAACGAGAGATTCAGAATCGATGCTACCATCCTTTGGGGGGATTTGAACCATTTGAACGGAATGATTTAGAACAATCAATCTCGGCTCGCTTCGAGAAACAAGTGCAAAAATACCCTGACCGTTTGGCAGTTAAAGTGGATGATCAGGAAATTACATACAGCCAGCTAAACTATGCTGCTAATCGAATTGCCCGAGTTGTTCATGATGGATACGGCGGGAATGATTCCCCGATCGTTTTGCTGCTCGAACACGGAATACCGATGATTTCTGGTATTTTGGGTGTGTTGAAGGCCGGGGGGATATATGTTCCATTGGACCCCTTGTTTCCTCACGCCCGAAATACTCATATTATGTCCGACTCTCAGGCGGGATTAATCGTAACAAACACCCGAAATTTGGAATACGCAAAAGAATTAAACCAAAATCAATTACCGTTGATCAATATCGACGAGATAAAAGGGAACGCGCAAGCAGATAATTTAGACATATCATTTTCTCCGGAACAGACAGCATATATACTCTACACATCTGGTTCGACTGGATTACCGAAGGGTGTTTATCAATGCCATCGTAATTTACTGCATGATATTATGCAGTATACAAATACTTTGCACATTTGCCATAACGACCGGATGACCCTCCTGTATTCGTTCAATGTGAATGGTCATTTAAGAGGGGTGTTTGGGGCGATTCTAAATGGAGCAGCCCTTTTTCCTTATGATGTAAAAGCCAAAGGGTTGGCGGATGTTGCAGCTTGGCTGAATAAAGAAGAGATAACCTTCTTCCATTCTGTACCCACAGTTTTTCGTCATTTTATTGATACCTTGCATGGTGATGAAAAATTTCCCCATGTGAGGTTGATCCGGTTTGGTGGGGAGCGAGTCCCTGTTGATAATGTGGATTTTTATAAGCAGCATTTCCCGGATCACTGCATTCTTTATACAGGCATGGGTTCCACAGAAGCTGGCACCGTCCGTCAATATTTCACAGATAAAAATACTGTTTTAACAGAAAGTGTCGTTCCCACCGGTTTTGCCGTGGATGAGCGGGAAGTCATTTTGCTTGATGAGCAGGGACGGGAAGTTGGATTTAATGAAGTTGGTCAGATAGCAATAAAAAGCCGTTATCTGGCTTTGGGGTATTGGGGAAAACCGGAAGAAACATCGAAAAAATTTATAACTTCTTCAGAAGATAATTCCCGCCTCTACCTGACGGGAGATTTGGGGCGCATCCTGCCTGATGGGCGTTTGATTCACATGGGGCGAAGCGACTCACAGGTTAAAGTACGCGGGCATCGGGTTGAGACAGCTGAAATTGAAGCCATCTTACTTAAACACCCTGGTGTAAAAGAGGCGGCGGTTGTGGCATGGCCCGACGGACATGGCGACAATTATCTGGCTGCCTACACAGTTTTTCAACTTGATAATTCACCAAAGACAGGTGAACTGTATCGTCATTTGCGGGAGAGTTTACCCGATTACATGATACCGGCCGCTTTTGTTGTTTTGGAAGCAATGCCCCTCACGCCAAATAGTAAGATCAATAAATTGGCTTTGCCACGCCCAGAGAAGGTTCGTCCTGAATTGGAGACCGAATTTGTTGCTCCTGAAACACCTGTGGAAAAGACATTGGTGGATATATGCGCGGGGATTTTGGGTATTAATGAAATTGGCATCCACGACAACTTTTTCGAATTGGGTGGTCATTCGCTAGCTGCCACCCGAGTGGTGTCGCGTATTCGCGACTCATTCGAGATCGAGTTGCCTCTTCGTGCCATTTTTGAAACTCCCACGATCGCTCATATTGCGGAACTCGTTACTCAATATCAAAATAATGATTTGAAGATAACGCCGATTGGAAGAACCTCTCGGGAGAAAAATAAGTTGCCGCTTTCTTTTGCCCAGCAGCGCTTATGGTTTCTTGATAAGTTGGAACCGGATAGTTCTGCCTATCACATTATTACGGCACATCGGTTGGTTGGGCATCTTAACTTGACGGCGCTTGAGGAAAGTTTTAAAGAGATTACTCGTCGCCACGAAATCCTTCGGACAATTATTACAACCGATGGGGATCAGCCTTTACAGACCGTACTTCCAGAGTTGGATATTCCCTTAAATCTGCTTGACATTGGTCACTTAGCCGCTTCTGAACAGGAAGCCAAGGTTCAAGAACTTATCAAGCAGGCGCAGCTTAAACCCTTTAATTTAGCTGTGGGACCATTAATACGCATCACTTTGATAAAGCTAAATTCTACAGGGCATATTATTGTGGTGGTCATGCATCACATCATCTCTGATGCCTGGTCCATGAATGTTCTTTTTAAGGAACTTTCCAAATGCTATGAAGCCTTTTGTGAGGGGAGGCTGCCGTCTTTAGCCGAGTTGCCAATTCAATATGGGGATTTTGTGGATTGGCAAAGGAACAGGCTTCAAGGTGAGGTTTTGACTGAGCAGATCGCTTACTGGAAACAACAGTTAAAAAATAGCCCCTCAGTATTGACTCTCCCTGAAGATTTTCCCCGCCCATCTGTGCAGACTTTTCGTGGCGGACAACATTCCTTAATTTTGCCCTTTGAAACCAGCAAAGCTCTGCAAGACCTGAGCAAGCGCGAAAATGTTACATTATTTGCTGTTCTGCTAACTGCCTTTAAACTTCTACTTTATCGCCACACGAAACAAGACGGTGTGGTGCTGGGTATTCCAATTGCAAGCCGTAATCGAAAGGAAGTCGAAGAATTAATCGGCTTCTTTATCAGTACGTTGGTTTTGTATACCCCGATTTCTCCAGAAGCAACTTTCAAAGAATTATTGTCTCAAGAACGCGAAATCTTGTTGGGTGCGTACGAACATCAGGATATTCCCTTTGAGAAACTTGTGGAGGAATTGCGCCCTGAGCGGGATTTAAGCCACACGCCTCTTTTTCAAATATTCTTCAATATGACCACTGAAGAATTGCATAAGTTGACCTTGAAGGATTTGCAAGTTGAGTTGACCATGCCGGCAGAGCGCGAGTCAAAATTTGACATGACTCTTTATGTAAATGAAACAAATGGAGATATTCGTTTAAAATTGGTTTACAATGCCGACCTTTTCCTAAAGGAGCGCATGGTCGAATTGCTTGAGCAGTTCAGGGCATTGCTTCTGCAAATCATCGATTCGTCTGACAAACCTATCTTAACTTATTCTCTTATCACACCGATATCCAAACCTATTCTGCCTGACCCTACGATCGAATTGGATATACCTCGCCAGCCTTTTGTTATGGATATGTTCGATTATTGGGCGAAGCAAAATCCTGTGGACACGGCGATCCGTCATGGCAAACTCGCAATGAGTTATTCCGAATTGTCCGAAGCATCTCAATCAATAGCTCATGCGCTGCGTGCAACAGGATTGGGGCGCGGACAAGTAGCAGCCGTTTACGGAAGGAGGAGTATCGGGTTGATTGCCGGTATGCTTGGTGTCTTAATGAGCGGCAGCGTTCTCCTCTCAATTGACCCAAATTTGCCGGATAAACGAAAACAGGTCATGTATAGAGAATCTGGTGCAAGGGCATTAATTTACATTGATGAAAAGCATGGAGAGATTGCCTGGCTTGATACGAATACTCCTAGCAATTTAATTCTTGTCAAAGCAGATTCTGGAAAACTCTTGAATGGAAAAAGCAATTCTAAGCCCTCTTTAATTTCCTGGGCAGACTGTGATGGGGACGATCCTGCATATATCTTCTTCACCTCAGGTACGACAGGCGTTCCAAAAGGCGTATTAGGTCGGCATAAAGGGTTGAGCCATTTTCTGGACTGGCAATACAAAGTATTTTCGGTGGGACCGGGAGACCGTTCAGCGCAATTGACAGGCTTATCCTTCGATGTAGTCATGCGGGATGTATTCCTTCCCCTCACAAGTGGAGCGACATTGTGCCTTCCCGAAAACGTGGATGATTTCAGTGTGGATCAGATCATCCCCTGGTTCAAACAGGAAAAGATATCCGTTCTTCATACTGTACCAACCTTGGCGCAAACTTGGTTGAGTGTCATGGCTTCCAATGTTTCTCTTCCTGAACTCAGGTTGACGTTTTTTGCGGGAGAACCGTTAACAGATTCTCTTGTCAAAAATTGGCGATCGCATTTTCCCAACGCGCGAGTCATAAATCTGTATGGACCAACAGAGACTACTCTGGCGAAATGTTATTACGAAGTTCCAGACGAGCCAAGAACGGGAATACAACCAGTGGGACGTTCTTTACCTCAAACACAGGTTTTGGTGTTATCGCCGACCGGCGAACAGTGTGGAATTGGGGAAATGGGAGAAATTGTTATACGAACGCCGTTTCGCAGTTTGGGCTATATCAACGCCCCCGACGAAAAACAAAAGAAATTCATTCCATCTCCATTCCGAAACGACGCGTCTGATATATTGTATGTCACTGGCGATAGGGGACGTTATCGCCTTGATGGGTTGATCGAAATTTTAGGCAGAGTTGACGATCAGGTTAAGATTCGTGGGGTGCGTATCGAACCGGGAGAAATCAATGCGGTTCTTGCGCGGTATCCGGGCGTCAATGCCTGTGTAGTGATAGCCAGACGAGATGACGGATCCGACCTCTATTTGGCGGCATATATCGTTTCTGATAATAAAGATAAATTGATAGTTTCAGACCTTCGCGAGTATCTGGAACAACGTTTGGTAGCCGCAATGATTCCCCGGGCTTTTATCTTTATGGATGAACTTCCCCGAACGCCGAACGGAAAAATAGACCGGCGGGCCTTGCCAGCGCCTCAACTAAGTGATCTCGCAACAGGGAACTTCATTGCCCCTCGCGACGAACTTGAATTGAAACTGGTTAAAATATGGGAGCGTTTACTTAATACCAGCCCGATCGGCGTTCAGGATAATTTCTTTGACGTTGGCGGTCATTCGCTGTTGGCTGTGCGTTTGTTTGCACAGATCAAAAAAGTTGTCGGGATCGATCTGCCGCTGGCGACATTATTTCATGCACCGACGATTGAAAAGTTGGCAGAGTTGCTTCGTGACGATGGCTGGAGACCAGCCTGGTCGTCATTGGTACCCATGCAACCTGAAGGAACGAATCCCCCGCTGTTTTGTGTGCATGCTGTGGGTGGAAATGTGTTGAGCTTGCGAGACTTAGCCAGACATTTGGGTAAGGATCAGCCATTTTATGCTTTGCAGTCGAAGGGCTTGGATGGTATGCAGACACCGCCTTCCAAAGTCGAAGATATGGCTCGGTATTACATTGAAGAAATTCAAACTGTTCAACCTAGCGGACCTTATTATTTAGTGGGGCAGTCGTCTGGGGGTATTGTTGCCTTCGAAATGGCACATCAACTTCTAGATCAGGGACATGAGGTGGCATTTTTGGCTTTGATAGACACGTATGAACCTCGCAGACAGGAGTCCTTGACGATCTCAAGAGCGGACCGTTACAACTATCATATAAAAAACATAAAAAAGAGTGGTTTGCTCTATCTGGTGGAACGGGTGCAAGATCGATTAAGAGGAAACTGGAGAAATTTACAAAGGAAGATGTCTAAACGGATAAGTGTGATTTATCAGCGGATGGGGCGACCGATACCATATTCGTTTAGGCACAGTTATGTAAGCAGGGCAATACAACTTGCCACAAGGAACTATACGCCGCGCGTTTACCCCGGGCAGATAATTCTTTTTCGGGCTAAAAATACTATTCGTGCATATGTAGAGGAACAATATGGCGTTCAACGGGGATGGCGAGATTATGCCACGGGTGGTTTTGAAATGTACGATATCGAGGGCGCTCATAACTTGGAGCAAGAACCATTTGTTGAGGTCTTGGCAGATCTATTAAAAAAAGAATTGATTGCTGCACAGAATCCGTTAAAATAAAAGCAAACATCCATACATATGGTTATATCTCAGTCTGCAGGCAAATGAAAAATGCACCAGTCAAAGAAAATTGCATTTATTAGGAAAACTTTGGTTCCATTGGCTAGTATACATGTTCAGAAGATCCTTGAGGAGCAGTTTCCTGAATATAAGGTGGAATTGATTGATATCACCCGGATCCTCATTAAAAGACCAGGGATTTTAATCGTTAATGGTTTCTATACTCTGAAAGAATATTGGAGAATGCTTTTCCAAAGGAAGAAAAAATTTAAAGAGTGCTTTTTTTCTACTTCCTACATTTTTCACAAGATCAAGGTGTTGATGGAGGATTATCTATCTTTGGATAATTATGTGTTTTCTTTTCAAATGCAATCGTTGTATGATGCTAGTAAAGAAGGATTGCCAAATTTTGTGTATACCGATAATACTATTTTAGCAAATTTGGATTCGTCAATTACGGATAAATCTGCACTTTTTCCTGACTGGTTTATAGAACTTGAGGGTCAGATTTACAAGAATGCAAGAATCGTTTTTGTCCGTAGTAATAATGTGGCTCATTCATTGGTGAAGCAATATGGTTACCCTCAAGAAAAAGTGAAAATGGTTTTTGCAGGAAGTAATGTGCAACGCCGTTATGATAGGAAGTTTGATAAAGAATATACGAACAAGAATATTTTATTTGTAGGCATTGATTGGTATAGAAAAGGAGGACCGGAGCTTGTTGATGCATTTCGGAGGGTATTGGAATCGCATCCGACTGCACAATTGATTATTGTTGGGTGCATTCCCAAAGTGGATGTGCCAAATTGTACAGTTGTTGGCAAGGTCTCTTTAGAAAGACTAAACGAATATTATGAACAGGCTTCCATTTTTTGTTTACCTACCAGGATGGAACCCTTTGGTATTGCTTTCCTTGAAGCGATGGAGCATAAGCTCCCGATAGTCACCACAAAAACCGGAGCTATTCCGGACTTCGTTATTGACGGCAAGAACGGATATTTAATCCCCATCGGTGATGTTCATAAAATCGCCAGCGCCATTAATAAACTTTTAAATTCGCCTGAAGTTTGCAAGGAATTTGGAGAAAAAGGTTATTCGATTCTGGAGGAAAAATATACGTGGAATAATACAGGGAAATTGATAAAAAAACATATTGTCTCAGCTTTGGGGAATTTCGAAAAAAGTGTGTAGACACGGGAAACAATGTCCAAATTGGGATTTGTCCAAAAATAAGTTGATCCATTCGAATTTGGTCAAATGGTGTATTTCCATTCGGGGAAAAACTTGTTCGGATGCAGATTGGCATTGGCTTTTTGTTCTGGTGTAACCCTTCGTTTGGGTTGGTAATGTCTTCTGTCAAAAAAGCCGAGCAATGAAAGCCCGTTTTGCTCTTGCTTGTCCGAATGAACTTTAACACTGCTTAATAACTGACCAGCGGTTGCCAGCCAGTTTTGGCTGATAATGCTGAACATGCGGTGCTCAATCAGATTCCATTTCGATGCGCCAGGCGGATACTGTGTGTAGTGGATAATTTTAGTTTCCGTTAATATAGGGCAGTAGTAGGGGTACCGGAGTATTTATTGCAATACGAGCCAAATGACCTTTGGACAAATGGGCAGTGACCGAGTTCTTTTTTCGAAGTCGCCTTGAAAGGTTGGCAACTTCGGGAAATGGGCGACCTGCCAGAGTACAGTAAAAGCGCCACAGGGTTCTTGTGGGTTTTCGATCCAAAAAACCAGTGGAGGTGGCAGCGAGAAAACTGAGAATAGAGCCGGCGATGAGAGCCAGTTCTGGCAACCCCTGGAAGCGAAACCTCATCTGCGGACGGATTATTGGAGTGAAGGAGCGGCGGGGGGCAAAGTCATTTGAGTT
>Ga0268298_10005324_pt1 | contig 12114 bp, 9 predicted proteins | sample WWTPWeurt_MetaG_FD_194462 | JGI IMG/M metagenome (GOLD analysis project Ga0268298, IMG submission 194462) | Activated sludge microbial communities from WWTP in Nijmegen, Gelderland, Netherland - WWTP Weurt | ecosystem: Engineered > WWTP > Aerobic digester > Activated sludge | place: Netherlands...
CGAGCCGCCGGGACATGCGGTGGTCACGAACTTCACCACCATGCCCATCGAAGTCGCCATGAGGCGGGTGTCGTGAGCAACCGTTGGTTCGAGACACTGGAAGCTCGCACGGCCAGCGAGACGGCTTTCCAGGCGGAGCTCGCCGAGAACGATGACGACGCGGGCAAGGCCAAGGAACTCTATCGGAGGGCCGCGGTCGCCTATACGCGCCTCGCGCTCGCCGTCACCGCCGATCACCCGCAGACTCGATCGGCGCTGGGCGTCGCGGCGGTGGCTTGTCACGCTCGCGCGGGAGACTTCGGCGTGGCGCTCGACGTCGCGCGTCGCTTGCTGGCACAGAGCGGGGCCCTGTCACAACGCGGACGCACGGACCTGCTCCGCATGGTCGGCAACTACACCGAGTTGATCGACGCAGAGCGCAAGCGCACCCTACCTGCGACGCGCCCCGCAAACCATGCGCGCGATGACGTTCGCGCGAACTTCGTCCTGAAGGTCGTAGCGTGACGGACATGATCCGCACGGTGCCCACTGGTGACCTCGGGCTCGACGTGTTGCTCGGGGGCGGGTGGCGACTGGTGCGGCGCCTCGGCGACGCCGAGTCGACGACGGTGGTGGTGCGCGGCGGCAGCGGCGCCGGCAAGACGCTCGTCGGGGTCCATGTCGCGCTCGAACTGGCGCGCGCGCTCGGTGGCGACGTCGTCGTCGGCTGCGTCGAGATCCTTCCGACCGAGTACGTCGCCCAGCTGCAGTCGGCCCGGCCATCGTTGCCCGCGGACCGCATCGCCATGCTCCCGACAGCCGCGACGTCGGCGGACGGACCGCGGGTTTACGTCGGCCTGATGCTCGATCTCGATCCCGAGCAGCCCGACCTGAACGCGAGCCTCTTGACGCTGCGCGACGCGACCGCGACCGCCGGCGGCAAGCCGGTTGTGTTCGTCGTCGACTCGCTCATCGAAGGCTACGGCATCGGCTCGTCGGCGCCGCGCATCGCCGCGGACGACTGCATGAAGTTCGCAGCCAAGCACGGCGTCGGGCTGGTGCTGTGCGAAGAGATCGTGAGCGACGCCCCGTCGCCGTGGGTCTTTGCCGCCGACACCGTGCTGCAGGTGGGCGTCGAGTCGCGCGAGCGCGGCCGCTGGCTCGAGGTCAAGAAGCACCGCTTCGGCCCGTCGGCGACCGGGCGGCACGAGCTGGAGCTGGCGCACGACGATGGAATCGAAGTATTCCCGGCGCCGCATGCATGGCGTGACGTCGAGCCACAGGACTACCTGCCGCTCCAGACCGAGTGCGATGAGGGCGGCACGAAGCTGACCTGGGGATCCGATACCAAACCGAACGAACCGTCAGACCCGTTCCACACCGAGCTCGTACTGGTCTCGGCAGTCACCACTGCCGCGGATACCATCGCAAGCCGCCTCAGTGTCGCCGACGGGGCACCCGCGAGGACGTGCATGACCCTCGGCACGCTGACGCTGCGTGACGATGGCGAATACCGAGAGCTTGATCAGCCAGCGTGGATCGCCACCCACTACGGCCCCCACCGCGCGCTGCGTCGCATGGTCGAGTGCTTCGTCCGCCACCTGAGCCACCTGCCCCCAAAGGCCAGCTCCATCGTCGTCGTTGGTGACGTCGGCGCCGTCCTGTCCACCACGACTGGCGCTGACTGGGCCGAAACGCTGCAGACGTTCGCGCTCTTCGTTGCCGAATCGTGTACGCGAACAGCGCTCGTGCTCGTCGATGCGAACAGCGGCGACGGCGGCAGCGCGCGACGAGAGGTCGAACGTCTCGTCGATACGAGGCTGATCGTGCGTTCGGTTCAACCGATGCAAGTCCAGTTGGCGACTCGGTCCGGCCACCGCGTTGAAGAGCTGACTTGGTAGGTGGGGCGGCGCGGGTTGCATTCCGCGGCGGCTGCGATAGGGTCCGCCTTCGAAGCGACGTCACCCACGACATAGCAACGCTGGGGGAGCCATCCGGCTGAGAGGCACGCGCCGCGCGCGTGCGACCCCTCGAACTTGCCCGATCCGCGCGCCGCGCGGCCACCGGGGGAAGGAAGCGACGATGAGCGCGACCAACGGCAACGGCAACGGCACGAACGGCAACGGCAACGGCAAGCGCGGATCGCTGCCCCAGGTCTCCGACCCGGTCGCCGACCTGGCCCCGATCGAGGGCTTCCCGGCCTCGGAGAAGGTCTACGTCGAGGCCGACGACGTCCGCGTCCCGGTGCGCCGCGTGCACCTGACCGGCGGCGAGGCGCCGTTCGACGTCTACGACACCTCGGGCCCGACCGGCCACGATCTCCACGTCGGCCTGCCCAAGCTGCGCAAGGCGTGGATCGCCGAGCGCATCGCCGCCGGCGACGACGGCAACCGCACCCAGATGCACTACGCGCGGCAGGGCATGATCACCCCCGAGATGCGCTTCATCGCCATCCGCGAGGGCCTCGATCCGGTCACCGGCCCCGAGTTCGTGCGCAGCGAGGTCGCGCGCGGCCGCGCGATCATCCCGGCGAACATCAACCACCCCGAGAGCGAGCCGATGATCATCGGCTCGAAGTTCCTGACCAAGATCAACGCCAACATCGGCAACTCGGCGGTCAGCTCGTCGATCGGCGAGGAGGTCGACAAGCTGCGCTGGTCGATCAAGTGGGGCGCCGACACGGTCATGGACCTGTCGACCGGCGACCACATCCACGAGACCCGCGAGTGGATCGTCCGCAACTCGCCGGTGCCGATCGGCACCGTGCCGATCTACCAGTGCCTCGAGAAGGTCAAGGGCAAGGCCGAGGACCTGACCATCGAGCTGTTCCTCGAGACGCTGATCGAGCAGGCCGAGCAGGGCGTCGACTACTTCACGATCCACGCCGGCGTGCGCCTGCCGTACATCCCGTGGACCGCCAACCGCACGACCGGCATCGTGTCGCGCGGCGGCTCGATCATGGCCAAGTGGTGCCTGACCCACCACAAGGAGAACTTCCTCTACACCGAGTTCGAGCGCATCTGCGAGGTGATGAAGAAGTACGACGTCGCCTTCTCGCTGGGCGACGGCCTGCGCCCCGGCTCGATCGCCGACGCCAACGACCGCGCGCAGCTGGCCGAGCTCGAGACCCTGGGCGAGCTGACCAAGATCGCCTGGAAGCACGACATCCAGGTGATGATCGAGGGCCCCGGCCACGTGCCGCTGCACAAGATCAAGGAGAACGTCGACCTGCAGATGCAGATCTGCCAGGAGGCGCCGTTCTACACGCTCGGGCCGCTGGTCACCGACATCGCCCCTGGCTACGACCACATCACCAGCGCGATCGGCGCGGCGATGATCGGCTGGTTCGGCACCGCGATGCTCTGCTACGTGACGCCCAAGGAGCACCTCGGGCTGCCCAACAAGAAGGACGTCAAGGACGGCGTCATCGCCTACAAGATCGCCGCCCACGCCGCCGACCTGGCCAAGGGCCACCCCGGCGCGCAGCGCCGCGACGACGCGCTGTCGAAGGCGCGGTTCGAGTTCCGCTGGCAGGATCAATTCCACCTGTCGCTCGATCCCGACACCGCGCAGGAGTTCCACGACGAGACCCTGCCGGCGCCGGCCGCCAAGGGCGCGCACTTCTGCTCGATGTGCGGCCCGAAGTTCTGCTCGATGAAGATCACCCAGGACGTCCGCGACTACGCGGCCGCCCACGGCATGTCCGACGAGGCCGCGCTGTCCGCCGGCCTCGCCGAGAAGGCCGCCGCGTTCAAGGACGGCGGCCAGACGTTCTACGAGCACGGCGACGGCGGGCACTGAACTCCCGGGAAGGTTTGTCGACAAACCTTCCCCCAGCGGGGTCATGCCCCCGCCGAGTCCCCCTTCCGATACGCGAGATCCTGCTCGGGGACCGGCACGTCGACGGGCGAGCGTGCGATGTGCTGGCGGCGTCCGCCACGACAACCACATCGACCTACCCCGCCGCCCACGGGATCTTCCTTGCGCACAGCCGGGTGGTCAGGCCAACATTCCGGAGCACCGTGGCGGTCGAGAAACGCAGCCTCAAGCAGGAGAAGCTGGCGCGCATCTACGATGACCAGATCGGCCCGGTCTGGGGATCGCGGTTCGGCAAGATGCTGCTGCGCGACCTGGCGCTCCCGGAGCGCGGCCAGATCCTCGACATCTCGTGCGGCACCGGCTACCCGCTGATCGAGGTGCTGCGGCGCAAGGGCGACGCCGCCCGCATCATCGCGATCGACGCGTCGAGCGCGATGCTCGACATCGCGCGCAAGAAGGTCGCGGACCTGGGCGCGCTGGGCAAGAAGGGCGTGTTCTTCCGCACCGAGAGCCCGGTGCCGCGGCTGTCGTTTGCCGACGGCGTCTACGATCTGGTGCTGTGCAACCTGGGCTTGAACGAGATGCCCAACGCCGCGGCGGCCGTGGCCGACTTCGCGCGGGTCACCAAGATCGGCGGCGAGGTGCGCTGCACGATGCCGCTCGAGGGCACCTGGGCCGAGTTCCACGACATCTACCGCGAGGTGCTGGTCAAGCACGACCGCCACGAGGCGCTCGATCGGCTCGACGCCCACCTGGCGAGCTACCCCACCGTCGACGAGGCCTGCGGCTGGATGCGCGCGGCCGGACTCGAGCCGCGGGTCGAGGTCGAGGAGTTCACGCTGCTGTTCAAGAGCTCGCGCGAGTTCTTCTTCGCGCCGGTCGTCGAGTTCGGGCCGCTGCCGGCGTGGAAGGCGGTGGCGGGCAGCGGCCAGGAGCTGCAGGACGTGTTCTGGTTCATCAAGGAGTCGATCGACGCGTACTTCGGCGAGCGCGCGTTCCAGGTCACGGTCAAGGCCGGCTGCCTGGTCGGCCGGAAGCTCGACCCGGCGCTGCTCAGCGCGACCACCCCCGACCTCGACGCGCCGATCGAGCTGACCCGGCCGCCGGCGCGGTTGGCCGACGGCTCGGTGCGCGACGCCGGCACCGCCGAGGTCGACATCCTGGAGATCCAGGAGGTCGAGGGATCGCACAACGAGGTCGACTACGAGCAGCTGGCGCTCGACGCGTTCACCGACGGCAAGTCGCGGCCGCGCTACCTGCAGCGCAAGGCGCCGACCGACACCGAGCCGCCGATCGACGCGGCCGCGCTGATCGACGGCGAGGAGGACGCCAGCGACGCCCCGACCGGCGGCCACCCGCGGTGGGAGTCCGCCGAGCTGGCCGGGCTCGACGACGTGCCGCTGGCGAACGACGACGACGACGCGGACACCGGCGATCACCTGGCCCCGAACGGCCGCCGCCGCGACGACGGCCTGGACTGATCCACCGCCGCCGCGCAGGCCGTACACTGCGCCGGCGATGACGCACGACGAGTACCTGGCGCTGGTGGCCGAGCTGACCGAGCACGACCGCCGCTACTACGACGCGGCGGCGCCGACGATCTCCGACGGCGAGTACGACCGGCTGGCGGCGCGGCTGCGCGCCGTCGAGGCCGCGCACCCAGCGTGGGTGGTGGCGTGGTCGCCGACCCAGCGGGTCGGTCACACGCCGCTGTCCGGCTTCGCCAAGGTGGTGCGGCCGGTGCCGATGCTGTCGCTCGACAACACCTACGACGCCGACGACCTGCGGGCGTTCTTCGACCGGGTGGCCAAGGGGCTGGGCGGCGAGGCGCCGCGGTTCTCGATCGAGCCCAAGATCGACGGCTTCGGCATCGAGCTGACCTACGTCGGCGGCGTGCTGACCCTGGCCGCGACCCGCGGCGACGGCACGATCGGCGAGGACGTCACCGCCAACGTCAAGACCATCCGCGCGATCCCGGTGCGGCTGCGCGAGCCGATCGACGTGGTCGTGCGCGGCGAGGTCTACATGGCCAAGGACGTGTTCGCGCGGCTCAACGCCGAGCGGCTCGCCGCCGGCGAGGAGCCGTGGAAGAACCCGCGCAACCTGGCGGCCGGCTCGATCAAGCTGCTCGACGCCCGCGAGGTCGCCGCCCGGCCGATGCACGCGATCCTCTACGAGGTCGTCGACGGCGAGCGCATCGCGACCGGGCACCTGGCGTCGTTGGCGCGGATCGCCGCGCTCGGCATCCCGACGTCGCGCGAGAACCAGCACGCCGACGACTGGGACGCGCTCCTGGCGGCGGTGACCGCGTGGCAGGCGCGGCGCGACGCCCTGCCCTACGAGATCGACGGCCTGGTGATCAAGGTCGACAGCTTCGACCAGCGGGCCCAGCTGGGCGTGACGTCGAAGTTCCCGCGCTGGGCGATCGCCTACAAGTTCCCGGCGCGCCAGGTGACGACGCGGGTCAAGGAGCTCGAGCTCAACGTCGGCCGCACCGGCGCGATGACGCCGGTGGCGATCCTCGAGCCGGTCGAGGTGTCGGGCACGACGGTGTCGCGGGTGTCGCTGCACAACTGGGATCAGGTCGCGCGGCTCGACATCGGCGACGGCGATCGGGTGCTGATCGAGAAGGCCGGCGAGATCATCCCGCAGGTGCTGGGGGTGACCGAGCGCGCCGCGACGCCACGCTGGACCGCGCCGACCACCTGCCACGAGTGCGGCACGCCGCTCACGCGCGAGGACGACAAGGTCGTGCTGGTGTGCCCCAACCGGCTGCAGTGCCCGGCCCAGCGCCAGGCGGCGATCGAGTTCTTCGCCGGCCGCGGCCAGCTCAACATCGACGGGCTCGGCGAGAAGCTGGTGGCCCAGCTGCTCGCCACCGGCCTGGTGACCGACGTCGCCGACCTGTTCGACCTGACCGCGCCGCAGCTGGCGGCGCTCGAGCGGTTCGGCGAGCTGAGCGCCAAGAACCTGGTGGTGGCGCTGGCCAAGGCCAAGGCCGACGCCACCGCCAGCCGGCTGATCGCCGCGCTCGGCATCCCCCACGTCGGCGGCGTCGTGGCCAAGGCCATCGCCGGGCGCTACCGCCGGCTGTCGGCGCTGGTGGCCGCCGCCGACGCGGCGCCGTCCGAGGCGCTGGTCGAGGAGCTGACCGCGATCGAGGGCGTCGGCGCGGTGATCGCCCGCGCGGTCGACGCGTTCGTGCGCGATCCGCACGCGCGCGCGGTGATCGACAAGCTGGTCGCGCGCGGGGTCGATCCCGAGGAGCCGGTGGCGGCGGTGGTCGAGGGCCCGCTGACCGGCAAGACGCTGTGCGTGACCGGCACGCTGTCGGTGCCGCGCGGCCAGATCGAGGCGCGGATCGTCGCCGCCGGCGGCAAGGTCGCGGGCTCGGTCAGCAAGAAGACCAGCTACCTGGTGGCCGGCGCCGACACCGGCAAGGCCAAGCTCGAGGCCGCGACCAAGCACGGCGTGCCGGTCGTCGACGAGGCCGGCCTCGAGGCGCTGCTCGCGGGCGGCTGACGCTCACGCCCGGGCGGCGTCGTACGCCAGCGCCTGCAGCTCGAACTCGCCGTAGGCGAACGCGCCGGTCGCCGGGTGCCAGCGCGCCTCGCCGTGGGTGGCGACGGTGGCGGGCCCGACCCGCGCGTACGCCGACAGCGGCGTACTCCACCGCTGCACGGTGAAGGTCTTGCCGTCGGGCGACGCGGCGGCGCGATCGTCGGACACGAAGTCGATCAGCCGGCCGTCGCCGTCGAAGCGCAGCTCGGCGGCGATGGTGTGGGCGCCGAGCGTGACCTCGGCGCGCGCGGCGCGATCGTCGATCGGCGTCCAGGTGATGCACGGCGCCACCAGCGCGCCGGGCGCCAGCAGGCACAGATCGTTGAACCAGGTGACGGTCTCGGCGCGCGTCAGCTCCGCGCCGGCGGCGTCGACCATCGCGATCGCCGACAACAGCTTCACGCGCATCGTCGCGCCGCTCGGCGCGTACGCGTGCAGCACCGCCACCGGCAGGCCCTTCATGCGCGCGTCCATCATGAACAGCCGGCGCGGCGGCTCGACGGTGTTGTGCTGCTCGGCGACGAACGGCATCCACGGGCTGGTCGCGTCGGCGCGGATCCGCCCGGTCCAGCGCACGTGGAAGTCGTGCACGCGTGGCTGCCCGACCGCGCCGGCCTGCCGCACGTAGCGCTGCACCGGCGCGGGCAGCGGCGCCAGGTCGGCCTCGGTCAGGACCGGCCCGGGCGCGGCGCGCGGCAGTGCCGCGACCGCGCGATCGTACGCCGCGTGCAGGCTGCGCGGACCGCGCGCGAGGCCCCCGTAGACCGCAGCGGCCAGGATGATCGCGTTGGCGATCGTCCCGAAGCGCGCGTCGTGCCACGACCCGGCGATCGCGATCTGCGACAGCACCACCGCGACCGCGGCGATCGCCCACCACCACCGCGGCGTGGCCACGAGCGCCATCGCGGTGGCCAGCATCGCCAGCGCCGCCAGCAGCCACAGCACGCCTAGCGGGCGCGCGATCGGCTGGGTGAGCTGCGCCAGCTCGGCCAGCCCGAAGCTCTTGGCGAACCCCATCAGGTGGATCAACCCGTGGACGACGACCAGCGCGACGAGGGCGAGGCGGAGCATGCGCGGCCCCAACGTGGGGACGGCCGCGCGCCCGGCAACGGCGACGGGTTGCCGCACCCGCGCCGGCCCCGCAGCGCTCAGAGCCTGTAAGTCTTTCGGGCAAACACCGGTCAACGCGCCAGGCCTCTCGCGTCCTGGTGGGAGGCTCGGCGGGGACCTGGCCCCGCCGAGGGAGGTGCGGCGACGCACCTCCTGGAACTCAGCGCGGCGGGTAGCGCCGCTTGCGGCCGGGGGTGCGGCGCTCGCGCGCGGCCTGCTCGGCGGCCAGCTTGTGGAAGCCGGCCAGGCGCGCGGCCGTGAGCTGGCCGGCGGCGACCGCGGCCACCACCGCGCAGCCCGGCTCGGCCTGGTGGTGGCAGTCGGCGAAGCGACAGCCGGCGGCGATCGCGGCGACGTCGTCGAAGGCGGTGTCGGCGGCGTCCTCGAACAGCGCCAGCTCGCGCATGCCGGGCGTGTCGACGATGATGCCGTGGTCGGCGGTCACCAACAGCTCGCGGCGGGTCGTGGTGTGGACGCCGCGGTCGTCGCCGGCGCGCACCGGCGCGGTCGTGCGCGCCGCGCCGCTCAGGCGGTTGACCAGCGTGGTCTTGCCGACGCCGGAGCTGCCGAGGAACGCCACGGTGCGACCGGGCCGGCACCACGCGGTCACCGCGTCGACGCCGTCGCCGCGGGTGGCCGACAGCGTCACGATCGGCGCGCCGTCGGCCACGGCCGCGAGCGTCGCGGTCGCCGCCGCGACGTCGGGCGCCAGGTCGATCTTCGACAGCACGATCACCGGCTGCGCGCCGCCGGTGCGGATCGCCGCGAGGTAGCGCTCGACGCGGCGCGGCCGCAGATCGAGGTTGGCCGACACCAGCACGAACGCGACGTCGACGTTGGCCACCAGCGGCTGCGGCCGATCGGCCTCGCCGGCGGCCTTGCGCACCAGGCAGGTGCGGCGCGGCACGATCGCCCGCAGCGCGGCGCGCGAGCCGTCGGCCCGGGCCCGCGCCGCGTCCTCGACGACCACCCAGTCGCCGACGATCGGCAGCGCCCGCGCGTCGTCGGCCCGGTGGAACATCTTGCCGGTCGGCTCGGCCCAGTACTGGCCGTCGCCATCGACCACCTCGACCGCGCCGCGGTGCGCGACCGCGACCCGCGCGACGGTCCCGCCGGGCACCGCCGGCGTCATCGCGCGCCACGCGGCGTCCCAGGCGTCGTCCCAGCCCAGCGATGCGAGCGTCACCGGGGCAGCGTGGGCGGCGGACCCGCCATCGTCAAGGGGCCGCTCATGGCGGCGCGATCGCGGCCAGGGTCTCGACGTAGCGCAGCGGTCGGCCGATCGCGTCGCCGATCAGCTGGCCGTCGCGCATCACGACGTGGCCGCGCACGACCGTGGCGATCGGCCAGCCGGTGACCTCCTTGCCCTCGAATGGCGTCCAGCCGCACCGCGACGCGCCGTCGGCGGCGCGGATGGTGCGCTTGGCCGCGAGATCGACCAGCGTGAGATCGCCGTCGAAGCCGACCGCGAGGCGGCCCTTGGCGGCCAGGCCCCACACCCGCGCCGGCCCGGCGCTCATCAGATCGATCAGCCGCGCGAGCGACAACCGCCCGGCGGCGACGTGGTCGAGCATGATCGGCAGGAAGGTCTGCACGCCGGGCATGCCGCTCGGGCTGGCCGGATAGGTGCGGGCCTTCTCGTCGAGCGTGTGCGGCGCGTGATCGGTGGCGAGCATGTCGCACGCGCCGGAGGTGACCGCGTCCCACAGCGCGGCCTGGTGGTGGGCGTCGCGGATCGGCGGGTTCATCTGCGCGCGGGTGCCGAGCGCCTGGTAGCAGTCGGGCGCGGCCAGGGTCAGGTGCTGCGGCGGGATCTCGAACGTCGCGATGTCCTTGGCGGTCGCCAGGAGCTCGCACTCGTCGGCGCTGGTCACGTGCAGCACGTGGACCCGGCGGCCGAACCGACGGGCCAGCGCCACCGCGCGCCAGGTCGCGCGCAGCGCGGTCTCGGCGTCGCGCCACTCGGGGTGGGCGCGCGGATCGGCGGCGGCGGCGGCGATCGGCTTGCGCTCGATCAGCCGGGCCTCGTCCTCGGCGTGGACCGCGACCCGGCGGACGCCGTGCGCGAACACCGCGGCCAGCGCCTCGTCGTCGGCGACCAGCAGGCTGCCGGTCGAGCTGCCCATGAACACCTTGACGCCGACGCAGCCGGGCAACACCTCGAGCTCGTCGAGCTCGCTGGCGTTGTCGGGCGTCGCGCCGATGAAGAAGCCGACGTCGCAGCGCGCGCGATCGCGCAGCCGCGCCACCTTGTCGGCCATCGCGCGGGCGGTGGTCGTCGGTGGATCGGTGTTGGGCATCTCGAGCACCGCGGTCACGCCGCCGAGCACCGCCGCGGCGGTGCCCGAGGCCAGGTCCTCCTTGTGCGGGAAGCCGGGCTCGCGGAAGTGGACCTGCGCGTCGATGATGCCGGGCAGGACGTGCAGGCCGGTGGCGTCGATCACCTCGGCGGCGTGGGCGTCGACGCCCAGCGCGCCGATCGCGGCGATCCGCCCCTCGCGGATGCCGACGTCGGCGACGATCGGCCCGCCCGGGGTGCACAGCGTCCCGCCCTTGATCACCAGCTGATAGCGCAGCGTCATGGCACGGCCTCCAGGTGCAGGATCACGTCGCCGGGGTTGACGTCGGCGTCGTCGGCGATCGCGATCGCGATCACCTTGGCCCGGTCGGGCAAGCCGGCGCCGCCGTAGGTGACGCGGTGGAAGGTCTTCATCACCTCGAGCAGACAGACGGTGTGGCCGACGGCGATCACCTCGCCGACGGTCACGAACGCCGGCTTGCCGGGGCCCGGGCGGCCGTAGAAGCGGCCGCTCGACGGCGCGACGAAGCGCAGCCCGCCGCCGACCGTGGCGCTGGCGGCGTCGGGGCCCGCGGCGTCGATCGCCACGCCCAGCGCCAGATCGAGCGTGACCAGCGCGGCGCCGAAGTCGACCGGCAGCCGGTGGTGGCGCGCGCCCGCCACCGCGACCACGCGGCCGGCCCGGGTGCCGCCGGCGATCACGCGCTCGCGCACGCCCAGCACCTCGAGCTCGCCGAGCGCCTGGCCCGGCGCGACCACCTGCCCGGCCGCGACCCACGGGGTCCACAGCCCGACCCCGTCGGCGCACAGCGCGAGCGTCGCGCCGTCCTCGTGGGCAGCCGCGACCCGGCTCATCGCCGCGCTCCGCGGGTCAGCTCGGCGAGGTCGTGCATCGACCAGATGCGCGGGTTCTTCACCCGGCGGTAGCCGATCGCCTGGTAGCTCATCTCGACCAGGTCGGCCAGCCAGCCGCGCAGCGCCGCGACCTCGACGATCTCGTCGGTGTCCATCTGCCGCGCCGCGACGAACGGATCCATGTCGGCCTCGATGCGCGCCTCGACCTCCTTCATGCCCGCCTCGATCTTGGCGCGCTCGGTCGGATCGCTGACCGCGATCTGGAAGTCGTCGTCGAGCTTGGTGTTGTAGGTGGCGATCGCCAGCGTCCGGCCCTCCATCACCGACAGCCGCGACAGGCAGGTCGACAGCTGCACGATCGGGTCGTAGGGCAGGCCCGCCATCGCGTAGTAGCCGGCGCCCGACGCCTTGCGCAGCAGCACCGAGAACATCGGCACCTGGTTGGTGGAGTTGGTGTAGATGAGGTTCGAGCCGTAGGCGAGCAGCCCCTG
>Ga0268298_10005325_pt1 | contig 12113 bp, 9 predicted proteins | sample WWTPWeurt_MetaG_FD_194462 | JGI IMG/M metagenome (GOLD analysis project Ga0268298, IMG submission 194462) | Activated sludge microbial communities from WWTP in Nijmegen, Gelderland, Netherland - WWTP Weurt | ecosystem: Engineered > WWTP > Aerobic digester > Activated sludge | place: Netherlands...
GACCTGGCGGCGGAACTCTTTGGCGTCCAAGGAGCCGGACAGCAATAGGGCGAACAAGAGCGTCAGGGCCAGCCAGGCCGGCTCGATATGATGCAAGGAAGCGGACAGCCCCCCCAGGATGAACAGACCGATTCCGATCATCGTCACCTGCTCGGGATAACTCATGGGGCCCAGGATCTTGAGCTGGATACTGAGAATCTCTTTCGAGAGTTGCGGCTGTTCCTGGTTGCGGAAGGCCCAGGCCACGCTGAGGGCATAGAGCACCAGTGAGGACAGGCCGACCACCACGCTGGCGATGGACCAATACACCAGACCGAATTGCTGCTGATATTGGGCCGACAGCAGCCCGAAGATGATGAAGTTGGTCGACTTGCTGGTCATGAAGATAGGCGAGAACAGGCTCACCCCGACAAAGGTCGATACCGCCAGGCGATTGGCTACCGCGGACTTGGCGCGGGCATTGAGGAGGTCGATGGTATCGAGCAACACCGGCACCATGATGGCCACCCGCCCGTTGATCGAGGGCAGGAGCGGGCTGAGGATGATCCCGGTAAGCACCAGGTTGAAGTTGAAAAAGAACTGATTCCGGGGGCTGACCTTGAGGATCCAGAGCAGGAATCGGTAACTCAGCCCGGATGCCACGATGAGGGTGCCCAGCCCCAGCACGCTCATGGCCATGAACAGACTATCGGAGGCGAATCCGGCCAGGGCCACCTCCTGGGGAGCCAGGCCGAATACCAGGATGGCCAGCACCATAAAGAGGCTCGGGATGAAGACATCGGCCAGATCGAACACCCACATGATCACCGTGGAGGTCAAAATGGCAAGAAAGGCGGTTTGATTGCGACTGAAGCCGTATTCCGGCAGTAACCACAACAGAAGCAGCGGGCCGAGCAGGGTGAGCCCCCAACCTATGGCATGGGACAGGCTGATCGGCCCGATCTTTTGATGCTCGACGACCTGCCCCGCCTTCCGCAGTCCGGGATAGGCGCTGTTGGCGATGGTGCGGAAAAAATCCATGCCGAGCTGGGGATTCTCGGACAGGAGTTTTCCAAGCGCCGAACGAGGAATGGCCAGGATACTCGTCTCGGTCAGGGCAAAGGCGTCGGCGTTGTAGGTATGAAGTCCCAGGGCCGCCTCGGCACCGCAGAAGCCTTTGTCCACTTCGATGTCCGTGCCCGTATTCGCTGTCTCCAGCCCGATCTTGCCCGACAGTACCCAGAAGAACTCCTCGGCTTTTTGACCTTCCGAGTAGAGTCTGTCCCCCGGCTCCAGCTGGCTCAGCGACAGACTGGGCAGCAGCCTGGACAGGCTCTGTTTCTCGCATTTGCTGAAAAATGGAATGCCGAGAATCAGCTGCAACGATTCCTCGTTGGTAACCATATTCGTGCCCCAAGAAGACCCCGTCTTTAGTTATGAAAGCGTGTTGCGCATCGAGTAGGCGGACCGGGCCGCCCATCCGCCGAAGATCGCCTGCGTTCCCTGGCGGATCAGGGATCCGACGATATCCTCGGAAATGCTATCACACCCATGAAATTGTGCCCGATTCCACACAATGACCCTTTGGACTCGATCATCGACGACCCAGGAGTATCGCTGGCCATCCGCGCCAGGGCGTGGCGGATCGCCTCCCGGAGAGCCTGGCCGGCTCCGGAAGATCCCTCGCCAACACAGGCGGTCTACCTACCGGTTCGCTGTGGAGCTTCGGTAGTTCCGGGCATGGAGCGAAAACGGCCATTCTTTGTTCTTATTTCGAGAACAATTCATCACACGGCCAGTTATTGTTCTCAAAGTGAGAACAATAACTCGGGTCATGGCGCCCTGGCCCGGGAGCCTCGTCAGATGAAACATCCTCCTCTTCCTCGGGCTGAGACGGATCCCTGGCCCTTCTCTCGCCAAGACGGTTAGGTGGTGGGCCAACAAAGGCTCGAAGCCACAGCGGAAGCTGTGTATAAATGAGCGCTGGCCTTTCCCCTGCTGTCCGCTGTATGACGAGTCCAACAAGTTTTCGCCCCGTTCGCATCCAACCCCGCAACACCTGGCGCCTTGACCTGCGGGAACTCTGGGAGTACCGGGAACTCCTCTGGATTCTGGCCCTGCGCGACATCAAGGTGCGTTACAAGCAGACGGTGCTTGGGGTGCTCTGGGTGATTCTGCAACCGCTCACCGCCATGACCATCTTCTCCCTGGTGTTCGGACACCTCGCCAAGCTGCCCTCGGACGGTCTCCCTTACCCCATCTTCGTGTTCACTGCCCTCTTGCCCTGGACCTTCTTCGCCAATGCCGTCACCAGCGCCGGGAACTCGGTGGTCGGATCGGCCAATCTGATCAGCAAGGTCTACTTTCCCCGGCTCATCATCCCCCTGGCCTCCATCGGGGGTATCCTGTTGGACTTCGCTATCTCCGCGATGATCTTATTGATAATGATGCTTTTTTACGGCCTGGGCTGGTCGTTGAATCTCCTCGCGGCGCCGGTTCTGGTGCTGGCCCTGGGATTCATCGCCTTGGGCGTGGGGACGCTGCTTTCCGCCTTGAACGTCGCCTACCGGGATTTCCGCTATGTCATCCCTTTCCTCGTCCAGGTGTGGATGTTCGCCACCCCGGTGGTCTACCCGGCCAGCCTGCTGCCCGAGGACTGGCGCTGGCTTCTCTACCTCAACCCCATGGCCGGAGTGGTCGAAGGCTTCCGTTCGGCCTTTCTGGGTCGGGCCTTCGATGTCCTGGGACTGGGTATCTCTTTCATCATCGGCACAATGGCGTTCTTGGCCGGGGTATGGCACTTCAATCGCGTCGAGCGCCGCTTCGCCGATATCATCTGATGAGGCGACCCCATGAGCTTAGGCAATAAGGAATCTGGTAGGGGAAGAGAGTAGACATGATCGACTGTGACTCTCCATGGAAAAACGTGCTGGAGCGTTACTTTCCGGAATTTCTGGCGTTCTTTTTTCCCGCGGCCTACGCAGGAATTGACTGGAGTCAGGGCTATACCTTTCTGGACAAGGAGCTACAAAAGGTGGTGCGTGACGCCACCCTGGGTCGGCGTTACGCTGATATCCTGGCACGGGTCATCGACCACGCCGGTGTCGAGGACTGGGTGTTGGTGCATATCGAAGTTCAGGGACAGCATGAAGCGGATTTTGGCCAGCGAATGTTTGTCTACAACTACCGCTTGTACGATAGGTACGCCAAGCCGGTGGTGAGTCTGGCGGTGCTGACCAACTCGCATCCAAAGGAGTACGGCGAATTCGGCTACCAGCGCTGGGGCAGCCGAATGGAACTACGCTTTCCTGTGGTGAGTTTGAATGCCTACCGAGAGCGGTGGGCCGAGTTGGACGCCTCGACCAATCCCTTTGCCATAGTGACCCAGGCCCATCTGGCGGCGCAGCAGACCGCCGGTGCGGAGGTCGAACGCTATCAGGGCAAGCTGACGCTGATTCGCCACCTGTACCATCGGGGCTATCCGCGACAAGACATCCTGGAGCTATTTCGCTTCATCGACTGGGTGCTGGCCTTGCCAGAAGGGTTGGAAGAGAGGTTATGGAAGGAGGTGCAAGAATTTGAGGAGGAAAAGCATATGCGCTATGTGAGTAGTTTCGAACGCATCGCCCAGCGAAAAGGTATGGAAAAGGGTATGGAAAAGGGCATTTCCCAAGGGCAGATCGCTCTGTTACGCCGTCTCCTGGTGCAGCGTTTCGGACCGCTGCCGCAGTGGGCGGAAGCACAACTCAACCAAGCGGCGCCAGCCCAGTTGGAGCTATGGGGTGAGCGGCTGCTCGATGCCGAAAGGTTGGAAGCTATTTTTTCGGAAGGCTAAGGCGATTGCCGGAAAAATACCTACAAGCCAGATAGCTGAATCGACCCCATGAACCGTCCCATCATCACTGTCGAAGGCCTGGGCAAACAGTACGCCATCGGCGCCAAGCCGGCGAGCTATCGCACCTTGCGCGAGGCGCTGATGGAAGGTCTGAAGGCCCCGGTCCGACGATTGCGGGCGATGCGCGGTCAGGCCGTAGAAGAGAACCTCATCTGGGCGCTGAAGGATGTAAGCTTCGAGATCCATGAGGGCGAAGTGGTCGGTATCATCGGCCGCAACGGCGCCGGCAAAAGCACCCTGCTGAAGATCCTCAGCCGCATCACCGATCCCACCGAGGGTTGGGCCGAGATTCATGGGCGCGTCGCCAGCCTGCTCGAAGTTGGCACGGGTTTTCATCTCGAACTCACCGGACGGGAGAATATCTATCTCAACGGCGCCATCCTGGGAATGCGCAAGATCGAGATCAAGCGCAAATTCGACGAGATTGTCGATTTCGCCGAGATCGAACCATTCATTGACACCCCAGTGAAGCATTATTCCAGCGGGATGTATGTGCGTCTTGCCTTTGCCGTGGCGGCGCACCTGGAACCGGAAATCCTGATCGTGGATGAAGTGCTGGCAGTGGGAGATGCTCAATTCCAGAAGAAGTGTTTAGGGAAAATGGGCGATGCAGCAAAAGGCGGGCGAACGGTTCTATTTGTAAGTCACAATATGACCGCAATAAAAAGCTTGTGTGGAAGAGCTATCCTGCTGGATACAGGTACAGTTGGCGAAATCGGTGAGACCGAAAGAATTGTTAACAACTATCTAAGGAAGGGAGGCAATCAACTTCTGAAAAGACAATGGGATGATCCCTCCAATGCCCCCGGAAATGACATGGTGCGCCTACACCATATTTCTATAACCAAGATCAAACAAAATTATATTGATTCCATTACGGTTGAGACGCCAATCCAACTGAAGGCCGCATTCTGGAATTACCTGCCAGATGCCATCCTTAATTTTAGCATTGTGCTCTATAGCTTGGATGGCACGCCGATCTTCAATACATACTCCAAAGGCCATTCGATGCCTGGAGGTCTCATATGGGGAAGTGTTGTTATTCCTGGCAACTTATTGAACGACGGCATACACAGCGTCAGATTGTTGGTGGTTAAAGATAGATCAGTGGCACTTCTAGATATATACGATCTTCTAGTATTTGAAGTTCATGACGTTGAACGCTCAGGGAATTGGTTCGGAAAGGTGGTCGGCGCCGTTCGACCAAAATTCAATTGGGTATTGCACCCTGACGTTTAAGTCTTCTCAGCAGCTTTTGATATCGAAGACAGTTTATTTTTGTGATGGCCATGACGATGAGGTTATTACCCGCTCCAATCAAAAAGATAGCTCGGCGACTGCGTTCTCGGATTGTTTCATCCATCTGGGCCAAGTACTACTGCCCCGTGTGCAGCAGGCCCGTTGAGGCTTTTCAACCGCTGGCGGTGTTCTATACTCAAAATATCCAGAAATTTGGATTTCCTTATGCCTTTTCGCAAATGGAAACGTGCAATAATGAGGGGTATCTTTGTCCCCATTGTGGAGCTAGCGATCGAGATCGCCTGTCCGCACTTTATATACACAACCATTTACGGCGTACCTGGGGGGGTAAAGTAAGGAGTATATTAGATATTGCACCATCAAAACCGCTTTCCAGATTTTTAAATAACCTGATCGCAAGTTCAAGGCCCGAGGTATTATATCATACTGCCGATTTGTGCATGGACGGAGTCGATGACAGGGTCGACATTATGGATATGCATATTTATATAGACCATCAGTTTGATTTCTTTATCTGCTCCCACGTATTAGAACATGTTGCAGACGACAGAAAAGCGCTACATGAACTGTACCGTATTTTAAAACCAATGGGACAAGGAATTCTCATGGTGCCGATTGTGCTTGGCATTAAAGAGATCGATGAAGATCCATTCATCATGGATGATGGGGAAAGATGGCGACGTTTCGGCCAATCTGACCATGTCCGTCTTTATTCGAAACCCGGCTTTATCGAAAGAGTAATTGAAACGGGCTTTAGGATCCATCAGTATGGTTCGGAGTTCTTTGGTGAAGTGGTTTTTGTTCGGCATGGAATCACGCTGCAAAGCATTTTATACGTTGTAGAAAAGTAGTGAAGCAGCCCATAACATGGGCATTCTAAGCTGATGTCTGGCGAGGGGAATATATCGGCGAGCACCTTCTCGAAAGAACATTGCGTCTTCGTTACACCCATGATTACTGACGATTGCCATGTACTTGTGCGATTTCTGTCACATCAGATGGGGCCTGCTGAAAAACGGATTTTACTAAGTTTGGTTGGCCGAGGGTAGAATATCGTTGTATCAATCTGCCAGCTTGAAGCTGCGATTGGATGCTGTAATAAGTTCTATAGGACCGTTGGAAAAGGCATAAAGCATATACGTGGTTTTGTAAATAGCTAGGTATTGTTTAAACCACGCTTCTAGGCAGTCAAACCTGTATCGCATCACTAGAAGGAGAGCATTAATGTCCAACCAGGCATATCATCTACCATTTTCCAGTATTGGCAAGGATGTAATTATCTGGCCCCTGGCAAAGATAGTTGGTTCAGAAGCAATCAGTATTGGTGACTCCGTGATCATTGATGACTATGTCTTTTTGATGGGTGGTGAAAATACATCCATAGGTAGCTTTGTCCACATAGCATCTTTTACATCCATCACCGGAGGTGGTCGGTTTTTAATAGAGGACTTTGCGGGATTATCGGGAGGTGTGCGCATTTACACAGGTAACGAAGACTATCTGGGAGGCTGCCTCACCAACCCTGCCGTACCTGCTCCATACCGTGTCCCCATACGCTCGTTTGTACATATTAAGAAGCATGCAATCATTGGAACAAACTCCGTAATATTGCCTGGTGTTACTATTGGAGAAGGTGCCGTTGTTGGAGCAAATGCATTGGTAACTAAAAACTGTTCTCCATGGATGATCTATGTTGGTTCTCCAGCCAAGCTTCTCAAGTCGAGGTCTAGCAATCGTATATTAGAGCTTGAGTCAACACTTCGGCGAGAACTATACGACTCTACTGGTCGTTACATAGCAAAGATTTGTAGAGACTAATACATTGACCAAAAAATGCCTTGGCGATCTTGCTTTTTTTGGTGGTACGGTAGCTTTCTTAGAGCCATTGCATGTCGGCCGCCCCAACATCGGTGATCGCACAAAGCTTTCATGTCGGATCAACGACATGCTTGAGCGCCGCTGGTTGAGCAATAATGGCCCGTTTGTCCGGGAATTCGAGCAGCGCGTCGCCGAGTTTTTAGCCGTCAAGCACTGCGTTGCCATGTGCAATGCCACTGTGGCATTAGAAATCGCCATCCGCGCCCTAGGGCTTCATGGGGAGGTGATCATCCCATCCTTCACCTTCATCGCTACGGCCCACGCCCTACAGTGGCAGGAGATCACACCAGTTTTCTGTGACGTGGACCCGACCACTCACAACCTGGACCCGGCCAGAGTAGAGACCATGATCACCCCCCGTACCACGGGTATTATCGGCGTGCATGTGTGGGGCCGGCAATGTGCCGTCGAGAGCTTGAGTGAGATCGCTGCGCGACATAACCTGAAGTTAATGTTTGACGCAGCTCATGCTTTTGGAAACTCGTACAAGAGCCGCATGATTGGCGGTTTTGGCCAAGCCGAGGTTTTCAGTTTCCACGCCACCAAATTCTTCAACACATTTGAGGGCGGCGCGGTTGTTACCAACAATGACGACTTGGCGGCGAAGATGAGCCTAATGAAGAACTTCGGCTTCTCCGGTTACGACAACGTGATCTACATCGGCACCAACGGTAAGATGAGCGAAATCTCCGCGGCCATGGGGCTTACCGGCCTTGAATCTCTGGACGAGTTCATCGCGGCCAACCGCCGCAACTACGTCGCCTACCAAGCTGGATTGCAGCACATCCCAGGCATTCATCTCATCTCCTATGATGTGACCGAGCGCTGTAACTATCAGTATGTGATCCTCGAGGTTGATAAGACGAACGCTGGCATTAGTCGTGATGACCTCGTTCAGATCCTGCACGCCGAGAACATCTTGGCCCGGCGTTACTTCTACCCAGGTTGCCATCAAATGGAGCCCTATCGATCATATTTTCCTCACGCAAAACTGTTGCTGCCAATGACCGAAAAACTGTGCCAGCGGGTAATGTCGTTGCCGACGGGCACTGCTGTGCAGCCAGAGGAGATCGAAACCATCTGCACCATCATTCGCCTCGCTGTTAGAGGTAGCCAGGAATTTTTGCCTAGACTGGCGGCAATCCGAGAGGAACAGCATCCATGAGTGCTGCAGACTCCTGTCAAACCGTAATTAAAGTCAGCGTAGCGATGATCACTTACAACCACGAGCGATTTATTAAACAGGCCATCGAGAGCGTACTTATGCAACAGACCGATTTTGAGATAGAGCTTGTTGTCGGCGAAGACTGCTCAACCGATGGCACTCGAGCCATTGTTCGTGCCTATAGAGATCGATACCCGGAACAAATCCAATTGCTCCTGCCAGAGAAAAATCAGGGGATGATGAACAATTTTGTCGCAACACTGAATATGTGCCGTGGTCAGTATGTTGCTCTGTTAGAAGGCGATGACTACTGGATTAACCCAACCAAACTGCAGAAGCAAGTGAATTTTCTGGAGCACCAACGGCAGTGCACAGTCTGTTTTCATAATGCATTAATAGTTTATGATGGTTGCATCAAAGATCCACACCCGTATTACGCTGAACAGCCACAAGAGATGCAAAGCCGAAAACCCAAGCCCATGTCTACTCTTGAAGACATACTGTCTGGAAATTTTATCCAGACCTGTTCGGTGATGTTTCGGGCTGGTATATTACATGAGCTTCCTGATTGGTATGTTGACCTCCCTTTTGGTGACTGGGCTCTACATATTTTAAATGCTCATCATGGAGATATGGGATATATTGATGAAATACTATCGACATACAGGATTCATGATGGTGGGGCTTGGTCCTCACAGAGCATTCTCAACAGACTGTGTCGCTCAATCGAAGTCAGTCAGGTGATCAGACAATACCTGAAGCGAGACAAGCATAAAAAAATTATGGATAAAAATATATCTTGTTGGCATAATCAGATTGCATGGGTTTTATACATGGAAAATGATTTACAGGGAGCCGTCTCGCACGCAAAAAAAAGCTTGGTGATTTTCCCATTTCACCCCGAAACTGCTAAGCGACTCCGATTTCTATTTGGGGTGATCTTGAAAGCATGCTTTCCCCGCATTCATGGCTTGCTCTCAAAAGGGCGGATTCAACCTCCAGGTGCACCCCCCTGGGTTCACTGATAACATTGCTTCGCATCCTGAAGCGCGACTCTTCGTTCGGCCGTTACGAAAATAGAACACCTGAATAAAGATTAAGCACGAGGATTGGGCGGTGGGCGAATCCATTTCTATCTGCATGCCAGTCTATAATGGATCAAAATTTCTAAGCTTGGCGTTGGACAGCGCACTGGCGCAGACATATACAAATATAGAGGTGATCGTTGTTGACGATCATTCGAAGGATGAGAGCTATCGAATTGCCCAATATTACGCCCAGAAGGATGCCCGTGTTAAGGTATACCGGAACAATCAGAACCTTGGCCTGGTTGACAACTGGAATGAATGCATACGACGCTCCAGCGGTACATGGATAAAATTCTTATTCCAAGATGACCTGCTTGATGCCACCTGTATTGAGTCTCTTTTCAGGGCGGCAACGAGCAATAGGGCAAGCCATTCAATCGTATTTTGCCAAAGACGCTATGTATTTGAGGGCTCTGTTAGCGAAACAATAAAGAGGGAGTATGCGAAATTGCTGGCCGAGAGTCGCGCCATTCTAATAAAAGAATACATGTCGCCCGCGGATATCGCACTACAGTCATTGGCGTGGCCCGCACGAAATATATTTGGCGAGCCACCGTCGTTTCTTATTCGGCGCGATCTCTTTGACAAGGTGGGTATGTTCGATACTCGCTTCGAAAATGTTTGCGACCTTGAATTCTGGGTGAGAGCAGGAGCGCTCACTGGGATTTACTATCTACCGAAAGTGCTCGTTAGCTTCCGCATTCATTCAGGCTCCATGTCACACTACAACAACACGGTTAAGGCATTCCGAACGCACTACATTGAGAGGACCATCTTGTTTTGGAAGTATTGTAATAGTGCTGATTATTTAGCCTTGCGGACCTTGCTGGCGGAGCACCATGCCTGCTCACGCCTGCATACACAACTTGCGATCTTCTCGAGGCGAGCGAGGCTTCAGGCTGAAGCCAGCAGCGATCCCGTTTATAAAGATGAGCTGCAGTCGGTGCACAGCCAATTTCCAGAAATCAATGCTCAATCAAGAAATTCTTTTTTCCATCTGGCGTTGCGGTACTTGCTGGAAGGATTCTGGTTGAGGATTTGGAAAGTTGGGCGGCGTTTCCATTTGCAAAGGAAATATTTTCGAGGGTCTTCATAATTTGCGATCAAAACCAAAATTACACTGGTGTCACCGTACCCTTCATCGCAGCCAAGTGTCAATTGAGCTTCGATTTCGAACGGAGGCCCATGTGAATGCTTTTGTTTACTGTGTATATTATCTCGTGAAGTTATCCCCTTGAAAGCACTTATTGACTACCTGCGTTGGCGTTACACCGGTATTTATTGGTTTTTCTGCTGTGTAAGACACAAATACCGTGCTGGTTTTCACCCAGAGCTTCGGAAGCGAGATACTTTGGTGAACGCGAACCAAATAAAATTACATACAGGTGGCGCGAAAAAAGCGGCACGAATTTACAAAAACCGCGGTATATTATATCTAATACATTGGTTTGAGCTTGGAGGTGCCGAGTCATTTGCACTTGAAACAATAAAAGCGGCGAAGCAGATGGGATACGCGACCCATGTTTTTTCCACAGTATCATCTGCGAATGGTGATTATGAACTGTTTTCTAGTGTGGCCGACCACAGCGGCATAGCCGATGTTCTTCCCGATGCCAAGGCGATTTCTCGATATATATTAGAAAATAATATACATGTTTTACATATTCATCATAGCAAGCTCGCCTATAGTGCCCTACCATTGATCAAGGAATATTGCGCTGATCTATACGTGATTGATAGCACCCATATCATTGAGTATCCCGATGGCGGATTCCCGAACTTTTCGGCTCGCTTTTCAGATTTCATCGATGTCCATCATGTAATCTCTTTACAGTTGGCTGGTTATATTGAACGTACGTACCATGAGTTGCATGGGCGTGTCCTGGATTCACGTAAAATAGTGTTGGCGTATCTCCTGCCATCCCCCGTTGATCGGAACATTTCCAGAGTGGTCGCACCGGACGAGGGAGTGGTCAGGGTCTTGTTTTATGGTCGGATCGAAAATCAGAAACAACCATATCTGTTCTGCCGTCTGATCAGGATGTTGAATGAATATTCTCTTGAAAAGCGGCTTGGGCTTGCATTTAAGGGAGTAATCGTCGGGGCAGGTTCTCATGAGGCTTTGCTGCACCACTATTACACTGTTGCCTTGCGCAAGGGGGAATTAGAATGGTTGGGTCGGATTGACGATAAAGATTACGTTTACAGCCTTGCGGATATTCTTGTACTTCCATCCAGAAATGAAGGCATTTCATTGACGTCTTATGAGGCTATCGCCAGATGGCTACCCATCGTGAGTGCGGATGTCGGCGCGCAACGCGAGCTATTGCCGCGTGAAATGCTGGTAGATATATGGCAGTGCAATCCCTTGCCCGAATTCGTATCACGGATTGTCAGATTTGCGGTCGATGATGAATTTAGGCAGACCGCCATGACGCGTGCCCGGGAGAATCTTGCCAGGCTTGCGGAGACGCCCGCCGATATGAATTGGATCCTATCGCTTTATGGCGAACATAACGATGAAGAGCTTTCACCAGCGAAGGATGAGTATGAAGGAAAAGCGTGTTTCTTATGAGAGATGCGTCTGAGTCGGTCTTGGAAGTGAGATCATCGGGAGATGATCGTTGATGCTTAGGCGCTGGTTTTGGAACAACGCTTTGTATCATGGAATCAATGAAATGTTGTGCCAAGCCAGGTGGATTTTAAGGCCCATGTGATAATTAACCGGTTTTTGTAACTGCCCAGGTACTCCCCGAACGGTTTGACAGGCTGGGTCTAAATGGGGTTTAAGATGTCTTATGAGCTTGGCTTCGGATACGCGTGACGATCATGATCGCCTCCAGACGGA
>Ga0268298_10005326_pt1 | contig 12112 bp, 13 predicted proteins | sample WWTPWeurt_MetaG_FD_194462 | JGI IMG/M metagenome (GOLD analysis project Ga0268298, IMG submission 194462) | Activated sludge microbial communities from WWTP in Nijmegen, Gelderland, Netherland - WWTP Weurt | ecosystem: Engineered > WWTP > Aerobic digester > Activated sludge | place...
TTCCTGGAGAATACTATGCTTCTCTTCCGGGGCGAATTTTCTTCTGTGTTTTGTCATTTTTCCTAAAATTACTGTGACTAATTTGATTTTCAAATTTAGTCCAGTCATTTAGGGGGCTAAGACAAATTTATCGTTGGATGGATTTGGATGTATAAAAATTTCAGAATCAGAATCAATTTCAGTATTATTAGAAGTAATTAAACTATCACATACTGTCCCCTTTTCAGCCCCAAGTCTGAAATATGGAAAATAGGGAATATTATATGAATTAGGAAATGTAAGATCAACGGAATGCTGTTTCACATTACAAGCCAATCCTAATTTATCCGGCTCATCAATAACATGGATCTTAAACATGGTGCCTCTCCCAACAATGTATATTTTACCATCAGGAGCAAGTTGAGCGAATGAAAATAATGTGGGTCCATATTTATCGATATATCCATCGTAAACGGCAACAACCTGATCCGAAGCTGGTATGTTATTGGACCATAGATCATACTGATGTATTTTATCTCTGGAGATGATGTACATAAATCTTGAATTTTGAGAAATGGCTACTCCAACAGTAACCCCTTGCGAAGGGTCCCCTCCGGTAGGATCCAAATAATACCACACCCGGTGATTACTAAAATGTCCGGTACAACGATCAAAGTCCAATAAATGAACTTCACTTTTCTCTTTGCTGAAAGTATGTAGCGCAAAGAATTTTCCATCTGGACTAAACACGCTTTGGCATCCGGGGTATCCAAATGGAATAAGAATAGAATCTTTATGGCGAAGCTTAGGCCCATCAGGTCCTAATAAAAATACTTTTAATGAATTATCACATGGATTTATTGCAAACCACCAATCCCTGCCATTAGCATGACGACAAGCAGCCAAGCCACCATCTTTAAACGGCTCATTTTCAATAATTCGGTTCTTAAATAAAACTCTACCCAAACCATCATTCGCGCTTTTGTCTATTCGTGTATGGTACACATAAGCACCCGGACAATTTTTATAAATCCCCAGAGGATTTTCAAGACCCATATGAATTATGTCTATCTCACTTTCTTCTTTGCCCGGTCTAAACACGCTGAACATCCCGTTTACAATCGGATAACTATCTCCTTGACTCATTTTATTTACCTCACCAGGATTTAATCCAAATCCATTCTCCATGACTACCAGTTCCTTATTAAACACGTTTATACCGTCAGACAATAAAAACAACCCATGCTCATCACTAATACATGAGTAAGACCAAGTTGAAGCATGGTATTTTTGGATAAAAAACCTTTCAGACCCTGAATCATTAAATTTGATAAATTCTGTTCCATAGGGAATGCCATTTAAGTCGCTCTTAACGCCTAATTTCCATATTCTGTCCGGTTGCAATTCGGATTGTGAGGATAAACTAGACTCAACGGACAAAATCAAACTTAAAACAAGTAACAAGTTGCGATTTTGCATGTCCATCAAAATTTAAAAAATGCTTTTTGGACTTCATTGAGAATCGATAGCTTTTCCTCAAAGGTGAATTTCTTGATGCCACCTTCAGTCCTTTTCATGTACATAATTACAAAATTTTTTAGTAATCATGTCTGATTTTCTAGGGGGCTGAATCAATTAGGTAAATGAAAAAAATCAAGATTACCAAAAATGATTTGGTTATTTGGTGATTTGCTGATTCATAATTTTGTAATTTGTTAATACAAATGTATAAAATTCTTAAATATTTTCTAAATTCAATCTATTGTTTTATAATTTACGTATATATTTATATTAAATAATATGTATATTTGTATGTTTATTAGCTTATTGTAAATTATATGGGTCCTTGTTTAAGAAAGTAAACCAATTAACCCTTATATACTAAATGACCACATCCCACCCCAATTACGAAATCACTTCCAGAGCTTTCCCGACTTTGACAAACGCTTTCACACAACGATCAATTTGGTCTTTGCTATGCACGGCAGAAATTTGTACGCGAATCCTGGCTTTGCCTTGCGGCACGACGGGATAAAAGAAACCGATGACATAAATTCCTTCTTTCAATAACATGGACGCACATTGTTGCGCAAGCGGTGCCTCATAGAGCATGACCGGCACAATGGGATGTTCTCCGGGAAGAATGTTGAATCCGGCTTCGGTCATGGCCGTTCGGAAATAACGGGTATTGTTTTCCAGCTTGTCACGCAAATGAGTTGAGGCGCTCAACAAATCGAGGACTTTGATGGAAGCCCCAACAATGGAAGGCGCCAAAGTATTCGAAAACAAATAGGGCCGCGAACGTTGTCTGAGCAATTCTACGATTTCTTTGCGTGCTGCTGTAAATCCACCGGAAGCACCGCCCAAAGCTTTTCCATAGGTCCCGGTGATGATGTCAATCCGATCCATGACACCGCGGTATTCATGTGTACCGCGTCCCGTTTTTCCCATGAAGCCACTGGCATGGCACTCGTCGATCATGACCATTGCATCGTATCGATCAGCCAGGTCACAGATTTTATCCAATTGCGCGATGGTGCCATCCATTGAAAACACACCATCGCTTACGATGAGCTTGCGGCGGGCACCAGAGGCCTCTTGCAATTTTTTTTCCAAATCCTCCATGTTGTTGTGCGCATACCGGAAGCGTTGTGCTTTGCACAAGCGAATGCCGTCAATGATGGAAGCATGGTTGAGTTCATCGGAAATGATTGCGTCTTGTTCGTGCAGCAATGGTTCAAATATGCCGCCATTGGCATCAAATGCGGCCGCATATAAGATGCAGTCTTCCTGCCCCAAAAATGCAGCGGTTTTTTGCTCCAACAATTTATGTTGATCCTGTGTCCCGCAGATGAACCGCACGGAAGACATGCCGTAGCCATAGCGATCAATGGCTGCTTTCGCTGCTTCAATCACTTCGGGATGAGAAGACAAGCCAAGGTAGTTGTTGGCACAAAAATTCAGCACCTCGCCTCCTTCCTTCGTTTGGATTACCGCACCCTGTGCAGAAGTGATGGTTCTTTCCATCTTGTATAAACCAGCAGCTCTGATTTGTTCCAATTCCTGGTGCAGTTGTTCCTTGATTTTACCGTACATATCCCGTATCGTTTATGATTAGTGAATGAGTTTTAAATTTTTCAGTTGTCGAATCATCACTTCAGTCATTTGAACCAAATCAAAAGCTGGCTTCCAAGCCCAGTCTTTTCGGGCCTCCTGGTCATCGATGCTTTCATTCCATGATTTGGCGATGGCTTGCCTGAAATCTGGTTGATAGTGTATCTCGAAATCAGGAATGTGCTTTTTGATTTCTTGTGCCAGCTCCGCAGGAGTGAAGCTCATCCCCGCCAGATTGTAGCTGGTTCTTACACGAATGTTTTGCACATCGGCTTCCATCAATTCCAATGTAGCCCGAATGCAATCGTCCATGTAAATCATGGGCAGGCGTGTATCCGCTTCCAGGAAACAACGGTATTCCTTTTTTTCCAAGGCTTCGTGAAAAATTTCCACGGCGTAGTCCGTTGTTCCACCCCCTGGTGGAGATTGCCAACCCACCACTCCGGGATACCTCAGCGATCGAACATCCAAGCCATACCGTTGGTGGAAATAATTGCACCACAATTCTCCGCTGTGTTTGCTGATTCCATAAACCGTCGTGGGGATGAACACCGTGTGTTGTGGGGTCATGATCTTGGGCGTCGTTGGCCCATAAATGGCAATGGTACTGGGATAAAAAACGCGATCCAATTTCATCTCTACGGCCAATCCCAATACATTCAACAAACCCTGCATGTTGACGTTCCACGTTTGTATCGGGTCTTGCTCTCCCCTCGCGGACAAAATGGCGGCCAAATGATAAACCTGATTGATCTCGTATTTTTGAATGATCCTTCTTATGGATTCCACTTCCAGCACGTTCAATATTTCGTGAGGTCCGGAAGGATGTTGTGGTGCACGCAAGTCCGAGCTCACCACAGACTCGCTGCCCCAACGGCTTCTCAAAGCCTCCACCAAAACCGTCCCAATCTGTCCATTGGCCCCGATCACTAAAATCCTGGCATCTGCCATAAAGCGTCTATTTAATGGCGAAAGATAGAGCATTTTCGCAGTAGACGGAGCATCAAGCACTTTACATTTGAGTGCTTGCGTGGAAATGCGCCAAGTAATTTTCCAAGAAAATATCAACAAGGTTTCCCTCCAAAACGTTCATGTTTAACGAATGGACATTGCAAGGATCTTTCGCATCGCATCGCAGCTCATGTTGGTTTGTTTAGGCACCATCACCCACGCACAGACGATTTTGAATTATTTCAAGGCAGATGTACACGCCGATCAAATTCTATTGGAATGGGAAATGACGCAGGGCAACACCTGCAATGGAATTCAAATCCTACATGGTTTCGATGAGGCCCCTGCAAGCTTGCTGCACGAAATCAGCGGAATTTGTGGAAGCAAACTGGAAACCATTCGTTACCAATACGCACACCAAAATCCGGAAGCCAACCGCGAACACCATTACCAATTGATTTTTGGAAACCTTGGTTCCAGTGAAATCCTAACCGTGTACTTGAGAGATTTCCAAAGTGGTTACCAATTGGCGCCTAATCCCATCCAAACCGATGGTCGGTTGCACGTTCAAAAAAATCAACCGCCCTATTCCATTGAATGGTTCAATGCAGCTGGTCAACGGGTAAAAAAGGATCATACCGAAGCGTCCTTCTTCCACATTATGGCTCAGGATTTTGAAAATGGTTTTTACCTATTTCAAATTTTCAATGCGCTTGGAGCTCCCATCGCCAAAGGCCGCGTGATCATCCAAAATCCGTAAACCTCCATGAATGAACAAGGGTTTTCAACGGGATCTTGGAACCTTTGTTACCACCCCAAAATGTTAAAAACATTCACTAAGCAAGTTCATCGTTGGTCCAGCTCTCTTAGAATCAATATGATGAATGTCAACATCTTACATGGCAATAGACCCCCGGAGATGGTCCCTTCCATAATTTGCTTACCTTTGCAAAACATCGCAGCGTTATGAAAGCCGGGGTATATGTAAATTCGGAGGTCAATCCTCTGCACAAGGTCATTGTTCACAGTCCTGATGAAGGCATTGACCGCATCAGTCCTAAGCGCGCAACCGAATTATTGTTTGATGACATTGTTCATTTGCCCACCATGCAAAAGGAGCATAAGGTTTTTGAATCGGTGTTGGAAAAATTTCTTGGACCCAAAAATGTTTTGGAAACCCAACGGTTGATCAAAGAGTCCCTGGATGCGGATGAAAACATCAAGGAGGAAGTGATGGAATTGATCAAAGATTTTGAGGAATTGCCCAAATCTTCTTACGCTTTGTTGTGCAACATGGACCATGCAACCTTAGCGGAAGTCCTCATTTCCGGCTATTACAAATCGGAAGAGCAAATTCTCTTTGATCCCATTCCCAATTTCATCTTTACCCGTGACATCGCTTTAACCATACTCGACCACGTAGTCATTACCAAAGCATCCAAATCCGTTCGCCATCGCGAAAATTTATTGACGCGTTTCATCCTTCATGCACATCCGGATTTCAGTTATCTGGCTAAAGAAAACAAATTGATCAACCTCAACATGGTGGATGAATTTCCTCCTTCGAAGAAAGGTGAACCGATCAGTATTGAAGGGGGTGATCTGATGTTGCTCAACGAAGACTATTTGTTGATTGGCAGCAGCGAACGCACAACCGACCATGCCTTGCAAACGCTCAAAAATGTGCTCTTTGAAAAAGGATTGACCAAGAACGTTGTGGAAGTGGATGTTCCCAAAGAACGATCGTTCATGCACATCGACACTTTGTTTACTCAAATCAACCACCATCATTTTGTAGGATTCAAACCCATCGTGAAAGATGGTTTGGGATCGTACGTCACGGTGTATCGAAAATCGGGAAGCATTGTGGAATATCCTTCGGTAATGGATTTTATGCATGACGAAATCAGTCCGCGCATTGAATTCATTTGGGCCGGCAACGGAGAATCGCCCTATCAGGAAAGAGAGCAATGGACCGATGGATGCAATTTATTAACGCTTCGTCCGGGTGTTGCGCTAACGTATGATCGCAATCCGAAGACTGAAAAGGCATTTCGAAATGCCGGGTACAATGTTTTGCATGCCAACGAATTTTTGTCCATGAATGTAGACGCACAAAATTTACAAAATACCATCATCACATTGCCATCAAGCGAATTGTCAAGGGCACGAGGCGGTCCGCATTGCATGTCTTGTCCGGTATTACGAGCCCGAAACTGATTTTCATACCATGCAACTCCCACACGAAATAAACATTCGGGTTCGATACAGCGAAACGGATCAAATGGGCTATGTCTATTATGGAAATTACAGCCAGTACTATGAACTTGGTCGTGTTGAAGCCATGCGAGCTTGTGGCATCCGCTATGCCGATTTGGAAAAGAACCATGGTATCTGGATGCCTGTCGTTTCGATGCAAGCAAGGTATTTGAGACCTGCGCGATACGATGATCTACTTACTGTGCGCACCCACATCAAATTGGTCCCCAATGACCTGGTGCGTTTTGATACGGAAATAATGAATGAAATGCATCAATTGCTGAATGCTGCCCACGTTACACTTTGTTTCGTGGATGCAAACACCGGCAAGAAAACAAGCATGCCAACTTTTGTTCATGAAAAATTAATGCCGCATTTTGACAAAGAAAACCCAGCATAAGTTGTATGTGCTCACCAATTTACCACTGGCCAAACGGACTCGACAGTGGTTGGAGCAGCATTCGCTCCCTGGATTTCGTGGTGTACCCTTGTTCAAGGTTTTCCATTTTCTGTATCAGGAGGCCAAGCGGAATGATTTGAACATGAGGGCCAGCGCAATGACCTATCATTTTTTTCTTGCTTTGTTTCCATCCCTCATTTTTTTATTCACGTTGACGGCATACCTTCCAAAAGAATGGGATTTTTACAACACCTTGGAAAAAGCATTGCAATCGGTGTTGCCTTCGGGTGCAAAAGACTATTTGATTCACGACATCATGAGCAATTTGCGGCCAAAAGCCAAAAGCAGTTTCCTATCCATAGGATTCGTACTGGCTGTCTATTTTGGTTCAGAAGGTATTCTTGCCATGATGCAGGGTTTTGATAAAACCTACAAATCGAGTTTTCGTAAACGCAATTGGTTGGAAAAGCAAATCACAGCCATCTTGCTCACTTTTGCATTGGGGATTCTCATGATCTTCTCGGTTTTGTCAATCATCTTCGGAGAACGCATCTTGCGATGGGTGCTTGATTTTATAGAAATGAGCAGTTTTACCAAAGTATCCATCAAGGGATTGAATTACCTGATTACTTTTCTACTTTTCTATTCGGTGATTTCATTGGTCTATCGTTATGGACCAGCCATTCAAAAACCCATGAAGGGCATATCACCCGGTTCCTTATTTGCAACCTTTACTTCCATTGTAAGTTCCTTCCTGTTCAGTGTGTTCATCAATGAATTCGGGACCTACCATAAAATATACGGGGCCATCAGCGCCCTGATCATTACCTTGGTTTGGTTGCGTTTAAATACCTTGTTGCTCATTCTTGGATTTGAATTAAATGCTGCCATTGTTGTCAACAGAGACCTCATGCATGAGTCGGAGATCCAGAAAAGGCAATTGACGGTGGAAGATGTTTGACAAAAAATGTTCAAGCGCTTAACGACCAGCCTGAATGGCTTGTTCAAGAAACTGGTTGACGGGCATTGCATCTTCATAACACTTCAACAACTCAGCAATCAATTTGGGAGAATGAATCCAGGAAGCATCCAAGTGCGTGCGATAATAAAAATTTTTATTGAAAATCAATGCTTGTTGAACGGCCGATGCTTTCAGATCTGCCGGTAATACTTTGCTTTGCTCACCGAGTATGGAACCGAAGCGTGCTGCAAAACGTTTGCCCTTGATCAATTTGCTGAAGGCTTGTTCATGATCGGCTATGTAGTATCGTATGGAAGCAAGTTGCTTTGTATCCGGTTGATAAATTCCTGAATACACGTGGATACCATCGTGGTTCATTTCGATGTATAAACCGGTCGAAGTAAAATCTTTCCGTCCCCCAGGAGAGACCACCGCACTGATGTGTTCCTTGTAGGGCGTTTTATCTTTACTAAACCGGATATCGCGGTAAATGCGAAACATTGCATCTTTAGCCGTAATCTGCATTTTCGGATTGATTGCCTTGAGTGCATCAATCAAGTCGGTGATGAAAACTGTAAACGGCTGTTCAACATTTGTTTTGAACCGGTCTTTGTTCTTTTGGAACCACTCTCTGTTATTGTTCTTTGCCAGTTCCTTAAAAAACTTGGCAAAGTCAGGATTAAAATAGTTGGCCATGGTTCAAATTTTCCCGAAATATAAATTGGTCCGTCTATTTTTGCAAATCGAATCATGATTTACGCTTTTAAAGAATACGTTCCGGTCATCCATCCTTCTGCATACATTCACCCACAGGCGGTGGTGATTGGAAGTGTGGTGATTGGGAAAGATGTCTACGTCGGTCCATTTGCAACCATCCGGGGAGATTTTGGTGCCATCTTCATCGAGGACGGCTGCAACATTCAGGAAAACTGCACACTGCACATGTTCCCAGGCGTTGAGGTTCGGTTAAAAGAGCAAGCACACATTGGCCATGGGGCCATAGTACACGGAAGTAAGATTGGAAAAAACTGCCTGATCGGAATGAATGCCGTGATCATGGACGAAGTCGTGTTGGGTGATCATTGCATCGTGGGTGCCATGACATTCATCAAAGAAGCTACGGTCATTCCAGAAAAAAGTTTGGTGGTGGGCAATCCTGCGCGCATCGTCAGAACCTTGAGTGATGAAATGATTGCATGGAAAACCAAAGGGACCGAATTGTATCAGCAATTGGCCCGGGACTCCCATGAGCATCTCAAACCATGCGTTCCGTTGGATGAAATTCCGGAACATTATCCGACTCCAACGGGTACATATTCCAGTTGGACCAAACAGTTGAAGAAATAATTCTTACAGATGGAGGCATATGTTGATCACGCGATTGAAAATGGTTTGGCTACAATCCAGTTTTACCATCCCGCACACAATTCCTTACCGGGGTTTTTATTGCAAAACATCGCCGATGAATTCACGCGTTTGGGTGCTCGCGAAGACGTCCACATCATCCTTTTAAAATCAGGTGGTGAAAGATCTTTTTGCGCAGGTGCGAGCTTCGACGAATTGATGAACATTCAGGATTTGGAAGCGGGAAAAGCGTTTTTCAGCGGTTTTGCGAAAGTCATTTTGGCAATGCGAAAATGTCCGAAAATTGTTTTGTGCAGGGTGCAAGGAAAAGCCATTGGAGGAGGCGTGGGATTGGCTTCTGCGGCAGATTATACCATGGCCACCCGTTTTGCCAGCATTCGTTTGAGTGAATTGGCTGTGGGCATTGGTCCTTTTGTAATTGGCCCCGCAGTCGAACGGAAAATGGGCACTGCCGCCTTTCAAATGTTAGCCCTCAATCCGGAAGAATGGCAGACCGCCGAATGGGCAAAACAGCGTGGACTGTTTTATGAAGTATTCGAGTCTACCGAACAGTTGGATGCTTACATGGAACATTTTTGCAAAAAATTATTAAGCTATAATCCCTTGGCATTGAAAGCCCTTAAGCAGGTCTTTTGGGAAGGCACCGACCATTGGGAATCGTTGTTGGTAGACCGCGCGGCCATCAGCGGTTCATTGGTACTCTCCGATCACTCCAAACGCGCCATTGAAGACTTCAAGAATGGCTACAGCAAAACAAATAACTAACGCTTGTTTGTACGTTTTCCGTTCTGATTCGAAGATCGTTCACACCTGAACTAAAACGAATAACTAACGGTTGTTTGTACCCCAAGATCCTGTGCAGGGATATGGACTTGATGATTATTGCTCTTCTGATAAAATCCTGAAATTTCCCATTGAAGTCCTAACCACTTGCGCTGATAACCCAGGTTAAATATGAAATTATTCATCAAGGTTGCACGGTTGGATGATTGGTCGAGGTCACTTTCAGTGATGTATTGATTGGTGTCGTAATTCAGGTAATCAAAATTCAATAAGGTCTTGCTATGCAACGTAAATTGAACTCCTGCACTGACAAATGCTGCAGATGAAGAACCCAACGGTCGCAGGTATTTCAAATACAATGGCAACAACACATCGTAAGATTGGATTCGAATGTTTTGAAAATCTTCCGCTGTACTGTGTCTTGGCTTTGCCAATTCAGTAAATTCTACCTGATTGGCATCTTCAAATGCTTTTTGGTTGATGTATTCCTGTTCCTTGTATTGCTGATAAACCAATCCAGAACCAATGGCAATGTTGCCGTTGGCATTGCGCTCAATCACCCATCCATAAGTCTGGTGTGATTTTGCATACAGCAAACTGGGGCCTGTCGACCATTTGGAACGAGTGGTTGTTTTTTTCAACTTCAGCAATGATTTATCTACTGCAGCCAAGTGCAGCTGAGTCAGTGGACTTAAGGCCGGTGGACCAAAAGGCACTGTTTCATCCATGCCCACAGTGGCCGCAAAGGCAGCAGGTTCATCAGTGGTTTGAGCAGTTGCAAGCTGTTCATCCTTTTTGGTCATTGTTGCAAGCTCCGCAACATGTTGATTTTGTCCCGCTATAAGGTCTTGCTGATCCAAATGCTTTGCATTCGAACGGGCGGGCATGAAGTTGCGGTGTATAATCCGCTCTGGAGCATGCTTGCCTCGTGCACCGGAAGCAGACAAATTGGTTCGGGCATCCGTGGTTTTGGTTGCACCTGCGTCTTCCAAAGACTCAGTAGATTGTACGCGGTCAGATTTTACATCAGCAATCGGTCTGCTGCTTGACAAATCATGTGCTTCCACTTTGGGAGTGTCTTGTGCTTTGTACCATGAATACACCGCACCCCCACTTCCCAGCGTGAGCGCCGCAAGCATGAACCACAGCCATGCTTTGCGATCATTGCGATTTTCTTTGGCATTCAACTTATGCTGAAAACGCTTCCAATCTCCTTCATCAAAAGATGGCTCAAAATGACCGAGTCTTTGGCGGAGCCTGGTATCGAAATCTTCTGTTTTCATAGGTTTGATGGTAAAGTATATTTCATGAAATCGTGTTGTAAATCATTTCCGTACATCCACTGCAGCAACTCCTGCAATTTCAATCGTGCCTTGGAGAGGTTGCTTTTGGAAGTGCCTTCAGTGATGTTCAAAGCTTCTGCAATTTCCTTGTGGCTGTATCCATCGATGACATACATCATGAATACAGTTCTGTACGCAGGTGTCAGTTTTTGCACCACTTGCAATATTTCTTCAACCGACAATTGACTCAAAGTGTGATCGTCAATGGAGACATGATGATAATCCTCCAAAGCATTGGAATCAGGTGTTCGCAATGATTGCCGGTAATAATCAATGGCGGTATTGACCACAATGGTTCGAAGCCATGCTTTAAATGGTTTTTCAAAATTGTAGCGCTCTAAATTTTTGAACATTTTCAAAAAAGAGTCGTCCAATACTTCTTCGCAATCTTCTAATTTATTGGTGTACCGCATGCATATCCCTTTCACAAAGCCATGATACTGCTGGTACAGTTTTCGTTGGGCTATAGGGTTCTGCTTGATACAATCAAGTACCAAGCCCTCCAATTCAGGAGCATTTACATATGCGTCACTTCCTGCCAAACTGGTGATCTGCGGTTAACTTACTTTACTGTACGAAAATAGATCTTTTTCAGTTGCCTGCCCTGTAAAATAATTTCACTATTGGCAAAAAACATCATCATTATAAACGCTTGATTTACAGAGCTCAATATTATTTTTGAATCCCTTGCGTGACAGCTCAACCAGGATATCCTAATGGTAACCCCATTTTAACCGACAAACTTGCCAAGGATCCTTCATAGCGTTTTTGCTTGCATTAAAAAGTGCAGGTACGTTTGATTTCAAGCATAGGACCCAACTTCAGGCGACGCACTTGATTCATCGTATCGAACCGTTGAATTGATGTTAATCACCGCCAATTCCAATTACACATTACCCTACGACTTGAGTTGTTGAGAAGCAACTTAAAATTATCAACAAAGGATGCCGTGGGTAT
>Ga0268298_10005327_pt1 | contig 12111 bp, 10 predicted proteins | sample WWTPWeurt_MetaG_FD_194462 | JGI IMG/M metagenome (GOLD analysis project Ga0268298, IMG submission 194462) | Activated sludge microbial communities from WWTP in Nijmegen, Gelderland, Netherland - WWTP Weurt | ecosystem: Engineered > WWTP > Aerobic digester > Activated sludge | place...
CCTCCGGAACCTTTTCCTCCGACTCCAATTCTATCGATGCTTCCTCCACCTTCATACTGCAGCACAAAGTATTCTGTGCTGCGCGAAGCATTCAGGCGAACGATACCAGAACCAGAAGTGTAATCCGGAGAATACTGCCCGGCGGATGGAGCAGACTGAGTTTCAATCATTGGAGAATATGAAATCGCGCAGACTACGGTTCCACCGCTTGCCTGAGCGGCACCGTTTGCATTAATTACGACAGCGTATGCGGTTCCTTTTGAAACAATTTCATATCTGCCATTGTTGCCTTCGTTGGTCGCTCCCTTCACATGAAGGAAATCTCCGACTACAACAGAACCATCCAACGCAGCCGTGAAATTAAAACGATACTGATTGCCTCCAAGACTTGTGATGTCTGAGATTAATAGAGCGCTGGAATTCGCGCGCATCGGAGCGCAAATGACATCGTGCATATGGTCCTGCAGATATACACCGTAGTGTTCCGTTCCGTCGATTTCGGTTAGCTCATCAATTACCCCACATTGCCGAACCTCAAAATCCATTGAACGCCATGCGAAATCGCGGCGAAGATGGTCGTATCGTGTGTTTGAAATTGCCGTCATGCTAGTAACCCGTAAACTCCCTCTGCTTCTGAAAACAGAATTCCTGAAATCTCCGATGATGCAATCGCACCGAGAAGCGAAACTGGATTAGAATCAGTGTCGCATGTGAGAACATCTCCGTCCACGCCATCCGCTCCGTCAGATCCATCTGCCCCAACGCGCGGACCATCAGATCCAGCTCCGCCATTTCCCTTTAATCCCTTTAATCCTTTAGAAGCAGAGAGAGTGCCAAAAGATGAAGTGCGCGCGTAGACTTCAATGTGACCTCCGTCTCCGCCATCACCGCCGTCGCCACCGTTCCCTCCGTGCAATTTAAAAGCAGGATTCAATAGGCCTCCAATAGGGTAAAGGATAGATGCAGACCCATCGCCACCTTTGCCGCCGTAACCACCGTCTGCGCTCATTGTCCCGCCATTGTAATCACCGGAAACCCACAGCATCAAAGAACCACCTGAGCCACCGCCGCCACCGCCGCCACCGCCAGTGCCGGCAAAAGCAACCGCATCTGGATTCGAATCGGAAGCCACCGCTCCGTCAGCACCATCAACTCCATCATCACCATCGCAAGCCATGGTTCCAAAATTGATGAAATCACCCAGGCAAAGAATAATGACACGCGGACCTCCCTGCCCGCTATCTCCACCAGCTCCCGCTACACCAGTGTAAGGAGAACTTGGGTTCAGAGTTGAGCTACCGCATGAACCGCCCCCAGCACCTGAACCACCGGATGCACTCAAGCCAATTGCGGCAGCTCCACCCACTTCTCCGGAGCCGCCCAAAAAGTAATCGGTAGACATTCCATTGTCATAATCTACCGTTCCGCCATCACCGCCATCTCCACCCTTTCCAGAATTTCGTTCGGTCGTAAAAATGCCTGCTAGTCCATTCTGACCTGCGATACCAGGATCACCATCCTCACCAACATGAACAACCGGACCGGAAGAAATGTAATAAGCAGTGCTACCGCCTAACGATCCATCACGTGATTCAGCTTCAAAACGATCGTTCGTTCTGACTGCGGTTTTTGTGGCCTGCGCTTTGAACGTGATTTTTTTACCGGTCGCGATGGAAAACGTGCCGAAGCAAACAATCATGCGAGCTTTCACGACCGTGTCGTCCGTGAGAGTAATATCATTCGCAACGATCACTCGCTGATTTACGGGAGTGCCGCTCCATGTGAGATTCGGAAGCTGGCTTTTATCAATCGTCTTGGTTTGGATCAGACTCGCGGCAAGATGAGTCCCACCTCCCCAGTATTCAACACTCACCTGCACCCCGTTTTGTGATGCGTGAAAATAAACAATATTGGAACGAAACACTACTGGCGGGTTTCCCTCATCGAAATAGAATCCGGGCCTAAATTCTGATGCAGCCGGATCGGTTGAAACCATTGTGTATCCGCTAATGATTACGGACGGATTCGGAACCGAAAAAGAAACTGGATCGTCCCAACGCAAAGGAAATTCATTTAGACGAATTCCGTATCTGCCAGGCTGGCCCGCAAGTGGCCTGATCGTTTTTACTTCTGCGGTGATGTGATTCGGCACAAAGACCTGATCGATTTCATCAAATCTTGCGTCCGTGTTCGTGCTTCCGAAAAGACTCATCTCAACTCCTCAACGCAATGCGCGCCGTTTCCAGATTCCTGAATTGCTTTGCCAGATACTCTGGCATTCCCTCAAGCCTTGGACCAAAAGTCAAATTGCATACTTGCGTGTCTTCTGCTACCACTTCTACCTCAGTCAGCTCAATAGTTTTATGCTCCGATGAAAGAGAGTACAAAGTGATTTCATCAATGAAGAAATTGCTGACTTCTGAATAGCGATTTCCCCACGCGAAAGCAGTGCCCATCAGGCCGGAGCCGAATGTAGCCTGGCGCAGAACTTCTCCGGAATCATCCAGGCGAAAACCAAACTGCCCCAGCTTGCTACCGGTGAATGCAGTCAGATCCACATCGAACGGCCTCCACCGAGTCGTGTAGCATGAGAATGAAACTTCGTTCTCGGTATAACTATTCTCGCCATACATGAAAGTGATTTTCTGGCCAATCCGATTCCCCCTGTACCAGAATCTCAAGCGCTCCGGTTTCATGATCGGAAGGTTCGGAGAAAGATAGAAAACCTCTCCCTCCGCATACCAATCGTATGCGATTTTAATTGCGGCATTACCGTAGATCACGTTGTCAGTGATGATCGAGGCCTTCATGCGCTCGGCATTGTAAGTCCAGCCAGTGAGCGTTTCGCATTCATGCAGAACCGTGTCGCGCATACGGGGCTGAGTGATGATTTTGTACAGACCTAACTCGTAGTAATCAAAGGGAACGTTCTTTGCCGTGATTGTGTTTTTTGGATCCTTCGTGCTTTGAACAAGAGCATCCGCCATCGCCTGGCATAACCCAGTGCCGTAGTAGACAGGAACGTCCTGCTCGCTTTCCAGAAGTCCGTAGTTCGCAATTGAAGTAGCATCGCTGGAGACAGCGCCGGCCTTGAATCCCTGCGGAGCCGTAACAGTACGATCCTTCTTCTGGTTCACATACCAGCGGTTGATGACTTCCGAATCATCCAGAACTTCCTGCGTCTCATTGATCTCATATCCAATGATGATGATTGCAACGAGCGATGTGCTTTTTTTCTGGAAAACCACACGCTTGTCCTCGTCGATATACAGCCGGTAATCTTGCGCGAGCGTTCGCATGTGCGCGAAGAAATCCGTCATCTTCATGCCATCTAGATCAACCGTATCCCCGGTGACGATCCCGGTGGAATCCTCGATCAAAGATGTGTCAGTGATGATCGGAATATCGTCCGTGTAATTTTCGATCACCTGCTTAATCAAATCACTCACAAGCGTGATCGGGCTGGACCACGCAAGAGGTAGTATGCGAACAACGCCAACCGGCAGCGCCTGGTTATGTCCCGCAGGATTGAAGAACGTGATCTGATTCACGCCAAACGCAGTGATCTGATACCGCCCATTGTTATCGGAGTCTGTCGCATCCTGCACCAGCGCTACGCAGTTCAAAACCTCATCGGTCCCAAGATCCTGATCCAGAGTGATCGTCACATAGGAACCGGAAACAGAAATGGAATCAATCTGATAGAGATTCACTCCGGACTTGAGTGCGATTTTCTTTTTATCAAAACGAGCGGACATTGAAAGACCTGCGATCCTCCACGGATCAGAAATCTTTTTCTCAGGGCCCGGATACTTCGAAATGTATCCCCGGTATGCTTTGCGATTCCCGATATAAAAAAGCATCTCAGCAAAACGAACCTGCGGAAATTCCGGTTCAGCGTTCAGCTCAATGCTAAAATCAAGCGAGCCAGTCACGCCGTAACGAAACCTGAATTTTGAGACTTGCGAATCCTGAATATCTAAAGGCAGGTATCCGATGTCGATTCCATCTGGCGCAAAAACATGAATACGTGGCTCAGATCCCAAATCTGGAAAAGAAAAAACAGAGAATCGAGATACTCCTCCGCCAGGCAAAAGCCCAAGTGGAGCGTATCCAAACCCCGCAGAAAATACAGACCTGAAGCTCATCAATCACCTCAATACAGAGTGCGCACGCGGTGACGAATTTGCACATCAACCGATCCAGTGCCTGTGCTTGAATAGTACCGTAGTCTCTGGTTGCGTCTATCGAATTTTACCGGGAATCCGAATGAAATGATCTCTGGAGCGGAGCGTCCATCAATCAAAATCTTTCCATTACGAGAATCAATAGTGATTACACGGCCAAGCGTAAAGGTAGCTTCTGATAAAAGAATCGTTCGAAACACCACAAACCCGGTTCCAGGATCTCGCCCGGTTTCAATCGAAAACGTAGTAGGGGAATCCGCACGCGCAGTGACTTCTATCACGGGGAAAATATCTTCGCAGTAATTTGGAAGCGCAGGACTCAAATCTAGCGTGTCTCCGCTAGCCATCGTCACAACACCAGAACTTGTCTCCGTCACATCTTCCCATGCAGCGTCCAAAACATCAAGCTCAATGGTTGAATTCTGCTGAATCAAAAACTCGTTTCCGTCCATGTGCGAAGGAGAGAAGTCTCCGTAGACGCGAGTGCGAGTATTCCTGACAAGGTTCTCCAGATAGAAAGGTGCGTCCTGAATTCTGAAAAACGATGCAAGCGTATTCATGAGCTGGTGCACATCGTTATGCTGTGCCGCGCGACTTGCTCCACCGCCAGCGTAATCAAACTTCAGATTGATCTTTCTGCCTTTGATCTTCCCATCACCAAGCAAAACAGATCCACCCTGCTCCAGGCGATCTGCAAGCGCATAGTTTCTTGATGATTTTGGAACGGACGTGCGGTATCTCTGGCTAGAAAGATCGAGCAAATCACCGTGAACATTTCTCACCTGATACTCATAAGAGCGTGTCATTTTTACCTCACCGATTCAATAACACCACGCACCATGTCGCGCAGATCAACCGAAATCTTTGATTTGATCATTTCGTAATCATCGCGGGGCTGGAATACGTTTGTAAGATTGACCTCAATCTTATCCGCTACTCGAGTGCCGCCCATCGCTCCAGATGCCGCATCAGCTAACTGAGAAGCAAGCTCACCTTTCAGCGCACCAAAGTCCTTACCAGGATTATTCATCGGCATCGCGATCTCAGGCCCATTGTCCCCGATAATACCCATGCCGCCTGCTCCACCCATTGCCATACCACCGTCGCCAAACAAAGGTGGTGGTGGATATTGCTGAGCAGAGATTGAGGAAACCGTCCTCGCACCGGCAGCGATCACAAGCGCAGACAGCGTGCCAGCTAGAACAGGGCCCATAATCCATCCCGCAAACGGAATACTTGCGGCCATCAAAACGCCCGCCTGAATTGCGTTCATCACGCCCATCGCAACCGATGCGACAGCTGCGGCCATTTGCGCTCTCTTTCCAATTTCGAAAGTCGCACGGCCTGCGTTCCATTCCAGAAGTTTCGTCTGGCGCTCAATCATCGCTTTCTTATCTGCGGTAGCCTGAGCGTTCGCTTGCTTCTGATCCTCGATCATTTGAATGTGCAAAGCAAGATCGTCTTCTCGTTGTTTCGCAGTGGTCGCGTGCACCTTTGCTTCTTCATCAAGCTGGCTGTTTCGATTTGCAATATCGTTTTGCAAACGCTTCTGAGATTCGCTGATCGCTTGATTCTTCTGCGCTTCAATCTGCGCGAGTAAATCCGCTTTGCGTGCTTCCAGTTCAGTGCCGGTAACTCCTGATTGCTCAAGATACGCAACCTGCGCCTGATACTGATCGTCGAGCCTGCGAATTTCCGCCTTCACTTCTTCATCAAGCTCGGCTTTTCTTTGTTGAGCGTATGAATCCTTCAGCGCTTTCAGGTCATCCTGGTAACGTCGCTCCTCATCCAGAAGCGCATCTTTCTGCTTTTGCAGTCCCTTAATCTGTGCATCGTAAAATGCATTGTCAGCCGCCAATTGCAGCTCAAGCATCTTCGCGGCACCACCTGCCATGAAATCCAGATTCTGGGTAAAGTTTGTAAGGCGAGTCTGCGAAAGTTTCTGCAGAGATTGCAGATACTGCGTGAACATTCCGGAGAGAGAAGAGAAGACGCCTTTCACTCCTTCGATGCCAAGAGCGATCGCTTGCATGCGTGACTTGAAGTCCATTCCAGCAAGACCTGCGGCCTCGAAGCCTTCCTTCGCTTTGATTGCGTTTTCGTAAATCTTGTAAAACTCGTTCCCGAATGTTTCCATCGGTCCAATATTGAGTTTGCGATCCGCAGAATTGAAAAGCTCATCCATCGCCTGCGCAGCAGGGGCAGACTTGGTAACGATGTTTTTCAAAGTAGTGCTAACGTTATTCGACAAAGAACTCAGAGACTTCTTCATGTCCCCAGATGCTTTTTTCACAATCTCGGAAGCCTCTCCCCATCCCTGGCTGACTTTCTGAACACCCTCCGCCATCATCACCATGTTTCCGGTCATTGAGCCAGCCATGAACTTCATGAGGCCCTCACCAACCGGAGTGCGAAGAACTTGAATCAATGCATCAAACGCAGTAACCAGAACGTTGATCACGGTTGCAAGCGTGTAGAAAGTGATTAACATCGGAGCCATCGCGGCCTTCAATCCAGTAGCTACTAGATCTACGTTCTTGAACGCGCCAGCGATAGAATCAAAAATGCCTTTGATCGGAGACAGAGTAGAACTGAAGCGAGAAAAGATACCGATGACTGATGCAATCCCGCTCGATACCTGAGACTGAAAATTCCGAATCATTGCGGTCAATGGCGCGAAGAAAGCCTGAAATTCCTCCCACCTTGACTTCATGTAGATCACACCAGCCGCAACAAGTGCGATCGCGGTCACAAACAGTCCGATCGGGTTTGTGATAAATGCAGCTTTGATTGCAGCGCTCACAAGCGGAGCCACCTGAATCACTCCGTAGAGAACACCAACAAGAGCGGTGGTTGCAACAAGCGCCGTGCCGAACGTGTAGACAAATTCCTTTGTGCCCTGATCCATGTTGCGCCACATGGAAATGACATTTTTCACAATTCCGATCGCGCCATCCAGAATCTTTGTGTGATTCACCCATTGAACGATCGACTTCCCAATCTCCGTAGATACTCCGGAGACTCCCATCTTCAGCTTATCGAGGTTATCGTTAAATTGGTCTGCGGCAATTGCATCCGTTTTTGAAAACACCTGACCAAGTGCATCGGCCTCGGTCATCAACTCGCGCAGTGCAGCAGGCCCATCCTTCAACGCTTCAATGAATTGTCCGCCTGATTTGCCAAGTGCGGATTGCGCAATTTCCAATCTGCGAAGCGGATCGTTTGTTTTTTCAATCACGCCTGCAAGATCAAGCATCACATCGGTCTGACTGCGGAGCTTTCCAGTCGCGTCCGTTACAGCGATACCCATCGCTACAAGGTTCTTTTGTTGCTCCGGACGCGCCATCTTCGCCATACCAGCGGCGAGTGATTCTGCATCTACTCCACCCAATTTCATGGCGTAGCTCATTGCAGAGAAGCGATCCGTCGCCTCACCAGCGCTACGCGCGAGAACGGTGTTCTTATCGATTGTTTCTGCGGCATGAATGGCAAGAGCCGCCATCCCTGTGGCGACTCCTGCAACTGCGGCAGACAGGGCAAGTGCGGAGTTCTTCGCACTGCCCATGTCAGAAATAAAATCCTTAGATTCTAATCGGATTCGCGTAACGAGTTCTTTCATTTCCGCTCCTCCTTAGCCTCTCTGTACTCCTTCTCCATTTTCGCTTTTTTCTTGGCTTCGATCCATGAACGAGTTTTGTCTGCCAGCATTTGAACCCGTGTTTTCAGGCCCATCAGTATGCGACGTTCATCGTCCAGTGACTCTACCATTTTCTTTTTGGATTCCGCAACTTTCCCTTCTTCATCAGGAATCATTTGCCCGTATTGCGCAGCGCTCATTCGCTCAAGGAACTCCTCGATTCGAAGCGCTTCTGCAACTTCTGACCATTCTTCTACTTCGTCTGGCCAGAAAGTATCAAACAATTCTGATATGGAGGGACGCGCCAGGATGAGAATACTCCTGATTGCGGTTCTCCTTATTTTTTTTCTTCTTCAGAAGCCTCCGCTTTTCCTGCGACAACAAGCGTGAGACTTTCGATGATTTGAGTCACGTAATCCAAATCTTCCAGATCCCATACCCACTTCAAATCAGTCTCAGGCTTCACGTATTTTCCGAGAACCTTGATTGCGCCATCGGTGCTACTAAGTTTCCCATCCTTCACTTCTGCCTGAATGCGATTGATTTCTTTGTCGCGTTCGTCTGCTTCCCTAACGGACAAGCGCCGGATGATAAGTTTTTTAACCTTACCGTCCGGCAGCTCAACTTCCAAAACCCGGTCGGAGCCGGGCTTCTGTAATTTTAGTTTCATGAATCTCCACGGATTTTCCAGGCCACTGGTCTGCCCAGCGGACTCAGGTGATCTGGGTCCGGTTTCGCCTGGAACTTCACTGGGAAATACCTCTGAGTTTTTGCATCCCATGTCAAGTCCGCTTTTTCAATCATTGCAGCGGCCTGATAGAAATCCACAATCCTCCACGGATCGACTGCTACGATATTCGTGTGTGGATCGTATTCCTTGAATGTGATTTGCATGCGGTGGTCTTCGGTGCGATACCCGCGCGCATCCACAAAATGCACTGCAATCAGGTTTCCATCGGTATCGAATTCACCCTCAAGGCATGGATGGATCAGAAGCAGAGTATCCCAGTCAGGCTTTGCAAGACCGCACTCAACCATTGTCTGGCTGGAGCTTGCAACTGATTCGTCATCGCGATCTCCGTAGTCCGCAGAACGCAGACCAATCCAGTTCATTTCAATGGACCATTTGATTTCATTTGTAGGGCCAGCATCCTTATTGATGCCTCCGGAAGTTTCCGTATCCAGAAACAATCTTCCTGGACCAAGCGCATACTTGCCGTCTGCTAGAATACCGGGTGGGTTTGTAATTGCGGGCATAGTGTCCTCCGACCCACTCCCCCACCGTCACATATTCTATCCGGTCAATTCAATTTTTTAAGGTTTGAACGTGCGCACCAGAACGGTCTTCGGATGCACAGTGGGCTCCATCTCAGCGAAGCCAAAAACATCCTCAATCCACTCGCGCCATTCCTCCGGAGACAGCAAAGTCACATGCGCATTCCTGCCATCAGGGAGCTTCGCGCGCGCGGGCTTGGTGGCAATTGTGAAAATCGCATTACGACTCACAGACCGGATCTCCTCGAGGACGCGGTCCACATGCCGCATTTCAATGTGCTCCATCACATCACAACATAGGGCTAAATCAAACGTGGACCCGGTGGGGAAATCCTTATACTGAGGAATCGCCGGATCGTAGAGATGGATTCTTCGCTCGCCATCCTTCCAGAAATAGTTTCCAAAGCCTGCCTGACCGCATCCGTAATCAATAATCGATTTTGGATCCTTCGCGCGCACCAGGCCTGCGATCTGCTCCAAGTGATCGGCAGCCGAAACACCGTAACGCTTCTGGTGCATCTCTTCATACATTCCGATCATATCATTGTAGGACGGCGCATCCTTGATGAATGCAGCAAGCGTGATGTCCCTGCGCCCTGCTTCGATCTCCGAATTATTCGTGCACAAAAGCTGAAATCCGTTCATACGGAAAAACTCAATCAATCCCAGCTCGGTAAAATAGTACAGGTGCTCCCCTGGCTTGTAATGCGGCCATGATTCAATCCCGGTGAATGATGGCTCATGAAACGTTGGGATTGCGACAAAGACAAAAGAGCGATCCGGAATCCTGCGCAGAAATCTGCTCGGATCTTCCATGTGCTCCAGAACATCCCACAAAGTGAATGCACGGAACCGCGAGAAATCATCCGAATACTTGCCGGCCTTCTTCAGCTTGGAAACCGTTTCCGGAACAATATCGTATCCGTAAGTGCGATCACGCGACTCAAGGAAATCCATAGCGCCCACACCAACGTCGAGCACTTCCATTTCTTCCTTCACGTATTCGCGTACGATTTGATTCCTTCCTGCCAGAATCGCGCTCATTCGATCCGGATTTTCTTTATACTTCCGGCAGGATTCAATGTATTCGTCAGTATACTGGATGCGATCTTTCGTCGCCTGATAGGCGATTCCCTTCTTGGGGATTATCATCAGGTCTCCCCCCGAGTGATACGCCTGGAACCTTCTCAACAGGTTGTCGCTCAATTACAAATCCATCCTTCTTCCCGCACGCAATACACTCAAATTCCTTATCCATGCTTTGCATCCACATCCACCGGCACGCTTTGCAGTACATATGTCTCAGCATGACTTCATCAACTCCTCCAGCGAACGGTCTGCCTTCCAATTCGCCGGAAAAATCTTTTTCAACAATTTCAATTCTTTCAACGGACGATGCCCGATTGGATCATCCGGATTCTTTGGAGCCCATGACTCATTCAGGTTATGCTTATTCGAAGTGAAGAAATCAAACCCAGTAACATACACGCTTTTGGTTTCGCACTGCATCAACTCAAGCAAGCAAGCAAACCCGGTGGTAGGCTGATGGCCGGGATACTTGTCGTCTTCATTCTGGACCAGCGCGAATAATTCCATGAACCTGCTCAGGCTTGGAACATATGTATCGCAGAACCAGAATGCAGCGCGCGCCGTGTAAACGTACCGATAGTTTACGCCATGCTGCTTATTGTTCTGCCGGTGCCACGGGGATGAAAAAGGAAGCGCACCGTCTGGCAGCTTGCACATGCAAAGCGATACGCCATCCTCCTTCAATTCATTCGCTGTTTTGCGCATGGACATCCCGTAGAATGAATAATGAACATCCGTCCGACTGCCGACTTGAGACTCAAACCCGCGCATCTTGTAATTTTGAATCCTAATGATCAAATCATGCGAGTCGATGTGCTCCCCGGAATTCAGCAAAGCAGTGGGGCCGGAACCAATCACCGCTATTGATTTTCCTTTGAAGCGGGCACGCATCTGATCAAGCGAAATGAAATTAGTTTTGGTGCGCATGAACCAGTCCCGACTCCCAAGTTTTGACCTTCTGCTCAATCATTGAATCATCATCCCACAAACCGATCTCCAAATTTCCATTCCTTTTGTGCCTGAGTAATAGCTTCTCAGGTGAAATAGACCGGATGAATTGGTGCTCGGCACTGCGTATGCGATGACCGAACAAAACAATCAAAGGTATTTTTCTGCATTCTGCAAGAGGAATGATCCAAGAGCACTGTCCTATGATGATGTCTGCCGCACAAAAGTAGCTGATCGATTCAGAAATCGAAGTTTTTCCAGTCAGATCCTCATCAGCGCGAATATCATCCGAATCACCCTGCCCGATCTTGATGAGCTTGTGATCCGGCAAAGCCTTAATGGCAGCACGAACGGAAGGAATCGATGGGATCGTTTCAAACCCAAACCCATCTGAACGCCCCATCGGAGCCCGCAAGTTCTGGTAGACTATGATCAATTTCCCAGATTTTCTCAGCGCATCCACATGCTTCTGAACCGAATCCAAAATGTGAAATCCGAATGATGGGTCAACGGTGGAAACATCTTTAGACCAGCCGGCGCTGATGTAGCAATCCTCCATCTGCGAAGTGCCTGGAATTCTTTTTCTGCCGGTGTAATGCGCGATCACCTGGCACGCAGATCGTGTGAACGGAATTATATCGAACCGACCGCGTGCATTGTTGAATGATAGCTTATTGTTCATGTCATAGATTCTGCGCGGAGAAAGGTGCTCAAAAATCTCAGGGTAGTTTGTGCATGCCTCAAGATTCGTGTAGCCTTCAGCGAGCAATGAAGCCACGACAGCCTGCAGATAAATGGAATCACCGATGCCCTGCCCGCATCGGATTCTTAATCGTTTATTTTTGTCCAGCAAGCGCAACATCAAGGTCCATGAAAGGGAGAAATTTTAGGTTCGTGTCATCGGTCGTGCGATACAGATTCTGCATTTTCTTGTGCAACTTTTCAAACAAAGGAACCGTGCTCATGTACCTTCGC
>Ga0268298_10005328_pt1 | contig 12110 bp, 6 predicted proteins | sample WWTPWeurt_MetaG_FD_194462 | JGI IMG/M metagenome (GOLD analysis project Ga0268298, IMG submission 194462) | Activated sludge microbial communities from WWTP in Nijmegen, Gelderland, Netherland - WWTP Weurt | ecosystem: Engineered > WWTP > Aerobic digester > Activated sludge | place: Netherlands...
GGAGCAGGCGTTCGTGGGCCGACAGCTCTCGGACATCGCGTCGATCGCCTTCGATCACCGGGCCGGCACGATCACCCTCTCGTCGGCCAACCCGAACACCGTCGATCGCCTCGCGCTGGCCCTCGCGGCGGCGCCGCCGCTCCCGGATCTCCCCGCGGCCGGCGGATCGCGCCCCGAGCACGTCTCGGAGCTGCCGCCGAGCACTGTCTTCACGAAGCAGCTCGGCCGCGCGGAGCGGAGGCTCTTGCTCGGCGGGATCGACAGGCTCGCGCTCGGTCGCACGTTCGTCGCGCCGCCGCGGGGCGCCGACATGTTCGAGGTGTACCGCGCGCTCAAGCTGACCGCGCCTTCGCGTCACCACTTCTTCATCGAGCTCGCCGCGTCGCCGATGTTCGGCGCTTACTCGGCCGCGGGCGCCGCGGAAGAAGCGCCGGATCTCTCGTCTTTCAAAGGGCAGGACGCGTTCGTGGAAGAGATGTACGCGCTGCTCTCGGCGGAGGCGATCTGCGGCACCCCGGAGAAGGAGGCGCTCGGCGTGTGGCGCGATCTCGCGACGCTCCCCTTCGGGCTGAAGGGCGGCGCGGTGGTGCGCGCGACCCCGGGAGGCGCGGTGCAGGTGCTCCTCGCGTCGGCCTTCGTGGTGCTCGAAGACGGTCAGCTCAGCACGACGGGCATCGTCGACGTGGTGAAGGGCCGCGGCGCCGACGCCCACACGGAGGCCGCGGCGGAGAGCGTCGCGCCCGCGCTCGCGGCGATCCGTCACGCGCACGACATCGCCGCTCTCCGCGGAGGTGGCGAGGCCGCGGTCGCAGCCGTTGAAGGCTCCGATCCAGCTCGTTTGAGCAACTGATCGGGCCCCTCCCGTCGCGAACGCAGAGAGCGATTTGGGAGGGGCGGGCGGCGGAGGAGCGGAGCGACGAACGCCGGCCGGGGGTGGGCATCCTCCGCCGTTGCACCCTCCGCCCTCGCACTTCGATCAATACTGTCCGAAGAGATCCTGGATCCGCGAGTCGAGGGCGACGGCGATCTTGTAGAGCGACGAGATCGACGCGGAAGACTCCGCGCGCTCGATCTGCGACAGGAGCGACACGCTGAGGCCCGTGCGCTTCGCCATCTGCTTGAGCGTCAGGTCCTTCTCTTTGCGCAGGTTCCGGATCGTGTCGCCGATGGTGCGGTGGAGCTGCTCCTCGGGCGTGCGCGCGAGGCCCTTCTTCTTCATCACGCGGTCGAGCACGTCGCGGAACTCGTCCACGTTGAAGGGCTTCTTGATGTAGTCGACCGCGTCGAGCTTCATCGACTGCACGGCCGTCTCCAGGTTGGGGAAGCCCGTGAAGATCACGACCGCGATGTCGTTGTCGACCTTCCGGATGCGCCGCAGGACCTCGATGCCGTCGAGCTTCGGCATCATCAGGTCGAGGATGATCACGTGGTAGTGCCCGCCGCGGACCTCGTCCTCGACGACGGTCGGGTCGTTCATCGTCTTCACCTCGTAGCCGTCGGCTTCGAGGAGCGTCTGCATGTACTCGCAGATCGCCTTGTCATCGTCGACAATCAGAATCTTTACGGCCGGGAGCTCAATCGCCATGGCGCCTCCTGGATTCCAGTGAGGCTTAACACCGTTCCAGTATCACTTGAACCCCCGGGTGCCCTGGCTTGTCGAAAACACTTTTCGTTCGAATTGCTTGACAGGCCACGCACAGAAAGCCAAGGTGCGCCCCCGCGCTTTTCAGGGCCCCCCCTGGAGAGGGCCCGGGGCGTAGCGCAGCCTGGTAGCGCACTCGGTTCGGGACCGAGGAGTCGGAGGTTCAAATCCTCTCGCCCCGACAAAAATCTGCAAGATGGAAAATAGGGCGGGGTGCCCGGAGTGGCTTGACGGCGTGCACGCTTGTGAGCGTGGAGACGAGCGACTACTTGCCGGCGGGAGCGGCGTCGAGAGGGGCGCTCTTCTCCGATGAAGCGGGCTGCCGCGCCGAGCCGATGCGTGCGCCCAGGGGCGGGATGCGCGCGTCGAGATCCTTGAGGCCGAACACCACGACGCCCGCGTGGCGGAGCTGCTCGTGACGCTCGCTCAAGAGGGCGAAGAGCTGGTCCCGCAACACCGCGGCCGGGTCGCGCTCCACGGGGGTGCCCTTGGCCATCGCCGGCTTGAGCGCAGACACGAGCCAGTCACCGTCTTCGCCCAGTCTCTTGAGCTGCGCCGCGGTGAAGGGGTGTTTGCCGTCGAAGGTCGCCTGGTGGTCGTGGAAGACGCCCACGATCGCCTGCGCGTCGCGCGCCGTGTCCAGCGCTCCGAAACCCGCGCGGATCGAGGCCGGCACGGCCTTGGGCAGGATGCCGAGGATCGCGAAGACCTCGAGCTGGCGGAGGGTCGCCTCGCGCATCGGGCGCACCGCGGCGAGGCGATCGTCGATGTCGCCGTTGCTCGACGAGCGAATGACCTTCCCTGCCGCGAACATCAGGGCGAGAGAGAGCTCGTGGACCTCCAGGATGTCCGGCACCGCGCACTCGGGGAGACGCCTCCGGACGACGGCGAGGTGCGGGCGGATGGCCTCGACTCCGCGGCTCGCATTGGCCCGGACGATCTCGACATCCAGCCTGCACGGCTCCAGCGTGTCCTCGGGCACGCTGCGGGCGGCGGGCGAGAAGTGCTCGAAGCACTCCTTGGCGCTTGTGCAAGTGAAGGGCGCGCGCTCCTTCGACTCGCGGGTTTCAATGACCTTCTTGGACCTCGACGCGATCTTTTTCATGGACGGACTCCCTATCTGGCTCGTGGCCAATGGGTGTGGGCGGACGTGGAGCAGCAAACGAGGGTGTTTCCCCGATTGCGCCTGCCGTTCGAGCGACAAGACGCCAGCGGGTCGGAGGGGCATTCCGTAAGGTGACCCGGGGAGCACGAAGCCGACACCCGGCATGTCTTCCAGGGAGGTCGTCAACGGATCCGCGAGTGGCGCCGGGAGTATTGCGCGACGCGGGCGGTCACGATCGCGACCGCCTCCGCGGCATCTTGCGCGCCGAAGACTCGGTCGTCCGGGATTCCTTTGTAGCGAACGCGTTCGTCGATGCGGCGGTCAGCCAGCTCCTGACTCCAGCCTTCCATCCGCAGGGCGACGATCAAGCGACGATAGATCCAAGCGAGGGCGATCTCGCTGAGGGTGCCGGCGCCGCCCCCGATCGCGACGACGGCGTCGGACTGCGCGACAAGCGAGTTGCGGAGATGATCGAGGCCGGTGGGGATGACCACGTCCGCCCAGCGGTTCGCGTCATCGGGATCGAAACCCGGGAGCAGGGCGATGACGGTCCCCGGCGTCCAGGCCGGAGACTCCCGCGCGCCGCGGGAAGCGGCCTCCATGACGCCGCCCAGGCCGCCCGTCACGACGCGGAATCCAGCCTCGCAGAGGAGGGCGCCCACCCCTCGCGCGAGGACGTACTTCGGAGAATCCTCCGGCACGCCCCGGTCGCCGATCACCGCTACGGCTCTTCGTCGCTCCGGGGAGGTCATCTCTGACCTCCAAGGCGAAGGGAGGGCTTCGACACGATGGCCGCGATGATCCGCTCTCGCACGGCGCGCTCTTCTCCGCTCTTCCCGACCCCGGAAGGCTCGTAGAGGTAGAGCGGTTCGTCGATGTACCGCGGCTCCGTCGCGAGCTCCACCAGCGGGAGCATCAGCGCCCAGTCCCAGGCGAGGTCGGCGTACGCGCCGTCCAGCCGCAGCGCCTCGTCGGGTACGCGGTCGAACAGCGCGCGCCGGAACGCGCGGAGATGCTGCCAGACATTTCCACCGCGGCTCGTGCGGGGGGCTACGAAGTTCGGCGGATACGGCTTGATCTTATCGGTTCGTCGCATGCCACCGACCGTGAGATCGGCGCCATCATCAAGCTCCCGGGCGATTCTGGCGAGGGCGCCGTCGCCGAGCAGCGCGTCGTCGAGGTCGACCAAGACGATGATGGAGTCGGGATCGACGCACACGTACCGCAGCGCCCAGACGATGTTGGCCAGCGCTCCGCGACGCTCGGGCAACGTGAGGACCGTCGCGTTCGGAAAACCTCCGAGCTGGGAACGCACCACCTCCGCGCTCGTCCGTGAGCCGCCGTCCTCGATCGCGACGACGCCGAAGGAACGCTCCGTCTGAGCAGCGAGCGACTCACGGAACCGTGCTACCCGCCCCGCTGGCACGTTCCGGCCGCACGCGACGACGACGATCTTCTCGGCGCGTCGAGGGCCGAGCCACTGAGCGAGATCTCCAACAAGGTCGACGCGGCCGATCTGGATGGGCGGGATGTGTCCGGCGCGCACGCGATCGAGCATGGCCAGCCACGCGTCGCGATCGCGCTTTCGCTCATTGGGCGGGTGGATGAAGAACGTCGAGCAGCCTCCTCCTCGGAGAGAGCGGAGGCCTCGCTCGCATATGCGCGCGTCCAGCGATCGGTACCAGCTCCGAACGAGGGCGGGTCCGAGCTGTTCGTTCGGCCACGGGCGTGAGGCGAGCAGGCGATCACGGTGCATGAGCGTGGCCCGCACCTCGACCCGCCAAGCCCCCTCTGTCCCACCCGTGCTCCACGGCTCGTCGCGATCGCGACAGACACCGAGGGAGGCGCAGAGGGCTTCGGGATCGCGATCGAGAGCGTTGACGAGCTCGCTGAGATAGTCGTGGAATCGGCTCCGTCTGGCGATCAAGAGATCGTCGTCGACGTGAAGGACGAAGTCCCCCGCGCACGACTCGAACCCGACGAGGCTCGCGGCGATCGGAGTGCCGTCCGTGGCGTGGGTGTCCGTTGCCGCGAGGCCGAACCAGCGCTCGTTCAACGCAGCCACTGCGTCGTGATCCTTCGGGAGCTCCACGACCCGATCGATGGTGCCGTCGTCGACGAGCGCCGTCAGAGCAGATCGCGCGGCGTCGATATCTGCTTCGGCGTGCGGACGAAGGAAGCGGTCGCGCCGCGAGTCCAGCACGACGATCCGCTCATGGAAGGCATGCGGGCCTTCGAGCTGCTCCACGACGTGACCGATCTGGATCGGGAGGGTGCGCCACTCCATGGCCGATGCTCGGACAAGCAGGGAGACCTTCGCGCCGGGCACCACTGCCCTCGCCTTCAGCACCATGAAGTCGGACGCCGGCTCCAAGCGCTCGAGATCCACCGTCTCGGTCTCCAGGATGGACTCCACGTAGAGCCCCGCGCGGAGAAGGTCTCGACGGAGCATGTGCAGTGGCCGGTGCACGTCCCTTCGCAAGGCGCCGTTCACGCGCTTCGTCCAGATGAACCTGCGATCGGGGTCGTTGTCGGGGCGAACGATGCGTCGCTGCAATGGCGTGTCGCCTCCCAGGGTGTGGAGAGGGTTGCAGACAGCGATCATCACGAGGCCGTCGTCGCGCACGGCGGCGCGTATGTCCGAGAGAACGGCTCGATACTCAGCGTCGCCTTCGATCGTGCAGAGCACGAGAGAGCAGAGCACGACGTCATGGGGGCCGTCGCGGAGCGCGAGCGTGCGATCGGTCGTGAACGTGGCCCTCGAGTCGGCCCATCGCGGTGATGAGCGGGGGTCATATCCCAGGGCTCGAATGCCGCGAGTCGCGAGGTCCGACGCGAGCCGACCGGAGCCGCAGCCGTAGTCGAGCAAGCGGGACGCCGACGCCTGGACCACTGCGTCGCAGAGGATCTTGTGCAGATCGTCCCGAGCATCGCCGGCTAGCACGGCTCGCTCCAGCCGCTCCCAGCCCATCAGCTCGGGGATGTCCTCGCGGAGGGCTCTCTGCATTCGCAGATCGAGATCCGGATCGTGCGCCCAGCGAAAGCAAAGCCAGGCGCGCCGCACCATGTGCCGCCACTCTCCGGCGTCGAGGGGCCGGAGATCGGCCCCGTAGTCGACGAGGCGCACGCGATCGCCCGCCACGCGGAGATTCCGTGGGTGCATGTTACGGAATGCGACGCCCTGCTCTCGGCACTCCCGTAGCAGCTGCACCAGGCCGGCCGCATGACCTCCGCCGTACGGTTCGGTCGGCTCGTAGGGGTACGTGAGCACGACGTGCGGGCCGTCCTCGATGAGTCGGCGTAGAGGGTACAGGCCTTGGGTGTGCGTCCACTTGCCGATCAGAGATCGCAGGAAGGCGCGGTCGCTCTCTCGCCCGCGCGCGCGCCAGAGGTCGAGGTACTTGAAGACCTCGCGACCATCGGTGAGCACGATCCCCTCGTGACCAGCGCCAAGGAGGCGGAGGGGATTCGCCGGGCTCGCGAGGCGCTCCACCTGCGCTTGAGCGATCCGCTCGCGCTCGGCCCGGATCCAAGCCGGCTTCACCGAGACGGGCACGGCCGCCTCGTCGAGCTTCTCGCGGAGCGATCGTACGTATTCTCCGATCTCGAACGGGGGTGTGGTCGCGACCGCCGCTCGCACGCGATCGAGCTCCCCTGACTCGAGCGCCGCGAGGGTGCGCTCGAGGAAGGTCCGATGAGCCTCGACGGCCTCCCGCACTTGTCCATCTGCCGCCCACCAGGCGCGCGGATCCATCAGCGTGAGGCGAGCGGCGCGGGCAGCGCCACGGGCGCGGTGGAACGACAGGACGAGCGCCGCGGTTCGTTCCACGAGGTACTTCTGGTAGCGATCACGGGCCAGGAGGGACATCTCGTCGGGCGGCCCTTCGAATGCGGGCCACCTGCCCATCACGTCGACGAGCGTCGAGCACAGCGCGTAGCCTCGGATGTCGTCGATGAGCGTTGTGGGATCGAGCGCGCTCGCCGCAGCGTCGCTTCGATCGTGGTACACGGCGAACGGCGCCTCATCGACGCGACGTCCCCGGATCCGCGCGTTGAGCAGGGCCCAGATCATGTCCGAGCGACGCGTGGGGCGCCCGTCCGGGGACGGCACGATCTGGGGCACGTCCACCAGGGCATCGGCGTCGAAGACGAGCGTGTTCCCACCCCGCCGGATCGATGGGCGGAGCGTGAGCTCGGCGCGACCATCCACGAACAGCGGACGGAAGACCTGCTCACCGGCGAGCACCCTCGGCGCCTTCTCGCAAAGCTGAAGAAACGCATCGCGGACACGAGCCCCCGAGGGCTCGGCGCGGAACCAGAAAGGCCGCTCCAGATGCCACGTGTGAGGGCGCGCGAGGTCGTAGTAGAAATCTGGCGCCTCTTGCGCGAGAGCGAGGTTCTCCTCGGTCCCGTCCGGCCAGAGGGCGTCGGGTCCGAGCGCCCTCATCGCGGCCAGGTTTGACGCGAGATCCACCATCTGCGTACGAAGCGTCGAAGCCGCTGGCAGCGGCGCTGCGCCGGTGTCGACGCCGAGGACCACCGCGGAGCCCATGGCGCGGAGGCGGGCGATCGTGCCGACGACATCGAACGGCCTTCGGATCAGTCGCCCGTCCTCGTGGACGAGAGGCGCGAGGCGCTTGTCGTCGTCGAGGATCCACGCGATCGAGCCCGGTCGCATCAAGCGGCGAACATGTCGCTGTGTGATCGCCCGCGCCTCGCTGATCCCGACTCGCCCGGGACGCCGGACGAACCCGGGGCCGAAGAACCCCGCGGAAGCGGACGCCTGCTGGCGTGCGACGTCCGCGAGGTAGCAGCGGAGCCCCCGCCGGATCATCGCGTCGACCCTCGATCGAAGGACGCCGCCGCCGTCGCCGTTCTCCACGATCACCACGTCGAGCGCCGCGACCCTCTCATCGGATTGGAGCGTGAGCAGGTCTTCGAGCAGCGGAGTGACGCGCGCGACACCGGCCTCGTCTCCGTCAGCGGCGATCCCCACGACCAGCGCGATCGTTGAGTCGCCTTCCGCGCTCCGCGAGACCTGCTCTGCCTGGGCCGGAGGAGCGGGCTGCGCGGGCGCCGGCCCCATCGATGTCACTTCCGTCCCGAAGAGCGCCCGCGCGCGCGCTTCGAAGAGGCCGCGTTGCTCCTCGTTCATCCTGCGGCGGTGCTTTTGCCAGAACCGAGCGAGCCCCTGGATCTTGGCGTCCGACGCGCGAGAGGACAATCGAGGTCGATCTCCCCGCGCGTCGTGGTGCACCGTGACCCGAGAGAGCGGCGCGAAGGAGGCGTCGATGTCCGCGAGCCGGATCAGCAGGTCGCGATCGGTCGTGCTTTGGAGCGACTCGTCGAACATCCCCGCTTCGAGGAGGGCCGAGAGCCGGACGAACAGACTCGACCCCTGGACATGTGGGTTCTTCACCAGCGCGATCTCTGCCGAGAGGACCGCGGGAGGCTGCTGTTCGCGGCCTTCCGGATGCTCGTCGTCGTGACGCAGGGTCGCGGGCGCCACCATGTCGAGATCGCGGTCGACCGCGTGGGCCAGGCATGCGGCGACATGATCGGGCTCCCACCAGTCGTCGTCGTCCAGGATGGCCACATAGATCGCATTCAGGGGCGAGAAGCGCCGGGCCGCCTCGTCGAGGCCCGTCCCCCAGGCGCCGGCTGCCCCGGGTGTCCGACGATTGCCGAGGAGGATGACGTCGACATTCTCGGGGAACGCCACGTCGCTCACCACGCGACGCACCTCCGGGCTCATTTCGCGTCGATCTTCGACGACGCTCAGAACGTCGGGCGGCCTCGTTTGTGCGGCGATGGAAGCGAGCGCGCGACGAAGGAGCTCGGGGCGATCACACGTGGCGACAAGGGCGACGACGAAGGGGCTCGGGACGCGGGCAGGCAACAGCATGGGACCTCCAGATGCGGAAGAGAGCGACGCGGCTCGTGCCGCGCTGGGCGTCCCGAGATTCGCTGTCAGTCCCAGCTCGCGCTGGCGCGCCGCGGATCGTTCATCTTCGACCTGCGACGGCGGTGTGCCGACCGGCAGCTCCTCGGCGGGAGCACCCTTGGTTTTCAATGAGTGGCGAAGCACAACATTCTTCGAATACAATCAGATAGCAACCTCAGGGGACGTCGCTTTTGTGCTCTCCGGAGTCGACGAAGGGGTCGCCCCTCTTGTGAGCTCTGGTCTCGCCTCATTCAATGTCTTGGGGGAGGGCTGGAGTCTGGTTCTGGAGACCTTCGAGGCGGCGAGGGGAACGCGAAAGACTTGTTCCGGAGACCTCGGAGGTGACGGACGAAGACCGAAGTCTCCCCGGGTCACCTCGGAGGTGACGGACGAAGACTCAAGTCTTCCCCGGGTCACCTCGGAGGTGACGGATGAAGACCCAAGTCTTCCCCGGGTCACCTCGGAGGTGACGGACGAAGACCCAAGTCTCCCACGGGTCACCTCGGAGGTGACAGGCGAAGGCTCGAGTCTCGTGTTCGTGACCTCGCCGCCCCACGATCCTGTGCGCAGGCTGATCACACTTTCCAGGCAACCAGCGCGACGACCCGCCGACTCCACCCTTGAAACGAGCGCGCTGCGCGGTCGGGCATGCTGCCCCGCCATTGCGCGCCGTGGGGTCGCCCATCCGCGGCCCATGCTAGATTCGGAGTCGTTCATGGATCGCCATTCCCACCGAGAGCCGTTGCTCGCCCCGCCCCCCAATGGGGGCTCCGCTCGCGCCTATGCCCCCGGCGTCGAAGGCCGCCCCGCCGCAGGGTCGTGGCCAAAGCTGGACGATCACCTCGTCAAGCCAGAGGTGACGCGCGACGAGGTGGTGCGCGGCCAGCGCATGATCGCCATGCCGTCCCGCCCGGAGCACGGGGATCGCCACTTCGGCCTGGATTACGTGCTCGGCGCGCACATCCAGCGGGACTACGTGGGGTCGACGGACCTCATCACGCGCTTCAGCCAGGGCAGCGATTTCGCGACGGACACGTGCATCCGCAAGACGGGGACGAACCCGGAGACAGGTGAGCGCTACCTCGAAGAGGTCGCCTTCGAGGTCGTTCACACGCAGTCGGACAAGCAGATCCGGACGCGGGCCGAGGACCTCTCGGCGCGGGGCGTCCGGCGCTTCTTCGCGATCTTCGTGAAGAAGGGGACCGTCGGCGAGTGGTCCGTCAAGGACAAGATCTTCCTTTTCCTCGACATCGACGGCGAGATCTCCGACCCCACGCTCGCGACGCCTGTGCGCGTGCGCGCGCTGCTCGACGCCGTCGAAGCCGACAACGGCGTCGCGCGGGCCCTCCTCGCAAAGAACAACCCCGTCCTCCAGGCCGAGCAGCAACGACGGCACGCGCAGGGTCTGGAAGAAGGCCGAGAGGAGGGCCTCCTCGCAGGCAAGGCGACGGCGGTGCTCGCCGTCCTCGCGGCGCGCGGTCACTCGGTGTCGCCGTCCCTTCGGGAGACGATCCTGGCTTGCGCCGACGAGCAGAGGCTCGACGCGTGGCTCGTCAAAGCCGCGACCGCCGCCTCGGCCGACGAGCTCCTCGACGTCGCGCCCTCCTCGAAGCCCGACAGCGCACGCGGCGTCGGGGCTGCGTCCCCCAGCAGCGGCAGCGCGCGGGGCGCGACCGGACCTCGCAGGACCGACGTCGCGCGAGGATCGCGCCGATCGGATCGCAAGCCTCGCTGAGCCATCCATCCGCGCCGTGACTCGCCGCGCGACCCGCGGTAAGGGCCCGCGCATGAGCACCGGCGCCACCCACGGGTCCGTTTCACAAGGAAACAGCGCGAAGGCAGGGCCCTCCACGAGGTCCTACGTCACGAGCCTCGACGAGCTCCTCGGAGCCCACCCGGACACGCTCCGCACCCTCTTCGCAGGCGGCCAGGCGACCGAATTGCACGACATCGGCGGATCTCCCCGCGGCCGGCTCCTCGCCTCCGAGCAGGCGCGCGACGTGAACGCCCTCGCGCGCCCCATCGTGCAGGCGCTCGCGAAGCCGCTCCCGTGGCGCGGCAAGGTGCTCCGCGCGGACGGCACCGGCGCGAACGTCGTCTTCGGCCGCGAGGTGGCCGCGTTCTCGTGGAGCATCGAGCCCTCGGCCCTCGACGGCGAGCCGGCCTTCGTCCTGTCGTACGCGTCGCAGCCGTGGCCTCTCCGCGCGCTCCACGACGAGCTGCGCACCGTCGCCGACGGGATCGCGATCGGCCCCATCGTCGTGCGAACCCCCGCGGGGCCCGTGGTGATAGGTTGGTTCGGGCTGGAGCGCGCATCTGTCTGACAGAGCGGCTCCCCGTTCGAGAGAGGCGGCATGGCAGACGAAAGCGACGCGAAGGCACCATCGGCGACGAAGAGCGACGACGGATCTTCGAAGGACGCCGTCGACAAGAAGAGCGACGAGCCCTCGGCGCGCGCGGTGAAGATCGCGAACGGCTTCGCCTGGATGCTCGCGGCGCTGTTCCTGATGAACCTCCTCTTCGCGTTCCAGATGCACAGGCACTGGGCGCTCAAGGTCGGCCCCGCGATCGGGGTGCTCGCGATGCTGGCCGTGCGGCTCCGCGTGAAGCCCTCGCTCCGCGTGACGCTCATGCTGATGCTCGTGCCCGCGGTGCTCGCCGTCGGCGGCTTCGAATTCATGATGGGGCGCAAGCGGCCTCGCGACGGCACGGCGGCGGCGCAGCGCGGAAAGCCCTTCGACAGCCGCGGTCTCTTCGAGGTCGTTCACGACATGCAGCAGAAGGACGCCGCCGTGCAGTCCTTCATGATCCCGCGCGCGCTCCTCACCCACAACCTCAACGCGCCGCGCTGGGCCGACGAGGCGATCGCTCACACCGTGCGGCCCGACTGGGGCGTCCCCGTCGACGGCGTGCAGACGCTCCCCTTCGGCGGCGTGTCGATGCGCACGACGGTCTTCTGCAACGAGGGCGGTTACTGGGCGGTCTACGACGCGGACGAGCACGGCTTCAACAACCCCAAGGGCATCTGGGGCAGCCCGCAGCTCGACGTCGCGATCCTCGGCGACTCGTACTCGCAGGGCGCGTGCGTCCCGCCCGAAAAGACGACCGCCGCGTACCTGCGCAAGAAGTTCCCCAAGACCCTGAACTTCGGGATGTGCGCCAACGGCCCGCTCATGGAATACGCGAACCTGCAGGAGTTCGTCGTCGAGCTGAAGCCGAAGATCGTGCTCTGGGTCTATTACAACAACGATCTGTCCGACCTCGACATCGAGGTGCAGAGCTCGCTGCTCACGCGCTACCTCGAGGACGACAACTTCAAGCAAGGGCTCGCGGGCAAGCAGGCGGCGATCGACAAGGCCCTCGACGACTACCTCAGCGTCTTCGGTCCGAGCGCGCCCAAATGGCCCTCCGGCCTCGCC
>Ga0268298_10005329_pt1 | contig 12108 bp, 8 predicted proteins | sample WWTPWeurt_MetaG_FD_194462 | JGI IMG/M metagenome (GOLD analysis project Ga0268298, IMG submission 194462) | Activated sludge microbial communities from WWTP in Nijmegen, Gelderland, Netherland - WWTP Weurt | ecosystem: Engineered > WWTP > Aerobic digester > Activated sludge | place: Netherlands...
TCGTGGCGATCCCTCCCCAGCAATCCCTCCCTGGCGAGCGGCCGAGAAAACGCCGCAGAAAGTGACCGAAGCAGTGCGACAGAAAGTGCGTTCGAAAGGTGGAGATCACGATCCTCCGTCGACGCTCCGTCGTGCCCGGAGCTTTCTTTGCGGCTCGACGAGGAGCTGCTTTCGCGCCTCAAGCAGGATCTGCCGAAGCTGGAGGCGCTGCTGGCAAAGGCGAGCTCCCACTGGGGCTATGAAGATCCGATTTATCGGCTCTACCACCAGAGCTTCAAGGTCTACGGCCTGCAAGCCACTACCTTGGAGATCGTGGCGGCGTTGAAGTCCCACGCAGTCAAGGAGGGGCTGAATCCCTGGTTCTTGCAGATCGTGGCCGACGGTACGGGGAAGGTCTTCCGGCCGGAGCACAACCGACAGTGGCTCATCGTCACACGGCCGATCGTCGAGGCGTACTTCCACGCTCGGTACTTCCTGGAGATGACCTGTCGTTACGCAAAGGAGCTCGACGAGGCTCCGCAGGTGCTCCCGAGCGGCTGGGCGGCGGTCTTGTGCCTCTACAACATTCGATCAATCTGATCAGGGCTCGTCGTTCAGTCGGCCCCGCAGCAAACGGTGGTGGGTCCTACCGATTGGAGCCTTGGTGATCGCGTGTGGATGGAGCGGAGGCTGGCTCCTCGAACGGCTCGGCCGTGGGGGACCCCCTGACGGGAAGACCTCAGCAACGGTGCGAGCCCGCGTGGGCGTGAACGCTCCTCTGCGTTGGTGTCGACGCTGCGCAAGTCGGCCCGGATGGGCAGCATGCCGCTAGTGAACATTGGATGCGCCCGAGCCCGGGAGCCTCTCGATAGTCAAAGACTCTCTTGCACTTCCCAGCAAGATGGTGCGATGCTCGCCGCATGAGGGAAGCGCAGGAGGAAGAGCCGCTGGCACGCGCGATGCTGGACACTTCCAGGAGCATCCAAGGTGGAATTCAAGGAGACAGTTGATGCGCACACGCAATACTCAATGCAGCTTGTCCAGAGCCCGGTGGCGATGCGTTGTTGATCGGCGTGATCGCCGCTGTGATCTGAGCAACGGCAGCCGTGCCCGTGTAGGTCGCGCGGAGAGGCCTCGACTCGACATCCATTTCGGCACACGACAATGGATATCTGCTCAGGCGGCTCGGAGCGCTGGTGTGGTTCATCAAATGGCTTCCGCGAACCGTTTTCGGAACCCTTTGCTCTCATTGGTCCTACTGGTTGTCATGGGTCTCGTCGGTGGCATCGGTTGCGGCGTTGAGTCTACCGTGCCGGAGCCGGGACTGGCGAGCGCGTTGCGGGAGCGCTTCCCGGATCGGGCATCCCTGGTGCTCGATCAGGAGGAAGCCTTCGTCGCCACTGAAGCCGGGTTCGTGCTGGAGAGGTCGAGCGCGCAGGGCCCCTGGCAGGGTATCGACGTCATCTTGCCTCACAAGGGCGAGGAGGCGATCCGCTTCCGCGGTTTCGGCGGCGTCGAAGTGCGGGTACGAGAGATTGGCCTACAGGGCGAGGGCACGCCAGCGGAGCAGGCGGTGGCATATCCGCGCGCAGGCGGGACGTCGTTCTGGACGGCGGTGCCTGGTGAGGTGGAGGAGTGGCTGCACATCGACGGGACCTCAGTACACGCCGGGGAGGCGGTGGCGGCGTGGGAGGTCGAGGGGGCGACAGTGCAGCAGCGCGGCGACGTTGTCGACGTCGTCGACGAGGCCGGGACAGTGCGGCTGGAGGTGGCCGCCCCAACGGCGTATGCAGCAGACGGGGGGGAGCTCAGCGCCAGGCTGGTTGGGAACGGGGCGAGGATCGAGCTCCTGGTAGACGCGGCCACCGGGGAAGCGCTGCTGATCGATCCCGTGTGGTCCGCCGTCGCATCGATGAGCAAGCAACGTATCGACCACACCGCGACGCTGCTCGGGAGCGGCAAGGTGCTTGTAGCCTCCGGCTATGGCTGGAACACCGCGGAGGTGTATGATCCGGCGACGAACACTTGGTCGCCAACCGGCCCGATGAATGCGTCGCGCTCGGCGGCCACAGCGACGCTGCTTGGGAACAGCAAGGTGCTCGTGGCCGGAGGGAACGGAAGCGGGGCGACCGCGGAGTTGTACGATCCGGTGACGAATACCTGGTCGCTGACCGGCCCAATGATCAACGGTCGTTGGTGGCACACCGCGACGCTACTCGGGAGCGGCAAAGTGTTGGTCGCAGGCGGCGCCACGGGGGGCTGCGGCTGGCTGGCAAGCGCGGAGATTTACGACCCCGCGACGAATACCTGGTCGGCGGCTTCGCCGATGAACCAGACCCGCGGGCTTTTCGCCGCCGTGCTGCTCCCGAACGGCAAGGTGCTGGTCGCGGCCGGGGGAAGCTGCAATGGGGCGCCTGGCGCAGAACTATATGATCCGGCGACGAACACGTGGTCGATGACTAACCCGATGATCTATTCTTGTAGTGACCATACTGCGACTCTGCTGGGGAACGGGAAGGTGCTGGTCGCGGGCTGCGACCAGGCAAACGCGCAGCTCTATGATCCAGCGACGAACACCTGGTCGATGGCTGCGCCGATGAGCCAGGGCCGCGGATTCCACACGGCGACTCTGCTCTTGAGCGGCCACGTGTTGGTGACCGGCGGTGGCGGAAGCAATACGAGCTACTCCTGCCGGGCGAGCGCGGAGGTGTATGACCCGGTGACGAACACCTGGTCGCCGGCTCCGACGATGAATCACGGCCGCACGGAGCATACCGCGACGCTGTTCGGGAGCGGAGACGTGCTGGTGGCGGGTGGAGGGGGATTTGGATGCGCAGCGAACGACATGTCGAGCGCAGAGCTATACGGTCTGGGGCCTCTGGGCAGCGCCTGTGTGCTGGCCAGCAACTGCCAGAGCGGCTTCTGCGCCGACGGCGTCTGCTGCAACGCTGCCTGCAACGGCGGCCCCTGCGATGCCTGCTCGATCGCTGCCGGCGCTCCCGCCAACGGTACATGCACCTTGCTCAACGGCTCCGTATGCAACGATGGCAATGGCTGTACCCAGACCGACACCTGCCAGGCGGGCGCGTGTATCGGCGGCAACCCCGTGGTCTGCCCCTCTCCCGACCAGTGCCACACCGGCGGTGTGTGCAATCCTGGGACGGGGATCTGCTCGAATCCGACGAAAGCCGACGGTATGGCATGCAACGATGGCAATGGCTGTACCCAGACCGACGCCTGCCAAGCGGGCGTGTGTATCGGCGGCAACCCCGTGGTCTGCCCCTCTCCCGACCAATGCCACACCGGTGGTGTGTGCAATCCGGGGACGGGGACCTGCTCGAATCCGACGAAAGCCGATGGTATAGCGTGCGATGATGGCAATAGCTGCACCCAAAGCGACACCTGCCAGTCGGGCGCGTGTATCGGCGCTAACTCCGTGGTCTGCCCCTCCCCCGACCAGTGCCACACCGGCGGTGTGTGCAATCCGGGGACAGGGATGTGCTCGATCCCAACCAACAAGGCTGAGGGCACATCGTGCAACGATGGCAATGGCTGCACTCAGACCGACACCTGTCAGGCGGGCGTGTGTATCGGCGCCAACCCCGTGGTCTGCCCCCCTCCCGACCAGTGCCACACCGGTGGTGTGTGCAATTCGGCGACGGGGATGTGCTCCAATCCAACGAAAGCCGACGGTGTCGGGTGCAACGATGGCAATGGGTGCACCCAGAGCGACACCTGCCAGTCGGGCGCATGTATCGGCACTAACCCGGTGGTCTGCCCCCCACCCGATCAGTGTCATGCTGGCGGCGCATGTAATTCTGCGACGGGCGTATGCTCAGCCATCGTGAAGAAGGCGGACGGCACTTCGTGCGACGATGGCAATGGGTGCACCCAGAGTGACACCTGCCAGTCGGGCGCGTGTGTCGGCGCCAATCCTGTGATCTGTACCGCAGAAGATCAATGCCATGTCGAAGGCGTATGTGATCCCGCAACGGGGATGTGCTCGAACCCCGTGAAGCCCAATGGGATCAAATGCGACGACGGCAATCTGTGCAACGGCGGCGACACCTGCCAGTCGGGTGTGTGTACAGGAAGCGGCTCGATCGATTGTCCGGTGAAGGACCAATGCCATGACTCCGGCGTCTGCGACCCGAGCACGAACACCTGTTCCGATCCGGTCAAGGCCGATGGCGCCCCCTGCAATGACGGCAATGAATGCAGCCAAAACGACACATGCCAGGCCGGCGTCTGCACCGGCGGTAGCGCGGTAGTATGCACGGCCTTGGACACATGTCACGTCCCGGGCAAATGCGATCCGCAAACGGGGGTCTGTACCAACGTCGTGAAGCCCGACACCGCGACATGCGACGACGGCAATCCATGCACGCAGACGGACACCTGTCAGGCGGGCATCTGCATCGGAGAGAATCCGGTGAAGTGCGAGACCTTGGATATGTGTCATGAAATGGGCACGTGTGATGTGGTAACTGGGGTCTGTACCAACCCCTTGAAGCCGGATGGCGCGGCGTGTCCCGATGGGACATGCAACGACGGACTATGCGTGTCTGTCGGCGATACCAACGGTGGCGGGGGCGCCCTTGGCACGAGCGGCGGATGCGGATGCAGTGTGGTCGGAGCTGTCAACTTTCATCCCGTCTGGCTTGGTCTCGTGCTCTTGTTGATTCGAAGGCGTCGACGGTGCGACGCTTCCCCACGCCGAAGCGGAGCGACGTCATGACCCGGTTCCTCGCCGGGCGCAGAGGATCCGACGACCATCTGCTGGCGGGACGATGGGAGTGCGGACACGGCACCGTGCTGCAACGCTGTCTCCCCCCACGTGAGCAGGGACACGAAGGTTGAGGGAAGTCAGGCGTATTCCGATCTCTTACCTTGAGGGAGGCGCGTGTCTACTCCCGTTTTGCCGTACCGGCTCACGTCGCCCGACGCAGTGCTCCGCGTGGGCGCCCGCTCGCCTCCTCGCCCCTTGCCTCGTTCCTGCCGCAGTTCGGTGGAGCCTCAGGCCTCCTCCGAAGGTCCAGCGCCGATCCGCGCGGCAGGGTTTGCCTGGGAACTGGATCCCGGTGGCGCACCAGCCGGTCGGCGTGAGTTCGGGAGGTTAGCGAGCCGCTCGCATATTGTGCTTGCGCAATCCCGCACGATCGCATCTTCTCGTGAGCTCGGCTAGCGTTGTCGTCGTCCGTGCGCTCAGGAGGTTAGGGATGCACGTTTCGAATCAGGTAGTGGCTCGGCTCCCACAAACGGTCACCATCATCGCCTCCCTCCTTCTTGGGGGTTGCACAACACATTTGTTCGTCAAAGTTGACTTCCCAGAGGGCTGGAAGCCTTCCGCGACCATCGAAAAATGTAACGCTCCCGCGGCACCATTTTCTCCCGATGTAGCGCTGCTCGCGGATCCGCAGCTTCACAATATCTATGGTGGCGGATTGATGACAGACTCTCTGCTCATGGAGCCAATCACACGAGTTGCGGTTCGTCCTCCCGCTCTCAACCTCTGGAGCGAGATCGTTCTGGGCTCCTTTGCCAGTGAGCTTCTTACGCGGTTCAACACTGGTTCGCAGCAGGAACACCGTGAGCCGATTCTGCTAGTCCTTGGCGATGCTTCGAACGTCGCATGTACCGGAGAGCTGAAGCACTTCTTCGACGTCTTGAACGCCTCGACTCACGGCGTCGGCGCGTGGCTGACGCTCCACGGCAACCACGATTCCTACATGATGGGTAACCTCAACAGTTATGGTCGACACAAGAATCTGCCCCCGCTGAAGCCCACAACGACGGCCAAGGGCATCGCTAGCCCACTGTCGGACTCGCAGTACACTGCTGCCGAATGCCGGGAGTTTGCCTACGACCGAAATACGCAATGCTCCCGTCCATTTGGTCTCTCGTCCTGGGCGGCGGCTTGCGCAGACCCCCTCATCGACTCGGTTCCAAGTTACAAGGGAGTGTGGTTGAGACATTACCTTGGACAACTGGAGCAGCAGCAGGTTCATTTCGCAGTCGACGGGACCCCGGCGACATCCGAGGCTGGCGGGCAGCTAGATGCCTCGCTGTGCGCTCCGCACCGAAAGTTCGAGGGCACCGCCGATGCCACGAGTCCGCTTGGTCATCGTGACTACTGGGTAACCGGTGAGATGTTTTCCCGAATTCGTGTCAGTGGAGATGCCGAGTGCAATTTCCCGCGACTAGCGTACGAGCTCAACACCTACCGTTCCTATGCGGTGCAGTCCTTCAAGCTGAACAGTGAGATTCGCGCGATTCTGATCGACACCGATCACAGGCCAGAGGTGATGCGCGGGGGCCCCGGTGCCGTGCGGGAGAAGTTGCCTGGGGAGAACGGCAACATTGACGATGAGGGAAAGGACGGGGATCAGCTAAGGGACATCGCCCTTCACGTCTTCCGCGCGCGCAAGGATGGCCAACGCGTGGTGTTTTTTGCTCATCATCCGCTGAGCCAGCTCCCGTCGAGCTTGCAAAGCGCGCTCCTGATGCACCACCCAATCGCGTATATCTCCGCGCATACACACGCGGAATCCTCCGTCGCGAAACATCGCGTCAACGATGGCTCCTTCGTCGAGCTCAACGTCGCTTCCACCACCGACTGGCCGATGGAGGGGATGATGCTGTCGGTCGCAAAAAACAAACTGCGGTGGAAGGTCGTCGGTCTCCGCTCTGACATGGAGGGAAAGGATGGGTCTGTCTGCGCGTACGAGAAGGCCCAATTCGCGCCCGACGAGTCCACATGCCATAAGCTATTGGATGACGGGGGCAGGGGGGAACTGCGAGACTACACGGCGTATAAAAGCGCCCCTGGGCAGCTCCATCATCAGCTCTGCTACCTAGCCGATGAACTGAACTGGCTCAAAACAGGCAATTGGCCGGGCGACCGAAGCCTGTTTACGAGGGTCCCGAGCTCTCTTGCGGAAGGCAAGAGCTGGATGACGACGGCGACGTCCATGGCTCTGCTCGTCAACGACCTTCGTGAGCAAGCAAGGCGATCGAAAGAAGCGCGAAACTTCGCCATCTGTACTGCAATGCGTGCGAGTTTCGCGGAGAGCAAGACGTACGGAGCTACTGACGGGGCAATCGAGCGCTCAAGCGATGTGAATGCTGCCGCGCTCTTCTCCGGTGCTGAGGTTTCCTCACCCGACCCGCCAACAGGCCGCTGAGCACCTGGAGCGCCCGTCCCTGGAGTCGATCAGTCCGGCCGAACCGTCGAAAGGCCCACACCGGTGCTTCGCGGTGCAGGCTGGACGCACCTTACGCATCAGGGATGGCTCTCCGTGTCTTCCAACCGCCGCCGTTCCGATCTACGATCTGCGCATGCGCATCCTCGCGGGTGGACTCGTGCCACACGTTGTCGCCGGCCTCGGTGTCCTTTCCGCGCTCTCGATGGGCTGCGTCGGGACCACAACGAGCTCACCTGTGGCGAGCGCCATGCTCGATCAGCGCTTGGCCGCCGGAGGCTTCATGGCCCCGCGTCGGGCCCCGAGGCCTCGCCGGCCTGTGACGATCCAGCCTTCGCTGCTTGCGGCCTCGCGTGGGCTCTTTTTTCCCAGCCTGAGCCCAGGGGCCACGGCCTCCGCGCCGCTCACCTCTTCGCCCCTTGCCTCGTTCCTGCCGCAGCTCGGCGGAACCTCGGGCCCCCCGCCGAAGGTCCAGCGCCTGCCCGCGCGTCCGGGGTGCGGCTACGTCAAGGTCGGCACGGTGCGGATCCCGATCGACTGCGCGCGCCCGGGGCATGGCCTCGTGCGTTCGGCGGCGATGCCGCTCGTCGAGGCCAAGAGCCTCCGCAAGAGCGAATGGCACGCCGGGGCTGCCGAGCTCCCGAGCGTCGTCGATCACCGCGCAGACGAGGGAGCGATCCGGAACCAAGGAGAGGTTGGCGCCTGTACCGCGTTTTCGCTTGCCGGAGCGATCGATCACTCCGTCGCAAGGGAGGCCGGCTTCGCAGGGGCCGTTTCGGCGATGCACCTATGGGCGAGGTACCACACCCCCTCGATGAATCTCGCGGTGACGGGGAACCAGGGTCGGCCGCTGACCTCGGAGCAGGAGTGGCCGTACAACACGGAGTCGAAGAAGTACGCCTGTGCATGGGTGCCTTGCGACCACCCCTCGGCATGTTGCCCAGGGGGGTTGTGCGGCTACCAGCCCGATCGGCGGACTCTGGAGGCGGCCGAATCCCGCCCTCGGTACAAGCTGGTCGGTGCCACGGCCGTGTACCGATACGGCATCGGGCAGCCCGACCCGCAGGCGCTCCTCGACGTCCTTGCCAAAGGACAGGATCTCTGGATTGCCATGGGCTTCTCGTACTCGGCGTTCGATTCCGATCGGGTGCTCCCACAGTGGGACGGACTCAAGAGTGTCGTCGGCGACTTCGACCCGGATGTCGATCAGAGTGGATTGCCATCGTCGCACGCGATGACGATCGTCGGCTATGTGGCCAGGCCCACTGGAAAGTACTTCTTGCTGCGCAACAGTTGGGGGACCGAGTGGGGCGACAGCGGCTATGCGTGGATCCATCAAGACACGCTCGTGAGGAACCTTCACTATGCCTACGTCGTGCTCGCGGAGCCCTGGAACGCCTCCTCTGGTACGTGGAAGTCTCCGAACTCGGTCGCGTGTCCTGGGGGATTGTTGCCGGACAGCGCAACCTCCCAGTGCGTGCCCGCGTGCTCGGACGGCAGTGCCCGGCACAACGGCGTCTGCGCCGACCCGACCGACTGCCCCGACGGCTACGTGAACCTCCGCGGGGACTGTGTCGTCGCTGCACCACGAACCGCCGGAGTCGACCCGTCGAGCGGCATCGCGTACCAGTGCGCACCCGCGGGCTGCGTCTTCCGGATCCCGACGGGCGGGTACTGCGCGCTTCCGAACGGCTGCTCGGCGGCCTGTGCAGCGCCGAAGTACCGCCTCGCCTTCGCGAACCCGGGGTTCGTCTGCACGGAGTGACGGCCGGGACGATGAGATGAACTGGGCCACCCACGCCATCACCGCCCTCGCTCGGGGCGAGCCCTGCCAGGTCACGCCCCACGGCAACTCCATGCGACCTCTCGTCGAGTCCGGGGCCACGGTCACGCTGGCGCCCTACGGCCCCGAGGAGGAGCCCGCGGAGAACGACATCGTCTTGGTGAAGGTCCGCGGAGTGGTGTACCTCCACCTCGTCAAGGCGATCCGGGGCAAGTCGGACGCGAGGCAGTACCAGATCGGCAACAACCGAGGCGGGATCAACGGCTGGGTCTCGCGAAGGGCGATCTACGGGAAGGCGGTCGAGATCAGGAATCGGTAAGATGGTCTGGCTGCGATGCTGATAAACAGCTCACAACGCCAGTTGTCTCTTCGTTTCTCGATGGTTTGGACAGGACTGTGGATCACGAACGCCGCTGACCGCGCGTGCCGTGCGGCGATGTCGATCGGTCAAAACGGTGACGCACTACCTATATTCCAATGCCACGTAGGGACGTGCCGGCGAGCCGACATACTCTGGTATCGGGCGGATCATGACAGCTCCAGGCTGCTCCTCAAGAACGTGCGCCAACCATCCTACGATTCGCGATGCGACAGTCGACATGACTATCAAATTCGGAGGTACTCCTAGGGCCAATAGGGCGCATGCCTGATACAAGGTGATGTTGGCTCCGGGGAGCCCAAACGTACCCGCCACGCGTTCGATTTCTTCGGCCAACTCACAGTAATTGGTGCGAGCATACGAGTCCAGGCGTCTTGCAATCTGCTTCATAACTGGCAGACGTGGGTCACCACCTTGGGAATAAAGGGGATGACCGAAACCAGGGAGCCGCTGCTTCGCCTTCACCATGTCTGAGACGATACGACGTGCATCCGTAGTATGCTTGATCTCTAGTAACACCTGGGCTATTCGACCACTTGCGGAGCCGTGAAGAGGGCTCCGAAAGGCCAGCAAGGCCACCGCCACCGCATCCTCCAGGGAAGCAGCCGCCGATGCCGCCATGCGACACGCGAAGGTAGACGACGAAGTGCCATGGTCGGCGTAGAGCACCATCATCCTCTCAAAGTCACGAACAACGTGCGTGGGATGCCGCTGGCTTGTCAATCCCTCCAGAATGTACTCAGCACATCCGAGTTCGTCCGGTGTGGACTTCAAGGACTCCTGGTCCGGATAGCACACTGCGCGCAACGTATAGAGGAAGCGTCCCAAGAGTCCGGCAGCGTGGCGTGCAAGCGAGGTGGCTGGAGCAGTGTCACGCTCGGAACGCTGGATCCATGCTACCGTGAGACGGTAATACTGCTCTAGCGCCGAGTCCTTGACGCCAGCCAGGATCTTCGTCGTTCCTTGGTCGCCGACACGGCCGTCGGAGATTCGAGAGCGATGTGCTTCGAGTGAGTCTCGACTTGGAAGCGCCTGGTAGAACAGCAAATACGACACCTCCTCATAAGTTGAGGACAGGACTAGTTCGTTGAGGTCATACCCACAGTAGAGAATGCGATTACCGTCCAGATGCGTAAGAGCGGTACTTGTTAACGGCGATGTGCGGCTTTTGCTCACCTGAACCGCTGTCGCAGGACTCGTGATGCCGACCGCTGTCCCACGCACCGGAGGACTTGCCGCATTGGCAACGGCCGGACTGTCTTTGCCCACGACTCCAGTGGTCAAGGGATGGTCGCCAGAGGCGAAACCACCGACCGCCGAGTCCGAAATGGTCGCTACGTGCTTGTCTCCAAACACAAGGTCCCCGTTAACAACGGCGGTGTCCGAAGAAGCTGGTGGTGCGCCCCTTGGCGGCAGGTCCAAGAGTCCGTCCACGAAGCCGAGGATCTTCTGCTTCGCGCGGCTGGCGCGCGCGCGGTTCTCGCGGTCCTCCTCGGTTGAAGCCTCGATGAAGTTGTTTCTTGGAGGGCCTCCCCAATCGTCCCCTTCGCTGGCAACGAGAACGGCGTAGTGCCATCTCGGTGTGGCTGTGTTCGCATTGAAGTCGTCGACATGATCGGAGTAATGCGCGCGGATCAGGGGCTGGGAGCTTGCGATCCACGCTTCAACAGCGCTCCATGGGTAAGGATCGAGACTCGCGAGACGTTCGCGGAGAGCGCGGAGCTTCTCTTGGGCGGCCTGATTCATTTCCCCTCCAAGGTCGGCTTGGGCAGCGCGGAACTCTCCGGTCGGCCGGGTGAGCCCTCGGCGACGCTTTCGAAGCAGGAGCCGAAGGGAACGATGAGATCCCAGAACGGGCGGCCGCTCCGGGTCGCAGCATCGTGGAGGACGCGTTCCTCCAGGTCGGGCGCACGGACGCCCTTCCAGAGCTTGTCAGCGAGGGCGATGACGAGCTCCTCCAGTTCGACCGGCATCGTACGCAGGCGCTCGCCGGCCGGCTCGTGCTCGTCGCCCGGCTCCTTGAGCTCGCCGGAGTACACGATCTTGCTGGCGTCGTGGAGCACTACGCTGACGCGAACGAATACGTCATCGAGATGGACACGGTGCTCGTGGAAGGACGCGACGAGCGCTTCCGCAGCCTCGCCCACCGGCTCCACGTGCCGCAAGAGATGAGGCGGTGCCCCGAGGTCGGCGAGGAGAGAGCGGGCGTCGGCTGCGGACCGTGGGAACAAAGAGGGCGGCACGGGCGGCTTCATGCATGACGGGCGAAGGTTCTGCAAGGGGCGAAGCGGCGGACGCCCCTCGTCTGTGGGAAGGATTCGTCCACAGGCCATCCCTCGGCGCCGTCGAGGTGACGCAAAAGGTGAAGACGCTGTGGGCGCATCCCGTCGCTGACCAGTTCGGGTGCTGTCTGGGCCCGATCCAAAATCGTGATCGGACTCCGCCGCGGACGAACTGATCGTCGATCGAGACACCGTGATCACGAAAGCACTCGATCAGGAGGTCCGTGGCCGCGCCCACGAGCTCGACGTGCCGCAAGAGGTGAGCGGAAGCGCCCAAGGTCACGAGGAGCCGCGCGGGCGATGGCACGGGAGGCAGGGGACATCCCCCAGGACGTCTATTTACGGTTCAAGGCCCGCAAGGATCGTCTCGTGCGTCCGATCCCACCAACGGGACCGTGGACCTGCGGCGGCGGAGCGCTCAATGACTGCCGGCGTCAGCGAGGATCTTGCGGATGCCGTCGTCGAAGTCACTGGAGCCGTAGG
>Ga0268298_10005332_pt1 | contig 12107 bp, 7 predicted proteins | sample WWTPWeurt_MetaG_FD_194462 | JGI IMG/M metagenome (GOLD analysis project Ga0268298, IMG submission 194462) | Activated sludge microbial communities from WWTP in Nijmegen, Gelderland, Netherland - WWTP Weurt | ecosystem: Engineered > WWTP > Aerobic digester > Activated sludge | place: Netherlands...
CGACGCAGGATCCCCTCGAGCGCGCACGGTCGATCGAGCGCGCGCGGCGGTGGCTCGCACAGCTCGACGCCGAGCCACTCACCCCCCGAGGGGTGAATTTGCGCGAGCGGCGCCCGCGCATCGCGGCCGCGTGGCCTCGTCCCGGCACGGCCGGTCGTGTACCGTCATCGCCACGGGGGCCCTGCCACGCGGGTGCGTGCGGGCGTGTCTCCCGAGGAGGCCACGCGATGTCCAAGACGATCCAGGTGTCGACGACCCCGTTCAAGAACGGCAGCTACTGCGATCCCGAGTCTACCGACTGCGCGGTGGAGGCGACGTTGACCTTCGAGAGCGCCGACGCCGGGGCGGTGACGTGCTTCACGTCGATCGACGGCCACGATCAAGCGGTCTTCGATCGCCAGGAGTCCGATGGCCGCTTCACCGCGCCCACCGGCGGCGAGGCGTTCACCCTGTTGTCGTCGATCGCGCCCGGCACGACCATCACGATCACCCCGCAGGGCGCGACCGCCAAGGGCACCAACGGCAAGGTCAACGTCGGCACCGGCAGCGGCGACACGGTCCAGGTCGCCCACTGAACGCCTGGGAGGGTTTGTCGACAAACCCTCCCCCACGGGGTCACGCCCCCGTGGGTCCCCTACCCGATACGCGAGATCGTGTTTCGGGGATCCGAGTTCCGATCAACCCGCTGAGCGTCAGCGGTCGGCGGGTGCCGTGAGCGCGGCCAGCTCGGCGCTCAGCGCGCGGGTCTCGGCGTCGTCGGGATCGAGCACCTGCGCGCGCGCCACCGCCGCCCGCGCGCGGTCGACGGCGGCGGTGCCGCCCCCGCGGGGCGCCTCCCAGGCAGCGACCAGGAGTTCGATCCGCGCCTGGTTGCGCACCAGGTCGGGGTTGTCGGGCAGCCGCGCGATGGCGTCGGCCAGGGCCCGCCGGGCGCGCTCGGCCATCGGGCGCGGATCGGTGCCCGCCTTGGCCGCGTGCGTCGCGCGGAGGCGGAAGGTCTCGGCCAGGTTGTTCTGGCCGTGGCCGAGCTCGGGCCCGGCCGCGATGCTCTCGCGGGCCGCCGCCTCGGCGCGATCGAGCATCGCCGTCGGATCGGCGCCGCGCGCGATCGCCGCCTCGGCGCGCTGGGCCTCGACGATGCTCACGCCGTTGAACAGGATCGGGTTGTCGGGGCTGAGCGCCAGGCCGTGCCGGTACTGCGCGATGGCCCGCTCGCGATCGGGGTCCGGGTCGGCGCCGCGCGCGGCCGCCAGGTCGGCGCGCAGCGCGTAGGCGTCGCCCTCGTAGAAGTCCGGCACCCACGACTGCGGTCGCAACGCGCGGCCGCGCTCGAGCGCCTCGATCGCGCTGCCCAGGTCGTCGGTCGACGCCATCGTCGCGGCCGCGTGCCGGGCGCGCTCGACGTAGTTGATCCCGAGGTTCAGCCACGCCTCGCCGAAGTTCGGGTTGCGGGTCAAGACCTCGCGGTACGCGGCGATCGCCGCCTGGCGATGGGCGCTGGCGTCACCGCCCGCCTCGTCGATCGCGTCGGCGAGCAGCTTGTGCGAGAGGCCGAGCTGGATATACGACCAGTCGTCGCGGGCGTCGGCGGGGATGGCCTCGATCAGCGCGATGGCCTCGACCAGCTCCGCCGCCGGATCCTGGCTGCGCTGGCTCTTGGCCTGGCGCAGGCACGCCGCCAGCGCCGCGGTCGCGTCGATGCGCTCCGGCGCGAGCGTCCGCGCGCGCCGCGCGTCGGCGATCGCCTCGGCCAGGAGCGGCGCCCCGTCCTCACCGCGCCGCGAGTGGTACTCGGCCATCGCCCGCGCGAGGTTGACCCGCAGCACCAGCGCGTCGACGTTGCCGGGCTCGAGGATCAGCACGCGGTCGGTCGCGGCCCGGCCGCGGCGGTACGGCTCGTCGACGCGGCCGCGGCCGTAGACCTCGAGGCCCAGCGCGCGGTACTCGATGTCGGCCAGCGCCAGGAACAGCTCCGGATCGCTCTCGCCGATCGCCGCCGCGGCCGCCAGCGCGTCGCGCGCCGTGCGCAGCTGGGCGTCGATCTCGTCGGGCGTCGCCGCCGTCCGCGGCGCCAGCGCCCGCGCCGCCAGCACCTGGCCGCGCAGCTGCGCGACCTCGTAGAACCACGATCGCGTGGCGCCCTGGGCGGTGATCTCGTCGAGCTCGCGCAGCGCGTCGTCGTAGCGGCTGTCGTAGTAGGCCAGGAGCGCCGCGACGTACCCCTCCGACGCCACCTCGGCGCCGCGGCTGGCCAGGAGGTGCACGCGCGCCGGGTCGCGGTACCGCCGCTCGATCTCCGGGCGTCGGCGCTCGCGCACCGCCGGCGGCGCCAGCGCCAGGTCGCGCAGCGCGCGCTGGTACAGCTTGCCCTCGGTGATCGCCAGCGCGTACGCGGCCCGCGGCTCGCGGAACCCGCGCGCCCACGCGGTCTCGAGCTCGGTCAGCGCCCGCGCGTCGTCGCCCAGCGCCAGGTAGCCGCGGCCCAGGGCGTAGCGCCCCGGCCCCTCGGCCAGCGCGCCGCCGGCGCGGATCTCGGCGGTCAGGTCGGCCATCAGGCCGCGGATCTGCGCGCGGTCCGGCGCCAGATCGTGCGGCGGCGCCAGCGCGGCGTAGCGCGCCAGCGCCTCGATGCGCTCGACCCGCTCGGTGAACTTCCGCGCCAGCGCGGCGCGCTGCCCCGCCGCCGCACGCTCGCGCCACCCATAGCCCACCGCGATCGCCACGGTCGCCACCATCGCGATCGCCACCAGCAGCGGCCGCCAGTGCCGGCGCACCGTCTTGCGCAGCCGGTAGCCCAGCCCGGCCGAGGCGCGCGCCAGCACCGGCGCGCCGTCGAGGAACCGCCCCAGATCGTCGGCCAGCGCCCGCGCCGAGTCGTAGCGCTGGCCGCGATCCTTCTCGAGGCACTTCATCACGATCGCCTCGAGATCGACCGGCAGATCGCGATCCAGCGTGCGCGGCCGGGGCGGCTCGTCGAGCGAGATCCGGTTGAGCACGACCAGCGGGTTGTCGCCGTCGATCGGCGCCTTGCCGGTCAGGAGCGCGTACAGCGTCGCGCCCAGCCCGTAGACGTCGGCGCGGCGATCGAGCTGCTTGATCTCGCCGCGCGCCTGCTCCGGCGCCATGAACTGCGGCGTGCCGAGCACGGTGCCGGTCGCGGTCGCCGACTCGTTCCAGTCGCGGGCGATGCCGAAGTCCATCACGAACGGGCGCAGCGCGCCGTCGGCGCCGCGCTCGACCATGATGTTCGACGGCTTGAGGTCGCGGTGGATGAGCCCGGCGCGGTGGGCCTCGTGGACGCCGAGCGCCGCGCCGCGCATCACCAGCGCCTTCTGCTCGTACGTCAACTCGCCGACCAGCTCGTTGAGCGGCTTGCCGTCGACGTACTGCATCGCGATGTACACCCGCCCCGCCACCTCGCCGACCTCGTAGACCTTGCACACGCGATCGTCGTTGACCCGGGCCTGGGCCCGCGCCTCGGCCACGACCCGCCGCGCCAGCTCGGGGTCGTCGTTGCGGACGAACTTCATCGCGACGTCGCGCTCGAGGCGACGGTCGCGGGCCAGGAACACCCGGCCCATGCCGCCCTCGCCGAGCACCCGCAGCTGCTCGTAGCGATCCCAGTCGGGGACCGGGAAGCTGCCCGACGACGCCGGCCCCGGGTACGAGTCGCGCGCCGACGGCGTGCGCGGGTTGCGGGCCATCGCCTCGCGCAGCGACGCCGGGCGCTGATCGATCGTCTCGGGGATCACCGCGCGCTCCGGGCGCGGGGCCGCCAGCGTGTCGTCCAGCCGCGGGCGCGGCGGATCGCTGTCGAAGTCGACCCCCATCGCGCGCATTGTATCGACAACCCGCCTGCGGAGGGAACCCGCCGCAGCGCCCGCCGACGGGGCGGCGACCGCCCTGGGGTGAGCGGCGCTCCGGCCCGACCGGCCGACCGCCGGCTAGGCCAGCGTCGCGATCCGCTCGCCGAACACCCGCTCGAGGCGCGCCATCAGGTCGTCCGACGGGCTCACCATCCAGCGATCGCCGAGCGGGATGATCGACTGGCTGCGCTGCGGGATCACCAGCCGGACGATCGCCTGGCAGCCGCCGCGCGGCGCGCCGAGCAGGATCTCCCGCAGCTCGCCGATCTGCTCCTTGGTGACGCTGTCGGCGTTGAGATCGATGAAGACGCGCGTGGTCTTGGCCTTGCGCAGCTCGCTGATCTGCTGGGCGTCCTCGAGCAGGATCTTCCACTCGGCGCCCTCGGCGGTGCCCTCGTTGACCGCCTTGCCCGAGCACAGGATCGGCTCGTCGCACACCAGCACGTGGCGCACCTTCTCGAAGGTCTTGGGGAAGCACACCACCTCGAGCGTGCCGGCCTGATCCTCGAGGACGAACCGCGCCATCTTGTCACCCTTCTTGGTGATCATCTCGCGGTACTGCGCGACCACGCCGCCCACCGCGGCCTCGCCGGCCGAGCGCCGCCCCTCGATGAAGTCGCTGGTGGTGGCGGTGGCGTAGCGCGCCAGGTCGTCGCGGTAGCGATCGAGCGGGTGGCCCGAGATGTAGAAGCCGAGCGCCTCCTTCTCGAACGCCAGGAGCTGCTTGGCCGGCCACGGCTCGACCGCCGGGTAGGTCTCGCCCTGGGCCGCGGCGCCCGGCGTCGGCGCCGGCGCGGCGATCAACCCGAACAGCGAGGTCTGGCCGCTCTTGCGGTCGCGCTGCTCGCTGGCGCCCTGCTCGAGCGCGCCGTCGAGCGCGGCCAGGATCGTCGCGCGGTGGCGGCCGCCGGCGATCGGCCCGTCGAACGCGCCGCTCTTGATCAGCTGCTCGATCACCCGGCGGTTGCAGCGCTGGGTGTCGACCCGCCGGCCGAAATCGTAGATCGACGTGAAGCCGCCGCCGTCCTTGCGCGCGTCGAGCACCGCGTCGACCGCGGTCGACCCGACGCCCTTGACCGCGCCCAGCCCGAAGCGGATGACCTTGTCGCCCAGCGCGCCCGGCCGCGGCGTCACCGTGAAGTCGGCGGCGCTCTCGTCGACGTCGGGCCGCTCGACGGTCAGCCCCATCGCGCGGGCCTCGGCGATGAACTTGACGATGTTGTCGATGTTGTCCGCGTCGCACGACATCAGGCCCGCCATGAACTCGTGCGGGTAGTGGTGCTTGAGGTACGCGGTCTGGTAGGTGACCCAGCCGTAGGCCGCGGAGTGCGAGCGGTTGAAGCCGTAGCCGGCGAAGAACGCCATCAGCTCGAACACCGAATCGGCGATCTTCTCGTCGACGCCCTTGCCCTTGGCGCCGTCGACGAAGCCGGCCTTCTCCTTGTCCATGACCTCCTTGGACTTCTTGCCCATCGCGCGGCGCAGCAGGTCGGCGCGGCCCAGCGAGTAGCCGCCCAGCACCTGGGCGATCTGCATCACCTGCTCCTGGTAGACGATGACGCCGTAGGTGTCCTTCAGCACCGGCTCGAGCCACGGGTGCGGGAACTCGACCTTCTTGCGGCCGTGCTTGCGGTCGATGAAGTCGTCGACCATGCCGCCCTCGAGCGGGCCCGGCCGGTACAGCGCGACCGCGGCGACGATGTCTTCCAGGCAGTCGGGCTTGAGCTTCTTCAGGATCTCGCGGAAGCCGCTGGACTCGAGCTGGAACACGCCGGTGGTGTCGCCGCGCGAGATCATCTTGTAGACCTCGGCGTCGTCGTCGGGGATCAGCGCGATGTCGAACCGCGACAGCTCGGCCGGCCGCTGCTCGTTGATCAGCCGCACCGCGGTCTGGATCACCGTCAGCGTCTTCAGGCCGAGGAAGTCGAACTTCACCAGCCCGGCCTTCTCGGCCTCCTTCATCGCGAACTGCGTGACGATCTCGCCGTTCTGCCCGCGGAAGCACGGCACGTACTCCCAGACCGGGTTCTCCGAGATCACGACGCCGGCGGCGTGCATGCCGGCGTGGCGGTTGAGCCCCTCGAGCGACGCCGCGATGTCCAGCAGCTGCCGGTGCACCGGGCTCTCGTTGTAGAGCGCCTTCAGCTCGGGGGTCTGCTCGATCGCCTCCTTGACCGGCGGGCTCTTGCCGGCCACCGGCTCGGGCACCAGCTTGGCCAGCTTGTCGGCCTCGGCGAACGGGATCTCCATCGCCCGGGCGATGTCGCGGATGACGCCGCGGGCCTTGAGCTGGTGGAACGTCGCGATCTGCGCGACCCGCTCGCGGCCGTACTTCTCCTGGACGTACTTGATGACCTCGTCGCGCCGGTTCATGCAGAAGTCGACGTCGAAGTCGGGCATCGAGATGCGCTCGGGGTTCAGGAACCGCTCGAACAGCAGCTTGAACTCCAGCGGGTCGATGTCGGTGATGCCCATCGCGAACGCGACCAGCGAGCCGGCGCCCGAGCCGCGGCCGGGGCCGACCGGGATGCCGTGCTCCTTGGCCCAGTTGATGAAGTCCCAGACGATCAGGAAGTAGCCCGAGAAGCCCATCTTCTGGATGACCGCCAGCTCGGTGGCCAGCCGGGCCCGGTACTGATCGACGTCGAACTTGCGGCCGCGCGCCGCCAGGTACGCGAAGCGCTTCTCGAGGCCGCGCCCGGCCACGTCGCCGATGTAGCTGTCGAGGGTGTGGCCCTCGGGCACGCCGTACTTGGGCAGGAAGGTCTTGCCGAGGTCGAGCTTGACCTTGCACCGCTTGGCGATCGCGACGGTGCTCTCGAGCGCCTGGGGCACGCTCATGAAGTCCTCGTTCATCTCGCCCGGCGACTTCAGGAAGTAGCTGTCGACCGTGTGCTTCATCCGCTTCTCGTCGGTGAGGCTCTTGCCGGTCTGGATCGCCATCAGCACCTCGTGGGCGGCGGCGTCGGCGCGGTTGACGTAGTGGCAGTCGTTGGTGGCCACCAGCGGGATGTCGAGCTTGGCCCCCATCTTGACCAGCGCCTCGTTGAGCTCCTGCTGCTCGGGCGTCTTGGTCGGCATCAGCTCGAGGAAGAAGTTGCCCTTGCCGAAGATGTCCTCGTACTCGCGGGCCACCGCCTCGGCCTCGGCGACGCCGCCCTTGGCCAGGGTCTGCGCCACCTCGCCGCCCAGGCACGCGCTCATCGCGATGATGCCCTCGTGGCGCTCGCGCAGGAGCGCCTTGTCGACGCGCGGGTTGTAGTAGAAGCCCTCGAGGTACCCCATCGAGTTGAGGTACGAGAGGTTCTTGTAGCCGGTCTCGTTCTCGGCCAGCAGCACCAGGTGGTAGTTGCGGCGGTTGGTGCGGTCGCGCAGGTCGGCGGCGGCGACGTAGGTCTCGCAGCCGAAGATCACCTTGACGTCGTGGGCCTTGGCCTCGGTGTACAGGTCGATCGCCCCGAACATGTTGCCGTGGTCGGTCACCGCGACGGTGTCCATGCCGCGGGCCTTGAGCGTCGGGAACAGGTCCTTCACCCGGATCGCGCCGTCGAGCAGGCTGTACTGGGTGTGGACGTGCAGGTGCGTGAACTCGCCCATGGACGGTGAGGTCTACCGCACCGCGGCGCCCGGGGGGAGGTCGTCCGGCATCCGGACCCCGACGACGCGCGCGCGGGAGCTACACTGGCCGCATGGGGCCGGAACCGCCGAGCCTGGAGCTGGTCGCCGCGCACGTGCGGCGGCGGCAGCGCGCGACCCTGGCCGCGCTGACGGCGCTGGTGCCGGCGGCAGTGGTGCTCGGCCTGCTCGCGCTGGCCGCGCTGATGGTCAACGGCAGCGGCGTGGCGCTCCTGGGGATGCTGTGGCCGGTCGCGATCGTGGCGCGGATCGCCGCCAACCTGGCCGACGATCGGCGGGCGCTGGCGGCGGCGACGCGGCTGCTGGCCGAGCCCGCGGTCGCGGTGCGCGTCCACCGCCGCGAGCTGTGGATCGACGGTCGCGATCGCCGGGTCCGGCTGCCGCTGGGCCGCGGCCTCACCCCGACCGCGCCGCCGCCGGCGCTCCCGCCAGCGCGCGCGCTGCGCATCGCGCGCCGCGGCTGACCGTGGCCACCACGGGCCTGCGTGGTAGCGTGGAGGCCATGGTGAGCCCGGTGATGGCGATCGATCCAGCGTGGCAGCGCCCGCTGACGGTGGAGGAGTACCACCGCATGATCGACGCCGGGATCCTCGATGAGGACGAGCACGTCGAGCTGCTCGAGGGAGTGATGGTGGCGATGAGTCCGCAGGGGATCCCGCACGTCAAGGCGATCACGACGCTGGGGCGCTTGATGTGGCGCGCGACCGAGGGCACCGCGCTCGAGGTCCGGCCGCAGGTGCCGTTGACCCTGGCGCGGTCCGAGCCCGAGCCCGACCTGGCGATCACCGAGACCCGCGCCGCCTGGCCGCGCGGCCGCCACCCCGAGACCGCGCTCCTGGTGGTCGAGGTGGCGTCGGACTCGCTGCGCAAGGACCTCGGCCCCAAGGCCGCGATCTACGCCGAGGCCGGCGTGACCGAGTACTGGGTGATCGACGTCGAGCGCCAGGTGATCCACGTCCACACCGGCCCCGACGTCGCCGGCCGCCGCTACGCGACGCTCCGGGCGGTGGCCCCGGGCGACACCTTGACCTGCGCCGCCCTGCCCGCCCTGGTGGTCGTGGTCGCCGACCTGTTCGCGCGCTGAGCGCGCCGCGCGCAGGTCACGCCGGCGGCTCGGCCTCGTCGGGCCGGCGGGTCGCCCGCACCGCCTCGTTGTCCCAGCCCGGCTCCTGGGCGGCGGCGACCCGCGGATCCTCGTCGCGCATGATCCGCTCGGCCTCCTCGAGCGCCTGGCGCAACCGCGCGAACAGGTTGGTGCGGGCCTCGTCGCGCGCCCACATCGCGGCCATGTCCTCGAGCGCGCGCTCCTCGTGATCGCGCCAGCGCCGCGCCATCCGGTGCGCGGTGTGGCCGCGCAGGCCCAGCGCGCGCAGCGCCTCGGTGGCCAGCTCGACCGCCGAACCGAACAGCTCGCGCCGCGCCACCGCGACGCCGAGCTTGCGCAGCTCGTAGTAGTGGATGCGGTCGCGGGCGCGCGCGAAGATCGGCAGGCGCGGGAAGTGCTCGCGCACGGTCTTGACGATCTCGGTGGCCTGCTCGGCGTCGTCGATCGCGACGACGAACAGCTTGGCGTGAGCGCAGCCTGCGGCGTGGAGCAGATCGATCCGCGACGCGTCGCCGTAGTAGACCTTGCTGCCGAGGCGGCGGACCACGTCGACGATCTCCGGATCGAGATCGAGGATCGTGCAGCGGAAGCCGGCCGAGCGCAGCAGCCGCGCGACGATCTGCCCGAACCGCCCGTGGCCGGCCAGCACCACCGCGGCGTCGTCGTGGGCGACCGCGTCCTGCGGCCGCGCGTCGGAGGTGTCGACGGTGACCGCCGGCAACACCCAGCGCTCGAGCACGACGAACAGGAGCGGCGTCAGCAGCATCGAGATCGCGACCGCCGCCACCAGCGGCCCGGCGATCGCGCCGTCGAAGATCTTGCTGTCGGTGCCGAACTTGATCAGCACGAACGCGAACTCGCCGACCTGCGCGAGCGCGAAGGCCAAGAGCCAGCGGGCCGGCCGATCGAGGCCAAACATCCGCCCGGCCAGCCACAGCACGCCGAGCTTGAGCGCCATCGCGCCGACGACGATGCCGGCGATCGTGCCGGGCGCGCGGGCGATCAGCGGGAAGTCGATCTGGGCGCCGACCGAGATGAAGAACAGCCCGAGCAACAGCCCCTTGAACGGCTCGAGGTCGGCCTCGAGCTCGTGGCGGTACTCGCTCTCGGCCAGCACCACGCCGGCGACGAACGTGCCGAGCGCCGGCGACAGCCCGACCTGCTCCATCAGCAGCGCGATCGCCACGACGATCAGCAGCGCCGCGGCGATGAACGACTCGCGCAGCCGCACGGTGGCGAGGAACTGGAACGCCGGCCGCACGACGAAGCGCCCGGCCGCGACCACGCCGCCGACCGCGCCGATCACCAGGAGCGCGGTCATCCACGCCGGGCGGCCGGCGTCGGCGCCGGCCTTGACCTCGGCGACGCCGAGCAGCGGGAACACCGCGAGGATCGGGATGACGGCGATGTCCTGGAACAGCAGCACCGCGAACGCGGCCTGGCCCCCGCCGGTCTTGAGCTGGCCGCGCTCGGCCAGCGTCGACAGCACGATCGCGGTCGACGACATCGCCATGATCAGCCCGACGGCGAGCGCCGCGCGCCACGGCACGCCGAGCGCCAGCGCGCCGGCGGCGATCACCGCCGCCGACGCCGCGACCTGCAGCCCGCCGAGGCCGAGGATCGATCGGCGCAGCCGCCACAGGAGCGCCGGCTGCAGCTCGAGGCCGACCACGAACAGCATCATCACGACGCCGAACTCGGCGAAGTGCATGACGTGCTTGCCCTCGCCGCCGATCGCGCCGAGCACGTTGGGGCCGACCAGCACGCCGGCCACCAGGTAGCCCAGCACCGCGCCCAGCCCGAGCCGCTTGGCGATCGGCACGCACACCACCGCGGCGCACAGGTAGACGAACGCCTGGAACAGGACCGTGTCGGTCACGCCACGCCTCCCGCGGCGACCCGCAGCGTCGGCGCGCGCTGGGCGGCGCCGAGGTCGAGCGTGTCGTCGCGCAGCGCGGTCAGGAGCGCGCGGTAGGCGCGCACGTGGGGCTCGACGTCGTCGGCGTCGCCCAGCCGCAGCGCGCCGTGGACCACGAACGGCGCCAGGTAGGTCATGCCGCACAGGTGCGCCGACTGATCGAACGGCGCCAGCAGCTCGCGGATCGTGAACCGGTTCTTGCCCTCGGCGCGGTAGGCCTCGGCGCTGCCGCCGGTGGTGATCGCGTTCAGCATCAGCTTGCCGCGCAGCGCCACCCCGCCCGGCCCGTAGGCCCACCCCAGCGCGAACGTCAGATCCATCCACTCCTTCAGCAGCGCCGGCGCCGAGTACCAGTAGAACGGGTGGTGCAGCACGATCACGTCGTGCGCGATCAGCAGCGCCTGCTCGCGCGCCGGGTCGACCGCGAAGGTCGGGTAGACCTCGTAGAGGTCGTGGACCGTGACGCCGTCGAGGTCGCGCACGCCGTCGATCAACCGGCGGTTCACCCGCGATCGCTCGAGGATCGGGTGCGCGAAGACGATCAAGATGCGCCGGGCCATGCTCTCACGTAGGCCGGCCCGGCCCCCGCTGTCAATTCGACAGCGGCCCCGCTCAGCCCTCGGCGGCCTGGGTCCAGGCGCCCTTGGCGGCGAGGCCGTTCATCTTGGCGCGGTGCAGGTACACCGCCTGGCCCTTGGCGACGTTCTCGTCGAGGCCAGCCCACGCCTTGATCGAGCCGGCCTGGAGCGCGCGGCCGTACGAGAAGCTGAACGTCCACGGGTGCGGGCCGCGGCGGACGATCGCGTCGAGGTTGGCGGTGGCCTGGACCTCGGACTGACCGCCCGACAGGAACACGATGCCCGGCACCGCGGCCGGCACCGTGCGCTTGAAGCAGCGCAGCGTGGCCTCGGCGATGGCGTCGGCCGAGTCCTGCGTCGCGCACTTGGCGCCGGCGATCACCATGTTGGGCTTGAGCAGCATGCCCTCGAGGCGGACGTCGTAGCGGTACAGCGCCGCGAACACCTGGTGCAGCGTCTCGGTGGTCACGTCCTCGCAGCGCGCGATGCCGTGATCGCCGTCCATCAGCACCTCGGGCTCGACGATCGGCACGATGCCCTCGGCCTGGCAGCACGCGGCGTAGTGCGCGAGCGCCTCGGCGTTGGCCGACAGGCACAGCGCGGTCGGCAGGCCCGGCGCGATGTCGATGACCGCGCGCCACTTGGCGAAGCGCGCGCCCATCGCGTGGTACTCGGCCAGGCGCTTGCGCAGGCCGTCGGCGCCGGCGGAGATCAGCTCGCCCGGGCGGCCCGGCAGCGGCATCGTGCCGGCGTCGACCTTGATGCCGGGGATGATGCCCTGGCTGTTGAGCAGGTCGGTGAACCGCTGGCCGCCCTTGGTCGACTGCCGGATCGTGGCGTCGAACAGGATCACGCCGCTGACGTGCTCGGCGGCGCCGGCGGTGGTGAACAGCATCTCGCGGTAGCGGCGGCCGTTCTCCTCGGTGGCCTCGAGCTTGATGCCGTCGAAGCGCTTCTTGATGGTGCCGGCGCTCTCGTCGGCCGCGAGGATGCCCTTGCCAGGC
>Ga0268298_10005333_pt1 | contig 12103 bp, 5 predicted proteins | sample WWTPWeurt_MetaG_FD_194462 | JGI IMG/M metagenome (GOLD analysis project Ga0268298, IMG submission 194462) | Activated sludge microbial communities from WWTP in Nijmegen, Gelderland, Netherland - WWTP Weurt | ecosystem: Engineered > WWTP > Aerobic digester > Activated sludge | place: Netherlands...
CGGTGTGCGGCCGCCAGCACGAGGAGCTCATCGACAGGCTGCCCGAGGCGGTGGACGACGCGGAGCTGGTCGTGCTCAACGGGGACATCGTGGACGGGCACAGGGGGCTCCTGCGCGGGCTCGAAGCAGAGCTGTGCGCGCGCCTCGTGGAGCTCGTGGCCAGGTGGCGGGCCGAGGGGCGAGAGGTGGTGTACGTGGAGGGGAATCACGACACGCCGGTCCCCGGGCTGGGGCTCGCGCCGGACAGGTGGGTTCACGACTTTGAGGGGGCGCACGGCGAGCGGATCCGCGTGCTGCACGGGCATCGGTTCGGAGAGGCGGTGTTCCAGGAGGGGGCCTATGAGGCGTGGGGAAAGCACCTGATCCGGGCAGAGAACTGGTTGTATGCAAATCTCGGGGCGCTGCGCGCGGTCTACCGGTTCGGGCCGGGGTGGTTCGTGGGGGCGGTGGGGAAGACGGAAGACATCTTGTGGACACGGGCCTTTCCGGGGCGGGTGACGGGGCTCTTGCCGGAGGCGGACGTGCTCTTGCACGGGCACTTTCATTTCGGGCCTGCGCGGCTGCGGATCGCGGGAAAGCCTGTGTGGCGAACGGGGGCGTGGGTGTCGCGGGGGCACCTCGGGTCGGTGGACCGGATGCTGCGGTACAGGGACGGGGTGTTCGAGCGGATCGGGCTCTCGGGCGGCCGATTCCGGGCGATCGACGACGGGTATTGAGCGCGAGCTCTCTTCACCACGGAGTCACGGAGAGCACGGAGGTCGCACAGAGTTTCTTTGTCTCAGATTCCGGGGGCGGCCTCCTGGCGGAGGAGCTCCAAGAGGGCCTGCGACTCGTCGTGATCGGTCACGTTCTCCAGGGCGATGTTCACCTCCGAGAGCGCCGCCGCGACGAGCGCCACACAGACCCGGCGCATCGCTGTCGGGGAGGCGGCGGCGATGTGTCGGGCCAGGGCGGGGTGAGCCACGTTGATGAGCACTGCACGCATTCGTTGGTCGTAGCGCACGAGGGGGCCGCGGAGGACCTCGTCGACCATCAACACGGGCTCTTCGCGCAGGCGCAGGGCGCGGAGGGCGCGCTCGACGGCGGCGCCGACGCCGGTGGGCGCAGGCGCGGGGCCTTCCGGCGCCCCCGAGAGGAGGCCCGTGACCTTGCCGAGGACGGACGAGAGCCACGAGCGAGAGGTCTTCTGCGTGGCGGCGGCGTCGAAAGTGGCAGTCTCGACGTTCGGGGGAGGGCGAACCGACGGCGGGGCGAGGGCCTCGGAGGGCCGGGAGAGGGGCGCGGCGCCGAGGTGCTTGAAGCGTGAAGCGGGGACGCGGGCCCGGAGGACGCGCGTGAGGGGGGAGCCGTCGTCGACCAGGACGAAGGGCGGTGTTCCCTCCGGGAAATCTCCGTCGATCGAGCCGCGGCGATCGGTGAGCCAGAGGTCCGCGCAGGACTGGAGACTGGCGATCAGGTCGTCCGGGGACACGGGGGTGCCGGCGGCCGAGAGGGCGGCGGGGACTCCAAAGGTGGTGGAGCCGAGGAGCCGGAGGTTCCACGCATAGGCCTGTAGCTCGGAGGAGAGGGCCTTGGGAACAGCGGAGTCTCGGCCGGCGGCCGGAGGCGGGCGGAGCAGGGGGGCGAGCATGCGCTCGAGCACGCCGCGCAGGGCCAGCGCGAGTCGACAGGCGGCGCCGCGGCTGAATTCGGGCGAGGCGTGCGAGATACAGAGGGCGCCGCCGAGGGGGAGGGACGCGGAGATCGGGGCCTGCGCCAGGAAGATGGGCGTGAGGCCGAGATCGGCGAAGCCCTGGACAAGAATACGAACAGTGGGAGCCACGGGCCACGTGGCCGGGACATAGAGGTAGCCTGTCGCTGTGATCGGATCGGTGGAGCCGTAGGCGGCCATCGGCGGGATGGCTTCGTCGAGGAAGAGGGTCGCGAGGCGCTCGTGCTCGGCGGGCAGATCGCGGGCGAGCGTGTCGCGGACGAGGCGATCGGCCAAGGAGCGGACGCGCGCGCGGAGGGCCGTCTCGTCGGCCGGGAGGAGGCCGTCGAACCATCGCGTGGGGTGGAGTGTGTCGTCGTTGAGGACGGCGGCGACAGGCCAGCCGGGGGAGTCGTCAAGCTTGCAGAGAGGGCGGCGCGTCGTGAGGACTTGAATGCTGCGAGCGCCGGCGGAGGCGGGGGCAAGCAGGCCAATCTCACCTTCGAGGGCGCCTTCCTTGACGAGGGTGGAGGCGAGCATGTGGCCGCGGGCCTCGTCGTCGAAGCGAATCACGCTGACCGGCGGGGCCTCGCGGCGGCGCTCGGCCTCGAAATCACGGCGCATCCACTCCGTGACGTTGAGGATCTTGAGCTTTCGCACGAGCTGGAGGTGCTCTGTCGGGGTGAGCACGAGCGTCTTCCCCTCCTGGCGCGTGCGAGGATACGGGCCGGGATCAAACGTGCAGGAGAGGTCGCCGAGGTCGCCGGACTGGAGCTGGTCCAGGGTGAAAAAGGCTCCGTCGATGTCCGGGAACACCGGGGCTCGCCGGATGGGGGCGGGGGGCGTCTTGTCCTTGGAGAGCGCGGCGCAGGTGACCCCGCGCAGGTGAGCACGGACGAAGGGCGGGAGGGCGTCGAGCGACGGGATGAGGCCCACGAGCAGGCGCACGGCCGCGCGCGTGAGCTTCTCGGAGAGCTCCGGGGTGGAGGCGGTCGTGAGGATCTCCACGCGAGCCACGGCGCGGGCGGGGAAGCTGGTGTGGATTTGAATGCGGCGTGTGTATCCGTCGAGGGCGGTCACCTCACAGGCGCTCTCGCCGGACTCGTAGATCGCGAGCTCCCCGTCGATGCCCGTGAGTTGGAGGGCGTGCAGATCCTGGGCGAGGCTCGGGTGGACAGGGCGGGCGGCGAGGCGCGGGCGGTCCGAGGAGCCGCTCGCGCGCTTTTGCTGGAGGGCCGCGATCTCGGCCGTCACGGAGCGAAGGCGGACGCCTGTGCGCTCCAGGATACGGGCGAGCGTCACGCCCTCTTCATTGCCAGGGAGGTGGAGGATCGGGCGGTCGAGATCCGTCGCGGCGCCAGCGGGGGGGAGCCACGAGGCGAAGAGATCGATGCCGCCCCAGAGGGCGCCGTCGATCTGCGCGAGATCGACATAGGGGCAGTCGGCGCCTTGCACGGTGGGCCACTTGAGGTCCGGGTGGCGGAGGGCGTTCTCGAGGCGGGCGTCGCGCTTCGGATCGAAGAGGAGGGCGTGGACAAGGCGCAGCGCGCGCAGATCGCCAAAGAAGAGGCGGCTTTTCCCTGGGGTCCGGGCGCGCTCGAGGATGTCGAGGGCGAGGGCCAGGGCGGCAGTCTGGACGCGGGCGCTCACGGCGGCGGCGCCTTCGGGCGTCAGGACGGTGGTCGTCTCCAGGTGCTCGGGATCGAGGAGCGACACGCGGGCCACGACGGGGGCGGACAGGCTGGGGAGAGGGATCTCGCACGCGAGCCTGTCTTCGAAGAGGATCTCGGCGACGGCGTGGGTCGGGAGGAGCGGGCTCGGGACGGCGAGGGCGGCTGTCACGCTGAGGGGCGCGTGGCGGGGGATCGCCGGCAAGTGAACGAGAGGGCCCGTCGCGTCGCCGCGAGGTCCGATGGCCTTGGGATCGAGGGGGGGTCTCTTTCGGAATTCAGTAAGTGCATTTGTGCGCTCGGCGCGCCTCCCCTGGACCAGGAGATCGGCGCTGCCGTCCTGGAGTCGGTCACCGGACCAGCGGGCGAGGGCCTCGAGGGTGGGAGTATCGAATACGATGAGTGGGCGCCAGCCGATAGGGCGGAAGGCGGGCGCGGAGCGGAGGGTGGGGATGGGGGTGCGATCGGGGTAGAGCGAGGCGATCGTCGCGAGGCTCGTGACGATGGGCTCGCCCGTGTCGCCGAGGATGGTCAGGAACGGGAGCAGCTCGATGCGGGCGGCGAGCTCGCGATCCTCCGGAGAGGCGTCGCGGCGGCGGCCTCGCTCGGCGCGATCGATGAGGAACCGCTGCACGGAGGCGGGCAGCGAGGCGAGGTGATCCGGGAACGCATAGCGCGAGGCAGAGGCGCCCCCGATGCGGCGAAAGAGCTCGTTTCGCGCGGCCTCGTCGCCCAGGAGGGCCGCGACGAGGCGCTCGCCGTACATCTGCTCGGCGCGGCTGGTGAGGCGCGGATCGTCGGCGTGGACGACGCCCTTCCAGTCGGCGCTCGGGACGATCGAGTCGTCGTCGATCGCGAGCGTCATGCCGCCGAAGGACACGTCGAGGGCGCTGCGGAGGATCTCGACGCCCCCGTGCCAGACGCGCGTCTCGGAGGCGCCGAGCGTGGCCGCGAAGGCGAAGCTCTTGTCCTCGACGTGCAGGATCGGCGCGAGCGACGCGGCGGCGACGTCGTCGATGAAGCTCACGATCTGCGGGCGCGATCGCTGGCGAGGGGGGAGCTGCGCGGCGAGGAGCGCGGCGTCGTAGCGGAGGATCGTGATGCCGGGGCGCAGGCAGAGCGAGAGCCACGAGAGCTCGTTCGCGGGGAGGCCCACGACGGGGCGACCGTCGGCAGCGCGGCCCGGTGTCGCGGGCGTGGCGACGCAGATCGTGCCTGTCTTTGCGGCGTATTCGCAGAGCGTCTGGAGGCTCACGTGGACGCGCAACGCGCTCGCGAAGGAGCCCGAGGAGGGGGGACCGGACACGAGGCGCGAGGGCCTCGACGGGGTCGCGGCGGGCGCGGCGGCGCGCTCGGTGGTGGGCCAGATCGGGGCGTGCAGGAGCGCGTCGAGCGCGTCGAGCGCGGGCATCTCGAAGCCCTGCGCGGAGTACATCTTCGTCGGCGCGAGGACGGCCGTGCCGAGGGCGGCGCGGAGGATCGCGGCGCGCGGTTTGTCGAAAGGAGCCGAGGATCGGAGGCGCAGTTGGGCGAAGCGCTCGCACGCGAGGACGGCGGCGCGGATCGCGAACGCGAGGGCGGCGCGCAGGCCCGCGGTGGGCTCGACGCCCTCGTAGGCCAGCTTGGGCGTGATGTGCGCGGGCCACTCGAGGGCGATGAGACACGGGAGCGGGACGACGTCCTCCGGCACGGGAAAGGCTTCGAAGCAGCGCCCTTCGAGGAACACGCGGAGGGCGAGGTTGCGGACGTAGGTCAAGGGGTCGGAGGCGATCGCGACCTCGCCCGAGAGGCCGGCGAAGGGGCCCTTGGTGAAGGCGAAGCGCTCGCGCGCGAGGTAGTCGCCGTCGGGCACGGAGGCGGGGCCCGCGGGCATCGCGAGGAGCTTCTTTTTGCGGTCGACGCCGCGCTTGACGATCTCGACGAGCTGCTCGGGAGGGAGCGTCACGCGCGAGCTGAGGATGCGCTCGGCGACGCGCTCTCGGAGCCACACGACGTGGTGCGCCCAGGGGGTCATCTCCTCGGGCACAGGGTCCTTCCCTCGCCACACGAGCAGCGGATCGGCGCGCGGGATGTCGGCGTGCGTGATCGGTCGGCCGAGGCCGTCCTCGAAGTGCGGGAGCGTGAGCACGACGCGCAGGGCCTCGGGGAGCGGGACGCGCGCGATGAGCGAGGCCTCCGCGGCGCACACGAAAGCGCCGAGGGCCTCGCGGAGGACGGCCTTGTCGTCGGCCTCGATGGTGACGCCGTCGGGGACCGTGCCTTTTCCGAAGGCGGCGGCGACGAGGCCCAGGATCGCGTCGGAGAGGGCCGGCGCCGCGGCGCTGCGGAGCGATCCGAAGAGCGGGGCGTCCTCGCGGACAGCGGAGCGCGAGGCGTTCGTCGGGAGCGCGTCGGAGTCGATCACGAGGCGCACGGGGGGCGCGATCCCGAGGTGCTCGCTCATCGGGAAGTGCGATCCGAAGGCGAGGCCGGCGCGCGAGAGGAGGAGGCCGAGCTCGCAGAATTCGACGTGCGGCGCGACGGTCGTCGTGTCGACGATCTCGACGTGCGCGCGCTTGACGCCGGGGAGCGTGAGCGGCGCGCGCGCGAGGGCCTTCGGGCGCCTCGGGGGCGCGGGCGCCTCGCCGTTGACGTAGATTGGAATACGAAGAGAGGACGCTGCCTCGATGAGCAGCGCGACCTCGCGAGGGACCGTCTTGGCGGCGGCGCGACGGACGATATCCCAGCCCATTTTGCGGCGAAAATGGAAGAGAGTGCCAGTCGCGGGCATGCCTGCGGGGAAGACGACGTCGTCCACCTCCGGGAGGGGCTTCTCTTCGCGCTCGATGGCGGAGACGAGGGCGGGCGTCCACGTGACGCGGAGGGCTCGCCCCATGTCGGCGGACACGATCGCGATCCACGCGGGATCGAGGCCGAGCGCGGCGTTCGTGGCGAGCGCGAGGAGGCGCATGTGGCGGGACTCTTGCTCTTCCTCCCCGCCGACGAGGTGCTCGAAGAGGCGCGGGAGCTCGGCGCGCGTGAGGGGCTGGCCGTCGAAGTGGAGCAGCACGTCGTCGGCGTCGTACTGGACGTCGACGGCGGTGGCGCCCGCGAGGACAGCGGATCGGACGACCTCGATCGCATAGAAATGAAGGTCGACGAGGAGGTGCTCGCGCAGCTTCGCCATCGCCTTGCGGGCGTCGACGCGGATGCGCCCCTTGCGGACGACGCGGCCGAGATCGCTCATCGGATCTCCGCGAGGGCGAGCGCGGTGAGGCGGTGATTCGTCGCGGAGGAGAGCCCCGGGCCCGCGAGCAACAGGAACCGCGCGAGGAGGTGCGCCGCGATCATGGGCGAGGCGGCGCGGCGCGCGGAGACGACGGGCTCGGCGTCCTCGCGCAGGACGAGGAGCGCTCCTTCGGGCCACTTTCCGGAGAGGCGAGCGTCGCGCTGCAGCACGACGTGCGCGGGGGCGCCGGGGACGGGCGATGGAACCAGCGCGCCGAGGCGATCGTCGCCCTCGGAGAAGCGGCCGATCGTGACGCGATCGATGCCTGTCTCCGCGAGCGCCTCGGTGAGGGCCGCGCAGAGGGCGTCGTCGCCGGGGAGCCTCTCGACGCGCGTCTCTCGGACGAACAAGCACTCCCCCGCGACGGGGGCCACCGAGAGAGAGGGCCCCCCGACGTGCTCGATCGCGTCCTTCACGGCGGTGCGCGCCACGAGCACGACAGGCACGCCGCTCGACGCGAGCGCCGCTGTGAGATCCGTGCGCGCCGTCGTCGCGAGGAGCACCCGCGGTCGGCCCGGGAGGCGCTCTCTCCGGAGCTTTTGAACGTGCGCCACGGTCATGGAGCGGGCGCCGTCGATCGGGTGCGCGAGGGGCACGACGAGCTCCGTGAGCTTGGCGGAGATCGGCGCGAGGGTGGCGATCTCGAGGAGATCCACGAGGCGCTGCGCCGGCGCGACGTCGGCCGTCTTCGCGCCGCTCGATGTCCCCTCGGAGCGCGGATCAGGCTCGATCGAGAGGGCCGCGGCCTCCGCCTCCTTCGCGAGCTCGCGGAGCACGGCCTCGCGCAGCCGCGCGGACGAGAGCTCCACGGCGCGCGCGAGGGCCAGGTGAAACGCCTGATCGCGGCGCACGTCGTCGCGGCTCAGCGTGTGGAGCAGGCGCGAGCTGTTCACCTTCACGCGCACGTGCGAGAGCAGGTCGCGCAGGGGCTCGGTGGTCTCGTGGAGCGTGAGGCCACGGTTGTAAAAGCCTGCAAATGGCGACGGATCGTCCTCGCCGCCGCCCGTGAGCGGGAGCGCCCCGGAGCCGGCGATGGGGCCCACGACGATCTCCATGTCGTCGTACCTCTGGCGCACCGAGATCACCGCGCGCACGTCGAAGGGCGTGTCCGCACGAGCCGTACGCTCTTGAATACGATCGCCCTCGTCGCGCACGGTGAAGGTGATCGGGACCTCCGCGTGCCTGCACCAGCGGTGGAGCGAGGCCGCGACCTTCTGCCAGAAAGGGCCGAATTCCTCGGCGGGCAAAGGCTTCCAGAGCGTGACCGTGGTCCCGCTCTCGTCGCGCGCCCCGGCCTTCTCGATCTCGTAGGTGTGATCGGGGAAGAGCCTCACGCGCAGGGCGTGCCCGTCGCGCCACGTGTCGACGGTGACCTCGCTCGGCGCGATCGCGAACACGCTCAGGAAGCCGACGCCGTACTTGCCGATCTTCGTGGGATCGGCGTCCTTCGTGGATCGGAAGAGCACGAGGAGCGCGTCCTCGATGACCTCCATCGTCATGCCGCAGCCGTCGTCGGTGACGGAGACGGAGGCCATGCCGTCGTTGGTTCGCTCGACGCGCACGTCGAGGGCCGTCGCGCCGGCGTCGATGCCGTTCTGGACGAGCTCGCGCACGAAGGCGTGGACGTCCGCGAACTGCCGCACCATGTCGGCCACGATCCCCGTCGTGGGGGGCGCCTTGTGCGCTCGAGGCTGTTCGCGCGAGCGATACGGGGTCATCGCGCGGCTGAGGGTATCATGCGACCGGCGGGAGCTTTTCTTCACCACGGAGCCACGGAGAGCACGGAGGTCGCACAGAGATTTTTTGTCCCAGATTCCCCAAAGATTCTGAGGACAAAAATCCTCCGTGAGACCTCTGTGACCTCCGTGGCTCCGTGGTGAAAAAGTCCCCAGAAATTGCCTAAATGATCAGCATTGGGGATACACACGCGGCGTGCTGACCTTCGACCCCGAGGCCCTCGAGCGCCTCGTCACCCGCGCGACCGGTCGATCTCCGAAGGCCGTCGTCGCGATGCCCGGCGGCGCCTCCACACGCCGTTATTTCCGCGTCGAGCTCGCGCCTTCGAACGACGGTGGCCCCGAGTCGATCGTCGCGATGTTCGTGCCGGACGCGCGGCCCGAGGAGGTGACGACAGCGGGCACCGAGGCCGCGCGCTGGCCGTTCCTGGAGGTCTCGGCGCTGCTCTCGTCGCGCGGGGTGCGCGTGCCGAAGATCCACGGAGAGGCTTGTGACGAAGGGTTTTTGTTGATCGAGGACCTCGGCGACGAGACGCTCGCGGAGCACCTGGTGCGCTCGCCGGAGGGTCGCTCCGCGATCTACACGCGCGCCGTCACGGATCTCGCGAGGGCCCAGCGCGCGCTCGCGGATCTGCCCGAGGGCTCCATCGTGCGTACGCGCGCCTTCGACGAGGCGCTGCTCCGGTGGGAGCTCGATCACTTCCGCGAGTGGGGCCTCGACGCGATCGAAAAGCCTCTGGATCCAGGCTCTCTTGTGACGTGGAACGAGATCGCCGACAGGCTCGCTCGGCGCATCGCGAGCTGGCCGCGGGGCTTCACGCACCGCGACTACCAGAGCCGCAACCTCATGGTCACAAGGGCTGCCGAAGCGCCGGAGCTCGTGTGGATCGACTTCCAGGACGCGCTCCTCGGGCCGCGCGTGTACGACCTCGTGGCGCTCCTCAACGACAGCTACCAGTCGTTCGATCGCGCTTTCCAGGAGGCTCGCCTCGACGAATACGCGGCGGAGCGAGGCCTCGACGCCGAAGGGCGCGCGGAGCTCGGCCGCCAGTTCGACGTGCTCACCGTGCAGCGCAAGCTCAAGGACGCCGGTCGCTTCATCTTCATCGATCGGGTGAAGAAGAACCCCTCGTTCCTCCCTTATTTCGAGCCCTCGCTCGCCAAGGTCCGGGCCGCGCTCGAGCGCCTCGCCGACGAAGAAGACATGCGCTGGATCGCGGGGATGCTCGATCGGACCTTTGGCTGACGGAGCGACCGGGGCCTCGCACGCCGCGCCGCGTCTCCCCTTTTTTGCTTGCGGCCCCCATCCCGAAAGCTCCAAATCGACGGCGCCATGTTCTTCGCCACCACGCCGACCGAGCTCGCGTTCACGACGTCGTCGCCGTACCGCCTGTCGTTCGATGCGATCGCGGAGGCGCCACCCGAGCGGATCTTCGACATCTTCACCAAGGGCGAGGGTCAAGAGACGTGGTTCGCGGACTTCAAGGCCTGTCGCTGGACGAGCCCGGAGCCGCGCGGCGTCGGCGCGACGCGCGAGATCGAGCTGAAGCTGCTCACCGTGAAGGAGCGGTTCGTCGTGTGGGAGCGGGGCGTCCGGCTCACCTTCTCCATCGACGCGATCTCGCTGCCCCTCGTGAAGACGCTGATGGAAGACCTCCAGTTCGAGGCCGTGGGCGAGAAGGGCACGCGCGTCGTATGGACGATCCATTACGAGCCGACGCTCGGGATGCGGCCGTTTCACCCCGTCGCGAAGATGGTCTTCAACAAGATGTGGCGGCAGAGCCTGGACGGGCTCGTGAAGTACGCCGCGGCGCACCCCCATGGCTGAGCGCGTCCTCTCCCCGGCCGAGGCCCCCGACGACGCGCGCTTCGACAGGCTCTTTCGGCCGAGCACCCTCGACGAGTACATCGGCCAGGCGAAGCACAAGGACAACCTCAAGGTCTTCGTCGCCGCGGCCCGAAAGCGCAAGGAGCCGCTCGATCACATCCTGTTCTGCGGGCCCCCCGGCCTCGGCAAGACGACGCTCGCATACATCCTGTCTCGTGAAATGGGGACCACCCTCCACGCGACGAGCGGCCCCGCGATCGAGCACAAGGGCGCGCTCGCGGGGCTCCTGACGAAGCTGGAGGCGCACGACGTCCTCTTCATCGACGAGATCCACAGGCTCTCTCCGGCGGTCGAGGAGAGCCTCTATCCGGCGATCGAGGCCTTCCGGATCGACATCATGACGGGTGACGGGCCGTATGCGACGACGATCCAGCTCCCGCTCAAGCCCTTCACCCTCGTGGGGGCCACGACGCGGACTGGCCTCTTGACAGCCCCTCTCCTCTCCCGGTTCGGCTACGTGGCCCGATTGGACTTCTACCCGATCGAGGACCTCGTGCAGATCGTGGAGCGGAGCGCGCGGCTGCTCGACGTGAAGATCGAGCCCGGCGGAGCGCTGGAGATCGCGGCGCGGTCGCGGGGGACCCCCCGCGTCGCGAACAGGCTCCTCCGGCGCGTGCGGGACTTCGCCGACATCCTCGGGAAAGGCAGCATCACCGAGGCCATCGCGCGGACGACGGCGGAGAGGCTCGACGTGGACTCGGCGGGGCTCGACGAGATGGATCGAAGGCTGTTGATGGTGATCATCGACCATTACGACGGCGGGCCGGTGGGGGTGGAGACGATCGCCGCCGCGCTCGCGGAGCCTCGGGACACGATCGAGGACGTGTACGAGCCCTATCTCTTGCAGCAGGGCTTTCTGGGGCGCACGCCGAGGGGCCGAGTCGCGACACGGAAGGCCTATGAGCACCTCGGCAAGAAGGGGCCGGGGACGAAGCCGCAGCAGGGCGATCTGTTCTCCTGACGGGGGCGGCGGCTCCGGCGAGAGGGACCATGGAGACCGCCGCGAAGCCGAAGAGAGCGTGGCTGTCGGCGAAGGCGAAGCGCCGGATCAAGCGCGCTCTTTTGGGGATCTTGATCGCGATCCCTGTCGTGATCGGCGCGACGTGGTACGCGGCCAATCACGTGCCGTGGTTCGGGGCGTGGCTCGCGGACACGCTGCGGAGCGTCCTCGGCACGGAGCGGGTCGCGGATCTCGAAGAATTCGCCTACGACCTCGAAGACAGGTGGAATCGCGCGTGGCGCACGGGGGAGAAGCCGAAGGCCTACTGGGACGCTCCGAGCGCCTCGTCCTCCGGTGCGCCGCCGGCAAACAGTCCGTCTGGGGAGCCGACCACAGGCCCGTCCCCGAGCGGCTCGTCCTCGGCGGCGCCGAGCCCCTCGGGGACGCCGAACGCCGGTAATAAACAGTATGTATTCCCACCCATGGACGTGGGGCCCTATGACGCGAAGTTCGCGGCGCCCGGCGATGGAACGTGGGTGCGCGTGGAGCTCCCGGGGGTGTCGCCCCCTCCCCTGCCCGCGCCCGGACAGGCCCCTCGGACGGCGCCTGTCGTTTACAAGACGCTCCTTCACCCGGACGCCAAGAGGCCCTGGGCCGAGGTGTTCGTGGTGGCGATCGATCTCGGGACCGCCGATCTCCACATGGTCGCGGGGACGCGGGAGCCCAAGGGGACGGCGCCGGGGAGCAGCGAGGCGAAGCGGACAGGCCTTGTCCCGGAGGCCGATGTGCCGGGGCTCCTCTGCGCGATGAACGGGGGATTCAAGGAGGAGCACGGGCATTACGGGATGAAGGTGGGCGGCGTGCTGCTCATCCGGCCGCGGGTGGACGGGTGCACGATCGCGCGGACGAAG
>Ga0268298_10005334_pt1 | contig 12103 bp, 7 predicted proteins | sample WWTPWeurt_MetaG_FD_194462 | JGI IMG/M metagenome (GOLD analysis project Ga0268298, IMG submission 194462) | Activated sludge microbial communities from WWTP in Nijmegen, Gelderland, Netherland - WWTP Weurt | ecosystem: Engineered > WWTP > Aerobic digester > Activated sludge | place: Netherlands...
CGGGCGTCGTCTCGTTTGCGACGTGCGCTTCGGCAGACACGAGCGTCGTTGTGCGCGTGGCAGGCAGCGTCGCGTGCGCTTCGTTCGTGATCGGCGCGCGTGCGGCGTCCGAGGATCCTCCGACCGTGGGCTCGCCGCTCACCGTCGCGTCGACCGCGATCGCCGGGCCGGGCTCTCGGGAAGGGCGGATCGCGCGCGGCTCGGGCGTGACGTTCTGTGGGGGCTTCGCCTCGGAGATCGGCGGCGGCGGCTCTGTCTCGGCGGTCGCGATCCCGTAGTAGGCGCGGATCGCGCTGCGGATGTCGCTCGGCGGCGCGATCATCGGGCGCACGGGGATGCCGGCGTGCGCGCCGCACGCGCGAAGGGCCTCTTCGTTCGTGGGATCCTCCATCGCGATGTAGAGCGTGTCGCCCTGACCGCGAGGCCTGCGCACGTAGATGGGGAGCAAGCAGTACTGGTCGGCCACCTCGCGCGGGACGAGGTTCAAGAGCTGGCGCGAGAACTCGATCTTCATCAGCGAGACCCACGGCACGCTGAGCTGATGCGAGAGGATCTGCGTGAGCTGCACCTCGCTGATGTGCCCGCGCTCGACGAGCAGCGTGCCCAGCCTCCGCCCGTCCTGCTTCTGCGCCGCGAGCACGTCTTCGAGGGCATCCGGGGTGATCAGGCGCGCGTCGACGAGGAGCTGGCCGAGACGTAGCCGCGAGGTCGTCATCGCCGGCAGCGTATCATCATCCCGCCGCGACCTTCCTCTCCGGGCCGGAGGGGGCCGCGCCCTTCGGTCTCGCGCGCTCCGCGGTCGCGGCCTTCGGTCCTGTGGCCCGCGCAACGTCGGGGCTGCGCCCCCCAGTGGCTGCCGCGCAACGTCGGGGCTGCGCCCCCCAGTGGCTGCCGCGCAACGTCGGGGCTGCGCCCCCCAGTGGCGGCCGCGCAACGTCGGGGCTGCGCCCCCCAGTGGCTTCCGCGCAACGTCGGGGCTGCGCCCCCCAGTGGCTTCCGCGCAACGTCGGGGCTGCGCCCCCCAGTGGCTGCCGCGCAACGTCGGGGCTGCGCCCCCCAGTGGCTGCCGCGCAACGTCGGGGCTGCGCCCCCCAGTGGCTGCCGCGCAAATTCGATCGAAGCCGCAGATTCCGCCGTGTGCAACGAGCCCCATGTCCGTGCTAACGTCTCTCGCCGTGTCGGAAGTGGTGTGCCCGCAGTGCGGCAATTTGTGCGTTGAGTCGCACAAGTTCTGTCCCGTTTGCGGCTTCCCGATCCACGAGTTCTTTCAGAAGAGCTCCGACGACCCGCTGATCGGCACCACCCTCCCGGGCGGCTACGTCCTGCTCGAGCTCGTCGGCGTCGGCGGCATGGGGCGCGTGTACCGCGCGGAGCAGAAGGCGCTCGGCCGCACCGTCGCGGTGAAGATCATCCACCCGCACCTCCTCGGCGACGAGAGCGCGTCCGTCCGGTTCATCACCGAAGCGCGCGCCGCGAGCCGCATGAACCACCCGAACTCGGTCGCCGTGATCGACTTCGGAAAGAACGGTTCGCAGCTCTACATCGTCATGGAGTTCCTGCGAGGTCGCGACCTCGCGCGCGTGGCGTTCGAAGAGGGACCGCTGCCGTTCCGTCGCGTCGTCGACATCCTCCGCCAGGTGCTCGCGGGCCTCAGCGAAGCGCACCACCTCGGGATCATCCATCGCGATCTCAAGCCCGAGAACATCGTGCTGGAGCAGCTCCGCTCGGGCGGCGATTTCGTGAAGGTCGTCGACTTCGGCCTCGCGAAGATGCGCGCCGAGGTGGCGCCCAACGTCACGAGCCCCGGCATCGTCTGCGGCACCCCCGACTACATGGCGCCCGAGCAAGGCCGCGGCGATCCGATCGACGCGCGCAGCGACCTCTATGCGTGCGGCGTGATCCTCTACCAGCTCCTCACGGGCGGCCTCCCGTTCGAGGGCGACTCGCCGACGCAGGTCGTGCTCATGCACATGTCGAAGCGCCCGCTCGACCCGCGTGAGGCCGCGCCGCAGAGGAACATCCCGAAGAGCCTCGCCGAGGTCACCCTCAAGGCGCTCGAGAAGGACGCGAAAGATCGCTACCAGTCGGCCGACGAGCTCTCCGAGGCGCTCGCCGTGGCCCTCGCCGCCACCGAGTCCCCGCAGCGCATCTCGGGTGAGATCCAGGGCGTCCTGTGCGCGTCGTGCGGCGCGGTCGTCCCTCGCGGTCAGAAGTTCTGCGGAGAGTGCGGCGCGCGCGTGACGCAGGCCGCCGCTCCTGCGGCCCCGAAGCCGAACCAAATCTCCAACACGAGCAAGCGCGATCGCGATCGCTCGAGCCTCCCGTCGCTCCCGCTGCCCCTCACCGATCGCGAGGACGACCTCGACTGGCTCGCCGCGAGCCTCCTCGAGGCGTCGTCCGCGTTCGTCGCGGCGCGCATCGTCGGCGAGCACGGCGTCGGCAAGACGCGCATCGTGCGCGAGTTCCTCGACACGCTCGCGGACGATTTCGTCGTGCGCGTCGGACCCGATCCCTGGAACGCGGAGGTCGGCTACTACATGCTCCGCGACGCGGTCATCAAGCTCGCGTCGCTGCCATCGGACGGCGGACCGCCTTCTTCGTGGGCGTCGGCGAGCCCCGAGGCGCGCCAGGGCCTCGCGGAGATCTTCGGCCGCGGCGATCCGATCCCCCCGCGCGGCGAGATCTGGAGCCGTAGCCTGCGACCTGGCCTCTCGTCGAACGACAGGCGCTTCGTCGTCGCAGAGGCCCTCCGCTGGGCGCTCCTCCGCGCGCAGCAAGAGGCCGCGGGCCGCGCTGTGGTGCTCACCATCGACGATCTGCACGCCGTCGACGGCGCCAGCAAGAACGCGGTCTTCGACATCGTCTCGGATCCTCCGCCTGGCCCCACGCTCGTGATCGCGACGCACATCCCGAGCTACGAGCCTGGATGGAGCGACGGCGTGCGCATCCTCAACGGCCTCACGCCCGAAGCCGCCGCTGCGCTCGCGAAGAACGACGCGCTCGCGCACCCGATCGATCCCCCTTCGTCGGCGTCGCCGGGCTCGCGCGGCCGGGACTACCGGCTGCCCCCGCTCTACCTCGACCAGCTCGTGCGGTTCACCATCGAGGGCGGATCCAACCCACCTCCGCGCCTCGCGGACCTGATCGCGCAGCGCATCGAGCGCCTCCCGCACGACGCTCGCTGCACGCTTCAAGCCCTCGCCGTCATCGGCGACGCCGCGGATCTGTCGGCGGTCGAGCGGCTCCTCCCCGAGCAAGGTGGCTTCGTCGAGCACGTGGCCACGCTGCGCGCGGCGGGCATGGTGGACCAGAGCCCGCAGGGGATCTCGACCGTGCACCCGCTGTTCCGCGACGTCACGTTGGCGACGATCCCTGCGGCCGTGCGCCGCGAGCTGCACGCGGAGGCGGCGCTCGTCGCAGGCGAGGCTGGTCTCCCGCTGGAGGTCCACGCGCTGCACGCGTTCCACGCGCAGAACGCGTTCGAGTCGCTGATGCTGCTGGAGCAGGTCGCGGATCGAGCGGCGGCGCGGGGTGATCAGGCGGGCTGCGTCCTCGCGCTCCGGCGCGGCCTCGACGTCGCGCGGCGAGAGATGTTCCGCGGGGAGCTCGACGATCCGGTGCGCGCGGTGCTCATCTTCAGCCGCAAGCTGGGCGACGCGCTCGCGGCCTCGGGGGATCTCACCGACGCCGAGGGCGTCCTCCGCGAGGCGCTCGATCTCGCCGGGCCGAGCGGCCCCGATCGCGCCCGCGTGCTCGGCTCGCTCGCGTTCGTGGCCCGCGGGCGCGACCGCACGATCGAGGCGACGGTCTACCTCCGCGAAGCCTTGGAGCTGGCCCGCCAGGCGGACGCGCAAGACCTGATGCTCTCCCTCGATCGCATGCGTCGCGAGTGGACGCAGCGTTGAAGCGCGGGGCCTCGTGATGCGGATCCGAAGCGTCGGACGCGCGCCGACGACGTGAGCACCTGCGCGCTCTGCGCCGCGGGCGCCGACGACAGCGGCGGGGGATGATGCGGCCCTCGGGTGAATGTGGTTAGCATCCGCCTCGATCGATGCCGCCGTCCGCCGAGACCAATCCGCCGAGGCCCTTCATCGCGCGCTGGGATCTCGACAAAACCTACCTGCGCACCGATTTCGACACCCTGCGAGATCTGATCTCCACCGCGTTCGAGCGCCCTGATCAGAAGCGCACCGTCCCCGGCGCGGCGGCCTTGCTGCGCGAGCTCGGGCGCACAGGCGTGGAGGCGCATTTCCTCTCCGGCAGCCCCGAGCAGCTCCGATCGCGCCTCGTGCAGAAGCTCCGCCTCGACGGAGCTCGCTGGGCCTCGCTCACGCTGAAGCCGAACCTCGAGAACATGCTTCGCCTGCGTTTCCGCGCGCTCCGCGGGCAGCTCGGCTACAAGCTCCCGAACCTCCTCCGATCGCGGTGCGAGATGGCGTCGCAGCGCGACGAGTCCGGCGAGCTCGTGCACGAGGCGCTCCTCGGGGACGACGCCGAGGCCGACGCGTTCGTGTATTCGCTCTACGCCGACATCTGCGAAGGCAAGGTCGAGCCCGATGTCCTCGCCGAGGTCATGCGTCAAGGCGGCGCGTACGACGACACCATCCGCGACTCGATCCGCTACGCGAGCTACGTCGAGAAGGGGCCCGTCGTCGAGCGGATCCTCATCCACCTCGATCGCCAGTCTTCACCCTACGATTTTCGCGTCTACGGCGCGCGCGTCGTGCCGTTCTACAACTACCTTCAGGCGGCCTTCGTCCTCCACGAGGACACGCGCATCCCCGCGGCGAGCGTCCTCCGCGTCGCTCAAGATCTCGTCGTCGCGCACAACTTCGAGCCCGGCGCGCTCGCGCGCAGCTACCGCGATCTGGCGCGTCGAGGTCACGTCCGTGGCCGCGGCATCCCCGAGCTCATGGAAGCGTACGCCGCGCTCACGCAGCGCCGCGTGGCGGCCGCGAGCGAGCTCTACGCGATGGTGAGCGAGATCGAGCGGATCGCCCCGGAGATCGCGCCGCCGCCGCCCCTCGTCGCCGTCACCATCGACTACGCGGGCCTCGCGGGAACGCACAACAAGCGCCGCAAGAAGAGATAGCTCGACGTCAGTTGCAGGTGTCCGTCTTCGGATCCTTGTCGATCGCGCACGGATCTGCAGGCGGGCCGGCGGCAGGGACGACAGGGCCGAGCTGGGCGGGATCCGCGGTGAAATTGGCGCCGAACGAGAGCGTGTCGCACAGGCCGTCCATGCCGTCTGCGCGGAGATCCGCGTTGCCGCAGAGCGCGCCCTTCACGCCGACGTAGTTCGTGTCGTCGGTGCACAGCTTGGAGCCCCCCGCGTAGCGGAGCGAAGAGAGGCCGGGGAACGCGCTGGCGAGCGCCCACTTGCCCCCGAACACGCCGTTCGTGAGCTTGTACGAGCCGGAGGCGGGCTCGAGCTCCCCGCTGACGACGACGTCCGTGAGATCCAGATCCATCGAGAAGAGCGGCCCGCGCATGTGGATCGCCTCTGTCGCGAAGCGCAGCACGAGCACGTTGTTCGCGACGTAGCCTTCGGTGGACTGGATGATCGCGGAGTCGACGTTCACGCCGTCCGCGAGCGACGCGTCGTCGACGGGCCACGCGTCGGTGCCGTTCCACACGGGCTTGGCCATCCCCGCGTTGACGCCCTGCGTGCTGTAGACCATCGCCTGGACCTTCGCGTCGTCGGGCAGGCCGTTGTAGCCGGTCACGCGGACGAGGTTCGTCCACTCGCCGTTGTTCGCGGCGAGGCTGATTTGCCCCGAATGAATGAGGCCGGACGACAGCTTGTAGACCGTGGCGAAGATGATCCCGACGGCGTTGTCGATGCCGCCGGGGCCGTCGCAGATGTCGCCCGCGGGCTGCGTGCACGTCTGCGGCTCGCCGTCCTCGCACGAGCACACGCCGTCCATGTCGAGGCCCAGCGTCACGTCGAGGTCCTTCTCGTCGAGCGCGATCGAGTGCATCGCCGTGACGATCTCGATCGATCCGCCGTCGTCGGCCACGTTCGGCGCCGCTGGCACCGTCGCGTGCACGCAGCCGGGCGCGCCGCCTGCGCCTCCGCTACCTCCGGAGGATGTCGTCGTCGAGGCGCCGCCGGAGCCCCCGGTCGCGCCGCCTGCGCCCCCCAAGTGGTAGTCCTTGTCGAGGCCCGTGATCGCTTCGCAGCCCGTGGCAGACAGCGCCGTGAGAAGCGCGGCGATCGACGCGCCCCCGACGCCGAGACCCTTCACCATGCGCCCTCCAGGCCGAAGAATGCGCCGCTCCCGGAGGCTCGCGCGACGGGGCTGACCCGCAGCGTTGGCCGTCGCGCCGATGATCCTGGGGCGCCGAGATCGATCGTGGATCGCCGCGCAGCGCCCAGGACCGGCGCCGGCTGCGTCGAGCCGCCCACGAGAAAGAAGGCCACGCCGAGCGCTGCGAACCCGGCGCCCGCGCCGAGGAGGACGTCCGCCGCGAGGGCCGACGTGCGCCCGCTCTGCACGGCGTCGAGCCCCTCCTTCGAGCACCCGAGATCCGCTCCGCACTCGCTCGCGACCTTGTTGCTCTGCGTGAGGGCGATCGCCCCGAACGCCGCGCCGACGCCGAGCGCCGCCAGACCCAGCGATGCGATCGCGATCCCCGAGGGCCGCATCCACGGGTATTTCGGCACCATCACGACGGGCGCCGACGTCGCCGAACCGCTCGAGGAGGGCGCGATCTTCGCGACGCTCAGGGTCGGGACGCGCACCGTCACCTTCTTGCCCTCGACCGCTTCGAACGGGCCTTCCCAAGCCTCGCGGCCCTCCGCCGTCGCCTTGATCGCGTGCTTGCCTGGATCGATCGGGATCTGCGCGCCCCACGCCTCGCTCGCGAGCGCGGAGCCGTCGATCGTGATCACCAGCCCTGCGGCGGGCTGCTCCGGGATCACGATCATGTACGGAAGCCGCGGCTCGATCGCGTCGATGCGCTCGCGCGCGATCTTCTCGCGGTCCTTGCGGTTCGCCTTCTTCGCCGCCGCGAGGGCCTCCTTGAGCTCGCCCCACGCCGCCGCGATCTTGCCCTCCTTCTCGTGGCAAAGGCCGAGGTTCAGCACCGTGCCGCCCGCGGGATCGATCCGGTAGCTGCCCTCGAACTTGCGGCACGCCTCGGGGACGCTCCCGTCCTTGAGGAGCTTCTTCCCCTCGTTGAACAGGGCCTCCGCCTGCGCGCGCTCCGCGGGGCTCGGCTGCGCGCTCGCGCTGATCGACGCGAGGAGGATCGTCACGACGAGCGCCGCGCGGCACCCGATCGCGGCGCCGCGATCCCGACGCAAGGAAGCGCTCCGCGCGCTACAGCCGATCGCCGAGCGGGTCATCCGAAGGTCTTCCATGGCCGGTGGGACGAGGCTTGATCGGCGCGACGCTGCTCGCAGCGGACGCGGTCGTCGTGGCGGAAGCGGTGATCGCCGGAGCCGCCGCGACGGACGCGCTCGTGGAAGGGATCGCCGTCACGGTGGGCTCCGCTGTCTTCGCGGGAGGCGCTTCTGTCGTCGGGCCCGCGGCGATCGCGGTGGTCGACGTCGCCGGGGGAGGGGCGCCCGTGCTGGTCGTCATGACCTTCCACGCGAAGAGCCCGGCGGCGACGATCGCCCCGAAAGAGAGGCCGATGAGCGCATAGAGCAGCACGGATCGATCGGTCCGCGCCGACGTCGTCACGGAGCTCGGCCCGACGCTGATCGGAGATGGGAGGCCCGGCGGCGGAGGCAACGGAGCGGGCGCCGCGCCGTATCCGATCGGAACAGGACCGCTCTGCGACACCCCGAACGCCGCCGACGTGGAGCCGCTCTGAGCGACGGGCAGGGAGCCGCTCTGCGACGCGATCGGCGCCGCGAGCATCGATCCCGTCTGCGCGACGGCGAACCGTTGCAGGGCGATCGCGAGCTCGCGGACGCTCTGCACCCTCCGGGTCCGGTCCTTCTCGAGGCATCGCAGCACGATCGCCTCGAGATCCGGCGGCACGTCCGGCCGCAGCGCGCGGAGAGGGTAGGGGGCGTCTCCGATGATCGCGGCGAGCGTCGCGGCCGAGCCTTGCCCCTCGAACGCCGCGCGCCCCGCGAGGAGCCGATAGAGGATCGTCCCGAGCGACCACACGTCGGCCCGCGCGTCGACGTCCCGCGCGTTGCGGATCTGCTCGGGGGCCATGTAGAGCGGCGATCCGAGCATGTCGCTCGTCGCCGTGAGCTGGTTGTCATCGGCGCCGAGCACCTTCGAGATGCCGAAATCGAGCACCTTCACGAACACCGAGCGATCCGCGCGCTCCGTCAAGAACAGGTTCGCGGGCTTGAGATCGCGGTGGACGATGCCTCGCTCGTGCGCCTCGAAGATCGCCTCGCAGGCCTGGAGCACGAGGTTCACCGTCTCCACGATCGGCAGCGGGCCGCGCTCCTTCGCGTACCGGTTGAGATCCACCCCTTCGAGGAGCTCCATCACGACGTAAGGATCGCCGCTCTCCATGCGCCCCACGTCGAGCACGCGCGTCACGTGCTCGCTCGACAGGCGCGCCGCGGCGCTCGCCTCGCGGATGAGGCGCGTCGACATCTCGATGTGCCTGTTGCTTCGCTCGACGATCCCCGAGTCGTCCACCTGATGGAACGCGGCCGAGGGCGTCGGCCCCTCGGGCAAGAGCAGCTTGATCGCCACCCGCTGCCCCGTCTGCTGATCGGTCGCGGCGACGACGATCCCCATCCCGCCGGATCCGATCTTGCGCTCGATCCGATAGCGGCCCGCGATCAAGTCCCCGCGCCCGGGGGACGCGAAGCTCGGAGACGCGGAGAGACCGGGCGGAGGGACCATGGCGCGAGCGGCGAATCGTACTTTGGAAGTCCCGGCGCGCCCACAACCTTGCAGCGGGCCGGCGCTCGCTCAGACCCAGGCGTTGTTGAGGATCTCCCCGACGCCGCCGGCCCCGGGGACGATGTACTGGTGCGAGTTCAGCCCCTTCTCTTCTTCGGGGAGGCTCCCCGGCTCGCTCTTCAGCGCCGCCGCCGTCGAGAGCCCGCGGTCGATCCGCAGCGCGTAGATCACGACGTCCGGGTGCGCCGCCAGCAGGTTGCGAATGTATTCCGGCGTCACGATGAGGTGCATCGCGATGCACTTGGCCGGCCGGCCCTCGAGCGCGGTCTTGTAGTAGTCGAGCGCGCTGATCATCGACGAGCCGGTCGCGCCCATCGGATCGGGGAACAGCACGTAGCGATCCCCCACGTCGCGACCGATCTTCGCGTCGTGCCACGTGGCGCCGATCACCTCGCCGGCCGCGTTCGTCTTGCGGCTCATGAACAGGTGATCCTGCCGCACGAGGGCCGGATCGAGCACCTCGTTCATCAGCTCGAACACCACCTGCGAGGGCATCGTCCCCGCGCGCGCGATGCCCACGGTCACGGCCTTCGTGACGCGCGAGAGCGCGAGCCCTCGGTACACAGCCTCCGGGTGCGACGCGATCATCCGCGTGGGGATGTCGACACGCGCGCGCGGCAGCTCGGCGGCGAGCACGACATGGGCGAGCATCTCGTAGAGCATCCGGACGACCCGCCCGATGTCCGGCTGCCCCGTGTCGGGCGAACACGCCTTCGCCAGCACTGTCCAGGCGAAAGGATCGTCGAGAAGATGGACTTGGGGCCCGTAGCCATGTCGAATCTCGGGCGCCCTGAACCGGCTCTCAGCGTACGCGATATCAACCATCCCGATTTCTGTTACACTACCGCGCCCCTCGCGGGGTACGCCTTGGGGGCGTTTCCCGCGGCGGCCACCCACGAAGGAGCTCGAACCGAGCCCTGGGGTGTTTATCGAAGGAAGGATTCGTTCGGTGGATAGCGACCTGGCCGAGGCGGTTGCCTCGCTCAAGGACATCTTCGCTAGGCGAAAGATCCCAGCTACTTTCGGCAAGGCCAACCCCGCCGCGGTGGAGGACCTGCGCAAGACGCTCCGAATTCCGGCGCGTTTCCGCAGCTTCCTCGCCGCGGCCGACCCCGTCGACGTCGAGACAGTGACGCCGGTGGAGAGGGTGCGCTTCATCCCTGCGGAGAAGCTCGCGGCCGAGCAGGTGGGATACAGCATCGCCTCGGAGACGACGCCCGCGATGGCGGGTTGGCGGAAGAGCTGGATCGTCATCGCCCGCAGCGCGCTGCTCGGGGATCCCTACTTCCTCGACATCGCGAAGCTCGACGCGGAAGGAGACTGTCCCATCTTCACGACGATGACGGGCACGGACTCGCTCAAGCCCGAGCTCTGCGCGTCCAGCTTGCAGCAGTTCCTCCGCATCCTCGCGATCGCGATGGAGGTGGCGAACGGCTTCGGCGACGGCGTGATGGATGACGACGACGAGGCGATCTTCCGAGAGGCGCTCGGCCCGAAGATCAAGACCGTCGACTCCGCCGCCCTCCGCGCCGGCCACTGGACGTGACGAACGTGTGCCGGTCGGTCGCAGCGTCCGGCACCCCGTGCCCCTCGGGGGCGCAAGCTCGCTCATGAACGCCGTCCGGTGCGCTGCGTGCGGGGCCTCGCAGGCCGAGGGGGCCGCTGTCTGCACCACCTGCGGCTCCGCGATGCCCGTCGCGCGCACGCTCGACGATCTCCCTCCGATCGCGCAGGACCGCGGGGGCACCGTCCCCGAGGCGCCCGTGTCGGCGGCCGTTCGCCCCGAGCATCTACGCCATGCCCCCGGCCCTGCCCCTGGTCCCGCCCCCGGTCCGAAGCCCGCACAGAGCGCGCAGAGCTTGGCGGCGGCGAAGAGCCTCACCACCGGCACCGTCATCGACGGGAAGTACTCCATCGTCCGCTTGCTCGGGCAGGGCGGGATGGGCGTCGTTTATCTCGCGCGCGACATCCACACGGGCGTCGACGTCGTCCTCAAATCGGTGCGCTCCGAGCTCTCGCACCGCGCGGACGTGCGCGAGCGCACCCTCACCGAGGGCCGCGTCCTCGCGCAGATCGATCACCCGAACGTCGTCCACCTCAAGGCCGTCGTCGTCGACGATCACAGCCTCTGGCTGGTGATGCAGTACATCGAGGGCGAGAGCCTCGATCGCACCATCGAGCGCAACGTCGAGCAGAAGAGGCAGATGCCGCTCGACGAGGCGCTGCGGCTCTTCCGACAGATCGCGAGCGGCATCGCGGCCGCGCACGCGGAGGGGGTGATCCATCGGGATCTGAAGCCCGCGAACGTCCTCATCCGCAAGAAGGATCACGTCGCGAAGGTCACGGATTTCGGCATCGCGAAGGCCGAGCACGACGACGGGACCGGCCGCGTGCAGACCCGCGGGGTCATCGGATCGATCTGGTACATGTCGCCCGAGCAGGTCACGGGTCGCCGCGATCTCGACAAGCGGGTCGACATCTACGCCCTCGGCGTCTTGCTCTACCAGATGCTCACCGGCAAGGTCCCGTTCGACGCCGAGAGCGACTACGAGATCATGCGCGCGCAGGCCGAAAAGCCGATGCCGCACGTGCGCGACGCGCGCCCCGATCTCCCGCCGAGCGTCGACGCGCTCCTCCAGAAGCTGTGCGCGAAGAAGCGGGACGATCGCTTCGCCACGTGCGAGGACGCGCTCGTCGCCGTCTCCGCGATCGAGGCCGAGATCGCCGTCAAGCCGACGCCCGCGCCAGCGACGCAGATGGCGGCGCCCGCGAAGAGCGCGCCCCAAGAGGAGCCCGCGAAGGACGCCCCGCGCGCCTCGACGAAGGATCGAACGGCCGAGCCCGTCGCCTCCACTCGCTCGGGAAACGAAGGCGATCCGACGTCCACCTTGCCCGACGGCCCTCGCCCCGCGCGCCGCGTGGGCCTGTGGATCGCCCTCGGGTTGCTCTTCGTCGGCGCCGGCAGCGTCGCCACGCTGGTGATCGCGGGCGTGCTCCCGCCGCCTTCGAAATGGCTGGTCTCCGCGCGTCCGACCCCGCACCCCACCGCGGAGCATCGACCGACAGCGACGGCCTCGTCGAAGCCTCCCGCGCCCACGGCGTCGGTCACCGCGACAGGCCCCGGCACCGCCGCCACGAGCACGCCGCCGCTCGTCGAGCCCCCCTTCGAGCGCCTGCCGGGCGTCTGGATCGGCAGCTCGGATCGCGCGTTCGAG
>Ga0268298_10005335_pt1 | contig 12102 bp, 10 predicted proteins | sample WWTPWeurt_MetaG_FD_194462 | JGI IMG/M metagenome (GOLD analysis project Ga0268298, IMG submission 194462) | Activated sludge microbial communities from WWTP in Nijmegen, Gelderland, Netherland - WWTP Weurt | ecosystem: Engineered > WWTP > Aerobic digester > Activated sludge | place...
AACAATGGCCATCCGGATCATTGTTACTTATAGGGTTGTTACCGACATATGCATATCTATCCCAACTTTGAGGATTATATTGATCCGGTATAATACTATCAGGCTGTACCCAGCGGTTAAGATAAGGGTCATACCACCCGCCACTGTAATCCCAAACCTGGGATTGGATTCGCACACTCGCCGTCCTGTTGTTATTTTCTCCCATACCGCTATTATACCTCCCATCCGTGCCGGATATAGCAGCACCTCCATATGAAACTATTCTTGAAACGAGGCGACCTCGGGCGTCATGAGCCGCCCAGTACCCTGGGACTCTCAGCCAGCTTATTCGTGACCTCTCACAGCGCCGAGGCGGTAGTCTTATCTTCGGGACGTTATTCCCAGGGTCGTACCCACCGGCCTCGGAGTTATAAAGCAAAAGCGGACGATAGTATGTTTTATGCTATTTATCTTTTCTTGTTAGATTTTCCATAGCTAATAATAGAATTTTAATGGTGTTAGCTGCTTCTTCAGCATCTTCTAAATATCTGTAATAACCTGTATGAACCAATAAATTGTCAATCCCTACAGTGACTGCAAAATAAAAGTTTTGCCCTCCATCACTGCTCTTTTTTTCTATGGTAATTTGTGATATACCCGTCAATTCTTCATCTAAAAGAATTTTTCCTCCCTCTGATCCTGCTTTCCCGATATTGTGACTTTTGGAAGTCCATCGATTTTCTTCGTGCATATTTGTTTACTCCATATCACTTGAATATTTCAACCCATCCAGTGACGAAGCGCAGGATATTTGATCCAAAATCAACCTGCCAGCCAGTATTTAGTCGACCTAAAACTCCTGATGGCCCCACTATTTCTACTGCAAGATTATATTTAGATCCATATTCTGTAACCTTTACAAAATCGGAAGGAGTGAACTCATTACCGACCGAATAAAGAAGATCATCTAATGTTCCGATTGAATATCCCATGTCTGTGAATCCCGGCTGTTGGAACATCATTATACTAGGGTCATTATCCTAAACGCCTCCCTGGGAGAAATCCTCCTGGGAGTAGAATTATGGGTACCACGCCAAATCCATATTCTCAGGAGGTTATCCCAAATCGAAGCGTTCGTCAACTGACTGCGGCGATGACCTGAAGCAGTTCGCTGCCCTGGTCGAGAACCGCCACAAGAATAGATTCCGCTCAAGCCACCCTCTGGCGGATGACCGCAGGTTTTATATCATTCCAGAATCTTATCCAGAATCCTGGCCACACCCATATAAATCGCCGAGTCGTTCGGGATATCCACCAGCGGCTTGCCGCTGAATTCATATTCCGGGATGGCGCTGTCGGCTGGGACGGTGCCGGCCAGGGGGATGTCCATCTGGGCGATGCGCTCCAGCAGCGGGGCGGGCAGCTCACCCACCACCCGGTTGATGATCAAATGGGCCTGCTCAATCTGAATATCCAGCTCCTTGCGGAACCCGGCGATCCGTTCGGCCGCCACAATCCCGCGCTGGGTTGGGTCGCTCACCACCAGCAGGTGCTGCACGTCCCGGGTGGTGCGCCGGCTGAGGTGCTCCATCCCGGCCTCATTGTCGATCACCACATACTGGTAATGTTTGCTGATGGCGTCAATCACATCCCGCAGGTTGTGGTTGACGGCGCAGTAGCAGCCCTGGCCCTCGCCGCGCCCCATGGCGATCAGGTCAAACCGGTCGCCCTCGGCCAGCGACGAGCGGATCTGGTAGTCCAGGTATTCGCGCTTGGTCGTCCCGCCCGGCAGCGCGCCCATGGCGGCCCCGCCGGCGGTCAGGGAGGTTTTAACCGCCTCCAGCAGGTTCTCGCGGATATCGCCCACCGTCCACTCCAGATCCAGCCCCAGCACCATGTTCAGGTTGCTGCTGGGGTCGGCGTCGATTGCCAGCACGTTCCCGCTGCGGTTTTGGATCAGGTACTTAATCACCATGGCCGAGATGGAGGTTTTCCCCACCCCGCCTTTGCCCGCCAGTGCAATTGTTATGCTCATTCCTTTTTCTCCATTGTCATCTCAACAAAGTGGGATGTAGGGTGTTTTTTGCGGGCGAAGCCCGCAAAAAACACCCTACTTTTCCCACTTGTTGAGATGAGCTATTCCTTCAGTTTTTTCACAATCTCTTCGGCGGCGCTGCGCAGGGCAGGCACGTGTTCGTAGACCGGGATCCCCAGGCGGTCGGCTTCCTGCACGCCCATGTCGGCGGGCAAAAAGCCCAGCACCGGCAGGCCGGGCGTTTCGCTTTCCAGGAAGGCCGCTTCTTCGGCATTGCGGACCTTGTTGCCCACCAGGTACAGGCGTTTCAGGCCGATATCGGCGGCCAGTTTTTTGATCTGGGCGGCGGTCCCCAGGCTGCGGCGGGTGGGTTCCACCACCACCAGCATGGCGTCCACAAAATCCACCGTGGCCCGGCCCAGGTGCTCCACGCCGGCGTACATATCCATAATCAGCACATCATCCTTGCGGAACATCAGGTGGGTGAAGAGGGTCTTGAGCATGGCGCTCTCCGGGCAAATGCAGCCCGAGCCGCCCATATCCACCGAGCCCATCTCCAGCAGGCGCACCCCCTTGTAGACCACGCTGAAGCGTTCGGGGATATCATCCACGCGTGGGTTAAGCGTGAAGAAGCCGCCGATCGTGCCGGGTTTGGCCCCGGTCCGTTCTTCGATCAGGGCGTCCATCTCAGCAACCGGGCGCAGTTTGGCCCGCAGCTCGTCCGGGAAGCCCAGCGCTCCCGCCAGGCACGGCGATGGGTCGGCGTCCGCCGCCAGCACCACCCGCCCCTGGTCGGCGTACACCTGGGCGATCAGGGCGGTCAGGGTCGTTTTGCCCACCCCGCCTTTACCTGTAATTGCGATCTTCATGGTTGGTTTGTCCTACTATTCAATCAGGTCGCGCCGCACGGCTTCGGCGCGCAGCGCAGTGATAATTTTACTCAAGTCCAGGTTCCTGTGGCAGGCGTAGCGCGCCGCCTCCAGCACCGCATCCGACCAGACCGTCCGGCTGGTCAGGATCTCCTCGTCGTTCAGGATGATCAACTGGATCATCGATTCCAGCGGAATATCCAGCAGCTCATGCTCAACAGCCAGGCTGCACGTGGAGCAGCCCTGGCAGCGGCGCACATCCTGCCCGGTTTCGGCGAGTATGTAGGTGCGTAACGACATGTTCAGATATTATACCGCCTGGAAACGATGTTTCCAGGCGGTATAAGTTACTTGGGCAGCAGCCCCGCTTCGGTCACGATGCGCGGGACGATCTCTTCCCAGCCGACAGCCATAATGTGGATGCCGTGTACGCCCTGGGTCTTCTTGATCCGTTCAATCAGTTCCAGCGCAATCTGCACCCCTTCTTCTTCGGCTTTGTCGCCGGCGGCTTCCATCCGTTTGAGGATTTTTTCAGGAACGCAAATCCCGGGGACTTCTTTGTCCATGTACTGGGCCATCTTGAGGTTCTTAAGCGGGGTGACCCCGATCAGGATATAGACCTTGTCCAAAATATTGCGCTTGGCCAGTTCGTTCAGCCAGATTTCCATGCCGTCCGGGTCAAAGACCAGGTTGGTCTGGAAGAACTGGGCGCCGGCGTTGATCTTTTTGTGCTCGCGGATGGCCTGGAACTTGGGCTCCGAGGCATAGGGAGCGGCGGCCGCACCCAGGAAAAACTTGGGCGGGAACTTGATCGCGCGCCCATCCAGATACTTGCTCTCGTCGCGCATCCGGCGCAGGATCCAGAGCATCTGGATCGAGTCGAAATCAACGATATCCATCCGGCCGCGCGGCTCGGGGGCCATCTTCATGCTGTCGCCCGACAGACACAGGATATTGCGCACGCCCAGGGCGTTCGAACCCAAAATCTCGCCCTGCAGGCCGGTGCGGGTGCGGTCACGGGCGGCAATCTGCATCACCGGCTCGGCCCCGTTTTCGATGGCGATCTTACTGCACGCCCAGCTCGACATGCGCGGCGTGGCAGACGGTGCGTCGGTGAAGTTGACGGCGGTGACATACTGCTTGACCAGCTTGATGTTCTCGATCAACTTTTTGGTGGCGGTGGTCAGCGGGGGGGCCACTTCGGCGGTGACGACAAACTCGCCCGCCTTCAGCCGCCGTTCCAGCTCCGAAGCCGGTTCAGTGTAGGCCGGGGCGTGATACTGCGAGTCGCCTTCCCACCAGGCCGGCTGGCGCACCGGGCGGAAGACCGAATCCCAAACGGCGGTCCGTTCGGCCGGGTCTTTGGACATTAAGCCGCCGACGAAATAGCGCACACCCACTTTCTTGATCTGGCGGGTCACATCTCCCCAGGTTTCGGTGCCCACCTTGTCCCAATCCAGCGGAGGCAGCACTTCCAGGAGCATCTCCTGGCGGCCCATCTTGAAGGAGCGGTCGTAGATCTTGTACCAGATGCATGGCCGGCTTTCATCCACATAGCAGTGCTCTTCGGTGGAACCGCCGCACGGGCCGTTGCGGGCGCCTTTCGGGCATTCCATCGGGCAGATGAAGGCCGTCTCCTGCAGCAGGCAGTTGCCGCACATCCGGCAGCCAAACAGCGGGCCTTTCACGGCGCGCTCGATGGCTTCCAATACACGGCCTTTGAAATTATCTTGCTTGAATGGATAAAAGGGTGGCTGCCAGCGGCGGCCAGGGGTAAAACCAGGCATCTCGAACCTCCAATAAAATAAACTTAATTATATCTCTTTCTGGACAGATTGGCGCAGCCAGTCTCTCCAGTGAGCGGGCTTTAACAATTATTTTCATGTCATTGCGAGGAGGTCGTAATCGACCGACGTGGCAATCTCAGCTTCGCCACTACCGAGATTGCCACGCCAGTGATTACACTGGCTCGCAATGACAGTTTCTTAGTAGTTATTCCTACTAATCCAAAGCAACTTAGTCCAAGAGTCATTGCGAGGAGGTCGTACTCGACCGACGTGGCAATCTCAACTTCGCCATGACCGAGATTGCCACGCCAGTGAGTACACTGGCTCGCAATGACATTATGTTGCAAGTTTTTTTGCATAGACGTGCTCTGCCCTGTGAGAACTCGCAATGACAACCTTGGAAACGCAAGGCATGTCAATCTACTTTGTTAAAGATCTGGACCAGAAAGAGATAAACATCTACTGATTCAAATAGCCATCCGCATAGATGACTTTGTTGAGCAAAATTTGTGAAGTCTTCCAGATCTCCATCTGTTCTGGGTCGCTGGCGTCCACATCTTCGTACATTGGCTCTTCACCGGCGGCAATCCGGTCGGCGATCTTCAGATACAGGCGGCCCACCCCGGTCGAGCTGTCGCGGTTTTCGATGATCCGGATCACGTCCATCTGCTTGGTGTCCATCGGGTTGGCAATCATCATCTTCAGGCCCACACCCATCAGCATCGCCAGGTAAACCCGGTTGATCAGCGGGCGGCCTTCGTTGGGCACCGCATTGGAGACATTCGAGAGCCCGATCGAAATGGCGGGGGAGGGGTCCCAGGCATACTGCAGACCGCGCACCGTTTCGATCAGCTGCGGGCAGTACTGCTGGCAGCCCGAGCAGGTCAGCACCAGCGGGTCGATGATCAGGTCAGCGATCGGGAAGTCAATCTCCATCATGCGCGGGATGAGCTGTTCCACGGCGATGCTCAGGCGCTCATCGGCTGCCACCGGAATACCGCTGGCGCCCATGGTCAGCGCCACCAGGCGGGTGTTGTATTTCTTGGCGATCAGCGGCACCCTTTCGAGCCGTTCGGGCTCGGCAGAGGTGGAGTTGATGATCGGCTGGGCCTTGGTGATGTGTTTCAGCCCGGCTTCAATCGCCAGCAGGTTGGTGCTGTCGAACACCAGGGGCACGTCCACCACCGCCTGGACGGTGTTGACCATCCAGGGGAAGATCTCTTCGCCATCTTTCTTGCGCGGGCCCAGATTAAGATCGAGGGCCTGGGCGCCGGCTTCCACCTGCTTGACCGCCAGTTCCTGGAAAAAGCGGGCGTCTCTTTCGGCCAGGGCCACTTTCACTTTTTCTGAGATGATATGAATATTTTCTCCGATGATGTACATAGGTGCTCCTCAATTCAAACAAGAACTCTATTCGTAACTGCTCAATCATCCGTCCGGTTGGCTTCAGCCAACACCACAGACTTATTGCGCAGATACATTTTGGGGTTTTTCCATTGCGGCCTCCACGCTGGGGAAGGTCGCCAGGTCGGTATGGGGTAAGAACATGGCAGACATAAAGGCCTCATAGAAGGCATTGTCGGCCGAAAGCTCAATATAGGTCATGCGGGCGGCGATGGCGTTGACTTTTTGGCGCGCCTGCTGGCTGATCAGGGCCATGTAGGCCCCGCGCACCGAGGTGTTGCCCAGGAACTGGAAACGTTCCCAGGGCAGGTCGGGCAGCAGGCCGATCTGGACGGCTTTTTCGACATTGATATACTTGCCAAATGAGCCGCCGATCAGCATTTGTTCCACCAGGTCCAGCGATACGCCCACGCTCTGCGCCAGGACGATATAGCCGGCATAGATGGCAGCCTTGGCCCGCTTAAGGTTATCGATATCCACGGCGGTGATGACCACATCGCTGCCGTTTTCGCTCTCGCTGCCCCAGGCCACTACATATTCCGGGCCGTGGTCGCCGCTGCGGATGCGCGGGTTGAGGGGGGCCAGGTTCAGGTTGATGTTGCCGGCCTTATCCACCACGCCGGTGATCAGCATCTCTGCCAGCAGCGAGATCAGCCCGCTGCCGCACAGACCGCGCGGTTTGGCGCTGCCGATCACCCGGTAGTTGGCCTCGTAGGGGTGGGGCGATTTCGGGCTGGAGATCCAGACCTCTTCAATCGCCCCTTTGGTGGCGCGCATGCCGTGTACCACCCCGGCGCCTTCAAAGGCCGGCCCGGCCGAGCAGGCGCAGGTCACCAGCCATTCGCGGTTGCCCATCACCATTTCGCCGTTGGTGCCCACATCCAGGAACAGGGTCAGGGCGTCCATATCGTCCAGCCCGCTGGAAAGCACCCCGGCGGTGATATCGGCGCCCACATAGCTGGCAACCCCCGGCAGGCAGTCGATGCTGGCTTCGGGGTGCAGCTTCAGCCCCAGCTCGCGGGCGTGCAGGCCGGGCGGCTGGTTCACGCTGGTCACAAAGGGTGACAGGCGGATGGTTTGGGGCGGGATGCCCAGCAGCAGGTGGATCATGGTGCTGTTGCCGGCGATCACGGCTTTGACAATCTCATGGGGTTTGGCGTTGACCCGTTTGCAGGCCTGGTCGATCAGGTTGTTGATCGTGCCGGTTACTTTTTCGTGCAGGTCTCGCAGCCCGCTGCCTTTGCCAGAATAGATGATGCGTGAGATCACATCTTCACCGTACTGGATCTGGCCGTTGTATTCGGCCACCTGGGCCTTGACCTCGCCCGTCAGCAGATCAACCAGCCACAGGCTGACCGTGGTGGTGCCGATATCGATGGCGGCGGCCCACAGCGGTTCGTCATCGAAGACGACGCGTGGGAAAATCGCCACCAGGCGTTCTTGAATGCCAGAGCTGTCCGACTCGGTCAAAATCTCCAGCACACAGGTCACTTCCCAGTTGCCCTGGCGCAGCAGGTCGCTCAAGCTGCGCAGCATGTTGAGTGAGACGCTGACATGCGAAAATTCGGCCTGCTGGCGCAGGGCGGTGCGCAGGCGGCTCAGATCGTCGGTCTGGTCGTCCAGGTTGGGCGGTTCCATCCGCAGCAGCACCCGCCGGATGGTCTGCTCCTGCAGGTAGTTGTAACCGGGCGGCGGGGCAACTTCGGCCGCGGTGCGGTCGGAGGTCAGGCGCCGCTCCAGCGTGTCCTGCTGGGGGACATGCACGCTGACGTCGCCTTCCACTACCGTCTGGCAGGCTACGGCGTAGCCCTGGGCGATATCTTCGGGGGTGATGCGCAGCGCACTCCGCCGGCGCACACTGCCCGCCGTCACCTGAACCACACAGCGCCCACAGCGGCCCTGCCCGCCGCACGGCTGGCCAATCTCAATCCCTGCCAGGTGGGCGGCCTCACTCAGCAGGGTGCCGGTTGGCACCTGCACAGGGGCTGCGCTGTCGAAATGGACGGTGTGTAACAACATGGCGTTTTATTCGCTGCGCCAGCCCGGCCGGCAGGCCAGGCTGGCGCGGAGGGTTTATTTCAGGGCCTGCTTCATGAAGGCCGGCAGGTCCACGGCTTCGCGCGGGCCAACCCGGACTTCCCAATCGGCCAGTTCGCCTTCCAGTTCACCGGAAAGGACGGCCACATGCCCGGGCAGCACAATCCGTTTTTTGGAGACCTTGCTGGCGACGTTGAAGGTCTTGACCGCCTTGGCGATCCGTTCGGCGTCAAACTTGCCGGCAGCCCAGGCCGTCAGCACGCTCATGCCTTCGGCGTCGGTCACCAGCAGCCAGGCGGGCAGCCCCGAGCCTTCGACTTCGTTGGCTACCGAGAAGTAGGTGATGCTGAAGTTGGTGGTCACCAGCACCGGCGATTCCGGCCCTGGGGCGTTGATTTCGTACAGCCCGGGGGTGATCTGGATCGGTTTCTGCGGGTCGGTGTAGATGTTCTGGCGCAGCACCAGCAGTGGATAGACAAAATCGGGGCTGAACTGCTCCAGGATCACAAAGCCGGCATACTTGGCGATGGCCTGGGCGGCCGCGGCAGCGCTCTTGGGGTGGGCCAGCACCGGGAAACCCAGGTTGCGGAAGTTCTTCTTGACCGCCAGGCGCCGGATCTGGGTGTTTTGGGCCAGTTCTTCGGCCAGGTTTTTGCTGGCAGGGTCCAGCACCAGGTTTTCGAGGCCTTTGCCTTTCAGCTTTTCGGCCAGGTCGGCCAGCTCATCCAGGCTTGCGCCGCTGACAGCCAGCGAGGTGTTGGCCTGCTTGGCCAGGTCGGCAAAGGCTTCCCAGTTGGCGCTGTTGGCCCCGCAGATCAGCGGGGCTTCGCCGGCCAAAACCTTCAAGCCCTCAGCCATGACTTTGGCGTCGGCGCTGATCAACACCAGCGGGCGTTTGGTTCCCTGGCGCACGGCCTTGACTGCCGCCGCAAATTGGGCCGGGCTGCCAGAGGAGGATCGCACGGCAAAGCCGTCCACTTTCAGGTCGATGCCGACATAGTTAACCGAGAAGGCATCCGCGGTCTTGACGCTGGCGGTGATCTGATCCAGGCTCTGGCTGTCATCCACCTGGATGAACAGGCCGGGGCGGTTGTAGAAGGTCTTATCGTGCCGGAAGAGCACAATTTCGTTGCCGGCTTTGACTTCGAATTCACCCGCCTTGATCGAGATCATGCGGATGGGCGGGGCCGACGATTCGGCCAGCTGGGTCTTGGAAGTTTCGCTGACATACGGGCAGGAGGAAAGTTCGATCTGCTTGGCGGCCAGTTTCATGGCAAAGGCCAGGCAGGTGGGGAAACCGCATTCCTTGCAGTTGGTTTGCGGAAGTAATTTATAGATCTGAATACCAGAAAGAGCCATGATGTATCCTCTCCGTTTATGCTGGGCGGCCTAAGCGGCGCTCATCAATTCTTCGATGGCGGCTTTGATTTGCTGAACAGACTCGGGATGCCGCAGCACCAGAATATCTGCGCATGATTGCAGCAGGGTGGAGGCGGTCAGGATCTCCCAGTTGATCGCCCGTTTTTCCCAATCGCCCCAGGCAGCGGGCACATCCTCGCCGACCTTGGACTCTTTGGTTTTCCAGGCTTCAAAGCCGGGGGTGATCAGCATGGGCAGCTGGGTCATGGCGTCGCCCTGCAGGCCGGCCAGGCGCAGGCGCTCCATGGCCGAATAGCCATATTCAATCCCATAGCCCAGGGCGCCGGTGGTCGGGTCCATAATCACCCGGTCGAGCGGGAAGCCCATGTCGTGGATCAGGATATTGAGCTGTTTGGCCAGGTTGACATCCATCGGGGTGCGGGCGGTCACCAGGTGGCCGTTGGCCATGGCGGTGGCGACGATGGTGCGGTAGTTTTTGTCTTCGCACACGCCCAGGAGCAGTTTCTCGCCTTTGGTGGCTTCGGCAATCGCCACCATCAGGCTGTTGTCCAGTTCGGCCTGGCCGGGGCCAAAGACGGCCAGCGGCAGCCCGGTGGCAGCCAGGACGGACTTGACGGCTTCTACGGCGGCAGCCGGGGTGTTGGGCTGGCCGTTCTTGAGCGTCACGCTCAGCGCCAGCACGATCAGGTCTGCGCCGGCGGCTTCAGCGGCTTTGGCCCAGGCTGCCGGGCTCTGGATGGCATCGCCCCAGGCTTTGAGCAGCACAGACGACCAGTCTTCGGGCGGGGTATCTTTAATTTCGACTGCCACCACCGGGCGGTGGGGCATGGGGCCTTCAAAGGCCAGGAAAGGCAGGGTCTTTTCGCCCCCGACTGTGATGGTTTTGGAACGCGTTCCGCCGTCTGCGGCGGTGGCGCCGAGGGTAACCTTGCGAACTACCCCAGGCCAATTATCTTTTGGAATTTCGACGGGCATAGATTGCTCCAGGTGTTGAATGTTCTACCGTTGACCGGCATTCCGCCGCGCCGCGTCCCGCCGCTGGAGAAACATCTCGAGCGGCGATTGGCGGGCGGCCTCAATCCCCAGGTCTTTAAGATCCTGGTCATTCCGGGCAGCCAGATGGCGTACCAGGTGTGCAAAGCTGATACTGGCAGCAGGATATTCGACCCCGCCGGCGTGATGGGTGAGGTAAAGCACCCGCACGCCCCGGTCGCGCATGATCTGGGCGGCGGCTTCGAGGGGAATATCTGCCGGGACGCTGATAATGCCCGGGCGCATGACGGCTTCAGCAGTCAGTTGGAGGGCATTTTCTTGCGCATAGATTTTTACAAGCTCGCTGAACCCCACCACGCCCACGTTGTGCCCTTCTTCCAGCACAACAATCTCTTCGTAGTTCTTTTCCACCAGCAGGCGGGCGATCTCTTCGACGCTGGTTTCAGGCGTGCAGGTTGGCACACCGACCGTCATCAGGTCTCGCACGAATTTGGGGGAGGTTGGGCGCATTTGGTTTTCCTTGCAGAGGCTGTCTAAAAAGTGGGGTATGGGGTGGTTTGACCCTCACAGGTGGGGGTCAAGCCGCCCCAAGAATCTCATATCTGGTGCCGGGGGCTGTCCGAAAAGTTCTTTTCGGACAGCCCCGCAGGCAGATTAGAACATTGGGTCGGCCACCAGGGCAGGGTGGTTGTGTTCTTCCAGCCAGGCCAGCAGCTCATCCACATTGGACACGCTGCGCTCGTCGGCGATCTTGGCGATCAGGTCGGGGTCGCCTTCGCGCAGGGCAACTGCCTGCAGTTCGTCGGCCATGCTGTCTTTGAGGAAGCTGCTCATCCAGACCACGCGCTTGAAGCCGCCGTCGGCGTAGATGAACTTGGGGCTGATCAGGTAATACTTGCCGACGCCCATCACACCCGGGGTCTGCAGTCCGCCGCCGGCGATGCCGGCCAGGGTGCTGAAGGTCATCCCGGCAGGGGTCATGGAGGGATCCTCGCGGCTGACGACCATCACGCCGTTGGCTTCGGGGATCAGCATGACGATGCACTCAAAGCAGCCGCAGGCCGTCATCGGGTTTTCCATGATCGAGTACATGGAAACTTCGTTGACCTGGCCGTGCGAACCGATCGCAGCGTACTCGTTGGTGCCGGTCCAGTAGCCCTTCTTGGTGTCGATCGGCTTGCCCAGCTTGATCGGCTGGTTGGGGCCGGTGGGGTTGATGCTGAACGAGGCCTTGCAGTCCAGCCAGTTGTATGCCCCGCACAGACCCAGGCGTTCCGGGCTGACCACGCAGACGTGGTTGGGGGCGAAGGACTGGCACAGGGTGCAGGAGTAGAACTCTTCCACCCGGTTATCGGTCAGGTCGGCCAGGCGGCGGTTGCGGAAATCGTAGGCCTGGCGGGCTTTGGCCAGCCATTCGTTGAATTTCTCCGGGTCGGTGTAGATGGTGACCTGGGCCTTGTCCACAATGGCGCCGAAGTCGGCGTGGAAGCGGGCGTGCAGAATCTTGCCGAAGTGTTCCAGCTTGAAGCCCTTATCCACGGTGCCTTTGGACATCCGGATCCAGGCGATATCGCGCTGGCCGATGTGCTGGACGCCCGAAGCGCCGTTGACAAAGTAG